>Ga0081474_110588_pt1 | contig 77355 bp, 87 predicted proteins | sample OneHunmetagenome_2_FD_70978 | JGI IMG/M metagenome (GOLD analysis project Ga0081474, IMG submission 70978) | Ferrous microbial mat communities from One Hundred Spring Plain, Yellowstone National Park, USA v2 (version 2) | ecosystem: Environmental > Aquatic > Non-marine Saline and Alkaline >... | reverse complement strand
GCCCTCCCCCGAATCGCCACGTGGGTTGAAAGGACCCACGTGGCAATGTTAGCTAGTACTATGCTTGAAGTTTGAGCGAAAGATTTATTACTGAACGCCCGTAGGAGAAGGGAGTATCCGTGGTTGGAAGTGATTTAAGAATAGGAAAAATTACGCCATAGGTAAACACGCAAAATATCCTTCACTTTCTCTACTTATATTTATCATGCATAATATGGGAATTTTCTCAATAATTTTAATTTTTTCCTTTAATTCTGTAAAAAATTAAGAACAAGTAACATCATATATTTAAGTTTATAAAGTACTCAGATATAATTATATAAGTCATTGATTTTTTCCTATACATTATAACACAAGTTACGTTAAAGTAAGTTAAAGAGAGAATAAGTGTTTTATGTTATATTATATAATAATGTAGAGAATTGAAACAGCAATAATGTAAACTTACATAAATCCTTTAGATATGATTGTGGAATTCTACTTAAACAGCATGTGAGGATTTTCCCTATAAAGGTAGCCGGGCGGGGATTTGAACCCCGGTCCCAGGGGCCAGAGCCCTGGATCCTTGACCGCTAGACGACCCGGCTAATATTTACATTCTTATTTTAACTTAAAAGTTTATTACATCTTTTTCGCTTAATTACCCTCAAACTTAAGGAATCTGAGACTACAAAAAGGTTAGATTTACTTAATGTATTAATAATAAGAGGATAAAGCCTTAAAATGTTAAATTAGCTAGCTGAAATGTAATAAGCTTTAAATCTTCTTAAACTATATTTTTATTGCCGCCGTAGCTCAGCCTGGTTAGAGCGCCGGCCTTGTAAGTTAAAAGAAAGCTAAGATAGCCGGCGGTCGCGGGTTCAAATCCCGCCGGCGGCTTCTTGCAAATACTTTTCTATAGCTTTTCTAATTACTTCACTTCTGCTCATTTTTTTATTAACTGCAAATAAATCGAGTTTTATTAAAAGTTCTTCTTCTGCCTTAAAAGTTATTACTCTTACCATGTTTCATCAGTGATAAATATGATAAGTAGTATATTATAAGAAAGATTCAATTATAAGTAAATAGACAGAGAGTAAACCGAAACTAATAACCTAATGAAGTAAGTATTTCTTCAATCTTATTTTTTAAGCCCTCTGGGTCTTGCTCCTCGATAATAAATCCCCTAATTATAAGCCCTTCAGCCTCTTTTTTGTTAAACCCTCTACTTTGAAGATAGAAAATTTGATTTTCATCAATTCTAGTTATTGATGCAGAATGTTTAGCCATAACTACTCTTCCAGTTTTAACTTCAAGCATAGGTGAAACTACTGCCTTTGCTTCCTTTCCTAAAATTAACGACCTACCTATTATAGAAGTTGAGGAATCTATTGCTGTTTCGTTTATACTAGCAGTACCCCTTACTACAGTAAATGCTTGATCATTTGAAATTGCCTTCATATTTCCGTTGCTACTACTTCTCTCTCCTAAATGTATTACATTATTTACAATGTCTATTCTATTATTATATGTACCTAAAGCTCTGGAGGAAAAGTTACTTATACTATTTTCCCATAGTTTGGTAATAAATTCTACATGAGCCATTTTAGCTCCGTTTATGAATATTGAGGAATCTAACTTACCCTTTATATTAGCTTTTATATAAGAGAATAGTAAACTATTATTGCCAGAAAGATTTATAAACTGAAAATCTAACTTACCTCCTTCTTCTATATTTATAGATATTAATGGACTAACTAGAGAATTATCGGCGAAATTTGACACTTCATAAATTAATTTGATCTCTATATCTTTCGGCACTTCTATAATCAAATGGGAAGGGGAGAAATAATTAGGTTTGGTGATTGTATGTTTAATGTAATATTGTCCACTTTCTTTAATCGTTATTCTCCTAGATAAAGAAAGGGATAAAGATACAAGTTTATGTTCATCGATATTAAGTATACCGTCTTTAATATTGTCATCAACATTTACATCTTTACCAATAATTATATCATCATCTTTAATATTAATTAAATACTTATCCTCAGTACGATATACCTTTTGTAATGAAATATTATTTATATTTAATGAGTCATATAAATTCCAATCTGTATAGTATTTGATAGTAGGTGAATCATGTATCGTTTGATAGGGTTTGGTAAGATAAATGGAAAACGCTTTTTCCCTTTCATCTTTATCCTCTGCAAAGTTCTCTGCAATGATTTTTTTTGCTATTTGAATGTCAACTACTCCCAATTTAAGCCACTGCACCTAGCTTATCTAATTCTAACTTTATAACCTTATTCAACATTGTAGCATACTCAAATGGCAATTCTTTCATTATTTCATCTATAAATCCTAATACTAACATTGAAGTTGCCTCCTTCTCGTCTATACCTCTTGTCATTAAATAGAATAATTGATCCTCACTCATTCTAAATGTATGAGCCTCGTGTGCAACATCTGCATCTTCTTCTAAAACTTGATTATGAGGGTACGTATATGCTTTTGTTTTATCGTCTAACATTAAAGAGTCACATTTCACGAATGCTTTAGAACCTACAGCACCCTTATTAACTCTAATAAGTCCTCTATATACATTAGTTCCACCGTTAAATCCTATATTTTTGTTGACTACTTTACTCTTAGTAAATGGTGCTGCATGAATCATTTTTGAACCACTGTCTTTCCATTCTCCTTCTCCACTAGTCATCGTCACAACTAAGCTTGTGGACGAGGCGTTTTTTCCTCTAAGTATAGTTGACGGATATACGAAACTATATTTAGAACCTAAAGAACCTTCTACCCATTCCACAGTTGCGTTTTCATCAGCCCAGGCTCTTTTATTATTGAAATTAATTACATTCTTGCTCCAATTTTGGATTGTTGTGAATTTTATATATGCGTTTCTTTTAGCATATAATTCAACCATTCCATCATGGAATGAGAATTTTTTAAATTGTGGTGCCGTACATCCTTCAATGAAATGTATATATGAACCCTCATCTGCTATTAATAACGTGTGTTCAAATTGTCCCTCAAGTTCTGAACCTATTACGAAAAATCCCTCTACTGGAGTGGTTATTTTGACGTTTTTAGGTACGTAAACGAAAACACCTCCGCTCCATAGAGCTCCATGAAGAGCTGCAAACTTATGATCGGATGCTGGAAAAATCTTCATAAAGTACTCTTTCATCATATCTGGATATTTATTCACAGCCTCATCTATAGGTAACATTATCACTCCCTTCTTTTGTAGTTCCATTTTAACATTAGAGTAAATAGGTTCAGATTCTAGTACTGCTACCAGTCCTCCTAAGAACTTTTTCTCGCTTTCCGGTATACCTAATTCATCATAATATCTCCTTATTTCAGCAGGTAGCTCATCCCAATTTTGTACTTTATCAACACCTGGCTTAACGTAAAGCTCTAAAGCTGAAATATCCAAACTACTTAAGACGTCTGGTAACCAATTAGGCGTAGGTAGCTTTTCAAAAAGCTCTAAGCTTTTTAGTCTTAATTTAAGCATCCATTCCGGTTCCTTTTTTATTCTTGAAATTTCCTCTATTGTACTCCTACTTAGACCAGATTCTACTATTCTTCTATGAAACTCCAATTGGCTTAGTTTGTTGTATTTAGCGTCAATCGTGGCATTTATTATCTCATTTAAGTCTAATGATATTTTATCTTCTTGCATACTGATAACCTATCTTTAACTCTGTTAAAGATAAATATAAGTCTATCTTTAATAAAAAATTATTTATGAATTCCTCTCAATTATCGCTTCATATCCCTTTTCATCAATTAATTTGGCTAATTCCATTCCTCCTTCTGCAATTATTTTACCTCTGTATAATACATGCACCTTATCAGCTTTTACATAGTCTAAAATCCTTCTATAATGAGTAATTATTAGATAACCCACATTCATTTCATCTTTTAGTTTATTTATGAAATATGAAATTGTTCTGAGTCCATCAACATCTACTCCAGAATCTGGCTCGTCTAGAATAGCTATTTTAGGCTTCAATAATAACATTTGTAATATTGCTACTCTTTTCTTTTCTCCACCACTAAAACCCTCAAATACGCCTCTATTTAGTAATGAGTCTGCTAATCCGACTTCCTTACTTATATTCCTAATTTTAGATATTACCTCCATAGCGGAAGCGTTAGCCCCACCTACTTTGTTGTACTCAGTTACCAAAAGTGTGGATAATCTAACTCCAGTTATTTCTATGGGATTTTGAAATGCTAAAAATAGCCCCCTTTTGGCTTTCTCATGAGTTTCCAGCTTTGTTATATCCTCACCATCAAGAAGTATCTTTCCCTTAGTAATTTTATATTTTGGATGACCCATTATTGCTAAAGATAATGATGTTTTTCCACTTCCATTAGGGCCCATTAATGCATGAACTTCTCCACTCTTTATTTCTAAATTTATTCCTCTAAGAATTTCTTTACCTTCAACTTCAACATGCAAGTCCTCTATTTTTAAAGTTGTCATATTGTATCCTCTTCCTCTATACTGTTAAATCTTTTTCTATCCAAGGTAAATCCTCTAAAAAAATACCGCACATGGAGTTATTAAGAGCATTTTCCAATAAATTTACTAAATCTTCTAAATACAAATTAAATACTTGAGGCAATTTATCTCTAATGCCCACTTGAATTTGTTTGATTTGAGATATTAAATTAAAGCCATTTGAAACCCTTTTCACGCTTGGGAAAAGCACGCTCATGATTATCTCATCTAATACGTCATTAATATGCCCAAAAATTGTCTTTAATTGTTCTATAGAGTTCATATCAATTTCATTAAAGTTAATCATCTTAGAAATTTTTGACACTATATAATCAATATTTAGCAAAATTGATATATTCATTAATATGAAAGAGTTCCTGTAATATTCTATGCTAGATTGATACTTATTGCCTATTATTCTCCTAAGTAGCATTAAATATATTTTCCTTAAATCCTCATTATTTGACAAACTGTCATGCACATTTTGATTTGAAATAATCTTTATTAAATCATCAATTCTTCTAGAAATTATATTCAATATACGCCTTAATAAGGATTCTACGCCTACTTTCTCAGTATCCAATAAACATTCCAGCTTAATCTTTTTTTCAGAATTTTCTACAACTTCAGCGCCTACTAAATGCTTAGATATAAATATGGCGTCTTCAGCGTCTTTTTTATTAAAATCTTTTTTCGTCTCAAATATAATTTCATCATAACCTAATGAATATAAACAAGGAATTACGTTAATGAGAGGTTGTTTTAGAGAATCCACATCTATTGTAATAGACCTCTTCCCAACATTTGATTTAGCTTTTTCAGCTATTAGCCTTAAACTCCCATCCTCTAAAGATTCCAAAATTACCTTATCACCAGGTTTAATATTCCATTTATTTATCCACTTTTTAGGTAATGTAACAAATAATGAAGAAGAGCCCAATTTCTGTACTTTTCTCGTTTCTATATCTCTAGATATCCTCTCTTCAGTCAAAAATAGTCCCTCTATATTAATTTCTTAAACGGTGTTTATAAAAGTCTTTCAAAGATTTAGGAAAGTCACTTCTTAAACACTTTTACGTTTTACACTTATGCGTAAAAGCCACTTAGCCCTTGTAATTTTTAAAGAATTCTCATCTGCATCTTCTGGTAATCTTAAATTTAACACATATTCTCTGTTAGCTTTATCTTTACACCTTATTCTTAAATTGTGTTTTTCAACCTTCACGTAGACGGTTGACATATCAATATTAGGAACGTCAATAAGATAGTAATAAGAATCCTCGGATTCGTAAAATGAATATAAAGGAGAGTAAATTCCTTTAGTTTCCTCTTCAATTTCTTTTTCTAATCTTTCAAATTCTCTCTCAACTCTAGTTATTTCTTTCTCTATAACAGACTTTATTAAATCATAAAGATCCTTATAGGCTGGCATAGTAACTCACGCATATGTAAAAGGTTTTAAGCTAGCATAATTAGGAATCTCTTGCTTAGTCTGTTGCATTAAACCTTTTATTTTTCCCCTGATTTCCTCTGCTTCTTTTAATAAAGATGTAGTATCTACCTTAAACCCTATTATTTTTGAAATTATCTCCAGCGCTACGGCAGAAGCTTCTGGATCTGGCAAATCTAGGAAGGACTCTACAACTATCACGAAGTTTCTTATGGATTTCTTAGAAGCTTCTATTAAAATAGTGGCATAAGGTCCAGCTATATATCCTTCGTCAAATTTTTTCATTAAATTTAATTCATCTAATTCTTTAGCAAAATCTTCAGAATTCGTTATCCAATAAGGGGTAGGCTTATCTAAATCTAATCTGTTAGGCACTGGAACTCCAGTTATTGATATAATGGCCCCTATCCCATATTTTTCAGCATAATTTACGATGAACCTAGCTAACGGATATAAGGTGTTAGCAGGAATGGCTACCCAAGAATGAAGTAATATCAGATTATTAGAATGATATAAACGTAATGGGGATTTAGCTAATCCCCCTATAACGTGAGATATTGGAGGTAAATATTTGTGTGAGTATATTTCTCCGTATTCCTTTAAGTCTAGATGATTAATTAGAAATTCTCCCGCTATACTTCCTACTAATCCTGCATCTGGTAAGCTCACTAACAGGTAAGCAGGTTTACTTAGTTGAGGAATGTATTTCTCTTTAAGCTCGAAATCTTCCTGCAAATTTAACCACCTTTAATTTTATCAATATACTTTTCTGGACTAAGTAATTTCTCTTTCTCATTGGGATCGGTAATTTTCAGTTTAAAAATCCAGCCGTTACCATAAGGATCTTTATTTATAATTTCTGGATGCTCCACTAGAGCTTGATTAACTTCTATTATTATACCACTTAAGGGAGAAAAAATGTCAGCTGCAGCTTTCACGGACTCAACTACTCCTACTGGCTCCCCTGCCTTAACTTCTTTTTGAATCTGAGGTAATTCTATCCCTACAATATCCCTTAATTTCTTTTGAGCATAATCGGTTATACCCACGATTGCTATATCGCCCTCTATTTTAACCCACTCATCGGTTTCTGTATAAAACCTATCAGTTAAAACTATATATTTACCCACTTTTATCTCACTCATAGAAACACCTAGATAAATGGAAATTCATCAATTTTTATATCATAATGTTTACCTCTAATATCCACACTTAAATTATACCCTAAGAAGAAGTACTTAGGATTTATGTATCCCATACCTATGACTCTATTTAAATAAGGAGAATAGATACTACTTGTAACGTAGCCTACCTCATTACCTATTGAAAATATCTTCGATGAATGTCTAGGAATTATCCTTTCTCCTTTCTTCATTTTAAAACCAATTCGTATCTTACTAATACCATTTTTTAACTGTTCTATTATAGCCTCTTTTCCTATAAAATCTTTATTTAGAGAAAATACCCAATATCTAGCCTCTATTGGAGTCGTATTTTCATCAATATCTTCTCCGTAAAGTACGAAACCCATCTCCTGCCTTAAACTATCTCTAGCTATAAGACCCGCGGGTTTTATACCTAACTTAAGCAAGTCTGACACTAGTTGCTTTCCAACCTCTACTGTAGCCCAAATCTCTAATCCGTTCTCACCTGTCCATCCAGATCTGCTAACTAGAAATACCTCGTAATTTAAAAATTTTGTATTGATTCTAAACTCTAATGGTTTTAATTCAATTTTACCCAATATATCCTCTATTTTTCTCCCTTGAATAGCTATCATTATATATTTAAACGTTAAATCCTCTACGTCAAGGCTGCTATTAGAAATTATCCACTTAATTATTTTCTCTCTATTAATAGCATTAGTCACTATCAGACACTCATTACTAGAAATTTTATATGCCATAACGTCGTCGAGAAATCCTCCCTTATCATTTAAAAATGCAGTAGGTCCTATCATTTCACCGCTTTTTGCGCTACTTATTTCTTTAGCAATCAATGTTTCGAGTTCCTTTAGGTCCCCCTTAATTCTAAGTCGACCCATGTGTGATAAATTAAAATAAGCTACTCCAGTCCTTACTGCCATATGTTCTTCAATATAGCCCGAAAAGGACATTGGCATTTGCCATCCTGCAAATTCACCAAAATTAGCTCCTATTTTCTCCTCAAGATCGTAGAGGGGTGAAACAAACATATATTAAAAGTGTCTCAAAATGTATTAAGGCTTATGGATAAGCATCCTTGGTTACCGAACTTAAGTTCAATTAAAGATATGCTAAAGGAAATTGGAGTTAATAACATTGATGACCTCTTTAAAGACATTCCAAAGGAAGTTAGATTAAATAGGTTACTAAATATAGGAAAAGGTAAACCTTTGTCTGAATACGAAATTGCAAAAGAAATTGAAGAAAAGAGTTCTAAAAACGTAAAATTAAAAGTACCACCTTTTATAGGTGCAGGAATATGTCCTCATTATGTCCCTTATGCAGTAAAATTTATTATAAGTAGGTCAGAATTTTATACTTCTTATACACCTTATCAGCCAGAAATTTCACAAGGACTCCTGCAGGCTTTATTTGAGTATCAAAGCCTAATTGCAGAACTCCTAGAAATGGAGGTCGTAAATGCCTCAATGTATGATTGGGGCTCAGCACTAGCAGAGGCCGTATTAATGGCTAACAGAATTAATTCTAGAAAAACTATATTAGTTCCAGAAAATATTAACCCATACCATAAAGAGGTCCTAAAGACATGGATTCAAGGCAAGGGATTAAAATTAGAGGAAGTTAAATACGATAGAGAAACTGGAACTATTAATATAGAAGATTTTGAGAGAAAAATTAATGATAATACTACAGCAGTATATATACAACAACCGAATTTCTTTGGAAATTTTGAGACAGAAATAGAGCATATTGTAGATACGGCTAAACATAAAAAAGCGTTAACGATCATGGGTGTCAATCCACTATCCTTAGGTCTTATAAAACCTCCTGGAGAATACGGAATTGATATAGCAGTTGGTGATGGGCAGGAATTGGGATTGCCGCTAAATTTTGGTGGGCCGTTAATGGGAATACTTGCAGTAAGATGGGACATGACTCTTGTAAGACAAATGCCCGGTAGAATTGTAGGAATTACAAAAGACATGAGTAGTGACATAGGATTTACTCTTATACTTCAAACTAGAGAACAGTTTATTAAAAGGGAAAAAGCGACATCTAATATAACTACTAATGAAGCATTAATGGCTATAGCTAACGCCGTATATCTTAGCTTATTAGGGAAAGAGGGTATAAGAGAATTAGCTGAGGAAATATATTATAGAAGCCATTATGCAGCCAAAAAGTTAGAACAAATTAGGGGAGTTAAAAAACTTTTTAACTCTGACTTCTTTGAGGAATTCGTTATCAGATTCCCTGTGAATTATGATAAAATACATGAAAAGTTAAAGGAAATAAAAATACAAGGAGGATTAAAATTATCGGATTTTACGGCTTTATTCTGTGTTACTGAGGTTCACGATAAAGATGCAATTGATTTACTCGCAGCCACAATAGAAGAGGCGATTAATGATGTGGAGACAAGCTAAATGGGATGAGCCATTAATTTTCGAATTAAGCAATAATAAGGATAAGCAAGGCATCTTGATAAATAAAGATGAGAGAATAAGAAATGAGATAAAAAATATGAGCATCCCTAAGAAATTACTCAGAGAAAAAGCACCAGAGTTACCTAATTTATCAGAGTTAGAGGTGGTAAGACACTTCATAAGATTATCACAAATGAGTTTTGGAGTAGATACTGGAATTATGCCATTAGGCTCTTGCACAATGAAATACAATCCTAAAATAGAGGAAAAAGCGCCAGAAATAACTGAAGAACATCATCCCTTAGAAGATGAAGATTATGTTCAAGGAATATTAGAAATGATTTACGAGTTACAGAATTGGTTTAGTGAAATAACTGGTATGGATGAATGTAGCCTACAAGTCCCAGCTGGTTCTGCTGGAGAATTTGCTGGAGTTCTTATGATTAAAAAATATCATGAAACTCATAATAGGCAATATAAAGATGAAATGTTAGTAGCAGATACCGCTCACGGAACAAATCCAGCTAGTGCAGCAATGGCTGGATATAAGGTAATCTATGTTAAGTCAAATAACGAGGGGTTAGTAGATATTGATATCTTAAGGGAAATAGTTAACGATAAGACTGCCGGTTTTATGTTAACTAATCCCAACACATTAGGCTTATTTGAAGAAAAAATACTCGATATTGCTAAAATAATACATTCTACAAATGGGGTTCTATATTATGATGGGGCTAACCTAAATGGAATATTAGGAATAGCAAGACCTGGTGATATGGGATTTGATATAGTACACTTAAATTTACATAAAACCTTTGCTGTTCCTCACGGAGGAGGAGGTCCAGGGGCTGGAGCCATTTGCGCTAAAAGTGAGCTTGTAAATTACCTTCCATACCCAATAGTAGAGAAAGTTCATGGAAAATATAAATTAAGTAAAATACCGAAAAATAGTATAGGTAAAATAGCTACATTCTACGGAAACGTAGTAAATCTAGCTCGTAGCTATGCATATTTATTAGGTTTAGGTCCTCAAGGCGTTGAATTAGTAGGAAAAATGAGCACATTAGCTACTAATTATCTAATAGCTAAGTTAAGAGACGTTAAAGAGTTAGAGCTAATTGCACCTAATAGACCAAGAAAGCATGAAGTAGTATTTAGCGCTAAGAAACTAGCAGAGACTACTGGCGTAACTGCTAATGACATAGCTAAGGCTTTAATAGATAATGGATTTTATGCACCAACCATATATTTTCCGCCAATTATTGAAGAAGCTTTAATGATAGAACCAACAGAAACTGAACCAAAAGAGGAGTTAGATAAATTTGCAAATACATTAAGAAAAATAGTTGAAATGGCAAAACTTAAATCAGAAAATATAGTTAATTCTCCCACAAACACCGCCGTGAAAAGGTTGGATCAGATTTACGCTAATCACCCATCAACAGTTACGCCAACATATAGAGTACTCAGACTAAGAAGGGAAGGCAAAATAAATTACCTTAAATAATTGCAGAAAATAGTATTGATATATATCCTAAATAAGGAATAGAGAATGTTACGTTATCAATTTCTAAAACCTTACCCACAATTAAATTATGAGGTATCCCATTTAATGGTTCTAAACCTATTTCATTATCTGGCTTAGGATTAGTTATCTTATCTATCCCTTGTGTTATATAATTTCCATTTTGTATATTTATTACCCTATGTATTACATAGTCATTAAAATACGGAGATTTGTATATAATAATATTCCCTATTTTAATATTATTAGGACTAGTATAAAATGTTAATGCTCCGTTTTGAAATATAGGATACATAGAAACTCCTTCTACGCTTGCAGTTTGAACTATATTAGAGAACATTAAGACATATATTAAAATTATTAAAAATATTATCGCTAAGTCACTCTTCTTCATCTTCATCTAAATCACTTAAATCAAGTTCTATTATTTCCCCTTCTTCAGCTTTTTCACTAGAGTCTTTAGACTCTATCTTCTTCACACCTTTCTTTCCCTCTATTTCTACTGATGAACCGCCTGCCTTGATTTTAGATACCACAGCCTTCCATCTATTTCCACAATTTGGACATACAAAAGATCCCATTACTGTTATTGTTATCCTACCATAGGAATCTGGTAACGGAGATATTAATTGCCATGTTTTTTGAGGCTTATCCACTTTAGTTCCACAGTTAGGACAAACGTATGGGTCTGATTGTTTCTTTTTTGGCATCATTTGTATAATCCATTAAAAGGATTAATAAATATCTGTATAATTATTGACATAAGTAAGAACGTTGAACCTGAATATATAATTTTAAACATATTTTTATAAATGAAAGCTAAATTAAAAATCAATGACAATATTATTATAACTATCGCTAAAAATGAGGTTGAGTATATAATCCCCACTAAATGAGGTGCCAATGTCCACGCTATAAGGAATAATTTCTCATTACTTATTTTATTTCTAAGAAGTTCGAAATATATAGGAGATAGAATACCATATACAAAAAATATTAGCGATATAACATTGAATTGTATGAGTAACATTAATTATCTCTTATCCTCACAATAGTATAGGGTTTTATATGATTAATCGTTTTTTGATAGAGAAGATTAGGGGCTTAGAAATAATAGATTCTAGAGGTAATCCAACAATAAGAGTTTTTGTAAAAACAAAGGATAATATAGAAGCATTTGGTGATGCTCCAGCTGGAGCATCTAAAGGAACAAGAGAAGCTGTTGAAGTTAGGGATTCAAATGGTCTTACAGTAAAAAAAGCTGTAGACATAGTGAATTACATAATAGACCCAGCTCTACGTGGTTTCGACGTTAGAGATCAATCTAAAATTGATAAAACCTTAATAGAAATGGATTCGACTGAAAATAAGTCAAAACTAGGTGGAAATACGACTATAGCTACTTCTATTGCAGTTTTAAAAACAGCAGCTAAAGCATTAGGTCTAGAAGTCTTTAAATACATTTCTGGGCCTAGATATCCACGTATACCTATTCCACTTCTTAACATAATTAATGGAGGACTTCATGCAGGAAATAAATTAAAAATTCAAGAATTTATAATAATTCCAGTTAAATTTAACACGTTTAAGGAAGCACTTTTTGCTGCTATAGATGTGTATAAAAACCTAAAAAGTTTAATAGCTGAAAGATTTGGAAAAATCTATACTGCGGTAGGAGATGAAGGAGGCTTTTCTCCACCTTTAGAGACTACTAGAGATGCCTTAGATCTTTTATATACTTCCATTAAAAACTCAGGATATGAGAATCAAATATTTATAGGAATGGATGCTTCATCAACGGATTTTTACGATGAAAAAAGAAAAACATACAATATTGATAGTAAAGAACTCAGTGAAGATCAGTTATTTGAATATTATTTACAACTATCTAATCAATATCCTATACTATATTTAGAGGATCCTTTTGAAGAAAATTCATTTGAAAAATTTGCCGAATTACAAAAAGAACTAAAAAATACAATTGTCACTGGAGACGATCTTTATACTACTAACATTAAATATCTTAAAATAGGTATAGAAAAGAAGTCCACGAAAGGTGTTATAGTTAAGCCAAATCAGATAGGAACAATAACGGAAACTTTTGAATTCATTGATTTAGCAAGAAGAAATTCGATAAAAACAATTGTTAGCCATAGAAGTGGAGAAACTGAAGATTCTTTCATAGCGGATTTTGCAGTAGGTGAGTCGTCAGATTTCATAAAAACCGGTGCCCCAGCTAGAGGAGAAAGAACAAGTAAATACAATAGATTACTGGAGATAGAAAATAAATATGAACTAGAATACAATGGGAAGTATTTTTCAATTTAAGGTAGTAATATACCTAGTACTACTAAAAATACTGCTATTATAACTAAAAACAGTAGAAACTCTTTCGTAGACATAGAGGGTACAGCTTTAGCCACTTTAACTAGTCCATAAATTACTCCACTTATTATTATAATTAGTAAAAGGGCAAATCCTATTGTAACTAGGATATAACTTACTGGCTCTACATTAATACTACTTACTATATGGGATAATTGAGACGTTACATTATTAAGAGCTTGAAGGGTCATACTTCCATTCAAAATAATAGTTAGCATTTAGTATACTTTTTAAGCTTAAGTACATAATATCCCTATTCAGATGATGAAGGTTAAAAGCGCTTATTGAATGATGAATTTCTGCTTGCTGAAGAGCCCTAATCTTTATAAGTGTTATTTAAGTGACCAAATATTTTTGAGGAGTATTACCATGCCCGTATCGTATGAGGTACTAACGAAATTTATTGGACAGAAAATTAAAGATATTTATGGTAGAGAATTTGGATATCTTATTCATGTGTATAGTGAAATCGATGGTACAATAACTGGTGTAGAAGTTTCTCAAGGATCTTCTTTCATAACAATCGAACCAGAAAGAATTAAGACTGATGGAGATACCATATTAATCTTACCAGATTGGAAAGCTGAAGCGATGAGAATATTAAATTTCATGGAAAAAATCAGAAAAAGGCAGAGAGCCTTAGAAGAATTATATAACAAACAAGAGATACCGAAAAGTGAATATGATGATATGAGAAGAAAGCTAGATACCGAGATGATTAAATTAAAGGATAATCAAAACAAGTTAAAAGGCAAACTTAAATCAAGGCTCAATGAAATCGAAGATCAATTAAATCACATAGACAAGGCCATAATTTCATTAAAAATGAGCTATATTTCCTCTGAAATCCCTGAAACTGCATATAAAAACTCAATGGAATTGCTAAGACAGTCAAAGGAGAGTTTTACTTTAGAAAGAGATGACATAAAGAAAACCTTAGATAAATTGGACTCGCTAGATAAAGAAACTATTGAACTTAAACCTTTAGGCTCGTTAACTAATAGCCAACAAAGTGATACAAAGACCGAGCAAACCAAATCAGAAATACCATTGCCAATACCGGTAAAGGTAATAAATACTCTTTGACTAAATTAGTGAGTTAGGATGCTAGAAAAGTTACCGTTTATTTTCAATGGGGAGAAAAAGAGAAAGGCTCAATTAGGTAAATTATTAACTGAGATTTCATTAAAATTAAAAGATCAACAAACTAGACTAGAAGAGGCTATTAGAAGACTAAAGGAAAGAGATAAGGAATTATTTGAAAAAGTGGTTAGAGCACAGTTAGAAGGTGATGATGCAAAGGCTAAAATATACGCACAAGAAATAGCAGACATAAGAAAAATAATTAAAATTATTTATACTGCATTTTTAGCTATAGAAAAAGTAAGATTAAAATTAGATACTGTTCAAGAGCTACAAGGGGTTTCTTTAGTATTATATCCAGTAGCTAAAATATTAGGAGATTTAAAGGATCAAATAAAGGGAATAGCACCAGAAGTTGCAATAGCCTTAGATTCTATTATTAGTAGCGTAAACGGAATAGCAGTAGAGACGGGTGCAATAAGTGATAGAGGAGTAGTCCCAGCTGCAGTAGACGAGCAAGCTAGACAAATATTAGAAGAAGCTCAAAAAATGGCAGAGATTAAAGTTAGAGAGCTGCTTCCAGATTTACCACATCCACCCGTAGATTACCAACCTAAATTACAACATCAGAAACCGCCTGTTAGAAGAATTACCGAGAAAGATTTACTAGACTATATTGTGAGTAATGGTGGATTCCTAGATATAGATCATTTTAGTAAAATTTACGGTGTCGATAAGCAAGATGTAATAAAGCTTCTTGAAATTATGCAAAGTAAAGGGTTAATAGCTGTGAAAAGCTAAGTCCGGTGACTGTATGAGTGCTCAAATAATGTTAGAGGATATGGCTAGGAAATACGCTATCTTGGCCGTAAGAGCAGATAAAGAGGGAAAAGTAGAAGATGCAATAAATTATTATAAGAAAGCTATAGAAGTATTAAGCCAAATTATAGTATTATATCCGGAATCTGTAGCTAGAACCGCTTACGAACAGATGATCAACGAATACAAGAAGAGAATAAGTTATCTAGAGAAGATTTTACCAGCTTCTGTGAACAGTGAAGATAATGAAAGAAATGTAGAAGATGTAATCATAACTGAAAAGCCGAAAATAACATTCAACGATATAGTAGGATTAGAAGATGTAAAGGAAGCTTTAAGGGAAGCGATAATATATCCTACTAAACGCCCAGATTTGTTCCCACTTGGTTGGCCTAGAGGAATACTATTATATGGACCACCAGGTTGTGGAAAAACTATGATAGCAGCTGCAGTAGCAAACGAAATTGACTCAATTTTCATTCAATTAGATGCTGCATCAGTAATGTCCAAATGGTTAGGAGAAGCTGAGAAAAATGTTGCTAATATATTTAAAATGGCAAGGGAAGAATCTAAGAAACAAAATAAGCCCGCAATAATATTCATAGATGAACTTGATGCTCTATTAGGAGTTTATTCTACAGAAGTAGGGGGAGAAGCTAGAGTTAGGAATCAATTCCTAAAAGAAATGGATGGATTACTTGACAAATCTGAAAATTATAGAGTATATGTGATAGGGGCTACCAACAAACCGTGGAGATTAGATGAACCGTTCTTAAGAAGATTCCAGAAGAGGATTTATGTAAAGCTACCAGATTATGAACAAAGATTGGCATTGTTTAAATATTACGTATCCAAAATTAAATTAGCTAATGACGTAAGTTTAGAGGAACTGGCCAGATTAACAGAAGGATATACCGCAAGTGATATTAGGGATATCGTACAGGCTGCTCATATAAAGGTTGTTAAAGAAATGTTTAAAAATAACCTAAGCGAGCCTCGACCTATTACTATGCAGGACTTTAAGGAAATATTAAAAGTTAGAATGCCCAGTGTAAACCCAGAGCTTATAAAAGCTTATGAGGCTTGGACTGAGAAATTTAAAGCCTTATAATAAGATATCAGATACCTCGGGGCAACAACATTACTTTTTCTGTTTGGCATGACTTTCATCATCTATTAATTCTACTAATATATCCTTAATATACTTACCTACTGACTTACTTTTCCCAATTCGCTCTATAATCTCCTTATCCTCATAATTAGTTCTTTCCCTCCATATTCTTATGCTCTCTAAAAGTTTTTGTTTTGCTAAATAATGGTATGTACATAAATCTCCTCTATAAGACTCTAACTCACAATATTTACATTTATTATATTTCACAAAACCTAAGGCTTTAGCTAAAGATAAACCTATCTCATTTTTATTAAACTTATATTCTTCTATAAACTTGTTTAGCCTTTCAATATTATATTTAATGACTTCTTCTTGTGTAAGTTTTCCCATTTTTATCATTTCTAGCTTATTTTCCATATCTGCAGTCATCTTAATATCTACTATATCTGGGAAAAACTTGCTTAAAATTTCAGCAACATAGAGGCCAAGTTTAGTAGGGACTAAGTATTTGCCGTTAACCCTTAAATATTTTCTCTTTATTAAGATTTCTATTATTCTTCCACGTGTAGCTTCTGTGCCTAGACCAGAAGCTTCCATCCACTTAAGTAAAGATACCTTTGTATACCTATTGGATGGTTTACTTAAAATAGTCTTTATCTTGCCACTTACAATAACTCCCTCCTCATTCTTAAATAGACGTATTATTTCATCTTCTTTAAAACTATGGTATGGATATATATCTAACCAATTTCTTTCTATAATTCTATTATATGAAATTGTGAAATTTAAAGGAAAATCTATCACATTGATCCAATAGCTAATCGTAACTAATTTAGCATCTTTAGATAGCGATGCTAAAAATCTTCTAACTATTAAATCATATATTTTCCTCTTATTTCCAGATAAACCTTTAGGCATTTCTCCAGTAGGATAAATAGCAGGATGTGCTGGATCCTCCTTAGCTCCTTGCTTAACAATATAATTTCTATTAGTAATTTTATTTAATATATATATTAGATCTTTATAATAACTTTTCTCTAAGTTATTTACTATATCATATATATTAACTGTAGATGGTATTTTTTGGCTATTAGTTCTAGGATAACTAATAAGCCCATCTAAGTATAAATCCTCAGCTATACGTTCTACATTATAAGGGGAAATTCCATATAATCTACCTGCCTCTACCTGAAGATCCGTAAGATTAAAAGGGGGAGGCCTTTCTATAGTTTTTACCTTACTTTCAATATAATTAACTCTGACTTTCTTGTTAATCAATTTATTTAAAAAGCTCTGTGCATCAGAAATCTTTTCGAATTCTTTATTTAGGTTTAAATCTATTAGACGATCATTAAATTTTAACTTAATTGATACACCGAACTTAGGAAATGGAATATATAGATTTCTTTCAATCTCAGAATTTACTACTTTAACTAATGTAGGACTTTGAACTCTACCTGCACTTAAAATCACCTTCTTATTTACAGAATCTTGCAAAGCTTTCATTAATGCTCTACTGATATTAATTCCCCATAACCAATCTATCTTATGCCTAGATATTCCAGCATTTATCATGTTATAATCTAAACTACCCATATTTCGAAATGAGTTAACTATATCATATTTTGTTAATGTAGAGAATTTCATTCTCTTTGCCTTTCTTATATCGCCCAAATATTTAATTATAAGATAACCTATTACAGAACCTTCAATATCATAGTCACATGCATTAATGAACCCTATAGCTCTCCTACTAAGTGCAGAAATTAGCTGGTAATATTTCTTAGTATAATATGCGGATTTATCGACCATCCATAAGGGTTTCCATTCAGCATCATAAATTGGAAATCCACTATTGCCTTCTAGACCAAATAAATGGCCAGCAGCTGGAACTATAACATAATATTCCATCTTATTAATATTTAATACCCAATAATTAACACCATATTTTCTACATAAAACAGGCTTATTGGATAATGCTTCAGCAATCTTCTTTGCCGCTTTAGACTTTTCTGCTATTATGAGATAAAAATTGTTAATATTACATAAATTCATATATCCTAACTCTTTCTAAGAGATATTAAAATTACTTTACCATTAGGTAATCTTCTCCTAATGGTTATTGGAAGTACACCTCTTTTTAGTTCCTCTTCAGCTATTGTAACTGCATTTAACGTAGAATTTATAGTAGTCAAATCAATAAGTGGAGGTGCACCCATAGCTAGCTGCAATGCTCTTGCACTAACTACTCTAGCAATTTCGTATTTTGTTAATTTATTCTGCCATAAAGATATATAAACTTCATTAAAATGCAGGTCTTGTGACACTACATATCCCTCTCTAATCCCATGAAACTTCGACTTTTAACTCTTCCGGTAATTCGCATTGTTTTGGTGGTTTAAGATTAACATTTGTATGAAGTATTTCATTTAAATTATTTACAAGTCTATTTAACGCCCTATCATCAACTACACCTAAAATTCCGATTCTAATTATCTTATCTCTTAACTCTCCCATGCCTCTACTAATTTCTATATTTCTTTTTTTAAGTTCAGAAATTAGCTTATCTAAAGGTATTGGGGGGATAGCAGCTACTACAGTATTAGAGAAATTATCTGAGTTACCTAATAATTCAAAATTCATATACTTTAATACTTCCCTTAAATATAACGAGCAAGCTTCATGTCTTTTCCATCTGTTTTCTATACCTTCTTTATCTAATAACTCTGCAGCTCTCTTAGAGGCGAAAAACACACCAACCGCAGGAGTAAACGGTGTTTCACCCTTATCTTGAAACTTTAAATGTAAATCTATATCAAGATAACTAGGCAAATCTTTGTTTATTAACTCGTTAATCCCTTCATCAGATAATGCTACAAATCCCATACCAGGTATGCTTGCGAGAGCTTTTTGGCTTCCAGTAGCTACTGCATCTATTTTCCATTTATTAACAAATAATGGATATGCAGCGAAACCAGATACGGAATCTACTAATAGTTTAAGACCATGTTTTTTAACAATCTCACTAATCTTTCTTAAATCTCTAAATGCTATTCCCGTGCTAGTCTCATTGTGTACTAATACAACTGCAGAAGCGTCTTTATTCTTTTCAATAACACTTTTAATCTCCTCTAAAGAAAAAAACTCTCCTGGTTTTTTCTCATAACTAATTACTTTAGCCCCTCTTCTAATTAAAGATTCTTTTAGCCTACTTCCAAATTCACCATAAGGGAATGTTATTACTTTTTCCTCTCTTCTTATTAGCGAATATACCATAGATTCTACAGCTAGTGTACCAGACCCACTAAGAAGAGCGACCCTAGAGGATCTAAAGTGCTTAATCATTAGTGCTTCTAAACTTTTTACAACCTCTCTAAATTTCTCAGATCTATGATTAACCAAATTAAGGGACTCCTTTAAGACACTAGATGGCACATTTACTGGACCAGGAATAAGCATCAAGATATGACACCCATTTCTTTCAGTACATTGATTAAATTATTAGTAGTCATCACGGCTACTCTATGTTGAGCTTCTTTAGTTTGAGCACCTATATGGGTAGTTACAATTACTCTTTCATGTCTTAATAATGCTAACTCCCATTCTTCTTTAGGGGGTTCATGCCAAAATACGTCTGTTGCATAAATTAAATTTTTCATATTAATGTATTTTAGTAGGGCTTTGCCATCAATTACTACAGCTCTACTCGTATTTATTATGATAGTATTATTTTTAATATATTTGAATTTATTCTCATCAAGTATAGGTTTTGCATCCTTACCTACAGTAACGTGAAATGATATTATATCAGAATTACTTAATAATTCTTCTATACTATTTGCAACATTTACTCCTAATTTGCTTGCCTTCTCGCTTATATCAATTATATCATAAGCTATTACATTCATATCTAAGGCTTTACATACTTTAGCTACCTTACTTCCTATCCTTCCAAATCCTATTATACCTATAGTTTTACCTGCCAGCTCTATACCTTCAATTTTCTTAAAAATTCCACCCTTTGCAAGATTCATAGACTCATACAATCTTCTAGCAGCTGCTATCATTAAACCTATAGTTAATTCAGCTGCTGAATCCGTAGATGCTCCTGGGGCGTATACTATTCTAATATTCCTTCTTTCAGCCTCTTCAGTGTCAATATTATCTAAACCTATACCTGCCCTAGCTATTACCTTTAGATTTATCCCCTTCTCTATTATCTCTTTATCGACTTTTGTTCTACTTCTAACTATAAGAATTTGATAATCACTTATGACTTTTAATAATTCTTCTCTAGAAATTTCAGGCTTATAATCTACAATTAAGCCATATTCTTGTAAAGTTTTTATCATGTATTGATCTACTGGATCAGTTATTAATATTTTATATTTTAATTTGCTTATAGAGTCTACACCTTGGATAGTTTCCATACACATCACCTAAAATTAATTAAAATTAATTTAACATGATGATGAGAACGAGTATGAGAAAAATAAAGTTAAGGAATTAGATAAGTGAGAAATATAAAATAACTTAAATACTTCCCCCATTACATTAACCGTTTCCATTATGAGTCATAAAAATCTCCAAGTACTGGTTTATATATTTTATTGTCACTTAACTATAGTATTGGTTTCTTTATACCATATAAACAGATCAAATACACCAACCTTTATATTAAAATTTGAAGCTATACTTTTTAGAATATTTTCTAAAACTATATATTGACTTTTCGATAAACTTCTAATTCTTTTTTCTCCTAAAGCTCCTATTTCTCTTAAAAAATTTATCACATGCCTATCGATTATTGCTAAATCAAAATATCCCACATTTCTAAGGAAATGGCTCGATTCTTTCATCCCTAATCCTTTAATCTTAAGTAATTTTTCTCTAGCAAGAAAGGGATCTTGGTCAGCTATTGGTTTAATTTTATCTTTTAATTTTCCATAAATCATTTCCCTTGCTTCAACTATATATTTTGCTTTTAAGTTATAAAATCTATAGTTGCAAGATCTTAAATTTTTGCTGATAATAGTTTCGTCTGCATAATATATAAGTTCTCCTAAGCAATTTAAGGCTTTAAATGCGGATAAAAAAGAAGAATTAGCAGTCAGTATGCAAAGCACAAGTTCTCTAAACCATACTTCCTCATTTGCGGAATTATTTAACTTAAATTCCTCAATTCTTTCTAGAACTTTTGCTCTTAGTTTTTGGTTTAGAATTAGATTTCTTAGCACGTTTTTTACTTTTTCTCTTTCTCTTTTTAATTGATTTAGGCTGTTTCCTCTCTGGAGTAGGTGGATTGATGTCTGATATTGAGATTATCTTAGTTCCATTATTAGTAAAAAGAACAATAAATGGTAAATCTTTCTTAATTAAGGATCCCCCTATTACGTTATTAGCATTAACATTAATTTTTAGAAGAGAGACTGACTCGTTCGTTATCTGTTGAGGTAAACCAATAGCAGAAACATATAATGGTTCGGAGAATTGAAAATTCGCAACTAATTTAGTATTGACATAACTTTCGTCCTTACTTTTTATTATAATAAGATCTGCGGAGTCTTCTGGTAATATTGATTCTAAATCTTGTATCCCATTTACAATTTCAGCTTCTTTCACTTTTTTAATGGTATATAAATTTATGACATCATTTATTTTTAAATAATCAAGCTTATAATACTCTGCTAAGTTCATCTAATATATTCACGTTATATTAAACTATAAATTCTTTTAAAGCTGACAAAGGTATAACACTGAGAATAAAAATATAAGTTAATTCTTAGGTAATGAATTGTGATCTAATGTGAGTATTAGAATAAGAGGTTCAAATGCGTATGGGCACTTAGGATGGCTAACGGTATATTGTAGGATATGCAATAGAAAATTAATAATAGGAACCGATATTATATATAAATGCCCTAAGTGCGAAAAGAAATATTCAGCATATTTCTGTGAAGCCGACAAAAGAGGAGTTAAAGGAAAATGCCCATATTGTGGCACTGAACTGGTTCCCGTGCTATGACTGTTATACAATATGATATTAATAATGTAAAATTCGCTGTAATACATGAGGAAAACAAAATATTAATTTATATGGATGTTAATAAAGAAATAAAGATTAATAAAGAAATAAAGGATGGAATAACGTACATGGATATTAATAAAGAAATAAAGGATGGAATAATAAGGAAGATAATAATATGTAAAACTAAAATTTCTTTATATATATGTAATGCTATAGTTGAAACCAAGAATAGGATAATTACGGAGGATTTTCTTAAGAATATTTACATGGAAGTAGTAGAAGCTTCTGATAATGTTATATGAAAACCTTGACTTCTTAATCTATTATTAAGCTCTTGCATAGTCTGAACAATATACATTGCATTATTAGATATAATTTTAAGTGATATATTAATGTCTTTTATTGATTGCGAATTAAGAAAAAGTAATATTAAAGTATCTTGGTTTGGAGCACAAAGATATGATGCACCTATTTTGATTGGTTCACAAATTTCTTTAAAAATATCATTAATGGACTGAACGAAATACCTTATTCTGAAAGGATCGTCAGCTAATATTTTAAACATTAACGAAAACATACTATATCACTTTCCTTACATTTATTTTCTTAACCGGAATCTTAAGCTTTTCAAAAACCTTTTTAACATGAATAGAATATTTTTCTTCGCCATCTATTAATTTTAGCTTTAATTTTCTATATTTCATTACTAATACTGGTCTTCCATTATCAAACACTATAACTTTACCAATAACCCTCCCCTTTAGATTCCTTAGTAAGTGAATGTAAATGTAAATCCCATTAGATGGAATATTCACTATCTTAGCCTCACCTATTTTGTAAGTGGGAGTGACTTTTTTCCCTAGTAAATCAACTTGAGAAATATCTCCATTAATAACTTTAAATATTAAAGATCGTAACATATGTTTACCAGATTTACTTTTAGAATTTTCTAGTAATACTTCCATTCTGCTTCACACTCTTAATTGATTCAATTATTCCATCTATATCTAATTTATCCTCAAGATATGCGTCTATTAAAATATCGTTCTTAAAAAACAATTTCATTAGAGTTCTTCTTAAGTTAAAAGAGGAATGTTTATAAATATTTAGTAATATTATTTGTATTCTTATTCTTTTTTCAATAATTCTAAGTTTTTCGTCTAAAAACTCATCAAAATTCTTATTTTTATATATAGCTTCAAATGCATATTCAGCAGAAATAGCTGATGGTCTTATCCCCTCACCACTTAATGGAAAGACTAGACCCCTAGCTTCACCTATTCTAAATCTCTTATTTGAAACGTCGCCAATACTTATAGGAGCACCGCGTAAATCTTTAACTTTAAAGTTGCCTATTTTTCTTTTTAAATACTCATAAAGTAATTTTTTAGAATCCTTATATTCTAAAAAACCCGCTCCTATATTATACTCATTTTCTTTACTAGGAAATATCCAGTAAAAACCAGTATATTTAGTATTAAACTCAATAATTGCCTCATCATTAAAGTTTTCAGTCTCAACTATAGCTCTAGTAGTATAGACTAATTCTCTATCCATAGGATATGGACCACGACTATCAATTACATAATCAAAACCGTTAAGTACAGGATCATGAGTTACTTTTATTTTATTAGAATGTTTTCTCATTTTATTTATCCATTCCCATTTGTCTATTACTAGCCATTTAGTATGATTATACTCTACGTCATATATTCTTTCTCCATCTACGTAAAAAGAGAACCTTTTTATCCTAAAGGTCTGAGGCCAATTATATGGAGGAGAATATACATTAGGGACTATATCTCCACAAGGTTTTATGTAATTTTGACTAATATCGAAAATTGTTACATCATAATTAACCCTCGATAATAAATAAGCTAAAGTAGAACCTGCTACTCCGCCACCTAATATTGCAACTTTCATTCCGAAATTTTATAAATCGTATGACTTTATATTTATGTAAAAGCACATCACAAGGTGGTAACTTATTGTTAAATCAAGATGAAATAGTTAAGAAAATGGAGGAATGGCCTAAACATTATAACCCTAAAGAAATAGAAGAGAAGTGGCAAAAAATATGGTTAAGAGAGGACTATTGGAGAGATGTATTCAGATTTAAAGAAGAAGACACAAAATCTCCTGTATTTGTTATAGATACGCCGCCTCCGTTTACTAGCGGAGAACTTCACATGGGACATGCCTATTGGGTAACAATAGCTGATACAATAGGTAGATTTAAGAGATTAGAAGGTTATAATGTGCTATTACCGCAAGGTTGGGATACGCAAGGCCTCCCTACAGAATTAAAAGTTCAATATAGATTGGGTATTCCAAAAGAAAATAGACAATTATTTCTAGAAAAATGTATAGAATGGACAGAAGATATGATAAAGAAAATGAAGGATGCTATGACTAGATTAGGTTATAGACCGGAATGGGAAAGATATGAATATAGAACATATGAACCAAAATATAGAAGAGTTGTACAAAAAAGTCTATTGGATATGTACAAGATGGACTTAATAGAGATGAGAGAAGGGCCTGTGATATGGTGTCCGAAATGCGAAACAGCATTAGCTCAAAGTGAAGTTGGTTATCTTGAAAAGGAGGGAATATTAGCCTATATAAAATTCCCTATAAAGGAAGGAGGAGAGATAATAATCGCGACTACAAGGCCAGAATTATTAGCTGCTACTCAAGCTGTAGCAGTTAATCCAAATGATACAAGGTATACTAACCTCATAGGAAAAACTGCAATAGTACCAATATTTAATATTGAAGTCAAAATCATTGCAGATGATGCTGTAGAAAAGGAATTTGGAACAGGCGCAGTAATGATAAGCACTTATGGAGATCCACAAGATATAAAATGGCAATTAAAATATAATTTACCAATTAAAGTTATAATCGATGAAAAAGGAAGAATTATAAATACAAATGGTATACTTGATGGATTAAGCATAGAACAGGCTAAAAAGAAAATGATTGAAATTTTAGAGAAAAATGGATATTTAGTTAAGGTAGAACGTATAAAACATAACGTACTTTCCCATACTGAGAGAAGCGATTGTTTATCACCAGTAGAATTTTTAGTTAAAAAACAGATATATATAAAAATATTGAAATTCAAACCTAAATTACTAGAGGAATATAAGAAAATGAAATTCAAACCTAGTAGAATGTCGTATTATCTTGAAGATTGGATTAACAGTTTAGAATGGGATTGGAATATCAGTAGACAGAGAGTATATGGGACACCATTACCCTTCTGGTTCTGTAATAATGGACATTTAATACCAGCAAGGGAAGAGGATTTACCAGTAGACCCAGTAAAAACTAAGCCGCCAGTAGATAAATGCCCTAAGTGTGGCTTACCTATAAAACCTGTTACTGATGTAGCAGATGTATGGATAGACTCTAGCGTTACTGTACTTTACTTGACAAAGTTCTATGAAAATAGTCAATTTTTCAGTAAAACATTTCCAGCTTCATTAAGATTACAAGGAACTGATATTATTAGAACTTGGCTATTTTATACTTTCTTTAGAACATTAATACTAACTAATAATATACCATTTACTAACGTACTAATTAATGGTCAAGTATTAGGCCCAGATGGAACAAGAATGAGTAAAAGTAAGGGAAATGTAGTATCACCAATGGATAGAATTAACGAATTTGGAGCAGATGCTATTAGAATGGCTTTATTAGATGCTAGTATAGGTGATGATTTTCCATTTAAATGGGATACAGTTAAAGGTAAGAAAATGTTATTGCAGAAATTATGGAATGCAAGCAGATTAGTTTATCCTTTCATAGCTAAAACAAAGATAGATAAGCCAGAGAAAATACATATAGTAGACCAATGGATATTACATGAACATAAAAAATTTGTAAATAAAGTAATTACTGCATATAAAAATTATGATTTCTATATAGTAATTCAAGAATTATATAACTATTTCTGGGAAATAGTAGCAGATGAGTACTTAGAAATGATAAAACATAGACTATTCGAAAACGACATCTCGGCTAAATACACGGTTCAAAGAATAATAAGAGACATAATTATATTGCTACATCCTATAGCACCTCATATAACTGAAGAAATATATCATAGACTATTTGGCTATAAGAAAAGTATATTGTTAGAGGAATTACCGAAAGTTGATGATATTCAAGAAGATCCAAGGGTAGAAGAAATAGGAAATAGCATAAAGAAATTCAACTCAATGGTAAGATCAGAGAAAATAAAGAATAGATTATCGATGAATACTCCAGTTTATGTAAAATTATATGCTAGTAAAAAATTTATTGAGAATATTAAAATTGTAGAAGATGACCTAAAGAAGACATTAAAAATAGTAAATTTAGAAACTATAGAATCAAATGAAGAAAAGGTAGAAATAAATAAAGCTAATAATCAGCCCATGGGAGTTTAAATCATTTTTCATACTATCGGGTATTCATCATTCCTTCTATAAATTCTCTAATTCTATTTACACCCTCTTTAATAATATTTTCGTCTACTGCAAAACTTAATCTCAAGAATTGTCTACCTACATTTAATGGAAATACCTCGCCTGGTATCGTAACTACACCTTTCTCTTCAATAAGCTTTATGGCGAAAGTTTTTACATCTATGTTCTTCATTTGAAGAATATCCCCTATATTTGGAAATATGTAGAAGGCACCATTAGGTTTAGAAACTTTAATCTCCTTAATTTTGTTAAGCTCTTCATATATTAGATCCCTTCTTTTTCTAAATAATTTGACCATCTCATTAACTTCATCAAATGTTTCAAAAGCCTTTACTGCGGCTTTTTGTGCAAAACTTGTAGGGCATGTGTAAATATTTGCAGCTAGTATACCCATTTTATTTATTATATCCTCCCTAGCAACTACATATCCCAATCTCCATCCAGTCATGGAGAACGTTTTACTGAAACCGTTTATATAAAGCACGAAATCTCTCCAATCACTATCTTCTAATACACTTTTCATTCTACCTTCATAGATAAAATTATCATAAATTTCATCAGATAATAATAATAATTTATTATCCTTTGCTATATTAATTATTTTTTCAACATCTGATGAAGAGAATAACGTACCAGTGGGATTATGCGGATTATTAAAAACTATCATCTTAGTTTTTTTAGTTATCTTATTCTCTAGGTCTCTTACGTCAATAGAGAAGCCCTCTGATTTATCCCATTTTAAATTAACATAAATTGGTTTTCCACCCAATAATTTAACTACTTCTGAATATGAATAAAATGAGGGATCAAATAATATAACTTCATCACCTGGATTTAAATAAAGGATAAAGGATAGGAAAAGAGCAGTTTTAGCACCTGGAGTTACAATAACTTCCTCTTTCCTGACATCAGTACTATATCGATTATTTAAATATTCAGCTATTTTAATTCTTAATTCATCTATACCTAAAGCTGAGGTATATGAGGTGAAGCCTTCGTCTAAGGCGCTCTTGGCTGCTTCCCTTATTCGTTTAAAAGTAACTACGTCTGGTTGCCCAATTCCGAAGTCAATAATCTTTAATTTTTTAGTCTTCTCCACTTTTTTTGCTATTTCTTTATATAGTAAAGTACTCTCACCGCTTAACTGCGAGATATTTGCGTTAAAATCAAATATTGAGGTCACAATATTAAATGAAAACTATCATATAAATTCTTTAATCTTTTCTGGATTTTTCATTAATGTAGTGCCTATTAGGAACGCATTTACCCCCAGTTTGCTTAACTCCTCTATTTCCTTTTTCTCCGAAATACCGCTTTCGGCTACTTTGATTATATTAGATGGTATCATTTCTAGAATTTTTCTTTGCTTCTCTTTATCTATTAATAACGTTTCTAGATTCCTGGAATTAACTCCTATCATTTTAGCACCAACTCTTAACGCAATCTCTAAATCCTTCTCGTCATTAACTTCTACTAAAGGTTCCATTTTGTAACTTCTTGCGTAATTAATAAGACTTTCAAGTTCCCTTTCCGTTAATATTTTAACTATTAATAATACAGTGTCAGCACCTAAGTTAAAAGCGTCATCTATTTGAGATTCCTTTACGATAAAGTCTTTCATGAGTATAGGTATGGAAACATTACTAGATATTTTCCTCAAAATATCATAAGATCCACCGAAATATTTTTCTTCAGTTAGAATACTAAGACCAACAGCATATTTTTCCATAATTTTCGAATACTCTATTGGATCTCTTTCTATATCCAAACCCGATGGAGATTTACGTTTATATTCTGCTATAATTGCATTAATTTTAGACTTATTAAACTCGATAATTCTATTATATAGCGAGAATAACGGTCTTTGTCTAGAAATACTAATAGGTGCCCTCCTCAATGATAAATCTACAACATCTTTTAACCAACCTTTTAAATACCTAGGCATACATCATAACCTATTCAAAAAATTATAAAATATCTTCTGTCCCTCTGGTGTTCCAACACTTTCGGGATGAAATTGAACGCCAAAAATTGGATATTCCTCATGATGTATTGCCATAATTTCATTATCTTCTTTCGAGATTGCATCTATAACTAAGGGTAATTTTACATCATCTACAACTAAACTATGATACCTAGTAGCTTTAAATTCCTTAGGAAGGCTTAAATATAATGGAGGAGGCTGCGAGTTTATTATAATTATATTGCTGATTTTTCCGTGAAAAACTTTTTTAGCTCTCCTTATTTTAGCACCGAAAGCGTATCCTATCGATTGATGACCTAAGCATATTCCTAATATTGGAATTTTTTTCCCAAAATGCTTGATAACATCTAACGTTATTCCTATGTCTTCCTTTTTTTCTGGAGTTCCAGGCCCTGGAGATATTATAATCCTATCTGGATTTATCCTTTCTATACCTTTTATGCTTATCTCATCATTTCTAATTACTATCGGATAACTACCCAATTCTCCTACTGCTTGAGCAATATTATATACAAAGCTATCATAATTATCTATTATTAAGGTCAGGTCCAATTATTCCACCCCTATAGCAACTTTTAATGCCTTTAATTTATGTTCAGTTTCATAATACTCGGATTCAGGATTAGAATCATAAACTATACCAGCACCTGCATGGATCCTTAGTATGTCTTTATTTAGAAAAGCAGTTCTTATAGTTATTGCAAACTCTGCATCGCCGTTGGTAGAGATAAACCCTACTGCACCAGCATACGGTCCTCTCTTATATTCCTCTAATGTTTCTATGATATTCATTGCCATAGGTTTCGGTGCACCACTTACTGTACCTGCGGGAAAAGTAGCTGCTAGTACATCAAACGCGTTATATTTCTTCTTTAAAGTACCTATGACTTTCGATACTATATGCTGAACGTGACTATACTTCTCTATGAACATTAGCTCTGGTACTTTAACTGTACCAGCCACACAAACTTTACCTAAATCATTTCTAGCTAAATCCACTAACATTAAATGTTCAGCTCTATCCTTTTCTGAATTTAATAATTCTAATTCGTATTTGAGATCCTCTTCCTTATCATTACCTCTAGGTCTAGTACCGGCTATGGGATAACTTTCAACTATGCTGGATTGTACTCTAAATAATAATTCTGGACTAGAACCTATTAAATATCTATCATTAAATTTGAGATAGAACATGTAAGGAGAAGGATTAATCTTCCTTAAATTATAATATATTTTTAATGGATCTCCACTGAATAAATATCTATAAAATCTAGATAATACAACTTGAAATGCATAGCCTGAACGAATATACTCCAATGTATCAGAAACTATTTTCATATAATTTTCCTTATTTAGAGATTCATCGTAAAAACTAACCTTAAAATCGCTAAGATCATTGCAGTTAGGTATTTGAGACAAATCAGCATTTACATAAACCTTACCCTCATTATGATCATAGACTACGATATTATTTGGGATGAAGAATTCAGCATAAGGCCAATCTTCAGCTACTGGTTTTAAATCTTTTATCTTCTCCCAAAATCTTACCGCATCATAACTAATATAACCTATCATCCCTCCCTTGAATAACCCTGGAATTTCTAAGTGTTCAGCGTTTTTTAAATGATTAGGCAATATGTCTAATGGATCCTCATATACTTTAATGTAATCTTTACTCCCCCATGCAATGATACTATACCTTGACTTATACTGAGGTCCTACAATACTTTCCAATAACGCTGCTATTCCATAATTTCTTTCTATGCATCTAAAGACTTCAAATGGCGAGGCAAAATCACTTATCGTGTATATTTCCATATTTTATTACCTCTATAATTTTTTTAACCTTTTCAATAGATTTCTTTCCAGGATAAATTTCTACACTACTAGAAATATCTATCCATTTAGGATTTAAACCTATAAAATTACTAATATTATTCAAGTTAATCTTTCCTCCCACGCCTAAATTAGGATAATCCTTAAATATTTCTTTAACTACATTTATATCTATCTCAATACCTTTTTTTATAGAATCTATTAATATCTTTTCAGTTATATTAATAGCTTTCCTCAAATAACTTTTATATTCTAAGGAGGCAGGTACATATAAAATTAATCGTCGCGTATCATAAGATCTAAGTAATTCTAGTTCTGAATCAGTTAAAATTCGATGTATCTGAACGTATTCTATAACGCTTAAATCCTTAAGCATCTCGCTAATATCTCCGTTAACTTTAACACTTACTATGGGCTTATTTGTATACTTTTTAACTATTGATAGAAATTCTCGTTTAACAAATCTAGGACTTATCGGATCTGTAACTATGCCTATATAATCTACATCAAGTTTCGATAGCTCTATTATATCAGAAATTGTAGCGTTCCCACAAATTTTTAATTCAATTGCCATTAACTCTCGCCATTAAAATTTTTAACTTATTTATATCGCCATTGCTAGATATAATCTCAGTTATTTTATCCATTGCCTTAGTCATTAGATAGTCAGCGTACTCATAGCCTTCTTTAAAATCACTAACTTTATCTAAAAGATAAAGCCCAACTGCAGTATTAATCTTTATAAATTTTTCAACGTACTCATCTTTACCTAGAATAGCTCGAAGGATTTTGATCGCTGAATCCTCTGGTGAATCTACTATTAATTTATCTATTGGAATAGATGAAATTTTGAAATCTGATGGACCAACAGTTATTTTTTCTATATTAGATTTATGAACTAAATATAAATACGTTTTACCTAAAGGACTAACTTCGTCTATACCAGGTTCTCCATGCACTAATATAACTTTATTGAAATCTAATTCGCATACACTATCTGCTAATAAATCTAAGTAGTCTTTAGAAAATACTCCCATTAATTGATATTTTACGCCTGCTGGATTTGTTAATGGGCCTAAAATATTAAATATAGTCCTAATGCCTAGAACCCTTCTAATATTAGCTACGTTTTTCATAGCAGGATGATAAAGTGGAGCAAATAAGAAAACGAAATTAACCTTAGTTATGAGCTCTTTAGCCCTTTCTGGACTTACATTAATATTATAGCCTAAGGCCTCTAATACGTCAGCACTACCGCTCTTTCCACTAATAGCTCTATTTCCATGTTTAGCAACTGGATTTACCATACTAAGTAAAAACGCAGTAGCTGTACTAACATTAACTGTGCCTAAACCATCTCCACCTGTACCTGCAGTATCAACTGCATTAGGTAAGTTAATTTTAACTGCCAATTCCCTCATCGCTTTAGCGAAACCTATTATCTCACTCTTATTTTCTCCTTTCATCCTTAATGCAACTAGGATTGCTGACGTCAAAATTTCAGGAATTTCTCCCTTAATTATAGATTTAGCTAGTTCCTCAGCCTCATCTATTGTTAAATTATTTTTATTTATTAGTTTTTTAAATATTTCATTAAAATTCATCTAAAATCCCCCTAAATTTTTTAACTAATTCCAAAGATTTATTTATCCCATTCTTTTCTATTTCCTCAATAAATAAGGTTCCGATAGCTATGCCATCAGCTCCTGCATACAAAGCATCTCTTAGATCTTTTTCATCTGATAAACCAAACCCTACCACTAGTTTATTCTCAACAAGATTTCTGACCCTAGTAATTAATTGCTTTACAGAAACTGGTATAGGTATGCCAGTTGTTGGCCTCACTCCATAATATAGAAATATGTCACTAATCTTTGAAACCTTTTGAATTAAAGAATCTGGAACTGAAGGAGAAGTGAAAATAACGTTTTTTAGACCCCTATTTTTAACTGCCTTAATATACTCATCAAAGTTATCTATATAGTCGATAAGTAAATCAGGAAATAGTACCCCATCGACACCTATACTTTCTAACTTACTTAGAAATAGGTCTAATTCACTGATCCAATCCTCTAAGTAAGTTAAAGCAACTATCGGTATATTTACGTTTTTCTTTACTTCGTTTAATACGTTCCAAATATCTTTAATCTTAAATTTAACTGCATCATAACTTTTCCTTATGACTGGACCATCATATTTTGCATATTTAGGTGGTATTCCTATTTCGAGTACATCAGCTCCATAATTCGCAGCCCCTTTTATGAACTCTATAAAAGTCTTAACATCTGGATAACCCAATGTCATATAAATAACTAGCAATTTATTATGCATTTTCTCATCACCCCCATCTTTTCATCATAGATTCATAGTTAGATAAATCAAGAAGACCATGTCCACTTAAATTAAAGACTATTACTTTCTTTTCATCTTCTTTTCTTGCTAGTATTGCTTCATCTATTACAGCTTTTATTGCATGAGCTGATTCTGGAGCAGGAACAATTCCTTGCGTCTGCATAAATATTTTTGCTGCTTCAAATATCTCTCTTTCTGTATATTCTTTCCATTCAATTATTCCCTCTTTCATAAGTAAGCTTAGAGTAGGTGCTACTCCGTGGTATCTAAGCCCTCCAGCATAAATTGGTGGAGGAACGTAGTCCTTACCCAATGTTATCATTTTTACTAATGGCAGTAGTCCAGCAGAATCTGGAAAATCATACTTATATTCACCTTTACTAAATTTAGGAATTTCGGCAGACCCAACAGCGATATATTTTGAGCCTCTCTTATTACCTATAAAGGGATAAACAAAACCACCAAAATTACTACCGCCTCCTACACAACCAATTAAAATATCGGCCTCTTCTCCTAGATAGTCTAATTGAGCTATAGTCTCTTGGCCAATTATGCTTTGGTGTAAAAGAACCACATCTAAAACACTTCCAACTAGATACCTAAACTCGTTCTTTAAGGCGTATTCTATTGCTTCACTCATGGCTATTCCTAAAGAACCAGGATGTTGAGGGTTTTGTTCCAGAATCTTTTTACCAAAATCTGTTAACATAGTTGGACTTGCATAAACTTCAGCCCCATATAATTGCATTATACTTCTCCTCATTGGTTTTTGCTCATAACTAACCTTTACCATAAATATTGAACTCTTCATGTTATACATACTAGCTGCTAACGCTACTGCAGTACCCCATTGACCCGCACCAGTTTCTGTAACAACATGTTCTATCCCCTCTTCCTTTGCAAAGTAAGCTTGAGGTATAGCTGTGTTAATTTTATGAGAACCGGTTGGAGTTGCACCTTCAAATTTAAAATAAATCTTAGCAGGAGTTTTCAAAAATTCTTCTAATCTCTTAGCTCTAAATAAAGGAGTAGGTCTACCTATCGATAAATATCTGTCTCTAACTTCTTCTGGAATTCTTACATATCTCTCTATAGTAAATTGTTGTCTTAATACTTCCTTGGGCAGTATACTTCTTAGTAAATCAATTCTTGAGAAATCAGCACCTTGGGGGTCCCTTGGAGGAGGTAAAGGCTTAGGCAAATCTGGAATTATATTATACCAATATTTAGGTAAAATATCTTCTGCTCTTACCATTGGTGCATCAAAAGCACCTAAGCATTTAAATGTTTCTTATACTTTATAAGCTTTTAATTTACTTAATAAGTCTCAAAGTCTTTAAATTCTCCCTTATATTCTATAAATTTATAGTCGACTTTTTCTACTTCAGCTAATGGTGGCCCTCTTTTTATATATTCTAATAGCTTGCTTAAGGCCTCTTCATGGCCTTCCGCTACTACTTCTACTGTACCGTCTGGTAAATTTTTAGCATATCCCTTTATTCCTAATCTCACAGCGTGGATCTGAACAAATTTCCTAAACCCAACACCTTGTACCATACCGTAAACCCTCACATATAATCTCTTTAACATGTTTATCACCTCAGTGTCGCTCCACTTCTTCATCTGTCAGAACAATCTCCTTCATCACAATATATTTTACCTAGTTATTTAACTTAAAGTTGATGATTAGAGTAGCAATAGCAGGTTTAGGAAATTGTGCATCCATGCTAATTCAAGGAATAGAATATTATAAGCTAAAAGGGGATAACTATTATGATGGGCTAATTACGCCAGAAATAGGAGGCTATAAAATTACTGATATCGAAATCGTAGCAGCTTTCGACGTGTCAAAGAATAAGATAGGAAAAGATATTTCTGAGGCCATTTTTGAACCACCCAATATAACGCCTAAAATAGTTGATATTCAAAAAAAGGGGATTAGAGTAAGTCCGGGACCTGTTCTTGACGGAGTAGCTCCACATATGATGAATGTTTTTAACCCTACATATGATGGTTCAATAGAAAATGTAATAAATGAATTAAAGAGTAGTAAATCAGAAATTCTAGTTAATCTATTACCCGTAGGAAGTGAAAAAGCAACTAGGACTTATGCGAACATAGCTCTATTAAGCGGTACGGCGTTTATAAATGCAATACCGGTATTTATAGCAAGCGATCCTACTGGTGAATTTCCTAGAAAATTTAAAGAGAAGAATCTACCATTAGCAGGAGATGATATAAAAAGCCAATTAGGAGCCACTATATTTCATAGGGCAATTACTTCGCTTTTTAGAATGAGAGGTGTAAGTGTAGAAGAAACTTACCAATTAAATGTAGGTGGGAATACAGATTTCTTAAATATGAAAACTGAAGAAAGGTTAATATCTAAACGAATAAGTAAAACTGAAGCGGTAACCAGTACGTTAGATTATGGGGAAGAAATTAAAAATGAGGGGAAGATAAGAATAGGTCCTAGTGACTACATACCTTTCTTAGGAAATACAAAAGTTGCATATATATACGTTAAAGGAAGTGGATTTGCAGGTTTACCAGTAAAAATAGAAGCATCTTTAGAAGTTGACGATAAAGCTAATTGTGCAGCAGTATTAGTAGATGTAATAAGAGCAGTAAAGGTAGCTTTAGATAGAAGGATAGGTGGACCTCTTGAAAAAGTATCAGCATTTTATTTTAAACACCCACCAGTTCAGGCTAAGGATGATGAAGAGGCCTATAGATGGTTTAAGGAGTTCCTTGAAATGCGAGATATGTGAAGAGAAAATCTCATTTTTTAAATGTAATGTTTGTGAAAGACATATTTGCCATGATGATTATCTAATCGACAAAAAAATATGCAAAGTATGTGAAATGAGCTTCTGTATGATTTGTAAGAGCAATCTATCAATAGGTTCATGTGAATATTGCGGGAGAATAATTTGTGAGGATTGCACACAATATTTCGATGGTGCAAGAAGAATATGTAAAGAATGTTATAGGAAAAGAATGACTTATTAAAGTAAAAATAATAAAATCATTTTTTATTTAACTTTTCAAGCATTATTTTCTGCTCAATAGACGCTACTTGCCTTCTTACGTTAATTACAGCATCTGGATTTACACTAATGCTATCAATTCCAGCCCTAACCAAATATTCTACTACCTCTGGATAAACACTAGGAGCTTGACCGCAAATTGAAACAGTCCTATTATATTTATGAGCTATTTTAATTAACCTCTTTATAGACTGCATCACTGCAGGATCTCTTTCATCATAATAGCCCATTCTCGCTAATAATTCAGAATCTCTATCAACACCTAGCGTAAGTTGAGCTAGATCGTTACTACCAACACTAAATCCGTCAACTATCTTTGCAAATTGATCAGCTAAAATTATCACTGAAGGAACTTCAGCCATTATCCAAACCTTAAAATCAGAACTTTTCCTTAACCCTTCATCCTCCATGATTTTTATGGCCTTTTCTAATTCCCACGTAGTTCTAACGAAGGGAAACATTACCCAGACGTTTTTAAGTCCCATTTCCTCCCTTACTTTTCTTATAGCTCTCACTTCTAATCTAAATGCAGGCTCGTATTCTTTGCTAATATATCGAGAGACTCCTCTCCAACCTATCATAGGATTCCTTTCAAATGGTTCAAACTCATCTCCTCCAACTAATTTTTTATACTCATTAGTCTTAAAATCCGAAAATCTAACTACTACTGGTCTAGGATATATTGCACTAGCCACCTTAGCTATTCCTTCAGCTAATTTATCTATAAATAGCATGGGATTACCTATCTTTATAAGATAAAGCGGATGATATCTAATCCATTCGCTTACAATAAATTCGATTCTCATTAAACCTATTCCGTCAAATGGAAGATCTAAATATCTGTCTATAGCGTCTGGTTCTCCTAAGTTCATATAGATCTTTGTTGCAGTAACTGGATAAAGAGCGAGTAAAACATCCCTACTTATCCCCTGAACTGCTGGCATAATTTGCTTTTCAGTACTTATCTCACTAGGCGAAGCTACCTTACCCTCATATACTATCCCTCTAGTTCCATCAACAGTTATTAGTTGCCCATCACTAATAACTTTAGTAGCTTCCCTGCTGCCTACTACAGCGGGTATTCCTAATTCTCTAGATACTATTGCTGCATGGCTGGTCATACCTCCTTCATCTGTTACTATCGCACCCGCAATTTTCATTAAAGGTACCCAATCTGGATCCGTCATTTTTGTGATTAGTATGTCTCCTTTTTGAAACTCACGGGCTTTAGAATCTTTAATATCTAAAATAATTCTCGCTTTTCCATAAGCTACGCCAGGAGAGGCAGGTAATCCCTTAACTAAAACCTTACCACTCACAGCTGAAATAGCCTCTTCTTCTTTTCTTTCTTCTTTTCTCTTCTTTACAGACCAGAAGGTTTCTGGTCTAGCCTGAACTATAAATATGTTATCTGGAAATTTCAAATCCGCGTCAATTGCCCATTCTATATCCATAGGTCTTTTGTAATGTTCCTCTATTTTCATAGCCAACCTTGCTAATTCTATAGCCTCTTCATCACTTATGCTCATAGTGTTTGCTTCTTGTTCATTAAGTATGACTTCTACATTTTTCCTTAGCTGTATGTCGTATATTATTTTTATCCTCTTATTTGAAATCTTTTTTTCAACAATTCTTAAACTAGACTTTTCTATTAAAATCTCATCCGGCGTAACTTTGCCTCCAACTACACTCTCACCTAAACCCCAATTAGATTCAATCATAATGTATCTTTCATCGCCAGTAACTGGGTTAAGAGTAAACATTACACCTGCTGATCTAGAATTAACCATCTTTTGAACAACTACTGCTATTAGAACTGAAAGTTGATCTATACCTTTACTCTTTCTATACTCAATAGCTCTTGCATTATATAAACTAGCCCATACTTCTTTAACTTTATCTAATAATTCCTCTCTGCTGACGTTTAAATAGGTATCTTGTTGACCCGCAAAACTAGCCTCTTTAATATCTTCTGCAGTGGCTGAAGATCTAACAGCTACAAGAATTTCCTTTCCGAATTTATTGCTTAACTCATCATAAGCTTGAAGTATCATAGAAGCTAACTTTTCTGGCATTTTTGAACTTCTTATTAATTTTTTGATATTTTCACTTGCTTCCTCAGAGTTAGGAGAACTGGACAAAATTTCCTTAATCTTTTCAACAAGATTATTATATTCAAGAAAATATTTAAAAGCTTTAGAGGTAATTATAAAGGCAGGAGGTACTCTTACTCCGAAACTAACCAGTTCACCCAAATTAGCGCCTTTTCCACCAGCGAGTTCAATCATATCTTTTCTTATCTTTTCGACATCGAGAATAAGGTCTTCCTCACTACTTATAGCCTCAACCAAATAAAACTCCCCAATATACTTTCTCCTTGGAACTTAAAAAATTATTTTATAGTATAAGTCTTTCCAAAAAATGTATATAACACTTATTATTTCTGTTCAGGGTTTGTAGACTTTTGTGCAGATGTGACGAAACTTGGTAATTCTGGGAATTTCTCTTTCATTCTTTGTTCTGCTACTATAGAAGCTTCCTCTAATATCTTCCTTGCCTCTGGACTTGAGGCAGCGTAATTAACTGGAGCACCCGTGAAGTCTCCTGCTTCTATAACTACCTCTTGTAATCCCTCTTCTAATTCAGCTAATTCTAAACTTATTTCTGGCATTACACCTCTCATGGCATTTCTTAATTCTCTTATCACTCCTAAAACTGGTATTAAGCTTGTAAATACGTCACCTAATTCAGTTATAGTTTCAAGTCTTAATTGAACCTGTTCTAGAGCTATTTGCGTAGTAATTAATTGTTTTGAAATCTTTCTGATCTCTGCGATTTCATTTGCATACATTGCAGCCCTAGGAGTATCTTTACTCATTTGAGCTTCTACAACCTTTTCGAACAGAGTCCTATCCCTTTCTTGAAGTCTAGAGATATAAACATCTAAACGACTTACCATAGTTCTTAGCCTATAATTTGCCATTACTAATCTATATCTTAATGGTTGCTGTGGCTTAAAGGCATTTTTTATCCTCTCTGCAATACTTGGCTCTTGTTTGCCTCCCCAATTTTTAACGAAATCTTCTACCTTACTTGAGGCCATTTCAGATCTATATTATATCTTTTTGCGACGTTGTTTTAAGCAGAACAACACATAATACTTGCAATTATTTATAATTTAATTATGGACCCTTTTATCGTTAAGTTAGAAGGAAAAAGTCTTAAAATAACCAATAATTTAGATCATACAGTAAAAATAACGGAAGTTATAATAAAATATAAAGTATCTGTAAACTTAATAGACGATAGAATAGGTCTTAAAACTATTACCGAAAATGTGAAGATAGATAAAGAGTTAAAAAGAAAAGAAACATTACAGATTGAGACTAAACTAGAAGATATAAATGAGATTTCTATAATTTATAAAGATGATACGTTTAGGAGGATTGATATTTCTTTATAATCTTGCTTAGTATCTGCTCAGCTTTTTCAACTATTTTTTCGTCAGATTTTACTTCTTCTGGCCATTCTTTTCCCATTTCTTCTTTAAACTTTCTTGTTGCATCAATACCTAATTTACTGCCTAATGGTGGAGAAGGTACACTTGGATCTAATGAGTCAGTTAATGCGTTATTTATAATTACTATATCCCTCTTAGGATCCACATGAGCAGCTATTGCATACATAACTTGGTTAATATCGTGAACATTAATATCGTGGTCAACAATTATTATAATTTTTAAAAGAGATAATTGCCCTATTCCCCATAATGCCATCATAACTCTTTTTGCTTGACCTGGATAATACTTCTTTATAGAAAATATTCCTATTCCAGTGAATAGTCCATATTCTGGCAAATTCATGTCAACTAATTCTGGGACTAACATCTTAGTAAAAGGTAGGAAAATTCTCTCAACCGCTTTGCCTATCCATGCGTCTTCAAGTGGTGGCTTGCCAACTGACGTTACATGAAATATTGGTTCGTCCCTTATGTATACCCTCTCTAATTTAAAGGTAGGATAATAATCGGGAGGCGTATAATAACCCATGTGATCGCCAAATGGACCTTCTAATCTCATATCGTTTAAATCCACATATCCCTCTAAAACTACTTCAGCGTGACTAGGTACTAGAATTTGATTATCTAGTTTAGTAACATCTACTCCCTCACCTCTTAAAATGCCGGCAAACATATATTTATCCAATCCATGAGGTACTGGTGACGCTGCAGTAAACGCAATTACTGGATCTACACCAGTTACTATAGCTACTGGAATTTTTGTTATATTTTTCTCTAAATATTTTCTTGCAGTAATAGAACCTCTTTTAAATGCTTGCCAATGGATTATTGCTTCTCTCTCATTAATTATCTGAATCCTATATACGCTAAGATTGTGTATATCAGTATCCGGATCTTTAGTTATGGTTATAGAAAACGTCAAATATCTTCCAGCGTCTTTAGGCCATGTTTTAATTGCGGGTAGTTTAGTTAGATTCATAAAGTAATCTTCCTTAAAATTAGGGGATCTAGCCCTAGGCATAATCTTCCCTAACCCTATTATATCTTTTAGAGATTTTAACTTATCAATAAATGTAATTGGGATTTCTGATAAATTTGAGAGAAACTTTTCAGAAATAGACTCAAGTCTATTAGTGCCAAATATTTCATAAAAACTTTCGATTGAATAAAAAATATTAGAAATTACTCTCCAACCTTCGAAGTTAACAATTTTATTAAACAAAAGGGGGGGCAGATGATTATATGTAGCTCGCCTAGTAATTTCTGCTATTTCTAGATCAACATTAACTTCTTCATTAATTTCTATTAATTTATTTCTTTTTCTCATAAATTCTATATAATCTCTAAGATCTTTAAATGCCATATATAAAATGAGCTCAACAAAGCTTATATTTTGTAAAATAAACCTCTTTAACAGCTGGTGAATTGTTGTTGGAAACATGGTAACTGGAGTAATGAAGTGCTTAAGCTGTGGATATGAGACACCAATAGACCAACATACAATATTATGCCCTAAATGTGGTGGATTATTGGAAATTATAATAGAACCTCCAAAAGGTTTCTCTTTATCTAAATTAAAGGGAAGAGGAGTTTGGAGGTATAAAGACCTAATTCCAGGTTACTATAAGAGTATTATAAGTATAAATGAGGGTAATACACCATTAATAAAATCTGCTAATATAAATAAACAGTTGTATTTTAAATTTGAAGGATTAAATCCTACGGGTAGTTTTAAAGATAGAGGAATGACAGTAGCAGTTAGTTCTGCAGTAAGTTTAAATTATAAAACTGTAATAGCTGCGTCAACTGGAAATACTGCTGCCTCAGCTGCCGCATATGCTGCTAGAGCAGGTATAAAAAGTTTTATAGTTTTACCTAAAGGTAAGGTAGCTTTAGGTAAATTAGCCCAATCAGTATTATATGGTGCTATAATATTAGAAGTAGATGGAAGTTTTGACGTGGCAATGGAGGCTGTTATGAGATTATATAGGGATTTGAAAATAGTTTACCCACTAAACTCTTTTAACCCATGGAGACTTGAAGGTCAAAAGACAATAGCATTCGAAATAATGGAAGATATAGGGGTTCCAGAAAACGTGATAGTTCCCGTAGGAAACGCTGGTAATATATATGCAATATGGAAGGGATTTAACGAACTATTAAAAATTGGTATTATAGATAAAGTTCCGAGAATGATTGGAGTTCAAGCAGAAGGAGCGTCACCTATAGCAAATGCAATAATTAAAGGCAAAAATGAACCAGATTTCATAGAAAATCCAGATACAGTAGCTACTGCAATAAGAATTGGGAGGCCAGTAAATTGGCAAAAGGCCATGAAGGCTATAAAGGAGTCTAAAGGGACCGCAATAGTAGTATCGGATTCTGAGATATTAGAAGCACAAAAAACTTTAGCTAGAAAAGAGGGTATAGGTGCGGAACCAGCATCAGCTGCAGCGCTAGCTGGGTATTTAAAAGCAATAAATAATGGAATTATAGATAAAGATGAAAAAACAGTTCTAATTTTAACCGGACACTCATTAAAAGATCCAGAAAGTATGGCTAAAGCTGATACTAAAAGAATCTTAGTTAATCCTCTTCATATAGAAAAAATTATTGTAGGTGAAATTAATGGATTTAATAGTTAAAATAGGTGGATCTATACAAAAAGATGAGAAAGATTATGAATTAATTGTAGAAAAGATAAGGAAGTACTCCCAAAAAAATAGTAAGTTAATAGTAGTAACATCTGCAATAAAAAATGTAACCAATGATTTAATAAATGTTACAATAAATATTGACAACTCTCCAGATATTGCTAGCGAAATTTATGAGAGACATGTTAAATTACTCTCAAAGTTAGCTGATGGGAAAGAGTTTGAGAATGCGTTTAAGGATTTGTCGAGATTAAGCGATGAGTTATTTAGAGTTACGTGGTCAATAAGAGTCTTAGATGAAGTAACTCCTAGAGTTAAAGACTATATTTTATCATTCGGCGAAAGAATGGCTACAGTACTGCTTTCTGCAGTACTGCGAAGTAATGGCATAGAAGCTGAAGGCATATTAACGTCACCATTAATTACAGATGATAATTATGGTGAAGCTAACGTCATAGAAGAACTGTCTAAAAAAGAAATTGACAACATAATAAAGAACTCGAAGGTTAATGTAATAGTATTACCAGGTTTTATTGGAAGAACTAAACAAGGTAAGTATACCACGTTAGGAAGAGGCGGGAGTGATTATACAGCAACGTTAATAGGAAAACTTGTTAGAGCGAGAGAGGTCAGACTAGTTACAGAAGTCCCAGGGATAATGACCGGAGATCCTAAAAAGTTTAGTAACGCTAAGACTATACCCAGATTATCCTTAGAAGAAGCAATAGAACTTTCACAATTAGGGGCTAAAAGGTTACATCCACGTACTTTTGATCCAGTTTTTAATATAGATATGAAAGTTATTGTAGAGTCATTATATGAGGATGGATTTACAGTAATTAATGGGGAGTGTGAAAAATCAGACGGACTTAAGGGAATATCATATTTAGATAACATGAAGTTAATAACTGTAGAAAGTACCAAAATAGTAGGAAAAATAGGCTCAGCCGCTAAAATAACAAGTGAAGCTAAAGAAGCGGGAGTTAACATTGTGTCTATTTCACAGCCAGCAAGCGAAACTACAATACAGCTAGCTGTTGATTCAACGTCAGTTAATAGACTATTAGAAAGATTAGAGGGATTAAAAGGTACCCTAATAAAAAATATAGATGTTAACGATATTAGTATAGTAGGAATAATTGGATGTGAGATAAGGAAAAAGGAAATATCAACTAAAGTGATATCAATAGCTGCAAAATATGATCCATTAGCTATTGCTAGAGGAATATCAAACGTAAGTTTAACCTTTATAGTTAATAAGGAAGAGGGAGAAAATCTATCAAAGGAATTACATGAGGTGATCGTAAATGGTTGATAAAATAAAAGTCTCACTATTAGGCTCTACTGGAATGGTAGGGCAAAAAATGGTAAAAATGTTATCTAATCATCCCTACATTGAGTTAACTAAAGTAAGTGCATCGCCGTCAAAAATAGGGAAAAAGTATAAGGAAGCCGTAAAATGGATAGAACCAGAAGAAATACCAGAAAACATAGCTGACTTAGCAATAGTTTCGACAAGTCCAGAAGACCATAAAGACGTGGATGTTGTACTTTCTGCTTTGCCAAATGAGTTAGCTGAAGATGTAGAATTAAAACTCGTAAAAGAAGGTAAAATAGTTATATCTAACGCATCGCCATTTAGAATGGACCCAGCAGTACCTTTAATTAATCCTGAAGTAAATTGGGAACACTTAGAACTACTTAAATATCAAAAATCGAATAAAAATTGGAATGGATTATTAGTTAAAAACCCAAATTGTACTGCAGCGATTTTATCAATGCCTATTAAGCCGTTAGAAAAAATGCTAAATATAAAAGGAGTATACATAACAACGTTACAAGCAGTAAGCGGTGCTGGATATAATGGTTTACCTTTTATGGCAATAGATGGTAACGTAATACCATGGATTAAAGGAGAGGAGGAAAAAATACCAAGAGAAATTAATAAGATGCTAGGAAAAATAGAAAATGATACTATTAAACAAAATAACCTAGAAATTTATCCCACAACTATTAGAGTTCCAGTTAAAGTTGGACATATGGGTGTAATTAATATAGTAACACAAGACGATAAAATAAATGAAGAAGAAGTAAAAAAGCTGCTAAAAAATTTCATATCATTGCCCCAAACTAAAAATTTACCCACAGCGCCAAAAAGACCTATAATAGTTCTTGAAGAGGAAGATAGACCACAACCACTAAGAGATCTACAATACTATAATGGAATGGCAGTTTCAATTGGAAGAATAAGGGCTGAGAAGAACTTATTACGACTAATTGTGTTAGGTGACAATCTGATAAGAGGAGCGGCTGGTATAACGATTTTAACATTAGAATTGATGAAAGAATTAGGTTATATATAATGTTTTTTGACTTTCATGTTCATTCCTTATATAGTGATGGAAAATATTTACCTAAAGATATAGTAAATTTTGCTAAAAAATTAAATATCTATATAGCTTTAACAGATCATGATACATCTTTAGGAGTAAGAGATGTTAAAGAGCAGGTAATACCTGGACAAGAAGTGACTACGGAATATGGACATGTAATTATATTATGCAATTTTATACCATCGCCACCAAATAAAATAGATCAATTAATAGATTACGCTAAAGAAAATTCATGTATAATTTTTCCTTCTCATCCATTTGATATATTTAGAAAAGGAATAGGTAATAAAATATTTGAATATAAATTTGATATGATAGAAATATACAATTCTAAAGCTCCTAAAAGTGCTAATAAGAAAGCTAAGGAAGTTGCTACAAAACTAAATTTGCCGGGCGTTGCAAATAGTGACGCACATGTTATTCAGGCTATTGGCTCAGCCTATAACGACTTATATGAAGTCATAGAATTTAACCTAGATGACATTTTAGATAATTTACGCAAGGGAAAACTTAAACCTATTACTATAGGTTTATCATTTAAAGCTAAATTATCAATAGCAGAATGGTATATTGAGAGGAAGTTAAAAATTGCACGTAATTCCAGCTGAACTTTGTATAAAATGTAAGGGACATAAATATCTTTGTGGATTATCTTATTGCCCTATCATGGAAAGATTTAGAAGTATGGTAAATAGCTTACAGAGAGTTAAAATAAGTAACTCCTTAAAGCTTGTTGAAGGATCTACTCCGCCAAGTGCAATAGTTGGTGAACGAGGATACCCTAAAGTACCATTAATACTAAATATACCTCCCTCAGTTTACGGAGATGAAGCCAAGAAATATGAGAACATTAAAGAGTGGTGGGGAAAATTAAGTTTAGGAGATATAATAAAACTTAGATCATCACTAATCTCAAGTATAACTAAAATAAAAGTTGAGAAAGCCATAGAATATTATAATACAGAAATCCCACTAGCTGTAGTCTCAGAAAGACCAGTAACTTCTGAGGCAAAGTTGAATACATTAGAAGCAAAACTGAGATTCGATGGTGTAATCTTGCCTAGAGGAGCTGGGGGTTTAGCGGAAGAGATAAAAATAGTTGATAATCCAAAATTACCTTCTAAATTGGATAAACTAATTTTTGATGATATAAAAGCTAGTAACGCTATACTAGAATTATATAAATATGATATAGATTACTATAAAATAATAAACGCTTTATCCTTCGGACTTCTAGGAAGGAAAAGAAATAGACGCTTTGTACCTACTAGATGGGCTATCACTGCAGTAGATAGCACGGTTAGTAAATATCTTCATGATAGAATTATTCATTATAATGAAATAAACAAAATAGAAGTATATTATGCTTCATATTTAGGCAACTATTTTTATTTAATTCTCTATCCATCTAAATATAAATCTTTATGGATAGAAATATGGCACCCCTTGAGCTTATGGAGTAAAGAATTAACAATATCTGAACTAACTGAGAATTATTGGGGTGATTATGAATACATAGATGGCGGATATATGGCTGCAAGATTAGCGGTATTGGAATATTTAGATAGAATAAAACGACAAGCTGGAATAATAATAGTGAGGGAAATAACTGAAGAATACTTTGCACCGGTAGGCAATTGGCACATCAGAGAAACAGTAAGAAAAGCAACTGAAAATAAAATAGGAGAATATGAAAGCCTCTCAGAGGCACTTTCTGTAATAAATAATAGATTAAAAGCAAAAATAAATCTATTCGAATTAAATAGCATAAAAGCTTTATTTAGGCAAAAATTAATAACAGATTTCTAAATAAGCAATGAGAATACAGCCATTGCGGAATATAGTCTATTTTCAGCTTGATCCCATACAGCACTCTTAGGTCCATCTATAACCTCTGGATCTACTTCCTCCCCTCTATTTGCAGGTAAACAGTGCATGAAAATAGCATCTTTAACCGCATATCTCATTAAATCCATAGTAACCTTATAGTTCGCTAATAACTTCTTTTTCTGTTCAGCAATACTTTCTTGTCCCATACTAACCCATACGTCTGTATAGACTACATGGCTACCCCTTGCTGCCTCATAAGGGTCTTCATAAAACTCTATTACAGCACCAGTTCTTTCCGCGGTTTCAGTTATGATTTTATAATAATCCTCTCTAGGTTTAAGCTCCTTAGGACTAGCTACGTGAAGTTCTAACCCTAATTTAGCTACTATAGCCATTAAACTTAATAGTACATTATCACTTCCGTCCCCTACAAATGCTATTCTCACATAGCCATTTCCGAATTTTTCTCTAATTGTCATTATGTCTGCTAATGCTTGTAAAGGATGTGAAACATCACTTAACAAATTAATTACCGGAACTCGTGAGAAATCTCTTAGCTTAATTAAAGTTTCATGACTTAAAACTCTCGCGCCTATACCGTTAACCATTCTACCTAAAACTCTCGCAGTATCCTCTATTGGCTCCCCTCTAGCCCACTGCAAATCTTGCTTATTAAGTATAATAGGAGTACCTCCTAACATTGAAATCGCTAATTCACTGCTCACTCTAGTCCTAGTACTTGGTTTTTCGAAAAGTAATGCCACTCGTTTTCCCTTTAAGGAATTAGGCACTTGATTTGCATAAACGTAATTTTTCATCATAAATGAGATTTCCAGCATTTTCTCTATTTCATGGGATTCAAAATCTAATAGACATAATAGACTTCTCCCCTTAAACATAATTTAATACTAGTTTAGCATATATTTAAATATGGATATCCAAATGATGCTTACGAAAGCTACTGAACCCAAACAAGGAAACAAACCTAAATTCGATGAAGGTCATGTACTGATGAGCTTAATGTATATTAGTGAGTTACAACCAGTAGGAAGAATAACATTAATGAAAAAAATGGAATTATCTGAAGCTTCTATGAAAACGTTATTAAGAAGGCTAAAAGAACTGAGTTTAATCTCTACAGATCCAGTAGGTGGAAATATTTTAACTAATGAGGGACAGAAAATAGTATCTTGCGTTAAGGAACACTCGTTAATAAGATCAGTTAACTTAAAATCTCTAGGTTGGAATTCAGTAATGATAATTTTAAGAAAAGGAGCAGAGATCTTAGAAAAAATTCCCGTTTTAACATTAAGAGATGAAACTATAAGATTAGGAGCAGAAAAGGTACTTATTTGTATTTATAATAAAGACGGAAAAATTGAAATACCACCGAAAACGGAAGAAATACCACTTAAAAATCTAATAGAAGAGATTAAGGCTAATTGCACTACATGCGACGAGGGAGATCTCATTTTATTTGCAACACCTAATGATACTCACTTAGCATACTTAGTATTGGCATACTTATTAAGGGGATTAAAAATATGTTAAAAAGGGTAGGATTCTTAGTAAACCCTTATGCAGGAGCTGGCGGGAGAATTGGCAGAAAAGGTAGTGATGGATTAAATATAGAAAACCCAGAAATTAAGGAGAGGGTATTTAGATTTTTAAATAAGGCACCAGAAAATGCTCTTTATTTAATACCTAAATATAAAATGGGTGAAATTTATTTTTTAAATTCTAAACTAAACTATAAAACAATAAATGTAGGTAATAGTGATAGAACTACGAGATATGATACTATAAATGCAGTAAAGGAATTTGTGAAAAACAATGTAGATATAATAATTTTCGCTGGTGGAGATGGAACTGCACGAGATGTTTATGAAGGTTTAGAAGGAACAGACATACCCATCCTGGGCATACCAGCTGGAGTAAAAATGCATAGCGGAGTATTTGCCACAACTCCTGAGGCAGCAGCAATTCTCTTAAATAAATTCCTAAATGGTGAGGCTAGGCTAATTAAAGAGGAAATCTTGGATGTAGATGAGGAACAGTATAGAGAAGGTAAATACGTAATAAGATTGTATTATATAGCTACAACAATAAATAGTGGTTATTTGCTAACTCCTAGTAAAGAAGAGATGCAATATGACGAGGGAGATTTAGAAGAAATGGCTGAATACGTTATAGATCTAATGAAGAGTGACATAACTTATGTAATGGGGCCAGGAAGTACTATAAAGTACATAGAAAATAAAATGGGCATATTTACGTCTTTTCTTGGAATAGATATTATAAAGAATAAACAATTAGTAAAGTCAAATGTAAACTATTATGATTTAATTAGTTTAACTGGGGAGTTAAAATTAGTGTTAACTCCTATAGGTAAGCAGGGGTTTTTAATAGGTAGAGGAAATCAAGAAATAGGTCCTTTATTTCTTAAAAAATTGAAAAAGGAAGATTTAATAGTTGTATCGCCTATGAGTAAAATTTATACTATAAATTGCCTTAGAATAGATTCTGGGGATCCTTCAGTTGATAAAATATTTATGGGAATATATAATATAATTGTTGGATATAATAAATTCTATGCAGTTAAAACTTGTGATGAAGTACTACTGAAATAGGAAATTATTAAAATAATTCCAACTTCTTTTAAGCTTAAGATTTAAGTGATAACAAGTAATGTAAATTGGATGAGTGAAGAGTATCATAGTGATGATATTGAGGAAATTATACAACAAATAAGTGAGGAAAAATTATTTACTGGAAGTCCCAGATCTAAATTAGTAGAGGCAATTCTAATCCTTCTTTACGCAAGACCTTTGAGGACCTCAGAAATAGCTGCAAATCTAGGCTATGAGACTAAGTATATAAGTAGTTATCTTAGCTATTGGAAGAAAAAAGGATTAGTTTACCAGGAAGGTGGTAGGTGGCATTTAAGTAGAAAAGGAGAAGAGTTAGCAAAAGAGTTAATGGAATCGTATACCAATTCTAAATTTAAAGAGATATTATTACTAGCTAAACAAATACTTGATACAAAACAAGTTAAACAATCAATAAACAACAAAACCAAGGAAAAACAGGACAAAAATAAACAAGAACTTTTGTTGTTTATTGATGACCAAACCAGTAAAATAGAAAATAAACAACAAAAGTCTAACATAACGGATTGTATAAAGGAAATTTTGAAAAGACTCGATCAAGATGAAAAGGAAATTATTAAATACTTATTGGATAAATACATGGAATGGGGTACTACGTATATATATTTAGATCAATTACAAGAAGAACTAAAAGCAGATACTAATTGGATATTTAAAGTTTTAAAGGGTCTTCAGACTAAAAGATTGCTTTATATATACCAGGATCCTAAAATGGGTATACGCATAGGCTTATCACAAACATTAAAAAAACTTCTCTCTGATTGCTAAGTTTTGCTAACTAAAATACGTATCTCTTGTTTATTTGCTTATTTAATATATACTACAACTATGATTTGGTTTTATCATTTTTTAGTTTTTAAAAACTTTTCTTTATACAAACTAAGTTATGTCTATGTTTTGCTTATTAATCTTGCCAGTAGTAGTAGTAATCTATTTAATCTATTTAATCAAAGTTATAATAAGCAGTAGGAGGTAGGGAAAAATGTCAGCAAATAAATCAGTAAAAATGTCAGAAGACGAAATAAATAGAGTGCTAGCTAAGGCAGAGAAAGAAGCTGAAAAAAAGGATCATAAAAAGCAGTGGATAGAAAGGATGATAAAGAGCGCGAAAACATATTATAAGTTATGTCCTTATTATGACAAAAAGAATGGCAAATGTTTCTTAACCTTAGGCGAGAAATGTCAACGTGATGGGAAATATGAGACTTGTCCAGTATTTATTGGATTTCTTGATAATAAATATCAAGATATTATAAGTAAAAAGAAAATGTTACCTATGGATTTTCAAGATCTAGCCTTAATGACTTAATTTTATAAAAACCGGTTTCTAAATATTAAATGGATTGCCTAGACGTAGAAAAAGTGAGGAAGAAGAGAAGAGTAAAGCGACGAGCAGTAAGAAAGCTAAATCCTCAACAAAGAAAAAAACTGAAAAGTATGTAGATCCAGATAAACTATTAGACGAATATATAGATGAACTTATAGTAATGTTGGGACTTTCTTATCTAAATTTAAGTAGGGAGGAATTTAAAGAGGTGTTAAGAGAGCCTTTCGCTGCAGCGGTGGGCGAGGTTAAGACAAAACCTAAACTGTCAACCATACTCAATCGTTTAAGAGCAATGGGAGATGGTTTGATGGAAATTATAGCCTATAAACTATTAAAGATATATGATATAGAAAAACTTAACAATGATCAATTAGAATTTATAGTAAATTATATCAGAAATGGTATAGTACAAATAGTAGATAAATTATATAACGAATGTCTAAAAAGAAATAGAAATGATCTAGTAGATATATTAAGAAATAATTGGAACATTTATTCTAATGGTTTAAGATCACCTATTAGATGTCCTAGATGTGGGTTTGATTCAGTAATGCCTGACTTTACTTGTAAAGTTTGTGGTTATAGTTTAAGCATGAAAGAACTCAAAAATCAGATTAAAATAATAGATCTTCTACAAGATTATATGAAAATTGATCTGGAAGGATTTAACGAAATATTAAAAGCTGGATTTTTTTACTATACAGTCGAGGGTCCTATTCCTCCATCTAAGTTTAAGCCTAAGCAAGACCAATTGTACTTTGAGATAATTCTCAATAAGGATGAGAAGCAAAAGCTACAGAGCATCTCTCACAATATTTTACCGGGGAGTTAATTAGACCGCCACATCCTTCACATTTATAATTTTTTTCTTGGAATAACTTTTTTGAATTATGAAATGCATGAAATAACTCGTAATTATCTTTTAACAACTCCGTTTCCCATTTTATAATAGTGTTAAATAACTCATCCTTAGTTATTAAGTTTAGCTCATTAGCATTAATAAAGCCTTGTAATTCTATTATTGATGTGTTATAGAAAGGTATAAGGAACAGTATATTGTCTAATTTGTATTCAAAATCTAGTAAATTAATGTATGTATAATCACCTTTAGAAATAGAATAAATTAAATATGCCATTAGGAAATCTGCTGTAAAAGGTAAAATTACTTTATTGATATTATTTTGTTTTGAAAATATTTTTGATTTTATGATTATACTCCATATGTCATCTATTATTGAATTTGTAGGGTCTATGGGTAACTCTGAGTACGATAAGCTAAATTTTTTATATATTTTATCTAATAAAATCATTTTAAGCAAATCAGATATTTGACTTAAATAAATTGGATAAGCAAATAATATATGTTCTCTATACACTAAAACTTTATTAGGATAAAATTCTCTTTTAATTCTCTTTATTATCTCATCTCTAGCACATAATACACATAATTTTCTTCCACCTACTACTGCTATTGAATCCCTTTTTTTACATCTTTCACATAGCACATTTAACGCTCCCTCTTATGTAATTTTAAATAATTTTCTGATCTAAACAAGTGAGAAAAGTTTTTATATAAGCGATACTAATGTTCTCACGGAACGGTGTTATAAGGATGGCTGCTCCAGTCCTTCTATTTAAAGAGGGAACTAGTAGAACTACGGGTAGAGATGCACTAAGAAATAACATATTAGCAGCAAGGACATTAGCTGAGATGCTAAGGACTAGTCTAGGTCCTAAAGGTTTAGATAAAATGTTAATTGATAGTTTCGGAGATGTAACAATAACTAATGATGGAGCTACTATAGTAAAGGACATGGAAATACAGCATCCTGCAGCTAAGCTATTAGTTGAGGCAGCAAAAGCACAAGATGCAGAAGTAGGTGATGGAACTACCAGTGCAGTAGTATTAGCTGGGGCATTATTAGAGAAAGCAGAAAATCTGTTAGATCAAAATGTTCATCCAACAATAATTATTGAGGGATATAAGAAGGCTTATGCCAAGGCTTTAGAAGTATTACCTCAGTTAGGAACTAGAATTGATATAAGAGATCTTAGCTCTGCTACTACTAGGGAGTCCTTAAGAAAGATAGCATTTACTACATTATCAAGTAAATTCATTGCAGAAGGGGAAGAGATAAATAAGATAATTGATATGGTAATAGATGCTGTAACCACTGTAGCCGAGCCTTTACCTAATGGTGGCTATAACGTCAGTCTTGATCTTATAAAAATAGATAAAAAGAAGGGAGGAAGTATAGAAGACAGTATGTTAGTAAGAGGTATAGTGTTAGATAAAGAAGTTGTACATCCAGGCATGCCTAGAAGAGTAACTAAGGCTAAGATAGCGGTTTTAGATGCCGCATTAGAAGTAGAAAAGCCAGAAATTTCAGCTAAGATAAGCATAACTTCGCCAGAGCAGATAAAAGCGTTTTTAGATGAAGAAGCTAGGTACTTAAAAGACATGGTTGACAAATTAGCTTCTATTGGTGCTAATGTTGTAATATGCCAGAAAGGTATTGATGATGTAGCGCAGCACTTCCTAGCTAAGAAAGGTATATTAGCTGTAAGAAGGGTGAAGAGAAGCGATATAGAAAAGTTAGAAAAAGCACTAGGTGCTAGAATAATAAGTAGCATTAAGGACGCAACAGCAGATGACTTAGGATATGCTGAGTTGGTTGAGGAGAGAAGAGTAGGTAATGATAAAATGGTATTCATAGAAGGTGCAAAGAATCCCAAGGCTGTTAACATATTGCTAAGAGGCTCTAATGACATGGCATTAGATGAGGCTGAAAGGAGTATAAATGATGCATTACATTCCTTAAGAAATATATTGTTAGAGCCTGTTATATTACCAGGCGGAGGAGCGATTGAGCTAGAATTAGCTATGAAATTAAGAGAATACGCCAGAAGTGTGGGCGGCAAAGAGCAATTAGCTATAGAAGCTTTCGCGGATGCTTTAGAAGAGATACCAATGATCTTAGCTGAAACTGCAGGGATGGAGCCTATATCTGCTTTAATGGATCTAAGAGCTAGACATGCTAAGGGACTAATTAATTCAGGAGTTGATGCTTTAAGTGGCAAAATAGTAGATGATGTATTTGGATTAAACATAATAGAGCCAGTAAGGGTTAAAGCACAAGTATTGAAGAGTGCCACTGAGGCAGCGACTGCAATATTGAAGATTGATGACCTAATAGCAGCAGCACCGTTAAAGAGTGAGAAGAAAGGAGAAGAAGGAGAGAAGAAAGGAGAAGAGGAAGGCTCTAAAACTCCATCTTTAGGAGACTAAATATTTTTTATTTATTGTCACTGTTATATTTGATTCATTTGAATTTTCTATGTATCCGTTTATTTCTTCTAATATTTTATCTGCTACTCTTTTTATATCTTCATCTGTATAGTTTTCCTTTATTGCATTTAGTAATTTTTTTGTAATTTCTGGGCCTAATATTAGACTAAGTTCTGTGAAGTCTGGACTCAATAAGAAGTTAATTATATTTTTAGGGTTTCCTCCATAGGACGAAAAATTATATTTGCTTTCAGCTTCACCTAAAAGTCTCCTAGCCTCATCTAATCTTTTTGAATCTATAGATGAGGGCGATAGGACTTTACTTGCAATATGTCTAAGGAAATCGGGTTGATTCAACATTGTCGCCTAATTATGATAATCTAAACACTATAATATAAAGATGTATCATGACAAACTACGTCTAATACACAATTAATATTTTTTGAAATTATTATTGTTGACTAGTATAATACGTATCTATATGGCTTTTTATAACCATCCTTAAATTTCGCATAATGTTTAAAAGTTAGAAATGAGAGGTAAACGTGAGTGAGTGTTAAAATGAGTAGTGATACTAAAAAGAAAAGTAAGAAATCCTCTTCAACTTCGGGAGGTGTAGAAAGTAAATTAAAGGTAGTGTACTCTGATAAGGACGTTATAGTGATGACTGCGCCTAACGAGGATGAATTAAAGCAAATACTATTAGATTTGCTGAATGAAAAACCAATGAATTTAAAAGAATTACATAGCATGTTATCAGGGATTGCTAGCGAGGACAAAATAAGAAGAGCGTTAGCGGATTTGGTGGAAAAAGGAAAGATAAATCTGCTAGAAGATGGAAGATATGTTAAGTTAGGAACCGAGTAAGTTTCTGAAAGGACATTTTAAAAATTCTCTATTACATAACGTCGCTTGTTGGGTTATTAACACCCTTTTCAAAACCTTGCAGTAAGCTATCAATCCCTTCTCACTTTTTATAAGTTGATAATTTTCACATCCACTATCTATTGGACTCTCTAGCACATTTATTTTTGGATAAAAGCTAATTTCTTGTTCTATTGTCTTATCCTCATTATACATTTCTAATCCCACTTTTGAGCCCTCATTGTCTAAGAAATATCTGCAAGTTTTAAATTGACCGAAACATCTACTACTAGATACAACAGCATCAGTAGGCTTATCTAATGCTGGAGAAGTACAAAATCCATTTTTATAATAAGGGCAAATATTACGTTTCTGCAATTTCTCTCACAATCACGTGTACTCCTAAAATGCCACTCTCCTCCTCATTACTTATCCATTGAGGAACATGTATTTTAGTTATTATCACGTCGTCTGTAAGATTTATTAAGGACTTCTTAACATCTTGTTCGTTAATTTTAACTTTTCCGCTATAATCCTCTACTATTAAGATTTCTACCCTTTTCCCCATGATTATATGGCTAAATGAGTAAATATTAAAAAGGTATGGGTATAAAACGAGATGTGGATATATTAGGAGAAGCTAAGAGAGAATTGTCGACGTTTATAAGTTCAACTTTAGGAGTTAGTGAAGAGCAAGTCTTAAAAAATATTACTTACCCTCCCAGAGATGAATTAGGAGATTTATCAATACCATTACCATCAATACTAAAGGGGAATATTAAGGAAAAGAGTAACGTGTTAAGTAATTATAAGGGAGATTTAATAGAGGCAACAGAAGTGATAGGAATATACTTAAATGCTAGATTAAATGTTAAAAATCTCTTTATAAGATTATTTTCTAATTTAGACGAGAATTATGGATTTGAGAAAACGGATAAGCCTAAAAGGATAATAGTTGAACATACTAGTGCTAATCCAATACATCCACTTCACGTTGGTCATTTAAGAAATGCTATATTAGGTGATGCGATAGCTAGAATACTAAAGGCCAGGGGAAATGAGGTTAATGTGAGGTTCTATGTAAATGATACTGGAAGACAAGTAGCTGTGCTTATTTATGGTTTAAAATTATTAGGTTTCCCGCAGCCGGATCCCCAGATTAAAAAAGATCTTTGGCTAGGTATTATATACGCAATGACTAATGTGATTGTAGAAATAAGAAAATTAAGGGATGAGTTAAAGAACGTTTCAGAATCTGAATATAGAGAAAAAATAAAAACTCTGGATGAGTTAGTAGCAATAGCAAGTGAGTTACGTAGTAAGAACGAAACCTTATTTGATAAGTTGGCTGATGCTATAAATAGCCAAGAGAATCCAGATCTTGAAATTAATAAAATTATAAAGGAATATGAAGAAGGAAAGGGAGAATTAAGAAATATTATTAGAAGTTATATTAATTATGCTTTAGAAGGCTTTAAGGAAACATTATCTAAATTGAACATAACTTTCGATAATTTTGATTTTGAAAGCGACTTATTATGGAATGGGATGGCAAATAAAATCCTAGAGGCCTTATTAAAATCACCAGCTAGAATAACGTATAAAGGCGTAGCAGCTTTAGATCTAGAAAACTCGTTAAATAGTGAAACTAGAGCAAAGTTACGAATTCCTCAAGGGTTAGAGATTCCCCCTTTAGTGTTAATGAGGTCAGATGGAACTACATTATATACTGTGAGAGATGTTGCATATACAATTTATAAATTTAATCAATTTAATGCTGATTTAGTAATAAATGTTATAGCAGAAGAACAATATATCCCTCAGATACAACTAAGGGGAGCTCTACATTTAATAGGATATACTAAATTTGCCGAAAATCTCATTCATTACTCATATGGGATGGTTAACATTCAAGGATTTAGGATGAGTGGTAGACTAGGAAGAATAGTAACTATTGATGAGATTTATGAAAAATTAATTGATATAATCAAAGCTAAGTTGAGAGAAAAATCAGGTTTAATTGAAAATGCTTATGATATAGCAAATGCAGCACTTAGGTATGTAATTCTATCAGTTTCCGCAAATAAACCACTATCATTTGATTTAAAGAGAATAGTAGATTTTGAGCAAAATAGCGGACCTTATTTACAATATACTTATGCTAGGGCTTATAATATTTTGGCTAAATCTACAGATATACTTTCTATTGATAAAGTAGATTTCAATGATTTAATAAGTGAAAAGAGAAGAATATTAATACTCATTGCTAAATTTCCCGAGGTTTTTAAAAACGCCGCAGATAATTTAAGATTAGAGGATTTAGTATCATATTTAAGAGAATTATCAGATACATTTAACAGTTGGTATGATAAAGAAAGAGTTCTTCAAGAGCAAAATGTCGGTAAAAGAATTCTTAGACTATATCTCGTAAAAGGTGTAGCTACAGTGTTAAAAAACGGGTTAAACGTTTTAGGTATAAGAAATTTAAATAGAATGTGAGGACCCGTAGCTCAGCCAGGACGGAGCGGCGGCCTGCGGAGCCGTAGGTCCCGGGTTCAAATCCCGGCGGGTCCGTTGTGGGGGATACCCCCACACCCCCACTGCTATTTTTCAATTTCAGATACGATTCGACTACGTCGGCTAAAGGACCGATATAACGCTCTTTTATCTCACCGTTTATCATTTCCAACTTATAGACATGATACCGCCCTTTCCTCTCACGTAAAACATAATCGCCGAATTTATATCTACGTTGTTTATCCACAAAAACTACTCACCGTATTATGATTGCCAATTCAGATTTATAAGCATTGGCAACGCATTAATTTTTTGCCATATTTTTATATTTATTTGAAAGATATTCCTTATCGTTAATTCAAGACAAGTGCGAAAAATTGCGGCACATAATGCTATAAACTATAAACATATATAAAGTTCTCAGTAATATTATTTATGTAATTTTTTAATGATAATAAATAAATATTATATTTGCAATAATATGTATAAAAATACGTAGTTAATCACTTAGAAGTAATGGGAATAAAACTTATATTTGAACAATTATATATTAAACATCATAGAGCTACCCGCCGTAGCTCAGCCCGGTTTAGAGCGCCCGGCTGTAGATAGGGGGAATAGAAACCGGGTGGTCCGGGGTTCAAGTCCCCGCGGCGGGACTCCTTTTATTTGTTCGATTAACTTTTAAATCTGGTTAAATGGAGATTCTGATAGGTGAATTTTTTGGCAGAAACTGCACACAAGGTGTTAGCGGAGTCCTTAAATAATATGGTATTAGTAAAATTAAAGGGAAATAAAGAGGTAAGAGGGATATTAAGAAGTTATGACCAACATATGAATTTAGTCCTATCCGACTCAGAGGAAATACAGAGCGACGGAAGCGGAAAGAAGCTAGGTACTATAGTAATAAGAGGAGATAATGTAATTTTGATATCACCATTGCAAACCTCATAAAGGTGACTTGTATTGAAAGGTACTCCATCCTTTGGTAAGATGAATAAGACTCCAACACATATACGTTGTAGGAGATGTGGCAGAAATTCATATAATGTGAGTAAGCATTATTGTGCAGCATGTGGTTTTGGTAGAACAAAGAAAATCAGAAGGTATAGCTGGCAAAACAAAAAAGTTAATGGGGTTAGACTAAAGTAATGTTAGGTTGGCATTGGTTAATAGAGTGGCAGACTCCATACGAATTTCACGGACATCTAATAGATAAAGTATTAGCAGAGGAGAAATCTAGTTACCAGCATATAATGCTAGTTGAATTTAAAAGATTTGGAAAAGGGCTAATCATAGATGGTAAAGTACAATCTACGTTATATGATGAGCATATTTATCATGAGTTATTAGTTCACCCCTTATTATTATCATTAGATAATCCTAGTAACATCTTAATTTTAGGAGGAGGAGAGGGAGCTACTCTTAGAGAAGTTCTAAAACATAAAAGTGTAAAGAGAGTAACAATGGTAGATATAGATGAGAAGGTAATTAATTTTGCAAAAAAGTACCTACATGAATGGCACCAAGGAGCATTTGAGGATAATAGAACTAAGTTAATTATAGGGGATGGATATAAATTTGTTGAAGAAACTAATGAGAAATATGATGCGATAATTTTAGATCTAACTGACCCCATTAAGGACTCTACGTCATATAAGCTTTACACTAAAGAATTTTATGAGAAATTAAAAAGAATATTAAACGATAATGGTGGTATAGCTACACAAGCTACATCTCCCTCGTTCTCCTTAGAGGTTTACGTTACAATTTATAATACAGTAAAGGAAGTATTTAAACATGCTTCAGCTTCTTACACTTACATGGCTTCATTTGATGGATTATGGGGTTTTGTATATGGAGGTGTTAGCCCAGAATCTTTATCTAAAGACGAAATTGACGAGAGAATAAGGCAGCGTATCGCGGGAAAACTAAGATATTATGACGGTTACTCTCATCAGATCTCCTTTAGTTTACCTAAATATATCCGTCAGGAGTTTGAAAGAATAAATAAAATATCTACGGAGAAAGAACCTATTTATGTTCCGGCGTAATTTTTAATCCTGGAAGTAATTAAGAAAACATAGAGAGCCGGGGTGCCCGAGCGGTCTAAGGGGGTAGGCTCGAGACTTTCCAGCTAGCCTACGGGGGACCTACTGCCCCTATGGGGCGCGCGGGTTCGAATCCCGCCCCCGGCGTAATTTTACTTCTAATTTTGTGCAACTTATTTGTTTAATAGGGAAGATAATGCAAATACTAAGGCTATAAATTATGTCACAAAGTAATCAGTTATAGAGTATAACATTATTTATGCCTTCATAAGCTCACTTGCTTATTTATAACTTAATAACGATTCAATGAAATTTATTGAATTTATCTAACGCATTTCTCTTCATCAAACCGTGCTTTTGAATTTTCTAACTGCAGCTGCATATGTTAGGGGCTCCTTAGGAGCTCCTTAAGTGCTGCATGCAGCATTTAGGGAGCTCCTAAGCTCTATCTAAGGAGCCCCTCAGCAAAACCAAATGCAGCTGCACTTAGCTGCTAAGTATCACATATTCAGTTTTTCGCATAACTGAGGGATTGTTAACATCTTCTTTCAACTCCACGCATAATATGATAGTTAACAGTCCTTAAATAGCCCCACGTGATAAATATGAATGGGCTGATGGAATGGGTAATAAAGTTTTCACATTTGGTGATATAAGGATTCGTGAGGTCAAGGGGAAGTATTATGTTTACTTAATAGAGAAGGGTGATGGCGGTCAGAGAAGAGACCATTACATAGGTTCTTTAGATAAGATAATTGAGACATACATTAACATCGGGGGTGTGGGGGCACAGCCCCCACAGTGCCGCGGCCGGGATTTGAACCCGGGTCACGGGCTCGAGAGGCCCGCATACTTTCGGCGTTACCTGCACTTGACCGGGCTATACTACCGCGGCATGAGATAAAAAGTAAAACGTAGTTTAAAATTTAATGCTCTTTATAATCTCTTCTATTATCTCATTTATATCGCCTTCTGAGAACTCAGCATATATTATTTCGTTATATACGATAAAGTAACCATTACCTTTTTTAAGTAATGAATATTTATATCCCTTACAACCTTCACAATATCCTCTAAGCTCATTAGTTAACGAATTTTTAATTATTGAAACTTTTATATTATTTCTTTCAATTATCTCAACAATATTCTCCTGTCTTATAGAGAATTTTCTAGCTAGATTATATAGAGCTAGTTGAATTAGATCAGTAGTCGTTATTCCTTCTTCTCTCAATTTTTTAGCTATCTCATAGTTTCTATCCGTGTTGATTACTATTTCTCTTATTTTTTTCCTTATTTGTTTAGAGTCTGAAAGTAACTGTAGGCATTCTTTAGCTAGCTTGCTTGCAGTCTCATAGTCTCCTATCCAAGTTAATATATATGCTTTGTGAAGATTTTCTATACAGCTCATTTTATCACCTCTATGGCTTTACTATTATACATAGATCATAAAGCTCTTGATTATATTTTATAACATAAGAAATTAGACCGTAATTATCTGGGTATCTTACGTTCTCTATTGCTGTTAAACTTTCTGCTATTCTTTTTGCTATGTATGATCTTTTATAAATCATCGTTGCTCTGGCGTTAACAAACAATATGCCTTTATCAGCACCTAGGAATTTTTTCAGTTTGTCGTATTTCTCTATATTTATTGCCAGATCGCTAATAGTCCCTAAATATTTTACATTTCTAAATGGAACTAGATCTGCTATATCTATATTAAATAATTGAATTAATAACGCATAAGTAATACTTTCTCCTATTACGGCTATTGTATCTCCTGAAAATAATTTTCCCCATCTGCCTAGTTCATAGATTTTTATAATTTTAGGGATATCTCCTATCAATTTTGACGTAAAGGTTGAGGCTACTAAGATTATTTTCTCATCTAGCTGGACTTCTTCTGAATACCCGCCTACCTCAAACGCTTCTAATATTTCGTTACTTATTGTATTTAAGTCGTCTTCTGAATCTAGGTCTGAGTGAGGTAGTAACTCTTGATTTATCTCAATCCATGAAATTTTTAGATTCACATTAAGTAATAAAAAATTTTAAAAATTTAAGGCTTTACTAATACCTTACCTACTTTCTTCTTATCCTTTAACATTTCAAACCCTTTATCTATTTCGTCTAACCTTACTGTTCCCGCTATGACAGGTGTTATTTTTCCGCTTGCAGTAAGTTTTAATGCTCCTTCAGCGTCTTTCTTTGTAGCTGTCGCGTGTCCTATTATTTTTATGTCCTTTAAGATTATGTAGCCTAATCTTAGTTGATATATTTGTGAAGGGTCTACATTACCTATTTGAAGTAATCTTCCACCCATCCATAAGCTTTTTAGACTCTCTTCTATAGTTGGAGTACCTACAGTATCTATTACTACATTTATATCATCTATTTTTTTAGCTTCTTCAGAGAATTTAGCCCCTACTATTACGTAGTCTGCGAATTTCTTTATGATGCTTGCTTTTTCTTCTGATGTAGTCACTCCTATTACTTTAGCACCTAACGCTTTAGCTACCTGGATTGCATGTATTCCAACTCCTCCACTAGCTCCTGTTACTAGAACCGTCTCTCCTTCTTGTAGATTAGCTCTTCTTAATCCTCTATAAATCATCCCAGTTACACAAGGAACTAACACAGCTCCCTCATCAGGGATATTACTATCTACCTTTACTAGGCTTGTAACCTTTAACTTAGCTTTTTCTGCAAAAAATCCGTCAAGTTCTTCAGAGTATCCTAATCTTGAATGGCAATATGCCTCTTCTCCAATTTTACAGTATTTACAAGTACCATCTGGAGCATATAAGAGGGATATTACTTTATCTCCTTCTTTAAATCCTTTCACGTTTTCTCCTATTTCTTCTATAGTGCCAACAACTTCGTGACCTAGGATCACTGGGTATTTCATTCTAGGATAATATCCTTCAAGTTGTAGTAGATCTCTATAGCATAGTGCTGCTCTATTTACTCTAATGATAACTTCATCTTTATTGGGTTTTGGATCTGGTACTTCTTCTAACCTATAACCCTGTTTTTTCCCTGGAACTACTACAGCTTTCATTGGTTATATTTTTGTTTAAACTGTATAAAAAGTATATGCTTTATTTCTCTTCAACTAATAATGAATAAAACAAAATACGAATAATATTTAAAAGTAAAGTGGCGAAGGATATTAATATGTGATCTGATTACTAATTGTTGGGATAAAATGTCTGAGGAAGAGGATTTGCTTTCTAAAAAACTTCCTGAACCACTTTTCTGTGTGAGTGAAGATGAAATTAGAAGAATTAAATTCAAAGTATAACGCGTTTATTACACTTTATGAAATAAAGGGAAATGAAAAAGGTAAGTTAGAGGGTATTACATTTGGTATAAAAGATGTAATTTTGACTAAGGGTGTAAGAACTACTGCTGGTTCCAAAATTTTAGAGAACTATATTCCAACTAGAAACGCATATGTTGTGGATGTGATATTAAGAGAAGGCGGAAAGATTTTAGGAAAGACAAATACTCATGAATTTGCATTAGGTGCTACTAATACATCGAGTATAGCTGGTCCGTCTAAAAATCCCAATGATCCAGAAAGAATTAGTGGTGGTTCCAGTGGTGGGTCAGCAGTTGCAGTAGGGTTAGATATTGTTAAGGTAGGTATTGGTACTGATACTGGTGGGTCCGTTAGAATTCCTGCTGCATTATGTGGTGTAATAGGTTTTAAGCCTACTACTGGATTAATTCCTACGGATGGTATTATACCATTTAGCTGGTCATTAGACACTATTGGTATAATTGCAAAAGATATAGAACTTATACGTCATGTTTTTAAGGTAATTTTACCTAATGACAAGAAATTAGTCGTAGTGTCCAAGTTGCGTAGCAGGCCTAAGTTAGGTCTTTTCTTATTTGAGGATAATGAGGTATCTAAGGAATTGTTAAAATCGATTGATAAAGTATCGTCATATTTTGATCTGATTGAGATAGATCTCCCACTTTTAAGGAGATATGGAAACAGGGTTAGGAGGATTATTGGTTTAGCTGAAGCAGCTTCATATCATAAGGATTGGTTATCCTTATATGCTGATAAATACTTTAAGGATACTTATAATTTGCTTGTTGAAGGTTCTAAGATTTTAGTAACTGATTACATAGACGCATTAAGATATAGAAGATTATTATTAGATGAATATGTACGTATTTTCAAGAAAGTTGATTTTATATTATCACCTACTACCAAGATTGTAGCACCTAAGATTTCTGAAGTTATAGGTAATGAATTGCGATTTAGAGACTTATTAATATCTAATACGGAATTATTTAATGTTGTAGGTGCTCCTTCAATAAGTTTACCTTTTTCAAAAATAGATGGACTTCCGGTAGGTTTAATGATAAGCGGGGAGCCATATAAAGATGGAGATTTATTGGAAGTTTCAAAAAATATTTTTGATATTATTAAAGGTAAGATGTTTAGCTAATATTTGAATTTACTATTTATTTCTAGAAAGATTTAATTATCCTTAAAAGGATTGAGAGTTGATAATTACCTTTTTAATTTTGGTTTTAAATTTTGATTGCGGGGAATGGTTTGCGACTAGAAGATAAGATACTCAAGGGTACTACTACAGTTGGTATAAAGGTTAATAGCGGAGTAGTCCTTGCTGCTGATAGGAGAGCTAGTGCAGGGTTCTTTGTTGCCAACAAAATGGTAAGAAAGGTTTTATATATAACGGATAAAATAGCTATAACTACTGCTGGTAGTGTTGCCGATCTTCAATTCATTTATGAAATATTAAAAAATATATATCATTATAATTTAATTACAAGATATGGTCCTATTTCTATTAAAGGTATTGCTACTCGATTAGCTAACATATTATCAGCAAGTAAGTATTTTCCTTATTTAGTTCAGATCTTAATAGGAGGATATGATGATCAGCCTAGGTTGTTCAATTTAGATTATCTAGGTGATATAACGGAAGAAAATTATGTAGCTACAGGTTCTGGCTCTCCGGTTGCAATGGGAGTTTTAGAGGATGAATATAATGAAAACATGACATTGGATGAAGCTGTTGATTTAGCTAAAAGAGCTGTGTTTTCTGCTATAAAGAGGGATTCATTTACTGGTACTGGTGTTATTGTTACTAAAATTGATAGTAAAGGTCATGAGGAATTCGAGTTTTACTTAAAAAAGGTATAAGAGTGCTTTTATTTTTGAATCTACGCTAATATAATTGATGATAGTAAGAACGACGTCTTTTAAGAACGAGGATTTTATTCCATCCAAATATACTTGTGATGGGGAAGATGTTTCGCCAGCATTAGAATGGGACTCTGTTCCTAATGCGAAAACTTATGCTATAATCGTAGAAGATCCGGATGCACCTGGAGGGACATTTATACATTGGGTAATATATAACATACCTACTAATAAGTTATCAGAAGGTATTCCTAAAATTTTTAAATCAGAATTTGGTATTCAAGGTATTAACGATTTTGGCAGAATTGGTTATAATGGTCCATGTCCTCCTAGAACTCACCCTCCACATAGATATTTCTTTTACGTTTACGCCTTAGATTCGGTTTTAAAAGAAGTTAAGAATGTAACTGCAGACGAATTGAAGTCTATGATGAAAGGTCATGAAATAGATAAAGGGTTTATTATGGGTAAATATAAGAGAAAATAAATGTAAAACGGTGAAAAATAGATGGTAGAAAAAATAGAGGAGATTCTTTGGGCAGAAAAATATAGACCTAAGACTCTTGATGATATAGTAAATCAAAAGGAAATTGTAGAGAGATTAAAGAAATTCGTCAAAGAAAAAAATATGCCACACTTACTTTTTGCAGGTCCTCCAGGAACTGGTAAAACTACAGCTGCTTTAGCGTTAGTTCATGATTTATATGGTGATAATTATGAACAGTATTTTCTAGAACTTAATGCTAGTGATGAAAGGGGAATTGAAGTGATTAGAAGTAAGGTGAAGGAGTTTGCGAGAACTGTCACTCCAGGAAATGTTCCCTTTAAAGTAGTTTTATTAGACGAAGCAGATAATATGACTGCAGATGCTCAGCAAGCCTTAAGAAGGACTATGGAGCTTTATACGGAAAGTACAAGATTTATTTTAGCATGTAATTATCTCAGTAAGATAATTGAACCAATACAATCGAGAACAGCACTTTTTAGATTTTATCCTTTAAAGAAAGAAGATATGGTAAATAGATTATTATATATAGTTAAAAACGAAAAAGTAGATTATGATCAGAAAGCATTGGAAACTATATATGATATAACATTAGGTGATATGAGGAAAAGTATAAATATACTTCAAGCGGCTGCAGCTTATGGTAAGATAACTGTAGAGGCTGTATATAAGGTTCTTGGTTTAGCTCAACCTAAAGAGATTAGAGAGATGGTAAATTTAGCATTACAAGGTAAGTTCATGCAGGCTAGAGAAAAATTACGAACACTGTTAGTAACTTATGGATTATCTGGAGAGGATATAATAAAACAAATACATAGGGAACTTACATCTTCTGAGCTTCAGATAAGTGAAGAGCTAAGAGTTTTATTACTAGATTATATAGGTGAAACTGAGTTTAGAATTATAGAAGGAGCAGACGATGAAATTCAGCTTACAGCCCTATTAGCGAAACTTGCAATATATGGTAATAAATACTTGAGTGATAGCAAATGATTCAATGGTTTTTAAAATACAGACCTCGTTCTTTAGAAGAAGTTGAGAACCAAGAGGATGCTAAAAAAGAATTGAAAGAGTGGATAGAATCCTGGCTTAAAGGTAAACCTATTGTAAATGCTGTATTATTATACGGTCCTCCTGGAGTAGGTAAAACTACCTTAGCAGAAGCCTTGGCACACGATTATAAGCTAGAATTATTAGAGATGAATGCTAGTGATTCGAGAAGGTTACAAGATATAAAAAATATAGCCGAAAAAGCGGCTACTTATGGTAGTCTTTTTGGTATTCGTGGTAAATTAATCTTGTTAGATGAAGTAGATGGAATAAATACACGAGAAGATGTTGGTGCTATTCAAGGAATTTTAGAATTGATAGAGAAAACTAAATATCCCATAATAATGACTGCAAATGATCCATGGGATCCCTCTCTTAGGGATTTAAGAAATAAGGTAAAGATGATAGCACTAAATAAACTGGGGAAGTATCCTTTAAGGAGAATTTTGAAAAAAATTTGTCAGGCCGAAAGGATAAACTGTGAGGATGAGGCGTTAGACTATATAATTGAGAGTAGTGAAGGAGATGTTAGATATGCGATTAATATGCTTCAAGGAGTTGGAGAAGGTTACGGTAAAGTAACGTTAGATTTAATTAAGTCAATAGTTAGGAGGAAAGAACGTGAGTTAGATCCCTTTGAGACATTAAGAGATATATTTTGGGCTAAATATGCGTGGCAAGCTAAGAGTGCAGCGACCAGTGCTCAGATAGATTATGATATGTTAATGCGATGGTTATCCGAGAATATTCCTATTCAGTATGAAAACATGGAAGATGTGTGGAGGGCTTTTGATGCGTTAGCTAGAGCTTCAATTTACTTAAAGAGAGCTAAGGCAGGCGATTGGGATTTATTGTCCTATGCTTACGATATGATGAGTTCTGGTGTTGCGTTAGCTGAAATAGAAAAGAAGAAACCTAATTGGAAACCTAAGTGGAAAAAGTATCAATTTCCATCGTATATACAAATGTTATCTAAGAGTAAGGATATAAGAAGTATCAGAGATGAGATTGTTAAGAAAATTAGTATACACACATCCATTAATAAATCTATAAATGATACTTATCCATATTTTCTTATCTTCTTTAAAAAATATGAGAAGCAATTAAAGTTAAATCAAAAAGAAAAAGAGTATCTTAATTCAATAACTAAATCCTAAGTAACATGTTTAATTTTATTAACTACTTTTATTTCTTTAATTAGAGTATAGGGATATTGTCCTTTATCATCTTTTTCATATTTTTTTACCATATCCCAAATTGTTAACAATGCTATTGCAGTAGCAACTAAAGCTTCCATTTCTACGCCTGTTTTATAATGTGCTTTAACTTTTGATATAACTCTCAGTCCCTCATCTTCAATTTTTATATCAATTTCTACATTTTCTAATGGTATAAGGTGACAAAGTGGTATGAGTTCTGAAGTTTTCTTAGCAGCTAGAATTCCTGCGGTTTTTGCTATAGAAATTATATCACCTTTTTCTATCTCATTTTCAACTATTCTCTGTATTGTTTCCTTTTTTAATCTTATAAATCCTTCAGCCTCAGCTTCCCTTAATACAATGGTCTTGTTGGAAATATCAACCATTCTTACTTCTGGTTCAGTCATCTTTATTTAACTCTTCTAACAAGTTAATTAAGATTATTACCTTAGGATTACTATAGTTTACTCTAATAATCTTTTTATTATCACCTAATATTTCAATTATGTTCATATCCTGTAATATTCTTAATTCATTTTTTAATTTAATATAATTTATTTTTGTTAGCCTATATAATTTCGTTATGTTCATATCCCCATATTTTATCAAAATAAATAATATTCTAACTTTTATTGGATCTAAAGCTAAATTTTCGATTTTAGCTTCACCAATATTTGTTGTGTTATAAAGTCATCTAACCTTTTATCTAACGGTAGGGAAAGTGAGACAAGTGTTGTCCTTCCTCTCATTCCTTTTCCACTTTGTCTTGTATTTACTATACCTATTACTTTCAATTTCCTTAAATATTCGTATACTTGCGTATGTTTTCTTGGCTCTTCTCCTAGTTCATGCGAGAGTTCTATGTATTCATTTTCTAAATTTCCCATTGTGACTTCTTCTGCTTTACTCCTATTTAGTAGCCTTATTAAAGCCTTTAATAATATAAGCTGATGCAAGTCAAGGTAAAGTAAACTATCTAACATTTCTTGAACTTCGGGATTTATCATTGAATTTGCTCTTTTAGCATGATCTAATAATACTATGGACGAACCTTCCTTTTCTGCAATTTCACCAGCCAAACCTAACGTTTCTATTGCTATTCTTGCATTTCCGCTACCTCCCTTATCAAATCCATACGCATTTGCAATGTAACGCAAAGCTTCTTCATCTACACTATTTTCATTAAATGCCTCATCTACTCTAGCTTTTAGTATATCATATAATTCATTTGAGGTATATGGAGGAAATTCTATTACTCTTCTAACTATATGATCTCTTATACTTTTATCTAATTTATAAATTGAATGCATATCATTTACGATAAATATATAACTTATTCTTTTTATTATTGCAGAAATCTCATCATATAGTCTAACTAAAAAGTATATTTCTTCGGTCGACGTTGTATTTAGAAAGTGACTAAATTCATCAAGAGTAACTAGTATATGTAAATTCCTTCTATCTAAATACTCATGAATTATTTTAAAAATTTCCTGTGCTGACAATCCCCTCATTGGTATTGGTAGTTTTAAAGCGTTTGCAATTTCTTGGCTTATCAAATATAATGTTCTATGTCTATAACAGTTTATATGTACATATTTTATTTTAACTCCAAATTCTCTTTCCGCTATATCCTCAAAACTTTTCCCAAAAGATTTTACTGTGGCAGTTTTTCCAGTACCTGTTCTTCCTACTATTACTACCCTTTCGGAATCTTTGCCTTCTCCAGTTAATATGCTTTTAAATATATATCCTAACTCTCTTATTTTATCCTCTCTATGAGGTAAAGTATTAGGTACATAGTCTGGCGAAAGCTTATCCTTATGTTTAATTATTAGCACTGGCGAACGTAAAGTATCAGATAATATATCCTTAGTTGATACCAAAACTTTTACCCCTATCTAAATTATGTGGTATTACTTTATATTTTGTGTGTGAGAGGGTTAACTGAAACTTTTCTTGTCCCTTTTTCAAAAATGAAATACCAACGAATTCTTTAAGAGCATTTACATATATTATTATATCTGGGTTTTTAAAATCTACAATTAGAAAATTTCTTAGGCTAATTCCAATTCCCATCTCTATTGCTCTACAATTTATTTCTCCTCCTCTATTATAACATCTTACAAAAAACGTCTTAATATTCTTAAATTTATTTATCATAAAATTCATTGTCTCGCTAATTATTTTTTTCTCATCTTTCTCCAAAATTAGATGAAATGGGAAAATTTTTTCAGCGCATGAAGGCGGTGAAGATATAAGTAAACCATAAATTATCATCGGATCTAAGTTAGAATATATCAATAATATATTGTTTATGTATTCTATTACTTTAGCGTTTATATCCTTTATTAATAACCTATTAAGTATCTCGTTTATACACTTTTTGCCTTTATTGGGTTTAGTTGTTATGAGGCATTTAACGTTAGACTCCATTAGTTATAAGTTTTAGTAATAAAGAAAAAAGATTGTGATTGAGGTTAAGCTTAAGGCTATCAAAAGACTATCTAGTCTTTATAAGCGTAGGGTTATGGTTTTAGATGATTGGAATGGCAATTCTATTACGTTAGGTCATGTGGAATTAATTAAGGGTAGTGAAGATGAACTACCTTATTGGCTAGCTAATATTTTAGAAAAAAGAAATATAGTAAAAATTACAGATACAGTAGGAGTAGAAGATTTAGGTAGAATTTTATTTCAAGAAAGGCAAAACGTTAATATACCAGCATCACTTGTACCATTAAGTAGAGATTATTTTCAGAAAATAAGATTTTATCTAGAATCGCTTAAAAAGGACAATAATATTGAAAATATTGAGAAATTTAGAAAATCTATAGCTATGATTAATGAAATATTTAAAATAAGGTCAAGGAAAATAGTCCAACTAGCCTTTCTCGATATAAGTGACCAGAATATTATAAATAGTATGACAGAAGAAGAGCTTTTAATTTATACTGTAATAAGACAAATTATTAGGGAATTATACGGTGACATAATTGGAAGTTCCTAAGCAAATTGATTATAGAGATCTCTTTATAGAGTTTTTAACTAGTTTTAAGGACGATAGAGGAAAGATTAAGTATATAGAAAAAATAAACGAAATGATAGCATATAGGAAAAAAAGTATTATAATTGAATTTATCGATCTCCTTTCTTTTAATGAAAATTTAGCGGATCAAATAATAAATAATACCAAATCTATACTACCTATTCTAGAGAGCGCATTATATGATTATTTATTACAACTGGATCCTACATATGAGAAAGAAGTCGATAGACTTCATGTTAGGATAGTAAATATACCAAAAGTATCTCAATTAAGGAAAATAAGAAGCTCTGATATAAATAAATTAGTAGCTATTGATGGAATATTAGTAAAGGCTACTCCTATAAAGGAAAGGGTATATAAAGCTACGTTTAAACATTTGCATCCAGATTGTATGCAGGAATTTGAATGGCCAGAAGATGGTGAAATGCCAGAAATACTAGAAATGCCAACAGTCTGTCCTAAGTGTGGTAAACCTGGGCAATTTAAATTAATACCAGAAAAGACTAAACTAGTAGACTGGCAAAAAGCCGTAATTCAAGAAAGACCAGAAGAGGTACCTTCAGGTCAGTTACCAAGACAACTAGAGATAATATTAGAGGATGATTTAGTAGATTCAGCTAGGCCAGGTGATAGGGTTAAAGTAACTGGGATTTTAGAGATAAAGCAAGATTCCCAAATTAAAAGGGGGACAAAAGCAGTATTCGATATTTATATGAAGGTCAATAGTATAGAAGTGTCTCAAAAGGTCTTAGATGAGGTTACCATTTCTGAAGAAGATGAAAAGAGAATAAAAGAATTGGCTAAAGATCCTTGGATAAGAGAAAGAATTATAGCATCCATAGCACCGTCAATCTATGGTCATTGGGAAATAAAGGAGGCCTTAGCATTAGCACTATTTGGAGGAGTACCCAAAAATCAGCCAGATTCTAGAATTAGAGGGGATATTCATGTCCTAATAATAGGTGATCCTGGAACTGCAAAATCGCAAATGCTTCAATTCGTGGCTAGAGTAGCTCCTAGAGCTATATATACTACTGGAAAAGGTTCTACAGCAGCTGGATTAACAGCTGCTGTAGTGAGAGAAAAAGGAACTGGAGATTATTACTTAGAGGCTGGTGCATTAGTTCTTGCTGATGGAGGTGTAGCGGTAATAGATGAGATAGATAAAATGAGAGAAGAAGATAGAGTCTCTATTCATGAAGCTATGGAGCAACAAACTGTGTCGATAGCTAAAGCGGGGATAGTGGCTAAACTTAACGCTAGAGCTTCAGTAATAGCAGCTGGAAATCCAAAATTTGGAAGATATATTGCAGAAAGACCTGTTTCTGATAATATTAATTTGCCTACTACGATTTTATCTAGATTTGATTTAATATTTATACTAAGAGATCAACCGGGAGAGCAAGATAAGGAACTAGCTAACTATATAGTTGATGTTCATGCAGGTAAAGTTACAAAAAATATTATAGATATTGAGCTGCTAAAGAAATATATTGCATATGCCAGAAAATATGTGAATCCAAAAATTACTGATGAGGCAAAAAAATTGATTGTAGATTTCTTTGTAGAGATGAGAAAGAAAAGTGCAGAAAATCCAGATAGTCCAATACTAATAACACCTAGACAATTAGAGGCATTAATAAGGATATCTGAGGCATATGCTAGAATGGCACTTAAGCCTTTAGTTACTAAAGAAGACGCTGAAAGGGCTATAAATATTATGAGGATATTTTTAGAAAGTGTTGGTGTAGATATTGAAAGTGGAAAGATAGATATAGATACAATAATGACTGGCAAACCTAAAAGTGCTAGGGAAAAGATGATGAAAGTTTTAGAAATAATAGATAGTTTAACTAGTAGTTCAGAATGTGCTAGACTTAAGGAAATAATAAAAGAGGCACAACAAATAGGGATTGAGAAATCAAACGTTGAAAAACTAGTAGTTGATATGAGGAAAAGTGGTATAATTTATGAAGCTAAACCTGAATGTTACAAAAAAGTCTAAGCTAGTTTCTTATATATCGGTAATGGAGTCCACATTATCCATGCCGGTACTAATTTGATAAGTTCGTAAGCTTCTTCCCATCCAGACAATCCTAATCTCTTTGCTAATTCTTCTAAGGTAATCTGTGTCCTTACGTATTCATTAAGTACTGCTATTACATCATCATTTATTTCAATTTCTCTTCCCGTGGAAAGTTTTACTTTTATTGGATCCATAGGTTTACATCTTAAATCCCAAATATAGATTTTACGGCATTAAATCCATATAGACTCCAAATAACTATGACTAAAATTATTAATGATATTAAAATGGTCATAGCACCTAAACCGTGTTCATTTCTATCCATGAAATATATACCAAGTAATAAGAATATTACTACTAATATTCCCAGTGCAAGATAACCTGCACTATTTATTGCTTGCCCGTTATTTAGCGGTGAGATATAATAAGGAAATGCTATTACGCCCAGAATACCAATAATTAATATAAATATTAATACTAAAATTACGTAGCTATTTATAACTTCATTATACAACCTACTATACCTTTTTGGCATATTTAATATCACCAGGGGACATTTTTAATTTTTAATATATAGGCAATATAGTTAGTAAGTTGATGAAGTAAAAAAGCTATTCCACAGATAAATAAAAATTGATACCATAATAAGCTAACATGCATTATTAAAAGTGCTAAAGATGAGCCTAAAATAAAATCTAGCTGATCAAGACCTAACACTCTGCCTCCTCTAGGTACGCCAATACGTCTTTTTATAAAAGCTCCTATCATATCTCCTATCATTGCGAATAAAGATTCTATAAAAGAGATTAAAATCCAGTTAAAATCATTAAATATTCTAGTTAAAATTACTCCAATCGTAGTACCAAATGTTAATGCAATTAATAGCCCCTCAAAGGTTTTTCCATCACCAAATATTCTTTTACCATCTATGAACTCCTTCTTTAGATCTATTGGAGTACCATTTTTAATAAAGGGTGCACTTCCATTCGCAACAAATGCTGGTAAATAAATTAGTAAAGCTATGAGTAAATTATAAATTACAGACAACCTATAACACCTCTATCCGTTATTTTAAACTTGCATTTTCTGAGATTTCCTATAATATAATTTTTTGACATTCTCAATACATCGTCAGATAATTGCCTCATCAACTTTTCCCCAGCAACTTTATTGTTAAAGGACATTTGCCATGTAAGCAATATTTTTATATTTAAATCAGAGATTGCCTTTAAAGTAACTAATATTTTTAGAAATTTTTGTAAATTTCTTTCGTATCTATAAAATCTATTAATCGTATCTATAACTAGGAGTTTAGGTTTATATTTCATAGCAGTTAAAAGAGAACTATAAAGTTCTTCATTACTATTTACTGATGCAAAATGGACCCCTTTACCTACGTTAATTTTCTCTAATCTAGCCTCAAACATAACTCCCTCTGTAGATATATATATCGAAGGTCTAATATCTAATACGAGCTGTAATGAGAGAATAGTCTTTCCAACTCCAGCCCCGCCATATATGGATACAAAATTTCCCCTTTCAAACACAAATGAGGATAAATTCAAAGTTTATATCTCACTAACTAAACAATATACATGTGAATATAAAAAATGTAACAATCCTAACGGACTCGCCAAAGATTTATAAAGATCTTTTAATTGAATTAAGAAAAAGAAATGTAAGAGTAACTGATAATGGTGAAATAAAGGTAAGAATAGAAAAGATAAAGGATAAGAAGGAAATTCTAAAGTACGTTGGTTATATAGTAGCTTTAAGTAGAGGAAAACAAGAATTTAATGAATTGCTTATTGGTATAGATACTAATTCGTCCTATCTAACTATAGTTGTTTTAATTGACGGAGAGTTAATAGAATTTAGGAGAGCAAACAATTTAGAGAAATTATTACAATTAATAGATGAGATTTTACTTACATATCCTGCTAAAAGAAAAATTATAGGCGTAGGAATTGGTAATAAATACGGAAGGCAAATTTTTGATATTTTATCTAGAAAATATGAAAATGTAAAAGATGTCGATGAAAAGCATACAAATATAAAAACACATTTTAATCAAATAAAAGACAAAGATTTACGTGCAGCTTATAGCATAGCTCTAAGGGCATCTTCATGAATAAGGAATTAATAATTGAGGGACCTTGTAAATTAAAAGTAGTAGATGGGCAAATTAAAATAATTGGAATTGATCTACAAAAAGGAGAAAGTATTACTATATACGATAAAAAAACATATACTATAGTTTACAACGAGAATACTAAAATGGAGATGGACTGTAAAATTATAAACTCTAATCTATCGTTAAATTGGGATGAAAAAGCGCAAGAGATATTCTCGACAGGTGGAACGGCTATCCTTTTAGGGGATACTGATTCTGGGAAGACTTATTTTACTACACTACTTTCAAATATTTCATTTCCCCATGTGATGATATTAGATGCGGACGTAGGTCAATCAACTTTATTTTTACCAGCCTTTATAGCAGCGTTGAAACCTAGAGATAGATCTCTCAGCTTAGAGGATAAGGGTTTTGATAGAATAGATTTTTTTGGTGATATAACTCCCTCGGTAAATCCTAGACTTCATGTAAATAAGATTCTCAGACTTTATGAAACTGTACCTCAAGAAAGTTTAACAATAATAGACACTGATGGTTGGATAAACGGCTTTAAGGCTATGTTACATAAATTTGAACTTATCTATCTTATAGACCCAGATTATATAGTTATTTTTGACAATAAAATTAAGGATTTATTACCTCCAAATTATAGAAATAAAGCTGTATTGCTAAAAAGAATAGATTTGCATAAAGATCGTTATGCTAGAAAAATACATAGAATCTCCAAATATAGGAAATATTTTAACGAAGCTAAAGAGGTTAAAATATCAGCTGAAAATCTTATAGGTTCTAAGATTTCAGATATACTGTATTTTGCGTGGGGAGATTATGTTCAGCTAATTTCTGAAGAGCCTTGTATAGGTTACTATATAGATTTAGATACTTTAAAGGGTGCTCTATTAGGTATCATAAAAGACGGTGAGATTATAGGTGCTGGTTTATTAAAGGACTTAAGGGATAATTACATAAATGTTTTATCTAAAACTAGCGATTTTACTGGAGTTATGCTAGGCTATATTAGCTTAAATGATAAATTTGAGGAAAGAAGAATTAGATTTAGAAAATGCAAAAGCTGATCGCAATAGAAGGGATAGACGGTTCTGGAAAGACAACCTTATCGTTAGCACTGAAAGAATATTTTGAATCTAAAAGAAGATTGAAAGTATTAGTTACTCAAGAGCCTTTCTCTGCAGATATAATAAATTTAATAGAGAAGGTGGGCTGGGACGATCCTTTATTACTAACTTTACTTTTCGCTGCAGATAGGGAATTGCATATTCGTTGGATATCAAATAAAAAGGATGTTGATTTAATAATTCTTGATAGATATTATTTTTCAAGTATAGCATATCAAAGCGCATTAGGTTTAGACAAAGAATGGATTAAGCTAGTCAATTCTTATTTTCCAAAACCTAATCTAACAATTCTTCTCGATATACCAGTAGAGATTGCAATAAATAGAATAAAAAATGATAAGTTCAATTTTAGGCAAAAAATTGATAGCTTAAAGAAAGTAAGGGAAAAATATTTAGAGTTAGCTAAAGAGTACGGCTTTTATGTGATAGATGCTACTAAAAATAAGGAGGAAATTTCACGTCAAGCGATAAAGATTATTGAGAATTATTTGGTTTAATTCTCCTTAGCCTTTCTAAGGCATCTAAATACCTTATAACTTGAAGTATTGCCTCTGAATCAGAAGGATCTTCTTTTATTTTTTTTGCATTGGTATACAATCCATCAATTAAAATATTCTCAATTTCATCTAATTCCAGATTTCTTTTTACTATCCTTTCTTCTTCATCGCTTTTTACTATATAGACTTTCCCGTGTACTGGGCATACTACTTCACCAGTTTTTAACCTAAAAAGTGGCATCTTACATATAGGACATGCTTCTTCTAACATTGTAGCGCCTTGTCTTAAGAGTTCCGCAGCTTTCTTAACGCCTATCTCATGCTCATTACTCATAAATAAATCTTAAACTCCCTATATTAAAAAGTAAATAGAGGTGATGGAACATATCAATGCCCTATGATAATGAAGCTAAGATAAAACAGGCAGTAATTTTATTACAAAAAATTGTCAATGATACAAGTGTTCCAAGAAACATCAGAAGAGCTGCAACTGATGCCATAAGGAATTTACAAGATCAAGCATTAAGTCCTGCAGTAAGGGCTGCAAATGCAATAGGTATTCTCGAAGATATAAGCCAAGACCCTAATATGCCTACACACGCTAGGATTTCAATATGGAATGTAGTATCTATACTTGAGACTGTAAAGGACTAGCTTTTTTAAATCTTTAGTTATCTTATTTTATAGTGCGGGGGTGCCCGAGCTAGGTCAAAGGGGGCAGGCTTAGGCCCTGCTGGCGAAGGCCTGCACGGGTTCAAATCCCGTCCCCCGCACTTCCTAAATTTTTATTATAATATAAAATATAAATACAATACACAAAGTACCTAGTTCTATCAATATTTTTCTATATATTAGATATTTTAGATAATATAGGATGATTATTGATAAATATAATAAAGGGTCTCGTTTTATAATAGTATGACTTATTGAATTTTAAGCTAGTCAATACAATTATAGGAATATTTACTAGTATAATGTAAAAATTATATTACCAAATTAAAGTAATATTTACTACAAAATTATTATAAGGTAATTTTAGAATATTAATTAACATGCATAAGATTTTCTCTATCTCAGTTTCTCTATGATGTATGTGTATTTATAATCAAACAAACTTTTTATGGTACTACCCTAGACCCCAAATTCATCACCCCGAAAATAATTCAAGGGAGTTAAAAAGTGGATAAAATAATTTAACTAAATATTCTTGCAAAATAGTAATATTATCTTGCAAGAGCAAGATAGTTA
>Ga0081474_124427_pt1 | contig 79800 bp, 79 predicted proteins | sample OneHunmetagenome_2_FD_70978 | JGI IMG/M metagenome (GOLD analysis project Ga0081474, IMG submission 70978) | Ferrous microbial mat communities from One Hundred Spring Plain, Yellowstone National Park, USA v2 (version 2) | ecosystem: Environmental > Aquatic > Non-marine Saline and Alkaline >... | reverse complement strand
CTTACATGTTACTCAGCCGTGCGCCGCGCCCAGCGGCGGCTGGGCGCGCGACTCCCATGGCTTAGCCTCACCCCGATAGCAGTCGGGTCCGGCAGGATCAACCGGAGTTCAGCCGCAAGGCGCGGCTGAGGCGGTTGGGCACACCTGCCGTTACGTGGCCCACGGACCCCTGTCAGACCTAAGCGTCCCTGGAGTACCACTTCCAGGGTTTGCTTAGGCCCCCATTTACTCAGCGTCCTAGGCCCCTGCTCGGGGCCGTAATCTCTTCTTTCTGTGCCAGGGTTAATAACGTTTACGAGTAGCTGACACCTCGCGACAGGAATATATTGCAATGCCTTGCGCGCCCGGTGTCCCCGCAGCCAGAGGCCGGGCCTCATGCTGGGAGCGACGACTCCCCGTTAGCCCAGCGCCGCCGGGCGAGCAGCTGCGGGGCCACCTCTACGTTGGCGGCCAGGCCTTTTAGGGCTGACGGAGCCTAGGCCCTCAGAAGCCCGAGCCTCCTGGCAAGGGCCTCCCAGTCAAGGGCGAAGACCAGGAGCCCAGCCACAACGCCAGCGACGCTGACGGCAACTATGAGAGCGAACTCTGACAGCCTGAGGGCTGACGATATGAAGCCAATGGTAACATCGAGTATGTAGACCTCCATGACAGTCTTTATCAGCTTCGCTGCAGCTGCCATGAGGCCCATCAGTTTAGCCCTCATGCCTGAGGCGCCTCCAACCATGTAGACGAAGTCGTCAAGCGGCAGCACGGGCACTATCGCTGCCACGAAGGCAAACAGGTAGGCCCAGCTGGAGTTAGCGTACCTTGAGAGGAACCTCACGTTCCTGTTCCTCCTCAGGACCCCCTTGAGGCCGATGCCGAGGTAGTACATGACCAGCTTGGCTGCTGCCGCGCCGAGGGACGCGGCTATGACTGGCGGCCAGAAGCCGAGGCCGCCGTACTTGACCTCTAGGATGACGACAGTGACGTAGGGAGGGGCGCCAAGGGGTACCAGGTTAAACACGAGGGCGACAGCAAAGCTGGTCAGGATGACTTCGAGTGCCCTCAAGGCCTCACTCGCTCATCCTGGTCACTGCCTCCACCTGCACGTCCTCCACGTCAGACACAGACCTCAGGAACTCCTCGAGGGTCTCAGTGCCTCCCTCCACGTCCTCAGGCATCGCTATTATAAGCTTCAGGGCCTTGAGGCCGAAGGCTATGGGCTCCTCGCCCGAGTTGAGGACCTCGTAGCCCTGCGGCAGCGAGCCCTTTATCCTGTTAAGGAGGTCACTGAGGTTGACGTCCACCGAGGAGGGCGTAACGCTCACCAGCACGGCGACCCTTGCCATTCTGTCCACCTCATGGCCCAACGAAGCCGCAGTTGGGGCACCTGTACGGAGTACCCTGCTTCCTGCACTTGGCGCAGCGCCAGAGGAGGGCCTTGCCGCAGTTGGGGCAGTAGAAGGCCACGGCCTTCTCCTTGGGGTGAATTATCCTGCCGCAGCTCACGCAGACTGGGGGCTGAACGGTGTCAAGCATGTCTATCTTTCTCACGAGCGATACCGACATATCCTTACTCCCGCCAGTCCGTGGACGCTCCCAGGTATTTTAAGCCTGCCTACGGCCTTCCCGAAGGCTTAGCGTGGCGCCTTCCGCAGCTGTTTAGAGTTTCACATAGCTTTTAGAGCTCAATATACCATCATGTCTATCGGCAGGATCCTCCGTGAGGGGTGAAGGGCCTGGCGGCTCCCCCGAGGCTACTCAGGGCTTGGGGCCCAGGTAACCCTGAGCGCCCCCAGGCCCGAGCGGGGCGCAGGGGAATAAGGGTGAGACTCTGACCGTAAAACAGTGTGAACTCATGTAGGAGCTGAGCCCCTGGCGCTACCTGCCAGCGCCTGCCCCGTCGGCTATGAAGGAAGCCCTTAGCCCTCGCCCCCTGATGGCCACCTAGGCCTCATGAGCCCCTGGGCTAGGCCTCTCCTAGCGCGCGATACAGAGGCCCTGCCGGGCAGCCTGAGGGCCACCTCCGAGGGGTCAACCGCGCCGACTATCTCAACGTCCTTGGCAACCCTTGAAAGCTCCTCAACTATTTCCTTGGCAACATCCTCAACCTTCCCGTTGCCTGGCGTCACCCTGAGGTATGCCACCGCCTGGGGGGCCACAACGCTCTCAGGCCCAACTATAACCACCGGGAGCCCCTCCTCATCTAGGGCCACCCCAAGATATACCTCGACCTTGAGGGGCCTCAGGTAGTTCTTCTTGCCGTAGACCATGAAGGAGCCCTTCGTCAGGTACTCGCCCGAGGGCGGGCTCTTCGACACCTGGGAGCCGTAGGCCCAGTAGACGCTGACGCTAGCCATGCCCTCCTTCCAGGCCCTGCTGTAGGCTGCCGTGAGCGTCGCGGCCTCCTCAACGTCCTGCTCAGCGAACTTGCCCCCGGGGCCAGTCATGAGCACCACTGCAGGGGCCCCGTGAACGTCGGCATGGAGGAAAACATCATTGGGTCCCAGCATTCTCCTAACAAGGCTCTCGTTTTGGTCTGCGTCCCTCCCCCCAACCGCAAGTAGGCCTGATGACGTTACAAGCCAGTGGTACCTCTCGTACCAGGCCCTCCGCCTGCCCCTAGCCTTAGCCCTCAGCTCCTGGAGGGCGAGCTGGCGCTCCAACTCCTTCAGCCTGGCCTCTATGTCAACCTCCGACCTCTGGGCCCTCTCGGCCTTGGCCCTCAGCTCGCCCGCCTCGCGGTAGAGCCTCTTTATGGCGTCGTCCACGCTCTCGTAGAGGTAGACCTTGACGTCAATGCCCGAGAGCTCAAATACCGCGTACCCCTGCCTCCTGTTGACCTCCTTGGCGCCGCAGCCCTCCCCTCCCTCCCTTATGCACCTGAGGACGCCCGCGACGTCATGATATGTCGAAGCTATGGCATTTGCCTGCGCCTCGAGGAGCTCGGCCTGCCTAAGGTAGTCCTCCGCCTCCCTCCTGGCCCTCTCAAGGCTGCTCATCAGCTTGGCCCTCTCGGCCTCAAGGGGGCTTGGCCTCCTCGGCGCTGAAAGACTGAAGTACAGGTCCAGCGCCTCGTCGAAGCTGTTGAAGGCCTGCTCCCTCATGCCTGTAGCTGATGTCACCCTGAACGGCGTCGCCTGTGCAGAGGTCCCGTCAGGGCCTATGTAAACGTAGCCCCTCCCCTGAAGCGACTCGTCAAGTATCGTCCTTAGAGCGCCCGTAAGTCCCGCCAGGTCCTGGGGCCCCAGCGACTGGGGGCTCACGTCAGCCCTGAGCCCGGCCCTGAAGACGGCCTCCTCCGCGGCCTCGCCTGGGACCCCCAGGGAGAGCACGAGGGACCTTACCAGGTCCTTAGCGCCTGAAGCCCTTATTCTCATCCCAAGCTCCTCAGGGTTAAGCGTGAAGGGGTTCTCGGACCTCAGGGGCGGGTATGAGTACTGGAGGCCCCTCTTGACGCTCCTGTCCTTGGCCTCAAAGTATGAGGAGGCCGAGATCACCTTGCCGTCCGGCGAGACAAGAGCTACGATGCCCCTTGGCAGGAGCTCCGCGATAACCCTGTGACCGTCCTCGAAAGCTAGCTCCACGAGCCTATCAAAGCCTACCTGCTTAACCTCAGCTATCCTCAGGTCCCTTATCGACTCCCTCATGGCTTTGGCCAGGGGGTCCAGCTCCCTGCCTGGCTGATACCTTGAGCTCAGGTGAACCCTCACGGCGGGCTGCATGACGAGGAAGTCGCCGTGGGGCGCCCTAACCCTTAGGGCCAGCGCGTCGTCCTGATACACGTTATCGACCCTCTGCCCCCTGAGCTGGCCGGCGTTCGCCGTGACCCAGGCCATCACGTCAAGGGAGCTCATCGACTTCCTGGCCAACTAGGCCACCCTCTCTGACCTGAGGCCCTTGAAGAGCCAGCTAAAGTCATCGTAGAGGGAGCAGTCTATTATAATGTCTTCGCCCTCCCTTATCACCGAGAGCCCCTCAAGCGGGTTACTGGGCGGCTCCGGCAGCCCCCTGGGCCTCTCGTGACCTGCGTATATCAACCTCCCCTCCCCCTTCCTCCACCAGTACCTGCCGTAGTACTCATAGACCCTGACGACGCCGTTTAGCCTCTTGTAGACCTTGTGGACGGGCTTAAGGTAGTAGCCCTTTCTTGAGGCCACCTCATTATACCTGTATATAGCCTCCTTTACGTAGCTCAGGACGGTAAGTATAGCGCTGTAGCCGCCGTAGACCCTGACCCTGCACTGGGGCTCACTCGGCTTTTCCCGCTCATCCCTTTCAGGTCGCCTCGTCGCAGGTTCCATCACAGCCCCTTTACTGCGTCCCCGGCCAGGGCTAAATTAGCTGAAGAAGGCCTCCAGGCCAGCCCTGACCTCCCTGACCCAGACAGGGGCCCTGTTAAGCGGAAAGGCCACGTTGTACACAGGAACTCCAGCGACTACGGTGAACCTTGAGCCCTTGTGGGCGTGGCCGTGCACGGCGATGGTTGGCCTCTCCTCAGCTATGACCCTCTCAAGCCTTGAGCTGTAGAGGTTCGCATAGGACCTTGGATCCTCACCCTTAAGGTTGCCCCTTGCAAGGGCGTAGTGGGAGAGGAGCACGGTGACGTCAGCCGACTTCTTGGCCTCCCTTATGAGGCCCCTGACAACCTCCACTCTCCTCCTGTAGACCTCCTCTATTCCCTTAATGTGAGCCTCCTGCCACTTGGTCGGCCTGTCAAGGGCCCCAGGGGTGCCCACAACCGCCACTTTAACGCTGCCGCAGGTGTAGACTCTCAGCTCGTCAACGAGCCAGTCCACCTGCTGGTACCTTCTCCTCAGCTCGTCCCACCTGTCCTGGAACTCGTCGTTGCCAAACGTAGCAACTATCTTAACGTTAAACCTCTCCTCTATGGCTCTGAACACGGGCTCAGCCATGGCGACGTTGCCCCTGTCGACTATGTCGCCCGCCAGGAGGAAGAGGCATGGGCTCTTCCCCAGGCCCGCGAGCGACTCCGTGAATTCCTTGAGGTACTCTGGCGAGTGAATGTCGGACGAGGCCAGCAGTCTCAGCTCCAAGGGCCCTCCCAGCTGAATGCTAGCTCAGGGAATTTTATTGTGTGGTTATAACTGCGTGTACTGGCATCTAATGGAGGGCCTGTGATGGGCGATGGGCAGCCCGAGCGGTGAGGTCAAACGACTTCCTGAGGCCCGCATTGGTTAATAACGCGCTCAAGGCCCCCCTTCTAAGGTTGAGCGCCTTGGAGCGCGTCGCTGACCCCGTGGAGCAGGCAACGGCTGTGCTCTCGAAGTACCCGCTGTGCGATAGGTGCCTTGGAAGGCTCTTCGCGGGCCTGGGGCGAGGCCTTAGCAACGCCGAGAGGGGCAGGGCGCTGAAGCTCTCAATTCTTATGAGGATCCATGCGGCCGCCCTCGCGGGCCAGGCGCCATGCTACGCCAAGGAGGTGCTGACCAACATGGGCCAGACGGCTGAAGGGCTATATGAGCAACTCTTCGGCTCTAGGCCTGAGAGGAGGGCCTGCTACATCTGCAACGACAAGCTTGATGAGTTCCTTGAGAGCACGCCAGAGAAGGTAGCGAGGACCGTGAGGGAGTGGGGAGGGACTACATTTCTGGTCGGGGCCTCTGTTGACCCGGAAGTGGTGCAACGCGAGGAGAAGCTGAAGGCCGAGTTCAAGCTGACCCTTGGGGAGTCCATAAAGTCGGAGATCAAGAGAGAGGTGGGCAAGAGGGCCCAGGCCCTCGGGCTTAGGGTTGACTTCGCTAGGCCTGACGTCGTTGTGCTGGTGCGCTTCCCCAGCGGCGATGCTGAGCCTCAGCCCAGGAGGCTCATGATAAGTGGAGTATACAGGAAGCTGAGGAGGGACTTGAGCCTAAGCCCGCGCGAACCCTCGCTTAACCCCCTGACTTCAAGGCTCCTGGAGATGACACAGTCGTCCAGGGTTGGCATCAAAGGCCTTGTGAGGGATGAGAGGGGTGTCAGGGCGCTCGGCCTTGGTATACCCGTGACATTCCTACTCGGCGGCTCCCGGGTCAGGTCAGCGCCCCCTGAGGGCACCATGATAGAATCAGAGGGCGCCTCACTTGAAGTCAAGGGTGACGCCGCCGCTGCGGCTGATGAGGATCTAGCTAGAAGGGTCAGGGTTTACAGGTGCGTCATCTATGCCGAGGGCGCCTCGCCCGCTGAGGTCAAGCTAGCGGCTGAGTCCTTGAAGGGCAGGGAGGCCAGACAAAAGGTTATGGGAAGAACTGTGAGCGGCGTCGTGAGGGAGGCCGCCTGCAACATAGTTGGGGACCTGGTGGAGTGCCTCATATCCCTTGACGAGAAGCTCTATGTTATGGAGCTCGTGAGCGGAAGGGGCTCTGAGCCCAGCCTGAGCGGCCTGCTGGGCAAGGAGGCCACGTGCGTCGAGGCTGACCTCCTTGGGGTCATAGGCCTCAGGTGAGGTCCATGCACTACGCCTTGAGGGAGGTCCTGGGAGGGCTCATAATACTCGTAATTTTAGTGGGGCTCATATTTAGGTCCAGGTACTTCCACAACGTACCTATATGGACTATAATGTCACTGGCTGCCTTCATAGCGATAGTTGGGGGCCTTGTCAAGCCTAACAACGTTGAGAGCTACGTTAACTGGGACGTCATACTTTTCCTTATAGGAATGTTCAGCATCGGAGCCCTGGCAGAGGAGTCCGGCCTGCTGGAGTACGTTACCTACGCCATTGCCTACAGGGTTAATGATAGGCTTATGCTTGTGGTTGCCCTCACCGCGGCCCTAGGCCTGATGGCAGCCCTTACAGTTAACGACGCGGTGGCAGCCATGGGCTCAATGATTATAGTGCCCATGGCAAAGATGATAGGTATCGACCCGGAGCTTGCCATACTCGTGCTGGCCTTTTCAATAACTATAGGCTCTACCATGACCCCCCTTGGCAACCCCCAGAACATGCTTATAGCCATAGGATCTGGCGTGAGGGCCCCTCTGAGCACCTTCCTCCTCTACCTTGGCGTGCCGACCGTGGTGAACCTTCTTGTGACTGGCTACATCCTTGCTAAGATCTACGGCGTCAGCCACGGCAAGGTTACGTTGTACAAAGTGCCTGAGGAAGCGATAAAGAGCAGAAGGGATGCCATGCTTGCCGCAGCAGCTATAATCATAGTAATAGCGGCCCTCGCAGTTGATGACGCCCTTGAGCTGCTCAGGAGGCCTGCGCTAACTGAGATAGGAGTTATACCATTTACGGTTGCCGCAATAATATACGTTCTTTCGAGCAACCCAAGGGATATGATAAGCAGGGTAAACTGGAGCACTATACTCTTTTTCATAGTAATGTTCATAGCTATGGCCGGCGTCTGGGACTCCGGCGTCCTCCTGCCTCTCATGCACGCTTTCCTGCCAGCTGTCAGTGGGACCGTTGACGATGCTATCAGGATAACGGCGTCCTCACTTGTCCTGAGCCAGGTCCTGAGCAACGTGCCGTTTGTGGAGCTCTTCATGATCTACATGCAGAGCATAGGGTTCACCTCGTCAAATTACCTGGCGTGGCTAACCCTTGCCATGGCGTCAACTATAGCTGGAAACCTCACAATACTGGGGGCCGCCTCTAACGTCATAATCCTGGAGACCACGGAAGCCAGGTACGGGGTCTCCGTGAGCTACTGGAAGTTTATGAAGATAGGGAGCCTGGTGACGCTGATAAACGTCATCATATACTTGGCTTACATTATTCCCCTGGCGCTAGTGCTTCACATTATAACTGGAAGCCTCGCCTTTTAAGGCGGGGATGGATGGAAAAGCTTATAAGGTTTTGTCTTCCCTGCTAGTAGTAGTGGCAGTAGTGGTAAAGCTGCGGTGCCCGTACTGCGGCTACGTCTGGGACTACAAGGGCAAGAAGACCCGCTACGTCACCTGCCCTAACTGCCTGAGGAAGATAGATATTCAAAAGAGCAGGGTGGAGTAAATGCCTGCGGGCGGTGAGGGAGCGCTAACCGTGACGGTCAGGGTGAGGGTTAGCCCCGAGCCCGAAGGCGAGCAGACTATACTTGACCTTCTGAGAAGGTACAGGGATGCACTAAACTACTCGGTAAGGACGCTGATAGCCAGTAAGGCCCTGAGCCTCAGTAAGGCCCACAGGCTCCTGTACAAAGATCTAAAGGAAAGATATGGCCTGCCATCCAAGATTGCCCAGGGCTGCTACAGGGAGGCCATCACCATAGCCAAGTCGTGGCTCAGGAACCCGAGAAGGGGCGCTGTGCCAACAGCTAAGCGCCTGAGTATGTGGCTGACGCACGAACTGGGCTACAGGGTCGAAGGCGACTATGTGGAGCTGATAGGAGGCTACAGGCTCAGAGTAATCGGATGGGACAGGAGGTACGATAACTTCCCTAATAGGGAGGCCAGGCTCGTGTTCAGGGACGGCAGGTTTGACCTTTATGTGACCAAGCGGGTGCCAAGGCCAGCAAAGTACGCCCCTAAGGGCGTGCTTGCCGTTGACGTGAACGAGAGGCGGATTGTCGTAGGTAACTCAAGCGTTGAGCAGAGAATCGAGACGCCCATTGAGAGGGCCCTACGCTACAGGAGGCTTGCTGAAAGGCTTGAGGAGAAGTACTCCTCGCCAAAGTACAGGACCTGGCTCAGGAGGAGTGGTATAAGGAGGAGGCTAGGATACTTCCACAGGAAGGCCAGGAATATCATAGAGGACTGGGCCAGGAAGACTGCTCATAGGATTATATCATTGGCAAAGCAGGGCCAGCTGGCTGTCGCCAGGGAGGACCTCACGGGGCTGGTGGAGAGCCTCAGGGAACTCCCAAAGGAACATAGGACCGCCCTAATTGCGCTCGGCTACAGGAGGCTGGGGTTCTGGCTTGACTGGCAGGCTGAAAAGAACGGAGTACCATTATTTGTTGTTGACCCCACTGACACGTCCTCTACATGCCCAAGGTGCGGTACTAAGCTAGTAGAAGTAGGGCACCGCAGGCTCAGGTGCCCGCGCTGTGGTTTTGAGGCCGACAGGGACACAATAGCTGTGCTTAACATTGAGGGGAGGGCGCTTAGCCAGATGGGGGGAACTCTGGCCTCCCCGACTGCCCCTCAAATGACAGATGTAAGCCCGAACAGATGGGGGGAACCCTCCGCCCTTTAGGGCGGGGAGGAGGTCAGATCTAGATGGTATCGCAAGGTCTCTAAATAAGTTATAAAAGCTAGCGGGCCCTTAGGGTTCAGAGACGGGAAGTTAATGAACCAGAGCAAGGACAAAGATTTCAAGAGGATTATAGTGACCTATCCCACGCATCCGCTCTTCCTTTGGGTATACCTTGCGGTTGGCATGCTATTGGCCTTGCTTTTCTCAAGACTTTTCTCAAGGCTCCCCTTCTACCTAGCCGAGGGACCATATAACCATGAGGCCTTCGCGCTGGCGTCCCTGGTGGCCGCGCTTATAGCCTTGAGCCCCCTGCTAAGCTTTGTGAACCTGGCAATAAGGCGGCTGAGCACTGGCGTGTTAGTTAATGAACTTGAACTAAGCTATGTAGAGTTCTTCGGCATACCTGTCCCAGTACCAAAGGTCAGGCTAAGGGAAATGAAGACGCTGCTGGCGATAAACGTTGGTGGTGCCCTGGTGCCCCTGATAGCATCAGTCATATTTTCATATCTTCTTATCAACTCGCCTTACGGTAGCGTATTCGTGCTCACCGCGGTTATTGACATCGTAGTGGTAACGCTTGTAACCTACGCGCTCTCAAGGCCAATGCCGGGCGTGGGCATAGTTGTGCCAGCCTTCATACCGCCACTCACGGCGGCCTTCGTGGCTATTGTAGTGAGTGGCTTCGGCGTCCCAGCCGCCGCGGCTGCCTACATAGGGGGCTCCATAGGCAGTCTGCTGGGTGCTGACGTCTTAAGACTCCTGAGAAGCTACAGAGAGCTAACAGCAAGCATGCTAAGCATAGGTGGGGCTGGCATCTTCGATGGCGTCTTTATGAGCGGCCTGTTAGCGTTCATCTTAGCATTTTAGTTTGTAGCGTTTGGCTGTCGGGCCCTAGAAAGTCTATCAATTATGCGCCTTTACAGCTAAGGTCTGCCACAAATATGGACTTCGACGGGCTGTACTCTATCACCTTTCTTGAGAACTCCACGTTCACGTCAGCGCAGCTCCTGGAGGCGGCCTCAACGATGTTAACGATCGCTTCATCCTGAGTCTGCGCTAAGTAGTAGACATGAAGAGTCGCTGACTGCCTTGAGGCAAGCTTACAGGCCACGTCAAGGAACTCCGTAGATGATGTCGGATTATTCATGATTATCCTGTCAAACCTACCCTCTACTACGTTGGGCAATGCCCTGGCGTCAGACCTAAGCACGACGACCCTCCCCTTGAGCAGCTTAGCGTTAAGGGCAACATTGGCCTCAGCAAGGGCGGCCGCGTAAGGGTTGAGGTCATTTGCAACTACTGTCGCCGTGCTCCTGGAGGCCACAGCTATGGAGAATGGCGCGACGCCGCAGAACATGTCAAGGACCCTTTCATTGCTGTTGACGAGGGAGGCTATCCTTTGCCTTTCCCCGGAGAGCCTTGGGTTAAAGTACGTCTTTGCAACGTCTACGCGGAACCTCAGGCCAGACTCCTTAACCACGGTGAGGGTTTCACCAGCTCCGTATAGCAGGACCAGCTGAGGTAGCCTCAGCTCACCCGTAGTGCCCAGCTTAAGGAATATCGACTTCGCTCTGGGGTAAATCTCAGCGAGCTTGGAGACGGCGTCTACGTAGGTCTGAAAGCCTAGCTTGGAGCTGTAGTTCAGCAGGATTATGTCGCCAACCACCAAAAACCCCGAGACTCCTAGGTCCTCGTCAGAGAGCCTCAGGGGCCTCCTACGCTTTTCAAACTCCGCCCTGCAGGGCCTTGCGACAACACCAGCTGACTTGAGCAGCCCCGCAGCTGCCTCAGCGTTAAGCACAGGTATGGCAAGTTCGCCGTCTATCTTCCTCGGTCTCCAGGCGTCAAGGAGCCTGGCAGCCCTTAGAGCGGTCAGAGCCCTATTGGCATCAGCTAGGCTGACTGCAACGCACTCCCTCAGCTCGTTCATAGTAGCGCACCGGGAGGCCGAGGCTGTAACCCGCCTTCTGTACTTCGGCGGCATCTGACTCAGCGGCCCTGGGGGCCTCCCGCGGCTCCTCACAGGCCCCCGCCTTGCTCCGCTGGGGACGGCCGTTTCACCGCATCCCCCGCGGTCCTCAGCCGGTTACTGCGAGCCTGTCGCCAGGCTCGCCTCGCGGCATCATAGCCATGTCGCGAGGGCCGTGTCGTCTCTGTGCCGTTGCCCAGAGGTCTGCCCTGGCCCCTTGCGGGGTCCAGCTGCCGCTGGGAGGGCGGTGTTTCCTCAGGCCTTGCGGCCCGTGGCCGCCAGCCTCGGCCTCCCGATGCCTAGAGCTCAAGCTCACGCATAATAAACTGTTCGCGAACACCGTAACTCGCAGAGAAACCCAGTGAGGTAGCTTGCAGCAGGGGACCGCGGTAGGCATAGTTGTGAGGCCTTCAAGCGAGGTCGCCGAGGCCCTAGCGAAGAGGACCCTAGACGTCATAAAAGAGCTTGGGGCCAGGCCCCTTGTCGAGGTTGAAAGCGCGAGGAGTTATCCTGAAGTCTTCAAGGGGATTGAGACTTTTAACATAGAGAGGGACCCGCCGGGTAAGGTCATTGTAATTGGCGGCGACGGAACACTCCTGAGAGCAGCTATAAGGGCTGGGACTCATGACGTGGTGTTCCTTGCGGTTAGGGCCGGCAAGAGGGGCTTCATGCTCGACGTTGACGAGACCACGCTCAGCAGTAGGCTTAAGGACTTCATTAGTGACAGCTATGAGCTTGTTCTGCACCAGAGAGTTAAGGCTTCGCTTAACGGCGAGGAGCTCCCGTGCGCTGTGAACGACGTTGTGCTGTTCACATCAGAGGGCTCAATGGTGAGGCTCGACGTGTACCAGGTGGAGGGGGGCAATAGGGAGAGAATCATGGGCATTGATGGTGATGGGCTGATCCTATCAACTACTACAGGCTCTACAGCCTACAGCCTAAATGCAGGGGGGCCTATAGTGGATCCAAGGCTTGACGTTATAGTGCTGACCCCTCTTAACCCTGTGCAACTCTTCCTGAGACCTGTAGTTATGTCAAGGAACAGCGTCATAAAGGTCCTCATGAGGCGCGACAGTGGGCCAGCGTACCTAGTGCTTGACGGTCAGATTAAGTATAACGTGAGGTCCGGCGATGAGGTAGAAGTTTATCCATGTGAAGTCCCCTTGAAGGTGGCTAGGTTTAAGTGGTGGTCAAACTACTATGAGAGGCTCTTCGCCCGCCTGCTCAGCTACTGGTAGCTCCTCGTCAGTTGCTGTGCTTGACACGGGCGCCCTGATAGCGTCACTGCAGCTTAGGCTGCCGCTTACGTGCGTGACAACGCCGCAGGTCTACGACGAGGTAAAGGATGAGGAGTCTAGGTCCTCCCTCGAGCTTTCTCTAAGCCTTCACAAGCTGATCATAGTCGCACCATCACAGGACTTTCTTGAGGCTGCCTTGAGGGAGGCAGGCTCGGCCGACGTCGCAGGCAGGTTAAGCAAGGCTGACCTCAGCGTGCTGGCGTTGGCGCTTGAGCTGGCGGCGTGCGGCAAGGAAGCATTCATTGCAACGGATGACTACTCCCTGCAGGCGGCCGCCGCTAAGGCTGGAATCAAGGTAATAAGGGTAAGGTATGCAGGGATTAGGGAGCTCAGGGGCCACCGCGGCGCTGAGCGCGAAGGATCATAGCCATGGCTTGGCCTTGTCTGTCCTGGTCACCATGCGCCTATTGCAAGCCTTACAAAATATGGCGGCCTCAGGCCCAAGCATACCTGCAAAGTTTAGCTGACTATGAAGCCCCTTAGGTCAAAATACGTGGCCTCCGATACCTTTACGTTTACATAATCTCCAAACGACCTGGCATCGGTGGCTGGCACGGTGACTGGGAAGTAGTTATCCAGCCTGACGGTGTAGTAGCCATCCCTAAAGCTCCTGGAGGCCAGTAGCCCCCTGTAGATGCCGCCCACGTACTTCCCATAGATCTCGAGCCCGACACTCCTTATGACCTCCTGTATCCTCAGACTTCTCTCCTTCTTAACGGGCTCGGGTATCTGAGGCATAGATGCCGATGCAGTCCTTGGCCTTATGCTGTACTGGGCCAGGTAAACCCTCTCGAACTTAAGCTCGTTAACGAGGGCCACGCTATTCATGAAGGCCTCCTCGTCCTCGCCAGGGTGACCAACTATTATATCAGTTGCAAAGAGCGACGAGGGGTACCTGCTCTTCACCTTTCTGTGGAGCTCCTTGAACTCTGAAACCGTGTACCTGCGGTTCATTATCTCGAGCACTCTGTCGTCGCCGCTCTGCACGGGTATATGGAAGAACTTGAAGACCCTCTCGTCCCTGTAAACCTCGAGCAGGTCATCTATTAGGTCCATGGCCTGGTTCGGCGTCATCATGCCAATCCTGAGCCTGTAGTCGCCAGGGACTCTGTCAAGTATATCCCCTATCAGCTCCGGGAGCCTCGGCCTTCCCGGCAGGTCAAGCCCATAGGCGGCGGCGTCCTGGCCAGTAAGTCTTATCTCCCTGGCACCCCTCTTAACAAGCTCCCTGACAAGGTCAACTATCGCCCTAGGTGAATACGACTTCAGCGTTCTCCTGGCGATCTTTGTTTCGCAGAAACTGCAGTTCTCAAGGCACCCCTCCGATATCATAATCGTGGCGACGCCGTCCCTTATTGGCGGCGTTGGGAGGACGCTAACGTCCCTCTCGCCGTCAAGGAGGTAGAGCTGCTTGTCGGCTTTTAATACGTCAACTACCTTGGTGACGTTTTGAGGTGAGAGCATGCTGGCTGTCGGCGCCACCCTCATAACTAGGGAGGGCCTTGACTTAGAGAGGCAGCCGCTCACTATCAGTTTCTTGCCTTCAACGAGGGGGCTCAGCTCAACGAGCCTCTTGACTATCTTCTCCTCAGTGTCAAGCCTCACGGAACAGGTGTTTACTATTACTACATCTGCCTCGGCAGGGCTCTTGACCTCCTCGTAGCCAGCATCCCTGAGGAGGCTACGCATTATCGCGCTGTCGAACTCTGAGAGCGCGCAGCCGTAAGTCTCTATATAATACTTTGGCAGCCTTAACACCTATGTTTACCTCTGAGGCCGCGCTTTTCTGTGTTAGCTTATAGGCTAGCATCCCATAAGTTCCTCGGCGCTAATCACTTCAAAGGAGACCTTGCAGCTCTCAACAGCCTCCTTAACGGCCCTCTCCCTGTCAGTGAGCTTCGAGCTGCCGCTCTTGAGCTCGACAAACCTGACAGTGACCTGATGACCCTCCTCGATGCCATCAAATACGACGAAGTCTATGGGGCTGCCGAGGAACCTGACCTCCTTTGGGTTAAACCGGAAGCCGGGCAGCATGGGCGCCAGCTGCTCGTAAATCTTACCTGCGGTGACAGCAGAGCTTCTGCGCGCTGCGTCCTCCCTCACCCTCTCCACCTCGGCGGCCATTATCTCCTTTGCCTTGGCTTCGACCAACCTCTCTAAGTTAGACTCTATCGTGCTGAGCGACCTCTTTGCTAAGTATAGCCTTACGCTCTGTATAACAATTGCTAAAAGCTCGGCAACTATCACCGCAGCGACGAGGTATTCTGTTAAAGGGCTGGCCAAAGCGCTTGAATAATACTGCAAGCTCAAAGTCCCACCTTACTCTAACTGCCGAAGGGGCGTTCACTGTTAAAAGAGCTGTCTTCTAATCTACTAGGAGGCTCAGTGACAGAGACTAAGTATGTGTTCATAACTGGCGGAGTGATGTCGGGCATTGGAAAAGGCATAGTATCAGCCTCTACCGGTCTCCTCCTGAAGTCGCGTGGCTACAAGGTAGGCATTGTCAAGGTTGACCCATACCTCAACGTGGACGCTGGAACCATGAACCCGTACGCTCACGGGGAGGTTTATGTGACAGAGGACGGCGGCGAGACCGACCTAGACCTTGGTCATTATGAGAGGTTCCTGGGCGAGAACCTGAGCAGGGAGCATAACATAACCACTGGGCAGGTCTATCTCAGCGTCATAAATAAGGAGAGGAAGGGCGAGTACCTCGGCAAGACCGTTCAGATAATACCGCACGTCACTGACGAGATTAAGCAGCGTCTATTTAGCGTGGCTCGCGAGACCGGTGTTGACGTGCTTGTGGTAGAAATTGGAGGCACAGTAGGTGACATAGAAGGCCTCCCGTTCCTTGAGGCCGCCAGGCAGATGTACGTGGAGCTTGGCTCCGGGAACGTAGCTTTTGTTCACGTGGCGCTGGCGCCCGTCCTAAGCACGACTGGCGAGCAGAAGACGAAGCCAGTGCAGCACAGCGTCTATGAGCTGCGCAGGATAGGCATACAGCCTAACATCCTCGTGGTCAGAAGCCCAAGGCCTCTAGAGGCCGAGGCCAGGCAGAAGATAGCTCTGTTCGCTAACCTGTCGCCAGCGGACGTAATAGGCGACCATGATGTTGATTATGTGTATGAGGTCCCGCTGTTGCTCGAGTCGCAGGGCTACGCCTCAAGGCTTATATCAAAGCTTGGCCTCCAGGACAGGGAGCCTGACCTGGAGTCATGGAAGCTCTTCGTTGACAGGCTGAAGGACACCGACAAGGTGGTCCATATAGCCATGGTGGGCAAGTATACGAAGCTCAAGGACAGCTACCTCAGCATTGTGGAAGCCCTCAGGCACGCTGGCGTCACCGTCGGTGTCAAGCCAAACCTGGTCTGGGTGGAGGCCACTGACGTGGAGGAGGGCAAGATAAAGGTTGAGGACGTGCTCTCAACAGTTGACGGGGCTGTCATCCTGCCCGGCTTTGGCAAGCGCGGTGCTGAAGGCAAGGTAAAGGCCATAAGGTACCTCAGGGAGAGCAATATACCTACGCTCGGTATATGCTTTGGGCTTCAGCTGTCCATCGTCGAGTTTGCCCGCGACGTTATTGGACTTGAGAACGCTAACAGCACTGAGATAGACCCAAGTACCCCACACCCGGTCGTTGATCTGCTGCCGTGGGAGCGCGACGTGAATGAGATGGGCGGCACGCTAAGGCTTGGTGCCTCAGAGATACGCCTAGTAAAGGGCACCCAGCTCTACGACCTCTACGGCAGGGACGTGATATATGAGAGGCACAGGCACAGGTACGAGGTTAACCCGAAGTACGTTGATAGACTGGTCGAGGCGGGCCTCATAATAAGTGCGTGGAACCCCCAGGGCCTCGTAGAGGGCGCGGAGCTGCCTCACAAGGAGCACAGGTTCTTCTTGGGCACGCAGGCTCACCCGGAGTTTAAGAGCAGGCCCCTGGCGCCTAGCCCGCCCTATGTGGGGTTGCTGAGGGCCTCCACAAGTAGGTGATCCACTTTAATTGTGAAGGGATTAGAGTTTTAATGTAGAGAACTAATTAAAATAAAAACGTTTAAGCTTCACTGCTAACAACTCTAACGGCGTAGAGCATTGCAGATACCGTTAGATAAGATATGCGTCAAGAGCGGAGTCCTGTGCGATAAATGCAAGGCCAAGATTGACTCTGGCAAATACCAGAGGTGGGAGGTTGATGTAATGAGGGCGCTGTTAAACCTTGAGGGCAGCTATAAGGAGCTAAGGAACGCTTCGTACAGGAAGTCCGTTATAGTTGGCGACACACTATACATAGTCCTTGATAACGTAAAGCTAGTAAGCAGGCAGCTCGCTAGGTCCCTTGAAAAGGAGCTGGCAAACCTCAACATAAAGAGGGTCTTCTTGGTGGCAGGCTCCAGCGATCCAAAGAGGCTTATAGAGAGCCTGCTGCCGACATCCCAAGTGCTATCAGTCAACACCTACTATGCGCCTGACGGCTCCACGTACTACATAGCTAAGCTTCCGTTGAGCGACAGGTGGAGGGTCTCTGAGGTCGAGCGCGCCGCACAGGCCGTCTTCAAGTCTCTGAGCGGGAGCGACCTCTTCATAGAGTATGAGGAGGGGCATCAGGGCCCCCGCGCCGCGGAGGGCTTAGGGGAGAAGGTTGACAAGGAGAAACTGAACGAGATTATAAAGCACATAGAGAGGCAAAGTCAATAACTGCCTGAGGTTCACAGCCTTAGCTGAACCACATGTCAAGTCTTGACTGCTTGCCCTTTGAGCTCTCCCTAAACGCCTTGACAAGCCTCTCAGCAGCCTTGGTCACGCGGTCCTCGCTAAAGTCGTGCTCCTTCACCAGTAGCTCCTCTATCTTGCTGAGGTCAGGCTCCCTGAAGTCTATCCTGTAGCTCATGTTAACCGGGGGCTTCAGGAAGTACTCATAAATCTTATATGGGTCCACGTCCTGCGGCAACAGGGACTTAACGGAGTCGAGGGCCTTCTGGGGGTCCTTCACGCTCTTGACGAAGTTGAGGGCAGTCTTAGGTCCATAGCCTTTCACGCCGTCTGGGTCAAAGTCAGTGCCCACCAGTATACCAATGACTATGAGTTGCTCCCTAGTTATGCCAAGTGACTTAAGCATTACGTTAAGGTCTATTATCTCAGGCCTCACTTCAACGTACTCGTCCTTGTTGGGCAGCTTTCTCTTCCCAGTTATTGCGAGGTTCCTGACTAGACGAGGAGCTCCAAAGAGTAGGCTATCATAGTCTTGGCTCCCAGCGGCCCAGGCGTCACCCCTCTGAGCCAGGAAGGCTGCCTGCGCCTCCCCGTCGGCGGGCGCCTGAACCCATGGTATACCCATATAATCAAGGAGCCTCTTAGCCTCAGTTACCATGTCCCCGGTGAGCTCTGACGTGGCCTGCGCGTATTTCTTAGCCTCCTCCAGGGACCCACGCTCCTTAGCCTTCGCGTACTTCTCGGCGGCTTCCTTCTTCCTCGATATCCTCTCTTCTATCTCTTTTCTCTTCATTTCGGGCGGCTTGCCGTCGAAGACATAAACGGGCCTCAGGCCCTCCTCCACGAGGTTTATGGTCCTGTAGAAGAGCCCGCTCAGGTGGCTTGTGACCCTTCCCTGAGAGTCCTTGAGGGGTGTGCCGTCAGGCTGCCTTATTGCAGAGAGGAACTGGTAAAGCATGTTATAACCGTCAAGGGCCACGGCGTAGCCCTTGAGGGCCTTCAGATCGACTTCCTGCCTTGCTTGGTCTGGTATTATGTCCTTTATATCAACGCCCATCGGCTGCCCCTTTTAACAGGGCAGGGGCAGCTAAATATTTGCACCGCTTTCAACGCATTTTAAAAGCTTTTGAATCCAAAACAGCTGAAGCAGCTGCTTAAGCGAGGAGGACTAAAGCTGGCAATTTGAAACCAGGCTTACCCCTTTTCATGAGCAGCCTCCTGAGGCCCGCCACGATTAATCAACTCTATTTGCCTATCCTCCTTAGTGCTCGAGCTCACGTGCACTAAGCCCATAATTTCAAGTCTAAGAAGAGTTTTCATTAAGTCTACGGATGAGATTGAGTAGCCATTCTTTAAAAGGTATGAAAGTAGCTGGCCGTCTGTGACGGGCACCTTACCGTTCTGAGTGAGCTCCTTTAGAGCGTCGTACACCGCGTTTATGAGGGGCTGATTATACCATACTGACAACTGCTGTCACCCTTTGGTGCGCGCGACTAAGAGCCTACGCAGAAGTTTAGTGAGAGGAGGGTCTTTAACTTTAACCCTTTAATAAAAGCTCTGCTCGCGCCATTGGTAGTACTGGAAGGCTATGAGCTCTTCGCATTATGAGAGTTGCAGAGCTGAGAGGATCGTCGGTATTAATTCTATTAAAATGTTCAGGCGCTCACAGCGTGAGGGAGGGCTGCGACGGCCTCTGCTGCGATGCCACTATCTGCCTTGCAGTCTCAAGCCACCTGAGGTAGTAGTCTATCATGTACTTTGTCACGCTGGGCCTTACCTTGTTAAGAGCCTCCTCAACATGCTTGAACCTCACGACGGGTGACGTCATGTCCTCCCTTAGTGCTGTTAGCGCCGCCTCCCTCACGAGCGCGGCCAGGTCAGCTCCCGTGTAGCCATTGGTCATCTTAGCTATCTCCGTTAGGTCAACGTCATCAGCTAGTGGCACGCTGCGTGTGTGTATCTTCAGGATCTCGAGCCTTCCCTTCTCGTCTGGCGGGGGTACGTATACCAGCTTCTCGAACCTGCCTGGCCTAAGCAGGGCAGGGTCCACCAGGTCAGGCCTGTTGGTTGCAGCTATAACCACAACGTTCTCCAGGTTCGTTATGCCGTCTATCTCCGTTAGGAGCTGGCTAACTATCCTCTCGCCGACGTTGCTGTCCTCCTCAATACCCCTGAGCGTCGCTATGGACTCTATCTCGTCAAAGAACACCACGGCTGGTGCGTACTGCCTTGCTTTCTTGAAGACCTCCCTTATGGCCTTCTCGCTCTCGCCAACCCACTTGCTGAGCACCTCCGGCCCCCTTATGGCTATGAAGTTGGCCCCGCTCTCCGTTGCAACGGCCTTAGCGAGGAGGGTCTTGCCTGTGCCTGGTGGGCCGAACAGCAGTATCCCCTTTGGCGGCTCAATGCCGAGCCTGCTGAACGAGTGCGGGTACTTGAGCGGCCACTCCACGACCTCCCTCAGCTCCTGCTTCGCGCTCTCCAGGCCGCCTATGTCGCTCCAGTGGACCTCCGGGACCTCGACCTCTATCTCCCTTAGGCCGCTCGGCGTTACCTCCTTGAAGGCTGTAAGGAAGTCCTGCATGGTGACCACCATTCTCTCCAGCAGCTCGGTGGGGATCTTCTCCTGCTCAATGTCTATCTCGGGCAGGTACCTCCTGAGGGCGTGCATGGCTGCCTCCTTAGCTAGGGCCGCCAGGTCAGCCCCCGTGTAGCCCTTGGTCATCTCTGCTAGCTTGTCAAGGTCAACGTCGTCAGCTAAGGGCATGTGTCTGGTGTGTATCTGAAGTATCTCGAGCCTGCCCTGCCTGTCGGGCACGGGAACCTCTATCTCCCTGTCAAACCTCCCTGGCCTCCTGAGGGCCGGGTCTATGGCGTTAGGCCTGTTAGTGGCCCCTATTACTATGACCTGTCCCCTCCCCTCAAGGCCATCCATAAGGGCCAGGAGCTGGGCCACGACTCTCCTCTCAACCTCGCCTATGACTTCGTCCCTCTTGGGCGCTATGGCATCTATCTCGTCGATGAATATTATCGCTGGGGCGTTCTTCTTGGCTTCTTCAAATATCTCCCTCAGCCTCTGCTCGCTCTCGCCGTAGAACTTGCTCATTATCTCGGGACCGTTTATTGCCACAAAGTAGGCGTCGCTCTCCGTTGCAACGGCCTTAGCGAGGAGGGTCTTGCCTGTGCCTGGTGGGCCGAACAGCAGTATCCCCTTTGGCGGCTCAATGCCGAGCCTGCTGAAGAGCTCTGGGTGCCTGAGCGGCAGCTCCACAAGCTCCCTTATCCTCGCTATGACCTCGTGTAGGCCGCCTATATCGTCATAGGTAACCTTTGGGAACGTCGTAGTTATGGGCTTATCCAGGACATCGACGACGGTCTTCTCAGTTACCATGATGACGCCTCTAGGCTTTGTGTCAATTACCACTAGCTGAACAGCCTGGCCTATGACTGGGATCTGCACTATGTCGTTTTCAACGAGTGGGAGACCGATGAGCTTCTTCTTCACGTACTTCTTAAAGCTGTCATCTATAGAAATGGAGTGCACGGTGGGCGCCAGCTTAACCCTAACGGCCTGCTTGGGCTCAACCTTCCTAACTATTACCTTGTCTCCTATGTTAACATCTGCGTTCCTCCTCAGGTTTCCATCCATCCTTATTATGTCAAGGCCCGCATCCTCCGGCAGGGCTGGCCACACTATGGCTGCAGTCTTCTTCTTACCCTCGATCTCTACTACGTCACCGGCTTCCACGCCGAGCTCCTTCATGACGTCTATGTCTATCCTTACTCTCTTCCTCCCTGAGTCTCTTGGCTTTGCCTCGGAGACCCTGAGGACAACCTCGTTGGAGGGCTGCCTCTGCTGGTTCTGACTGTTGTCTTCGGCCAATCGGCGCACCTCCACTGTACCTCCTGCGTCAGGCCTAATAAAATGGATGGTCATAACCTAAAAAGGAAATAAAAAAACAATATTATTCAATTAATACGAATATTGAAGGACACTTTTATATTGGCCGTGCCAAAATAGTCTGGAGACGGCCTTTGCAGGTGCAAAGAAACAGGTTTACATTGGATGCAGGTGGCGGCAACTATTACGTTATTAGGTGGGACCCAAAGGCGCAGAGCGACGACGACCTTAAGAGGATGATAGTTGAGAGCGTGAGGAAGGGCGCGAAGAGAGTCATGGTGGTCGTGAAGTCTGACGACATAAGCTATATGGAGAGGGCCAGAGAGGTTCTGGCCAACTTCATAGCCCAGACCATAGTTGTGGTGAGGGAGAAGGAGGTGAGCAGGACTTGACTTTCGATGTAGTAATAACCACTGACAGAAGTATGATGACTGATCACCATCACCATGAGTTCCTGGGATTTATGACAACAGGCCCGTCCTTCGGGGTCCCGGAGCGGGTCTGGGCCTGGATAGCAGCGCCGAAGCCTAAGGTGGACAGCTTAGGCAGACCCAAGGTAGCCACCTACGGGCTGAGGAAGATAGAGGCCGCCCTGGTCGACGCCGGCTTTAACGCGGCAGTGGTTGACCCAGACCATATAGGGAAGCACCTTGACACTATGAAGGTGCTCATGATAGGCCATCACGACTTCTTCGCCTATGGGCCTCCGAGCAGTGAGTGGTGGACTATAACAGGAAAGGAGCCCTTCAACAGGGTCAGCTTCAGGAAGTTCATGGAGAGCCCTGTGGTGAGGGAAGCCAAGAGGAGGGGAGTCAAGATAATAGTCGGCGGGCCGGCGGCCTGGCAGTGGCTCTGGAGCCTTGACGAGTGGAGGAACTGGGGGGTTGACACCGTAATTGACGGCGAGGCTGAGAGGGTAGTAACGGACCTTGTGGACAGGGCCATTAAAGGGGAGCCCCTGCCGGACTACATCTATGTCGGCTCCTATGACGTGTCCCCAACGGCCGAGGAGATACCTAAGATAAAGCATGCGAGCGTCAACGGGCTAGTGGAGATAATGAGGGGCTGCCCTAGGGGCTGCAAGTTCTGCAGCGTCACGCTTAGGCCGTGGAGGTTCATTCCCATAGATGACGTTATAGAGGAGATAAAGGTTAACATGAGGGAGGGCGAGAAGGGCATAATACTTCACAGCGAGGACGTGCTGCTCTACTACGCTGATGGTATAAAGCCAAGGCCTGATGCGCTTATAAAGTTGCATACCGCAATCAGGCAGCTGACGGACGAGCCCATAGGCTGGAGCCACGCCAGCCTGGCCGCCGTGAAGTACGCCGAGGATGAGCATAAGTTAATAACAAAGCTGACGGACATTATGTTCTCCAGTGAGAAGCAGAGCTACCTGGGCGTTGAAGTAGGCCTGGAGAGTGGTAGCGTGAAGCTTGCTAGGAAAGTCATGCCAGCGAAGGCGGCCCCCTACCCGGTCGAGAAGTACCCTGAAGTGGTAGAGGACGCGTTCTCCATAATGCATGAGCACAAAGTGATACCAGCTGCCACCCTGATAGTTGGCCAGCCCGGCGAGGAGCCGGACGACGTGGTTGCTACGACTGAGCTAGTCGAGAAGCTGAGGCCGTACAGGAGCCTCATAGTGCCCATGTTCTTCGTGCCTATGGGAGCATTTAAGAACATGGAGTGGTTCAGAAGGAACATGGTAAGGCCGGAGCACGTGGATCTGCTGAAGGCCACGCTTAGGCACAGCGCCTACTGGGCTAGGGACATCGTTGACAAGTTCTACCTGAAGGGGACGAGATACGTCCTCGTGAGGGCTGTTATAAAGTGGATCGTGAACTACATAGAGAGGAAGGCCGAAGAAGCAGCCAAAGCAGTGGAGCAGCGTGGAGCGTGACTTTTAGCCCAAATGAAAAAGGAGGAAGGTGAAAAGAGTAGCGGCAGCGATAATAGAAGAATGTACATAGTTGTTGCAGTTGCTTATTTTGTGGCCTTAGTGCTGATAGTTTTTGAAGTTATAGGGGGCGGATTAAAGAACATCATCTATTACGTCTCTGGCAGGTACGTCCTGCTGCTTGCGGCGGCCCTCATAATTTTCGCCGAGGAGTCTTTAAAGAGCCTAAGGTTCGTCGTAGCCGCCAGGCTAAGGGGCTATAGGCTGTCTCCCTTTAGGGCGTTGGAGGCGCACTTCTCTAGCCTCTTCGTTGGCGTGCTTACGCCGGCGTTCTCAGGGGCTGTGCCTACAGCGGCGGCTGTGATAGGGGACTCTACGCGGGCTCCGCCCTCTGACGCGCTCTCAATAGCGATGGCGGCCACCTTCGCTGACTCGATGCTACCGGCACTGGCTTCCATCTACTTCGCGCTTCCTGAGGTGCCGCGGTCAGCCATAGTTGTAGTTATCGCGGTGCTGGTTATAGTCACGTGGGCTGTGGTCCTCTCCAGTAGCCTCCTGGAGCGCGTAATGGGCGGACTGGCTAAGTTTATGGGGAGCAGTGCGGCCAGCTTAGTCAGAGAGGAGACCGAAAGCTTTAGGAGATCACTGGAGGACATAGTGACTTCTAGAAGAACTGTGACCCTGATCGTGTTAATATCGGTCACCTCCTATGTGATAGAGGCGCTGTCCCTTCTGGTAATAACCAGGGGAGGGCTGGCAGGGTTTGTAAGGGACTTCGGCGCTCTCATGATGTCGTACGTTGGGGGCAACCTGCCTACCCCTGGGGGTGAGGTCGGGGTCGAGTACTCGCTCTCGCTGCTCCTGAGCGGCAGGGAGGCTGTGCTGTGGAGGGTCGCGTATATAATTGTAGCAATGGTGCCGGCGGTCCTGATTAGTAAAATTATATCGAGCTATGTGGACTATGGAAGCGCGGTTTACTCTCACTATAAGTCCCTGCTGGGCGCGGGCAGACGGCAAGGCCAAACATAAAAGACCTCCAGGGCGCATCCCCTCAGGGCACGTGATGCAGGAGGGCTTCATAAGCACTAGGGAGGCCCTGGCTAGAGGCGACGGCGAGAGGGTTAAGCTCAGGGGCTGGGTGTACCGCAAGAGGGACCTGGCCTCAAAGGTATTTGTTGTGATGAGGGACGCTAATGGCGTAATTCAGTGTGTCGTGGACAGGTCAAAGGCCGACGTCGCTGCTCAGGCAAGCAGCGCTACCATAGAGTCGTCAATAGAGGTCGAGGGAGTCGTAAGGAGCGACCCAAGGGCCCCAGGGGGCAAGGAGGTCGAGGTAGAGAAGTTCAACATAATAGGTTTAGCCGATGACTTCCCGATCAAGGGCGGCGAGAGCATAGATTACCTGCTCGACGTTAGGCACCTGTGGCTCAGGTCAAGGAAGCTGACCCAGATAATGAGAATACGCGCCACGGTCCTCAAGGCCCTGAGGGACCACTTCACCTCCAACGGCTGGTGGGAGGTAAGCCCCCCAATATTGACCCAGAGCGCTGTTGAGGGCGGCGCCACTCTGTTTCCAGTTGACTTCTTTGGCAGGAAGGCCTACCTGAGCCAGAGCGCCCAGTTCTACCTGGAGGTCATGATATTCAGTCTTGAGCGTGTGTGGTCGCTGACGCCAAGCTTCAGGGCGGAGAGGAGCAGGACAAGGAGGCACCTCTACGAGTACTGGCACCTTGAGGGCGAGGCGGCCTGGATGGACATGCATGACATGATGAAGTTCGTGGAGGGCCTTGTCAAGAGCGCCGTTAAGGCGGTCCTTGACGAGAGGCAGGAGGAGCTTCAGTTCCTCGGGAGGAACCAGGAGCCGCTCGAGGAGACCCTTAAGTCGTCCTTTGCCGAGGTCACATACGACGAGGCCGTAGAGAGGCTTCAGAGGAAGGGGGTCAACATAAAGTGGGGTGACGACATAGGGGCTGACGAGGAGAGGGTCCTGACTCAGGACGAGCGCGTGCCTTTCTTCCTCACAATGTTCCCAAAGCACCTCAAGAGCTTCTACATGAAGGTCTGCGACAGGAGGCCTGAGGTGGCGCTCGGCTTTGATCTTGAGGCGCCTGAGGGCTACGGCGAGGTCGTGGGAGGCAGCCAGAGGGAGGACAGGTATGATGTCCTGCTTCAGAGGATAAAGGAGAACAACCTGAACCCAGACGACTACCAGTGGTACCTGGACCTGAGGCGCTTCGGCAGCGTGCCCCACAGCGGCTTCGGCCTAGGGGTTGACAGGCTAGTCATGTGGATAACGGGCATTGACCACATAAGGGATGTCATACCGTTCCCAAGGCTGCGCGAGAGGATTTACCCATGAGGATCTGTGGCCTCATATCAGGTGGCAAGGACAGCGCCTATGCGCTCTACAGGGCTATAAAGGACGGCGCAGAAGTCGCCTGCCTGGCCTCCATAATGCCCTCAAGGCCTGACAGCTGGATGTTTCACAGGCCCCTCGTGGAGCTCACGAGGCTTCAGGCCGAGGCCATGGGCTTCGGGGACAGGCACTTCCTGATCCCGGTGAGCGGCGTCAAGGAGGCTGAGGTGGAGGAGCTCAGGGAGGGCCTCAGGGGCCTTAAGGCAAGGTACGACTTTGACGCCATAACGGTTGGAGGCGTTGCCAGCAGGTACCAGTATGATAGGTTCTCAGCGATAGCAAGGGACCTCGGAGTCAAGGTGTTCGACCCCCAGTGGGGGGAGGAGCCGGAGGAGTACCTGAGGAGGCTCGTCAGGGAAGGCATAGTGTTTATAATAAGCCAGATAACGACCGCGGGCCTGCCTGAGAGGCTCCTCGGGGTCCCCATGCAGGACGAGGTTCAAGTGGAGGAGATACTTAGCCTGTCCAGGAGGTGCGGCTTTCATCCGGCCTTTGAGGGAGGCGAGGCGGAGACCTTTGTTGTTGCGGCGCCTCACTTCTCAAGAGGCATATGTCTGAGGGGCTCAAGGGTTAAGATGGCTGAGTACCAATATGCGCTCAGCGTCTCCGAGGCGCGCCTGTGCGGCGACGTAGTTATAGTAGTTGACTCCGAGAGCTACCTGGTGAGGAGGCGCTCCGAGTTCCTCGCAACGGCTTCTAGGACCTCAGGCGCCTGAAGGCCCTTTACTTGCGACACTATCTCAGCTAGATCAGGTAACATCAGCGGCGTCAGCCTTAGGCCGTGGTAGTTGTACGGACCGTCGCTCTCAAAGACCATTGAGCCCAGGGGGGTCTCCCTGGCCACGTCCCTCAGCTTTGGCTGAATCTTTATGGCCACGTTTATCGAAATGGCGTAGCCCCTGCCCACAATCCCTGGTACCAAGTTGAGGGGGCCGCTGTACCAGTGGAACATGGCCCTCTGGACCCCTATCTCAGCAGCCTCCATAAGGGCGTCGCGCCAGGCGTCAGGCGCATGTATATTGAGGAGCGCGCTGAGCTCCTTAGCAGCCTCAGCGTAGGCCCTAAAAACCTTCAGCTGCGCCTGCATGCTGTCAACCTGCATGAACTTCCTGTCAAGGCCTACCTCGCCGATACAGCTGACGCCCTTCCTCGTTGCTAGCCTTAGGAGCTCCCAGGCCTCAGAGATGTCGTGGTTCTTGAGCGACCAAGGATGAAAGCCTGCGCATGGTATCACGTTGGGGAACCTCTCAGACAGCTCTAGGGTTCTGTTAAAGCTACTCACGTCCTCTGAGACGGCGACTATCTTTAGCTCCTTAAGCTTAGAGAAAATGCCCTCCACCTCAGCGTCGCTGAACTCATTCAGGTGACAGTGCATGTCATAATACATTGTTCGCCCCGCGCCCTCTAGAGCCTTGGAATCATTTAAGGGCTACTCAGGCTCCCTGAATGTTAATGCCTTCAAATAAAGGCAACGCCTTTAAGGGGAGGCGGCTTATCTACCCTGGGCCCGGCGGGGTCCGAGGTCGAGGGCCCGTAGTCTAGATTGGATAGGACGCCGCCCTTACACGGCGGAGGTCGCCGGTTCAAGTCCGGCCGGGCCCACCACTTCTTTGGCATTTAATGGGTAAGGTTGTGCTACTACTGGAGCTTGAGGTTCCCGTCTTAAAGGCGCTTAAAACTACTTTATGCGACTTCAGGCTTCCAAATAATGATCTCTGTAGCACTAGTTTTAGTGGGCTCTGTATTCTCATATCGAGGGGCGGCAGGTATGTCTATGAGGAAAGCTCACAGGTCAGGAGGGGACGGGCAGCGTTAGAGCCAAGAGAATACCGTAAATTATAACGGCCACGACCCCCAGCCCGGTAAGTCTTGACCCCTCCAGCGCTGGACCTGGGTGCCTCCCCCTCGTAAGTAGCAGCAGGAAGAGGGCAATTATGCCGAAGAGGCCAAGAGTCGGCATATAAATGCCAGACACCAGCAGCACTGCTACGAACAGGAGTGATATTGCCATGTGCCCCTTCTCGCCCAGCGCAGCCCTAAGGACGTGACCCCCGTCGAGCTGGCCCACTGGTATGAGGTTAAGGAAGGTGACGAAGAATACTATGTAAGCGGCAAAGGTGAGAGGCGACATCTCGACGACGTACCCTGAGGGTGTGTGTATAAAGGCTAGGAGGAGGTCCATGATAACCGGCACTACTGATAGCGACGACCCAGGGGGCACGGCTGACGCCGGCACTATGGCCGACGTGTGGAGCCCTACCAGCGCCACGGGGATGGCCGTCAGAAACCCTGCTAAGGGGCCCGCGACCCCGATCATTGCCAACTCATCAGCTGTGGCGGGCACCCACTTCATGTTAATCACTGCGCCTAAGGTTCCTAGGAAGCCCAGCTGGAGCGGCGGCGCTGGGATTAGATATGGCGGACTCCTTGGGACGTCAAACCTCCTCATGAAGATCCAGTGCCCTGACTCATGAATTAGCAGAGGGCCCAGGAGCCCCACCAAGTAGAGGATGGGGGTCAGCATACCTCCCCCAGGCAGTCCAGCAAGGGCTAGGCCGGAGATGTAAACAGTCACGATAGTTAGTGCCGCGAGGCTAGCCAGCAGGGCCGCGTTAGACTTCTGGCTGTACTTAACTAATATCAGTGCGAGCGACCCGTCGTTGTCCCTTCTGAGCGCGGGCGCCATACCTAACCTCACGAGCTCCCTGTAGAGCCCCTTGAAGGAGCTCGTGAGGTCCCCCTTGACGTCGACCACTTTGTACCTGGAGGCCCCTTCACCGAGCTCCGCCCTGTCGGCCACCTCGACGTACTTTGATATCGTTTGATCAACTATATCCTGTTGTTGTGCGCTGGTCCCCACCTAACCTCCCATTATTGGCTGAGGCCCGACTCTAATTAAGTTGACCACAGACATAATCGATATCAGCTTATTGTTAAGTGCCTAGCCCTTAACAATAGGGCCTTACGAAGAGCGCAGCTGGGAGAGGGCCTTAAAGTATAGGCCGCATGTGTCCATCATGGCTAGGGTCTCGTTATGCGCCCTAAGCTCGTTGTCAGGTATGGAGTATACGTACTGGAGGAACTCTCTCTCGCTCACGTGAAGCCTCCCAGGCACCACCAGGCTCCCGACAGGGACCTCATAGTCACGCAATGGGGCGTCAAGCCTGAGGCGCTTCACGTGGACTTGGTCGTCTATGGAAACTAGGAGCACCAGGAGCTTTGAAATGAGCGACAGCTGACCCTCCTGAAGAAGCTTCACCAAGGACTCCCTGAGCTCCCTGAGGCCCTCGGAGGGCTTAAGGCTGTTGCCCTCAGGCGAGACGTCGAGGAGCAGTATCGTGTGAAGCCCACGGCAGAGGTTGCCCAGCAGTTCTATGGCGGCCTCGTCAGCGCTCACCCCCCTCCAGGGGCCTGGCAGGGTCACGGTGCGGCCGAACTTGTAAAAGTGAAGACCAAGTAACGACTCCATGGAGCATATGCCTGAGACGCCACTAACGACCTTTACCTCAACGCCCTTCCTTTTGCCCTCAACTACGAGCGAGGAGTGCGTGGTGGCTATGAGTGGGTCACCGGGAACTATAATGACAACATCAAGTGTTTTGGCCAGGTCTATTATATTGGCGGAATTGTCCTCCAGGTCCGTCCTTGTTGCCTCCTTAGCTGCTGGGTTCAGCTCTCTGGCAGCTTCCAGAAGCCAGCGTGCTGCTGGCATAGTGTAGGTGTCCACTAGTACTACATCGGCGCCACTAATTACCTCCTCGGCTTCCTTAGTCAGTTGCGACCTCCTGAGGCCGGCGCCTACTAGGACTAACAAGGTGCACCCGCTTTCTAAGGCCTTAACGGTAAGTTTAAAGACGCAACAACTTCTTACCCACGTAATGCCTTAAGTATGCTCTTGAGGTAGACCCATAGGTCTGGCTAAGTAAAGTCATCGAGTGGTGTTTGATCTAGCTAATGCTATTCAATGGTTACTTAGAAGGAGCCTTGGTCTTAGCGGCGCACTCAAGCTCGCTCTCAAGAACATTGGAGAGGTCTTTTGACCACTGGCTGAGCTGGCTACACAGGGCATCAGCATCCTGCGCATATCCATGTTCTCTGAGCTGCTTTATGGAACTCTTGACGATGAAGTCAATGAAGTTCATGTACAAAGCGCTCTTCCTCATGATGAGGTCCCTGAACTCCTGCCACCCCTTCTCGGTGAGCGTGTATATTATCCTCTTGCCGCCCTTAATTTTGTTCTCCTCAACGTTCGCTACGTCTATGAGGCCTACGTCCTTCATGTAACTAAGGAGCGGGTAAATGGAGCCCGCGGCTGGCTTCCACTGGTTCATAGTGAGCTCCCTTATTCTCTTTATTATCTCGTAGCCATGCATGGGCCTTTCTGAGAGTATAAACAGCATAAACCAGACTAACGTGTCTCTATACTTTACTGCCCCCTTGACCTCCTCGCTAGCTTCGGTCATTAGAATCAACCCTTTAGCTCCGTCTCGCTTTAAAAGGTAAGTATAACAGGCTTATATATTCTTTTCTATCTAACGATTACCTAAGCTTGGGCGCTCGGTCCTGGTGTCACTCTTCACAATCAAGGGTGTCAGTAATACCAGCTCTCCTCACAGCGCCCTCTCTCAGCGGTCAGGTGAGGATTACAAAGGTGACGTTTGGAAGCCTTATTGGGTTAAACGGCACACCGCCACCCCTGTAGAACTTGTTGAACCACTCGTAGAAGTGAAGCCTCAGGTCATGCGCGAATGCCACTATGCCCTCAAGCCCAGCCGTGAGCAGGTTTCCTATAATGTAAACTACCGCCGCAGACGCTATGGTTAGCGGCGTCGGGTGGGAGGTCAGGATAGCATAGGCCAGCACAGTGAACCCTATCATTAGACCTGCGTGCGCGAGGCTAAGGCCCATTATCCTGAGGAAGCTTACGGTGTTGCCGAGGGCCATTATCATACCTTCAAAGACCCCAAGGAAGCTCTCATATGGGTCAAGCTTGAAGCCCTCGCCCACAGATACCTTGTAGAGGCCGTCGCCCAGCACAAGCCATGCCAGTGACGCTAAGCCGCCGTAAAGTACGAATGCACCCATCGGGCCGCCGCGGCCGAGGCCGAGGAGCCCAAGCTCTATAATATAGCCAGCCTTATATGCGTTGAAGTACACTAAGAATGGTAAGCCTGCAACGAGGAACAGCAGCGTCAGCGGGGCCCTCCTCGCGACAAGGTCCTCATAGTCATGGCTTATAAGGTCGTCGGCAATTCCAAGCAGGTTGCCGAAGATCAACATGAATGCACCTATCCAGAATGAGAGGTCGAGGATCTCGTTGAAGAGTATAGTGGTGTAATTGCTGCCTGGCATCTCATACGCTGTTGCCACTGGGGACTCAAGGGGCGGCACCTTAAAGCCAAGCGAGCGCCAGAAGGCGTCAAGGCCGACGAAGTGAGCTGGTATTGGGCCGAAGAACTCACCAGCCAGGAAACCCGTTATCATGCCGGCCGCCCCAAGGATTGCAATCACCTTACCTAGGTTCCTGCTCCTCGGCACTATGTAGAGAAGTGCAAATAGCAGGACCATAAGCCCATGACCTATGTCGGGGAACATGAGGCCAAATATTATGGGCATTGTTATGGCCAGGAACAGCGTGGGCACTATCTCATTGTTAGAGGGAGTGCTGTACATGTCGACTATGTCCTCAAACCACTTGAAGTAGCCGGGCAGGTCTATTTTTGAGGGGACATATGTCTCACCCCTCTTGTGGCCTAGGCTCATAACCATGTATGAGCCGCCGCAGCAGGCGTCGAGGCCGCTCCTCAGCTTCCTTGAGTCCCTGGAGTCAACGAAACCACGAATAAAGGTCATCGTGTCGGTTCTCGCCGAGTAATTTATTATTTTAAAGACCTCTGAAAGAGCTGAGATAGATGTGTAGTACTCCTGGAGCTCCGGCAGCCTCTTCGCTATGCTTTCCCTTACCTCTTGGAGCTCAGCGTTTAAGCTTGAGAGCTTGCCGTTGACTTCATTAAACGCTGTCGAGGGGCTGCCGCTCAGTTCGGGCGGTATTATGAGCTGCTTCCAGCCAGTGCTTCTCGTGAGCTCAGAGACTGCTTCCCTGACGCTATTAGCCTCGCCAGCCACAGCAAGTATTGCAGTCTCCTTATCAACGGCCTCAGAGGCGTAAAGCAGCCCCCTCCTCCTAGCCACATTAATGGCGCTGACGAGGGCCTTCGCGCTTATAAGACCCACCGCAGCCCTCAACGTGCCCCCGCTCCACGCAGCCGTGACGTCAGAGACCATGCCCTTAAATGGCTCCAGGAACTTTATGATCTCCTGTAGCTCGGCTATCTTTGTCGTTAGCTCTGTGGCCCTAGCGGACAGCTTCTCAAGGTCTTTTTCAAGGTCACTGTGCGCCTTCACAATGCCCCTGAAGGTGTCCTCCCAGTTGCTCACCTCAATCTTGACGTTATCTACCATGGATGGTGTCATGCCCATGACCTTGAAGAAGCCCTCAAGCTTAGCCTTAAGCTCTGACGACTCCATCATGAGGTGCATGTAACCCCTGTTAGCGTAAGCCGCAAGTTGCTTGGGCGGCTTATCCACGTGAAATATGCCCATAGTCGCGAGGCTCGCCACAGCCTTGTCGTACTGCTCGTTGGGCAGAGCTATCAGTACCTCCTCTAGTCTGTTTGCAATTAGCATAGGTTCCTCAAGGAGGCATTGCACTAAAGGGTTTTTAAGTCCTTAGAATGGTCGATTAGATCTGACCTTGCATGCGTAAGTCAGTAGAAGCTTAAGGCTTAAAACTCTTACAAGTAAATGCAACAGGGCAAAGGGCTTATGCCGGAAGTGGAGAGCGGCGAGACGGGAGTAGTCGTCATAGGCGATAGGCTGACGCTGCCACTCTTCAGGATGACTGGCATGAAGACAATAGAGGCCAGCGACCAGAGGAGCGCTGAGGAGGCTCTGCGACAAGCCGCCAGCGACGGCTATAGGATAGCCATAGTCCTAAAACACATAGTATCAGACGAGGACTCTATAAGGAAGGTGGCGGCCCGGCTCAATATAACGCTCCTGGTGCTTCCAACCAAGTGGTCAAAGCCTACCCCGTTCAACGTGGAAAAGCTGCTCGCCGAGGCCTTAGGCCTTGGCTAACGCCTTTAGCGCTATGATATGCCAGCACGAGGGCGCTGGTCAGGTGCAGTGCTCTTAGGGTCTAGTTACTGACATTCAGCGTCACCGCCTATTACAACTGATAAGTCAATTACGTTTCCTCCAGCCCTCCTCAGGTTGCTCAGGCAGATCGGGCACATGGTTATTGCAACGTCTGCTGCCTCCCTGAGCTCGGCGACCCTCCTCTTAGCTATGGCATTGGCTAGGCCTGGCGAAAGCGACTCAACGGGCCCGCCGCAGCAGAAAGTCTTTGGACCATAGTTCCTCGGCTCAACTACGCTCACCCCAGACCCCTTGAGCAGCTCCCTTGCCTTGCCCCACAGGTTCAGGTCCCTGGCGTAGATGCACGAGTCATGGACCGTCGCCGTAAGCCTAACCCTCTTAAGAGGCCTCACTAGCTCAAGGTAGTTGACGACATTCACCTTGAGGCCTACCAGCTGTCTATAACTCATGAGGGTCAGGGTCGTGTGAGGGTCCACGGTTATTACTGTCTCGTAGCCGCCCGCCTCTATAGCCTCTGAGACCCTTTTTGCGTGCTCCTTAAGCTCATCCGCCACGCCGTAGTCTAGGATAAGCGCCCCGCTGTACATGTCTGAGACGCGGGGGTCGTAGGAGAACCTGACCCCTGAGCTCCTGAGGGCGTTGACTATGGATCTCAGCATCTTCTCCGACTCCTCCAGATCCCGCCTCTCCGGCCTCACAAGGCCCTGAAGGGCCCCTGACCTCAGCGCTGCCAGCCTCTCCAGCACGCTAAGGATGTTTGAGAGCCCCCTCTCCTCAGCTATGCTGAGCAGCCTAACCGTTGCATTTATATAGGGAACCAGCTGGTACAGGGCGCCTGTAAATAGGAGCGTTGATGAGCCTTTGTCATCGATGTTAAGCCCTCTTGACCAGGCTGAGGCGAACCCTGGAGGGGCGGGCACTGGGTAGCCCGTGAGCCTGGTGTAGGTCCTCATGAACCTCAGTACGGAGGATATTCTTACGCCTCTCACCTTGTCCTCACCGCCGCCTCAGACGTTAGCATATCACCCCATAGGAGAAGTCTCGCGGACCTCATAAGGTCCCCAACCCTTATCCTGGCCGGGCAGACCGTTGAGCACGCGTTGCAGAGGAGGCAGCTATAAAAGCTTGAGATGACCTCATCGCTTAGCTTTACGGTCCCCTCTAGGAGCTCCCTTAGCACAGTTACCCTGCCCCTCGGCCCATAGCCTCTGTGTGGTCCAAACGGCATAGTTGGACAGACGCTCTCGCAGAAGCCGCAGTAGACGCACTTTTGTGCCTCCCTGAGGAGCTCCTCAGCCAAACGCCTCTCCGCGGATCAGTGAGACCAGGCCCTAATCAAGGTTAGCCAGGGCATCTATATCATGGAGGGCGGCACGCCGTTAGGCGTCACGGCCCTCTTAGGTCGCAGGCCCAGCCTCCTGAGCTGCTCTTCAACGTGCCTGTAAAGTATGACGTACTCCCAGTCGACGTCGGTGAGCCTCCTGTCTATCTCGGCCAGCCTTGAGACGAACTCCCTTATGGACTCATCGTCGCTGAAGCCTATCATGGCGGCCGCATAGACCTCCCTGCCGGGCTCGAGGCCTGCGGCTACCAGGTTCTCAAGGGCCTTGAACTGGAGCTCAAAGAAACTGGCTCTTGCTCCCGTCAGCCTGTGGAACTCCTCCTTGGTCACTCCTTTGAAGGAGACTCTGACAACTACATTGTCATGCTTGGCCAGCTCCCTTGCAAAGTTTTGGTCACCGCCTATGATGAGGCCGTTGGTCTCAAGCACGAAAGCTAACCCCTTCTCCTCGAAGAGGCTGATGAGGTCGAGCAGGTGCCTTCTGCTTATGGTGGGCTCAGCGCCGCTCAGCCTGACCTGGCCGAAGCCATTTGACCTGGCTATTGAATAGATGCTGTTAAAGGCCTGCTGCGGCGACAGCATTTTTCCGAGCGAGGCGTTGTCCCTGAACCTCCAGCTCCAGCAGAAGGCGCAGGAGAGGTCGCAGCCGATGACGTCGCCAGTTGCTATGCCGCCGTACCACCTGTCAGCCCTGAACCTGTAGTAGGCCCTATATTCAACGCCGTTAACCTCCATTGTCACGAGTCTCCTCACGGCCTCGGCCCTCTCGAGCGGGTCGTAGCCCTGGCTCTCCAAGCTTGGTCAATAATATCCTTGGTGGCGAGGGCGTAAACGCGTTCCGAGGGTCATCAGCTTTTACCTTCTCTCACTCCCTCACCAGCTTGGATGCGAGCTTTGCCTAGGGGTAAGAGAAAGCCAGAGCAACAGGACGCCCAACAGGCCCAGCAGAGGAGGCGCAGGGCTCAGCCAAAGCGCTCAACCAGCGAGGAAGAGATTAAGTCCATATCAGAGTCGCTCTCAGAGAGGCTGATACAAGCCCTTGGCCTTGATCTGATAGGACTTAAGGCCGTAGATATAAAGGACATAGTTTACTCCATAGTCGGCTCCCTGGCCGAGTCCAGGTCCTCAAAGCTGACGGAGGAGGCTGCAATGAAGAGGATAGTTGCTATGAAGGATAACCTGTTCAAGACAATAGCGGCCTCCCTGCTCTCGAGCGGCAGGCCCCTGACGAGGGAACAGCTCGAGTTCATAGTGGCATACGCCCCTGAGATAGCCGGGAGGGCAGCGCCCTACCTCTACAGGGAGGCTGTGAGGCTTAGGGCTGATGATATTATTGGCTCTCTGAGGGCCCTCTGGTCCCAGTACGGCAGGCCAACGCCCGTTGAGTGCCCCCGCTGCGGCTTCAGGGCCGTGACGCCGGACCTGACATGCATTGTGTGCGGCGCCCAGCTGAGCGAGGGCGAGCTGAAGAGGCACCTTAACTTTGCCAGCCTCCTGCAGGGCCTGGCCTCTAGGCTTCACCCCAGATTGGTTGAGGAGATAATATCCGCTGGCTACGTCGTACTTGACGACGACGTTAGGCCGCCAAGCATGGCCCCCAGGCAGGGCTTCGCAATAGTGATACACCTGAGCAGGGCTGAGAGGGAGGCGCTCTCAGGCCTTCTGTCCGCCCAGCAGAGCCAGACTAAAGGAGGCGAACCTGGAGCCCCTCAAGCCTCATGAGCTTGCAGTAGCTGCACACCTCCCCATCCGAGGCCCCGCCACACACGCGGCACCTCTTGTAGGGGGCGGCGCTGAGGAGACCCTCTATTACGTCAGCTGAGCTGTGGTCTATCTCAGGCCTTCCAGCCACCGACTCATAGACGCCCTTGACGCTTACATAGGCGCGGCACGCTGGGCTTATTTCTGCGACGCCCTCCAGGAACTCCATGGCAGCGACGGCCTCATCCTCTACGTAAAAGAAGGCGTTAACGGATCTCAGGCCTCCCAGGTCAAGTAGCTCTGCGGCCTCGGTGAGGCCAAGGCCACCGTCGCTCATCAACGAGTCCAGCGCAATGATCGTTGACGAGGTCCTCGCGGTTGGCATCACTATAAAATCCGCGCCAAGAAGTCTCGCCGCGGCGGCTGCCCACGCCCTGTCATACCTTATGCAGGCGATCAACTTCGCCTCAGGCGGCGGAGGGGGCGTGACCTCGGCCCAGAGGGCCTTTGCGGCCTGGGGTGCCCCCTTAAGGATGTCCTCCCCAAGTCCCTTATAAAACGTCGGCACAAGCACGTAGATCCTTGACTTGAACCTCCTCTCGACCTGGGCCAGGACCCTGGCGGCCAGAAGCGACCTGGAGGGGGAGTAGGATGTTATGGGAACTACAAACGAGCTGTTTTCTTTAGCTTCAGCCTTCCCAAGAACCCTGGCCACGGCCCTCTCAAGTAGCCCGAAGAGGCACCTCTCGCAAAGCCTTTCGCCGCTGGAGGCTCTGTAGTATTTGGCTGGCCTGATGCCGCAGACACTGCAGGCAGCTACGCCGCCGCTCACGGCTGCTCACAGGCAGGGTTCCGCCTCAAATAATAGCTGTTCGGCGGAGCCCCTGAGTAGCTCTGCTATTGTGAGACTAAAAGCAAGCGTAGAGGCCTTCTGCCAAGGGGCGGATGACATGATTATGGCGCCCAGCTGCGGGCCAGCAGGTAATACTGCTAGGTGTTGCCGGTACTATCCATTACGTCACAATAGGGCACTTAGAGAGCGCTTTGGTGAAGTTATGGGGCGTCTCTGGCCCGCTCTTGCAAGTTCTGGTGCTAGCGACAGAGCGCTCACAGGCCCAAAAGCGTTAAGTGTCAAAGCTGTCAGCTTCCGTAGTCTTTTGTGCTAGCAGGAGGGGTGACGCTAATAATGAGCAGCAGCGCTAGGCAGCTTGAGCTCATCAAGGCCTCGCTGACGAGACCTGAGGCTGAGGAGGAGGCTAAGAAACTCCTTCTCTCAGATATTTACGCCGAGGTTTCTCGTGCCTACAGTGGGCGCGCCCCGAATGGGGGTGCCTTGGCTGAGCTGCCAGGCTGTGTGAAGAGCCTGTGCGAGGATGACATGAAGTTCACGTATAATTCCATAAGGGTCCTCATGAGCAGGTACATGACAAAGGACCTGAGAGGAAGGTTCGTAGAGACACCATCAATGGTAATGAAGAGGGTGGCCCTGGGGTTCAGGGAGAGGGTCGACCCCGAGGAGATTTATAGGGCCATGATTGATGGCCGCTTCATGTTCAACAGCCCAACGCTCTTCAACATGTACTCCGACGGCGCCAGGGGTGCTTTAAGCGCGTGCTACGTCACGCCAGTGCATGATGACATGAGGGGCATAATGGACGGCCTAACGGTTCAGGCGATGACATTTAAGTACGGCGGAGGACAGGGCTTCAGCTTCAGCGAGCTGAGGCCAAGAGGGGATGTAGTTGCTGGAACTAGCGGCGTGGCCAGCGGCCCGCTGAGCTTCATGAGGCTCTATGACATAGCTACAGACGTCGTTAAGCAGGGCGGCAAGAGGAGGGGCGCTAACATGGGCATCCTCCACGACTGGCACCCCGACCTCTACAACCCTGACTACGACCCCTGGAAGGCCTTGGCCTCAACTCTGCCGCCGCAGGTCGTTGCGATATTAGAGCAGTACAGGAGGACCCTGGAGCAGCTCGAGGATGACGGTTACTACGAGGTTGAGAGGGCGACGCTGGAGGCCCTCTCAAGGCTAACCCAGGGCGGTGGAAGCCCTGAAGACGCCGGCTTCATTCAGGCCAAGAGGGCCCCGATGCAGGATGTCTTCCTGACTAACTTCAACATAAGTGTAGGGGTCCATGACGCGTTCATGAAGGCGATAATAAATGATGAGGAGTGGTGGATGGTCAACCCAAGGTACAGCGACAGGGGCGACGGCCTCTACAGGCTGCACTACGCAGTCTCCGCTGCAACGGGCGAGGGGAGAACTCTCAAGCTCCTTAAGGAGGGTAAGGTTAGCACCCCATACCTCAACGTACTCGAGGAGGTCGTTAAAGAGGCGCTCTCAAAGGTCCCGGAGGACGTCGACACCTCAAGGAAGAACCCGCACGCCTGGCACTACCCAGCCAGGAGGCTGTGGGAGGAGATAGTTAGAGGGGCCTGGGAGGGGGGCGACCCAGGCCTCTTCTTAATCGACAACCACAACAAGTGGATCCCAACGCCATGGCTTGGCGCGGTCTCAGCGACCAACCCCTGCGGCGAGGAGCCCCTGTACCCGTATGAGAGCTGCAACCTCGGCTCCCTTAGCCTTGATAAGTACGTGAGGGGCAGCAGGTTTGACATTGAGGCCTTCGCAAGGGACGTTGACCTTGCCATTGATGGGCTTGACGCCGTCATAGACTTCAACAGGCAGCCCGACCAGAGGCAGGACTTGGTCAACAGGTTCACCAGGAAAGTTGGGCTCGGCATAATGGGGCTAGCCAACGCGCTTGTCAAGCTTGACATGCCTTATGACAGCGAGGAGGCTGTAGCCTTTACGATGGCCTCCATGGCACTGCTTGAGGCCGAGGCCTGGAAGAGGAGCTGGGAGCTTGGCGCCGAGCTCGGCCATGCTCCAGCATATGAGTGCGCGGAGTTCGACTGGTCAAGCCTTAAGTGCGTGAGGCAGGCGAGGCCTGAGGACACCGTGGAGCTGCTGACGCCAGCGCTGCTGAAGGCCTCTGAGGTGCTGAGCATCAAGGACAGTTGGGTGACGATAAAGTATCATGATATCAACCTCAGCGACTACATTATGGGGCAGCTTGAGGGCGAGACCGCAAGGAGGGTTGAGCGTGACGGCTCCGTTAAGCTTCTGAGGCTTGAGAGCCTAGAGAAGGTGCTTATGGAGGTCTTCGGCGTCGCTAGGGAGACACTTGCCGAGGCTGAAAGGATGAGGCCTGAGGAGCTGGCCAGGAGCCCTAGGCACCTCCTGGCCATGGCTATCTACGACCCCGCAGGTCTTTGGGAGTCATTGAAGGCCTACGGTAGGTCAATAGGCGCGAGGGCCCCGAGGCACACAGCTATTAACACGACTGCGCCAACCGGCACTATCTCAATTATAGCTGGCACTAGCAGCGGCGTAGAGCCTTACTTCGCGCTGGTATATCTAAGGAAGGTCACCATAGGGGAGCTCTGGGAGGTCATGAAGGAGTTCAGGGACAGGCTCTATGGGGCCCTGGAGAGCGTCGGGGCCCCAGTTGAGCTGGGCGAGAGAATACTTGAGGCCATATCAAGGCACAAGGGCAGCATCAGGTGGGCCATGGAGGACGTTGAGAAGGTCGTGAGGGAGGCACAGATGCAGGAGGTTAATGGGGTGCTGGTCAGGGCTAAGTGGGACGCTGAGAAGCTCATAGCTGAGCTAAGGGAGCTCGCAAAACTCTTCGCTACGAGCATGGACTTTGACGTGTGGTACCACATAGCCCACCAGGCGGCCGCCCAGGTCTACACCGACCAGGCTATAAGTAAGACTGTCAACCTGCCAAAGGATGCGGACGTCAGCGCAGTGGCCACGGCCTACGTGGCAGCGTGGCTGACGGGCCTCAAGGGGGTCACGGTGTACAGGGACGAGAGCAAGGGGGTACAGGTCATATACTTCGGGGGGCAGCGGAGGGAGCTGAGCAAGGTGCCACTGAGGCTCGTCAAGAAGCCGACGATGAGGATGGCACTAGTCAAAAGGTACATGGCTGCTGGGGAGGCCTCCGCCGATTCAAGGCTTGGCGACCTCTTCAAAGTTAAAAAGGACAGCAACGTTGTCGAGGTAGAGGCTGACGAGAACAGTACATGTAAGACCTGCAACCTCTGAGGAGCTCCAGTTCAAGGGGCTCTCGTTTAATTGCGGTAAAACTTTTTAGGATTGTGTGTGGGTCCTTCACTGGCATCAGTGATGTCCGGCAAGAGCGGGAGCAGGTCAATTTCACCTAGCGGCCTGGCAGTTGTTGCGATAGTTGTTATCGTTGCGCTATTCTTGTACCTTCATGTAGCCTATGGGCTCCAGGCCGTCGTAGTTGACGGCATAAGCATGCTTCCAACCCTGCAGAGTGGCGACGTGGTGTTTATAGTTCATGTTAACCCAACTGATATAAACGTGGGTGACGTTATAGTTTACAGGTTCACCGGCAACTTCTATGGAATTTACTTGAGCAACGCCCTTATAATACACAGGGTGATCTATAAGTACTATTATAACGGAGTCCTCTGCTTTGTAACCAAGGGCGACAACAACCCCCTCCCGGACCCAGGCTACCCGTCGCTGTGCGGCACGGTTGACGCCAACGGCACGGAGGTCAGCGGGATCCCATACTATTATGTGTATGGAGTTGTCGTGGGGGGCAGCCAGCCCCTGGTTATACCGTACGTGGGCGGCCTCTCACTCATGTTCAACCCTTCCAGCGTCCAGCCTTAGCGTGCCGGCCAGCGCCAGCTCCGCCACCTCCCTAACCCACCTGCCCGTCAGCCTGTTCTTAGCAAGCCTCCTCAGGGCCTCGTCGGCGCTGACCCCCAGCCTCCTCGCCACGTCCTCCAGGGACCTCTCAAGCCTCCTCTTGGCCTCCAGGTGGAGCTCGCAGAGCTCTCCCCCCTCAGCCGGCCTCCCGCATATGATGCAGCGCCCCTCGGGCCTCACCTTACCTACGAACTTTGCCATCGTGGCCCCTATGACCTTCATGTTGCCGTTCAGCTGGCTAGCTATAAGCTCTGAGATGTACTTCTTTGCCTTACCGACCACCTCGTCCCTGCTGAGCCTCCCCTCAGCAATGCCCTCGAGCATGTCCTCAAACTGCCTTGTGAGCGAGACGCTAAGCAGCTCTGGGGCGACGTTGCTGAGCACTTTATAGACGGCATAGCCTAGGTCTGTTATCTCCGTCTGCCTCCCCCTCTGCACTATGAAGCCCCTCCTGTAGAGGGTCTCTATTGTCCTAGCCCTCGTGCCCTTCGTGCCCAGGCCGTTAGCCTCCATCCATTCAAGCAGCGAGAGCCTGCTCAGCCTGACCCCTGGGCCTCCCCAGGAGACCTTGACTGTGACCCTCTCTACCCTCGGCCTGTCGCCCTCCCTCAGCGGGGGTAACTGCGCCTCGCTGGGCCTGTGGAAATGGTAGTACTTGAGCCAGCCCTCGCTTATAATGGAGAGCCCCCGGGCCTCCCACCTCCTCAACTTAACGTCAAGCAGCTGCGCCTCAGCCCTGGCAACCTCAGCTGGCGGCGCGAAGGCCGCCAGGAACCGCCTAACTATGAGGTCGTAGATAGCCTCATGAACCTTGTCAAGCCTGCTGGGCATCTCCCCTGTTGGGTATATGGCTGGGTGGGCAGGATCATCAGCAGGCCCTTCCCTGGGCCTCAGAGCGCCCTTGGTCTGCCTCAGGAGCAGCTCCACGAGCCCCCTGTACTTGGTCTGTCTCGTCAGGCCATCCATGACTTCCCTGTAGTTAAGTGTAGGAGGCAGCCTCTCGCTGTTAGTCCTCGGGTAACTTATCAGCGCCGCTAAGTAAAGGTCCTCGGCGACCTCCTGCGTCCTGTAGGGCGAGAGGCCGTAGATCCTCGCGGCCTCCCTCTGCAGGTCAGTCAAGTTGAAGGGGGGTGGCGGCCTGATAGGCTCAGAGTAAGCCTTTACAGAGGCTACCTTCATGTAGCCCCCCTCCTTGACCTCCAGCGCTATGGCCCTAGCATCCTTGACGGTCTCGGCGCCCCAGCCTGACGGTGACGCGCTGAACTCAACCCCTCCATGGGAGAGGGTCGCTGTTATTGAGGGCTCAGGCGCAGGGACGTGAGAGTTTACCTGGATCCACCTCCTCACAGCTTCAGCTAACGTGGGAGTCTGCACCCTGCCGGCGCTGAGGGAGATCCTCTCGCCCGCCGCCTCCCTGTAGGACCTCATCAGGAGCCTTGAGACGTTAATGCCCCAAAGCCAGTCCATCTCGGCCCTTGCTATGCCAGCCATGGCATTATTAACGTCAAGTGGCTGGAGCCTGCTGTAGGCGCTCCTCAGCTCAGCTGGCGTTAGGCTCGAGAACTTCATTCTCTTGGCCCTGCTCAGGCTTCCGAAGGCCTCTATGATCTTGTAGCCTATAGTGCTTCCCTCTATATCATAGTCGCAGGCGTTTACGAAGTACCTGGCCCTCGGCAGTACCTTGGAGAGGACCTCATAGTACGGCTTAAGGTATGAAGACCTCCTGTCGAAGCGCCATATGGGGTCCCACCTAAGCGTTGTAACGGGAAGCCCCTTAATGGAAGTTGAGGGCCCAAACATGTGGCCCGCGCTAGAAACTACGACTAAGTTGTGACCGTCAACACTGAGCAAGTAAACGGGCACCCTGTTTATGAAGCACTTAGCAGGCCTCCCCAGCGCGTGGGCTATCTTGTCGGCTGCCCTGGGCTTCTCAGCCACTATGACATCGTACTGCTGTGGTATGTTGCAGCCCCTCAATCGGGCACCCTCACACATTTTGTGAAGCCTCGCCCTTTTAGGGCGGGGTCTCCCCACGCGGCGGGGTTCTATGGCAATAGGCTTGTAGGCTCGGCCTTTGTCAACGGATGGGGTTGGGCGCTGACGAGCTTAGCAGGCTGTGAGCCCGCGCCTCCCCGAGGCGGACGGCGAGGCCTGAGAGGTGATGCAGCGCCCGTGGGGGCGCCCGACAGGTGAGGGGAAAAGCCCCAGTGGGCGCAGAGCCCTCGCCCCTCAGGGCGGGGAGCCGCCAGCAAGGCCCAGCTGTTAGCCTAAAGGGTCAAATCGCGTGAGAGCGCGCAGGTTACTTAAGCCGTTCATTCTTATGGGCTCGGCGTTCCAAGTTAATCGGCCCTCTAGGGCATGATTTAGGTACTGCGCTAGTTTATAGAGTTCCTTTTGTAATCGAGGCCTAGGTCCGTCCTTAGATCAAAGCTTCGTATCCTAAACCGGCGTTACTGCCCCTGCTGGGCGCAGGCCTTACTTAGAACCTCCCTCACTTTACCCAAAAGTTCCTCGTTAATCTTCAGGCCCTCCTCAGAACTTAATATGGTATTTATGTAGCCGTCCTCGTTTGGGCACATGTTGACGAGTTCCACCGCTAGGTACTCAGGTATGCCGCCCTTCACGAGCTCGTCAACAGCCTCCCTGGCAGTACCTGGGTCAATATTGCCGAACAGCCTCAGGTACTGCCAGGTCCTGTCCTGGGTAGGGTTAAGGGCGCCACCGCTCCCGGCTACCCTGTCCTCTAGTATTTTCCTGGCCTCGGCGTACGTTAGGTACCTTCTGCTCTCTATTCTCCTTAGCATAGGTCGAAGGCACCTCACCGTCAGGCCTTTAGGGGCCTGAGGTGTGCCGCATAGGTTATTATAGTCTTAACAGTGCTCTTGCCAATGGGCACTGAGACGACGTACGCGCGTCCCCTCACGCCGACTATGGTTCCCGTAAGGCCGTGGTAGCGCCTATGCGGCATGCCCTTGTGGAACGAGGGGTCTATGCGTACTGTGACCTTGTCGCCGACCTTATATGGATAGAACAGGACACTGGCCTTCGGCACTGCGCCTCTCTCCCTCACGCCCTTTGTTAAGAGCTTCCTCGTCCTGTGTCTGTAGCCCTTTGGCGCCTTAACCATGCGATCCCACCAAGCCTGGCTATATCGGCTTTAGGCTATTTAAAAGCGTTGATGAGCCCTACTGCGTGAGGAGCTTTATAGGTATCACTTGGACAAGCCCTGACGGCGTGTACCTGACCACCGAGAGCGGAAGGAGGCCATGGTCCAGCTCGTAAGTTGCTATCTCTATAGGGTCCCTCTTTACATTGACCTTCTCAAGGTCAACTAGCGGGAGGGCACCGCTGTCAAGTTGCAGCGCGCGGAGCCCTATTATCTTGGCTCTCTCGTACTTGGTCAGGTAAGGGGGACCTATGACTATCTCCTCCTTGGTGGTGGGGTACAGCTTCACCTGCCCGGACACCAGCGTTCGCCTCGCCAAGGCTGATGGAGGCCTATATTTAAGGTCCAGCCGGGTTTTAAAAGCTAAGCTACCTCTAGAGCCCTAGGCGAACCACGTATGACCCCCTCCCCGCCCTGAAGGGCGAGGCTTGTCGTTCATCTTGTCACATGATGAGCGACTCTAAGGCCTTTTCAGCGCAAGTGCATGTATGCAATAAGGCCATAGCAGGTGAATCTATTATCATAAAGGCGCAAGGGACTGCCTTCCAGGGACCTCACCTTAAATTTTTAACTCACTCTCAGAAACATAAGCACACTGCTGAGGGGTCCTCCGTGAGCGAGGACGAGGAGAAGGCGAACGAGGAGGCCAACGAGGCTACAGAGGCCACTAGCGCCGCTGAGGAGAGCAGGGAACCCTCTGAGGGGGTAGAGAGCCTAGAGTATAAGGTCAGCAGCCCGGAGCTGCTCCAGATAATGCTCGACGCGTTTGACATACTTGAGCAGGCCGAGGAGGGCAAGATATCGATAGACGAAGCTAAGGCTATGTATCTTGAGAAGGTAGAGGACGCTCTTAAGAAGGCCGGCGAGAGCGTAAGAAAGAAGAGAAGGAGGGCCTCCAGGGGCACAAAGAAGGCAAAGAAGGCTTCCTCAAGACGCAAGAGGCCAAAGAGTGCTAGAGGGTCCTCAAGGGCCTCCGGCTCCGAGGAGGTGGAGGGCGGTAGCGCAGCATGAGCCTCGTTATATCATAGTTCACGCTAAGGCGTGTATATCAGTAATCTCTAAGGGGCGCCGTGACTTTTCGCAAAGCTTTGAGCCCTTAGCTTTTGGTTAGCAAGATCGGCTTGCCTATTGCTTAACTAATGTTCCTAAGTCTTCTCCTCCCACGAGGACTCTATATATAACTCCTGGGTCCTCCCCGTTGGCGAACCTGACCGTTATGTCACTCCTCCTCACAACGTTAAGGGCCACTGAGTCGAACAGCTCGTAGGTCCCTGCGAGGCTCCTCTTATCCCTAATGACCGCCTCAAGCTCGTCATACGAGAGGCTCTTGCTAAGCTTAGCCGAAGGGTCCCCGGGCGGACCCCCTACATAGACGCCAGACACCCCCTTGAGCAGGTTCAAGATGATGCGAGCGCCTATGGCCTCAGCCAATACGGCAGCCACAGCGTTGGTGCTTTGTCCAGGCTGTAGCCCTCCCATTACAGGGACGAGGCCCTCCTCAAAGTCTGTGACGGCCTCCCTAATACTCCTCGGCACCTCTAGGGGCGACCTTGGATATAGTGCGGAGGCCACCGTCATGGCGTTCAGGACCGCTGACTCTATGCCTATCTCGTCAAGTATGGACTCAGGTACTCCTATTTCCCTCAGGGCGCCTATGTACGACCTTGCGGTCCCGCCTCCGCCTACAACTATGCCGAGCCTGCACCCCGCAGCTACGACCTTTTCCACGGCCTCCCTGAGGCCCCTGAGGTAGGTAGCTGAGGGGGGACTGACAAGGGAGCCACTTAGCTTGACAACGCTAACCCCGCATGCAGTCATACGCGTTCCCTCGCTAACTGTACCCAACAGTGCTTCATGAATATTTGCGGTCCCGCCAGCGAGGCTACACCTCCGCGCGGACTCATTAGCCTCAGCCGCCTAGCCTCGATCACCTTTCACCGCTTTTAACCTACATCATCGGCAACTCGAAGAGTGAGACGTCAAGGCTAAAAGCCTCTTGCTTCACTGGGAGCTCGGTGTAAAGGTTGGCAAGCGTGACGCTGGAGGTTGACATGGGGAAGTACAAGAGCGTCAGAGTACCCCTAGACGTCGCTGAGAGGCTCATAGTCGACGTCAGTAAGAGGCTCAACGTGGAGTCCAAGGATGTCATGGAGGCCTTGAGAATAGTGAGGAACTTCGACGAGTTCTACGAGTTTCAGCAGAAGAAATTCAAGGACTATGTGGTGCCAGATAAGGACATAAGTGACATGATAAGAGGTGCAGTGGTCGTTGACAGCATGAAGCTTATAAAGGAGGGTAACAAAAAGGACGTCGTAATTACTTTTGACAGGAGAGTTCGTGAGGACGTGTTAGAGGAGTCACTTAAGTCACTTGGCTTTGAGGTTATCGTGAAGAGGTCGGACCTAAAGCAGCTCCTGGTCAAGCAGGCGTGAAGAAAAGCTCACTACATTATTAAGATAAACTAGGTACGCCAGCCTATTGACGATCCACTAAAACCGTCGATTAGTCTCTAGTAAAGAGTTAACGATACTGCTAGGCATTAAAAACTTGAGGCCTAAGCCTTGGTGCTCAGGCCCTGCGCCTGAGACTGCTGGGACCTGTACTTGGGGTGGTACTTCTTTATCATCTCCTCCCTTATGTTTGTCAGCTCGTCCTCTGGCAGCTCTGCAAGTATGTCCCAGGCCAAGTCAAGGGTCTGCTCTATGGTGCGGTTCTCCCTTATGCCCTGTGACAGGAACCTCGTCTCGAAGAGGTCAGCGAACCTAAGGAACTTCCTCTCCGTTTCACTCAGGCTCTCCTCACCTATGACAGCCGCCAGGCCCCTGAGCTCAACGCCTCTGCTGTAGGCCGCATAGAGCTGGTCGCTCACCTGGGCGTGGTCCTCCCTAGTCTTCCCAGCGCCTATGCCCTCCTTCATAAGCCTTGACAGGCTCATTAGTACGTTAATGGGTGGGTATATGTTCCTGTTGTAGAGCTCCCTGCTCAGAACTATCTGGCCCTCAGTTATGTAGCCCGTCAGGTCAGGTATTGGGTGAGTTATGTCGTCGTTTGGCATAGTCAGTATGGGCATCTGAGTTATGCTTCCCTTCCTCCCGTGCACCCTCCCTGCCCTCTCATAGATGCTGGCCAGGTCGCTGTACATATAGCCTGGGTAGCCCTGCCTCCCCGGCACCTCCTCCCTGGCGGCGCTTATCTCCCTCAGGGCCTCGGCGTAGTTCGTCATGTCAGTCAGTATAACCAGAACATGCATGTCATTCTCATAGGCTAGGTACTCTGCCAGTGTGAGGGCCGACCTAGGTGCAACGAGCCTCAGCATAGCTGGCTCATCAGCTAGGTTGACGAACATAGCTACCCTCTTCAATGCGCCTGTCTCCTCAAAGAACTTCCTGAAGAATATGTAGTCGTCATACTTCACGCCTATAGCCGCGAAGACAACGCTGAACTCCTCTTCCTCGCCCCTAACGGTCGCCTGCCTCGCTATCTGGGCCGCCAGCTCGTTGTGGGGGAGGCCGGTGCCGCTGAATATTGGCAGCTTCTGCCCTCTCACGAGGGTGTTCATACCGTCTATAGCGCTGACCCCGGTCTGTATGAAGTCCTCAGGGTACGCCCTCACGGCGGGGTTTATGGGCGCCCCGTTTATGTCGTACTTCTCGTCAGCTATTATGTCAGGCCCTCCGTCTATTGGCTTGCCCAGGGCGTCGAAGGTCCTGCCCAACATGTCAGCCGACACCGGCATCTCGAGTGTCCTACCAAGGAACCTGACCCTGGCGCTGGTCGTCGATATGCCTGTGGTGCCCTCGAACACCTGAACTACGGACGTGTTGCCGACAACCTCGAGGACCCTGCCCCTGCGCCTCTCGCCGTCGCTGAGCTCAACCTCAACTATCTCGTCGTAGGCTACCCTGCTCACGCCGTCAACTATGAGCAGGGGGCCCCTTATCTCAGTTATCTTGCTGTACTCCCTAGCTCCTAGGAGGCTCACGCCTGACCACCTCCTATGTTGTTTATAATGTTAACTATCTCCTGCGTGGTCTTCTCTATCTCCTCGTACTTATCATTTGGTACAGTGAACCTTGCTCTCATCATGTAGCTGTAGAGTCTGCCCAGGGAGTCCTTTATCTTGCTTACCGGCACGTTCCTCTTCACGGCGGCGCTGGCGCTCCTATGGAACTCGACGAACATCTTCATCAGCGCGAACTGCTTCTGCACGACAGTGAACGTGTCTATTGGGTCGAAGGCATTCTGCTTGAGCAGGCCCTCCTTGATTAGCCTCGCGGTCTCCAGAGTTAGCTTATCCTCCTCGCTCAGGCCCTCCGTGCCCACGAGCCTTACTATCTCCCTGAGCTCGTTTTCTCTAATGAGTATGTTAATTATATCCTGCCTGTACTCAAACCAGTGCGGGTTGACATTCTTGTGCCACCAGGCGGCCACGGTCTCTGCGTAGGCGCTGTAGCTGGATATCCAATTGATCGCAGGATAGTGCCTGCTGTAGGCCAGGGCCGCGTCAAGGGCCCAGAAGACCTTGGTGAACCTCCTCGTGTGGGTTGTCACAGGCTCGGTAAAGTCACCTCCAGGCGGGCTGACAGCACCCACTACTGTGACGCTCCCCATCCTCTGCGGGGAGCCATAGGTTACAACCCTCCCTGCCCTCTCATAGAACTCAGCCAGCCTTGACGCCAGGTAGCTTGGGTAGCCCTCCTCGGCCGGCATCTCCTCGAGTCTTCCAGCCATCTCCCTCAGGGCCTCAGCCCACCTGCTAGTGGAGTCTGCCACCAGGAGCACATCATAGCCCATGTCACGGTAGTACTCGCCCATGGTAATACCAACGTATATGCTTGCCTCCCTCGCGGCCACGGGCATGTTACTTGTATTCGCGACCAGTATGCTCCTCTCCATAAGCGGCCTGCCAGTCCACGGGTCCTTGTATGTTGGGAACTTGTCTAGGACCTCTGTCATCTCGTTGCCCCTCTCCCCGCAGCCTATGTAGATGATAACGTTGGCCGAGGACCACTGGGCTAGGTTGTGAAGCGTCACGGTCTTGCCCGTCCCGAAGGCACCAGGTATCATGCCTGTGCCTCCCTTTGCCATAGGGAAGAGCAGGTCTACAATCCTCACGCCAGTTATCAGGGGCTCCGTCGGCTCAAGCTTCTGCGTGTACGGTCTTGGCTGCCTCACGGGCCACCTGTGGTAGAGGAACACCTGCCTCACGTCGCCGCCTCCTACGTCAACCTCAGCCACGGGATCAACTATGGTGTAGTCGCCCTCGCTCGTCATCCACTTAACAGTGCCGCTCATGCCTGGCGGTATCATTACCTTGTGCTTTATTATCGGCGTCTCCTCAACGACTCCTATGATGTCACCCGGGCCAACCTTGTCGCCTGGCTTCACGTTGTCTGATGGTATGAAGTGCCACTTCTTGTCCCTCGGTATTGACGGCACGCTGACGCCCCTCTCCACGAATACGCTCCTGGCCGGGTTCGTCTTCGCTATGAGGGATGCTATGAGGGGCAGAGGTCTCTGAACGCCGTCATATATGCTTCCAATCAGGCCCGGGCCAAGGTCAACGCTGAGCGGCGCCCCGGTGCCCTCGACAGGCTCCCCGGGCCTTAGACCGCTCGTCGACTCGTAGACCTGTATGTAGGCAGTGTCGCCCCTTATCCTAGTGACCTCGCCTATTAGGCCCTCCTCGCCTACCCTAACGACCTCATACATCTGAACGCCAGTCATACCCTCAGCTACGACAAGAGGGCCGGCGACCCTGTATATTCTTCCCCTCACAGCCATGGCGACTCACTTCCCAAACAGGGCCCTTGAAGCCACTCCCCTGAGCGACGGCAGGTTCTCGCTTATAAACTGGTCAATAGAGTAGTCAACCCTCATGCTGCCGTCCTTTGAGACGGCTATAATGCCACCAACTATATTGACGCTCTCGTCGGAGAGCTCTAAGTCCTTGAGGTCTTTCAGTAAGCCTGCCACCAGCTCCCTGTCATCCCTGTTAGCCATAACCACGAAGCCCCCATGATCCTTAGCCTCAGCCTCAAGGTCCCTGAGCGCTGACTGGACGTACTTTATGTACCACTCTCCCCTGTCGCGGCGAAGCCTTGACATAACCTCATCTATGACATCATTTATTGCCTTGCTTTTCACTTCCTCCTCCCTGAATCTCACCTGTAGGTCCGCGGCTGCCTGGTCACTTCTCAGCTTCTCCTCAAGCTCTGCGGCCTTGGACTCTATGGTTGACCTGAGCCTCCTCTCGGCCTCTGAGTAGGAGCTCGTTATCAGCTTTTCAGCGGCGCCCTCAGCATCCTTAAGCAGGGAATCATAGATTTCAAGGGCTCTCTTTATAGCCTCATTTGCAAGCTTTTCAGGGTTTCCACTTATGCTCAAGTTGGTTTCACCAAATGAAGGCCCCAGAACTCTTGTCTTTTAGGGTATTAAAAGGACTCATGGGCTTCCAGAACTATTGTGCCTAAACTTAGGCGCAGGGACCCCTTGTCGCCACGCTTAAGTCTAAGCAAGGCTCCTGAGCGGCAATTCTGCAGGGCATTCTAAACTACTCCCCGCCCTAGAAGGCGGGCTTCCTGCCCCTTAGACATCACTGCGCAACGTTATGTAATATATTACCTTTCAAGGAGGCTTAACAATGTTTGTCGGCGACAGAGGCGCTTATTCGCAGCGGCGTTACCCTAGTCGTAAAACGTTAAAGCAGTTGCGCGTTGACCTTCTTGGAACGATCTTAAGCTATGTGGAAGGCCTCGTCACCCTTGAAGCAGCCCTCAGAGCAGACTAGCAGTGAGGCCCAAGCCAACGAAATGGTGACAGCGTACTCGCCGAGCAGCGCCGCCGGGATGGCCGCCAGCAGGGCCATCGATGCCCTCCCATATATGCGCCTAGTGACAACGTAAGCAAAGGGGGTCAAGGCTAGAGCTGTCAGTTCCCACTATTTTAGCTCGGCCGCGAGCCCTATGCGCGTTAAGGCTGCTGCAGCTACCGAGGCCGCTGCTGATGTAATAAAGATAACAGAGTACATCACAACGTGCTTCCTGCTAGGCCTGTCGTCTAGAAGCTCCATTATCCACAGGGGGACCGCTGACGGCGCCAGCGGGGTCAAGACGCCAAGCAGCGCTGACGTGGCCTTTGAGGGACCGCTTCTATTGTAAATAATGACCGAGGCCACTATTGCTATTGCCCCAAGGGAGACCAGGGGGCTAGATGCCAGGAGGGGTAAGGTTACGACCCCATCGGCGAAGACAGCGGCCTTTAGTAAAAGGTCATCCCTTGACAGAAGGGCTTTGAACAGGGGCGCTACTAGGGCCGCGCTGGACGTCAGTCCTGAGGCCAGCGAGATCATGAGTGGGAGGCCCTCGAGGTCCTTAGGCCACTCAGTGCCATATGGCATCGAGCTAATCGTGATGGGTAGCCTAAGCGATAATAAGTAACTTGAGGCTAGAGTGGATGAGGCCTCAAGCATGGAGATTGTGGGCCTCGTCAACATCCTACCAACGAAGTACGCCACAGCGCCGAGGCCAAGAATTAAGGTTACGGTCGTAGCAATGTCGTCAGTTGCCCTACTGGCTGCGAGCAGCCTCGCCAACGGGGGCAGCAGCGCAGAGCAGATAACGAGTACTATGCTCATAAGGGGGCCTAGGTTGCCGACAAACCCTCCAGCGTAGATGGACGCCAACAGCGTCAGGGACACTAACCCTACGGCCTCTGTTGAGAGAAGCCTCGCCTTAGCTGAGCCCTCGCCGTCCAGGTCAAATAGCATGTACATGAGTCCCAGGAGCGGGAACCAGAGCCAGTACGAGTAAAGAGGCCTTGGATATGCGAAGAGCGCCAGTGCTGGGAATATAAAGGCTGTTGGAACCATGACATTGCTGACCTTGAGCGTAAACACTATGCCGATTATGAGCGTTGTGGCGAGCGCTATGTATAGGGCTAGCCTATTGATGAGCTTGTGTATTACAAAGTAGAGGCTGGCCACGCCGAAGCCCTCAAGGTCAAAGCGGGCTTCAGCAGGGAAGAGAACATGGCTTATGAATGCGTGAGGCGACACGAGTAGGAACGGTGCGTTGATGAGCACCGCTGTGATGGTAAAGGAGGCGAGCCCCTTGGCTAAGCCCCTCCTCTTAAGCCTTCTAAGCATAACTGCAAAGTATATCAAAGCTAGGGCAGCAACGTACTGTCTGTAGGACACGGCGAGGCCCATGAGGGCTCCACCCGCAATCGGGTTATCAATGAGCGTCACAGCCAGCACTGAAGGGGCGAGCCACCCGGCTGTTGGGTCGAAGAAAGCTGGGTCGGTTATTATATAGAAGGCGCCAGAGGCGGCTACCAGCGGAAAGAGGTCCCTGGCGCCCCCTTTTAGCTTCAGGTAAACGGTTGCAAGAGCTGCGCCAAGGACAACGGCGTCCCACACATTGCCTGGCACGTGGAGAACTATGGCTGGCACGTAGTAGAGGAATGAGAACGCGGGGTAGTCAAGCATGGTCACGAAGCCAACGGCCTTAGAGGCGTTGAAGGGCGGCCCACCGCTGTATATAAGCGTCAGCTTATTGATGTAAGTCATTGAGAGCAGGTAGCTGGTATAGTTTGCAGTGTAAGGGTTAACGCCTCTTAGGAGCTCCATGGCCGCGGCCTCCTGAATCACGTAGGAGTCCTCCTTCCCGCCGCTCACCAATATTCTCCCATGGTAAAGCACGAGGAAGGTTGAGGCCAGCGCAGCCCAGAGGGCTACAAAAGCTAAGGTCAGTGGAAGCCTCTCAGCGCGCTTTCTGCTCGCTATTATCGGGCTCGCTATGAAAAGGGAGGCCCCTATGGCGAAGACCACAAGCGAGAGGATCACGGCAGTGCCGTAGGGCACATAGTAGGGGAATGGTAGGCCATCAAAACGTCCTGCGTTTACATCAGTGCCGTCGGTTCCATAGACCATCACTGAGAGTATTATGAGGTTAAACGCCAGAAGAGTTATCAGAAGCCTTCTTTCGGCCGAGCTCTCCGTCACTTGGCATCATCTGCTAGGTTTGCTTTTTGGATTAAAACATTAGCACTTCAAGGTTCTTTAATGCATGCCAGCTTCAGGCTAATGCACATAACTCCTAGGTCGACAAATGATTATATTACTTAATATTACTCTAGGGATGAATAGGCTTGTCGAAATCTACGCCTCCAGGCCGCAATTGGCATCTAGGAAGGGAAGTGACGATAGCTAAGACATACAATGAGCCCGCGCAGAGTGCCGCGGCCGGGATTTGAACCCGGGTCACGGGCTCGAGAGGCCCGCATACTGGGCCGGGCTATACTACCGCGGCACCTTTGTACCTCCTGAGGCCTGGGCTATTTAAAATTAGCCCTTAGCATGGCTGGCCTTAACGTGACCTAAGGGCAGGACCTGCTAAGGAATGGCCTATAACTTCCGGTAGAGGCTTTTGTTCAGGGTTAACCGTTGTTAGGCTTAGGCTGGGCTTTGGTCTCCCTCTGCTTCCTGTCGTCTATGAACCTCTTGTAGACCAGGTAATCCTCCTTGGCCTTGAGCAGGGCCTTGTAGAAGGCCTGCTCACCTCCCTTGAAGTACTCCTCCATGACTCTCTTGGCGGCCCTCGGGCCCACGCCTGACGTCATGAGTGCCTCTATCACATACCTGCCGAGGCCCTGTGAGGCGTAGTTTATGTAAAGCATGGCCCTCTCCTGGACCTCCTTTAAGATTCTCTTTTCATCAGCCGTAGGCCTCTTAAGAGACCCCCTCCTCCACGCTGAGAACTTGGCGGCTGCCTCCTCCCCCCAGTCGCTCACGGGTAACGGGGCTACCATCATGGCTCCACACTTGGGGCACTTGACGATGCCCGTGGCCTCGGAGACTCTGGCACTCCAGGTGTTACCACACGCTGTGCAGACGAAGAGTGCCTCCTTGGCCAGGGCCGCCTTCCTGAGGCCCTCCGCTATGTAGTCGATGGCCACCTCCTTTATGTTGGAGGCCACCTCCCTCCTGAGGTATGGGTTGTTAAGGACCTCCCTGAGCAGGGGCGACGGCTCCGAGCTGCTGACGGCGTGTACCTCCTTTAGCGAGCCCAGGAACTCCTCAACAGCCTGTGGGTCAAGCTTGTCAAACGCTATCTCCCTGAGGGTCTCGGTGTCAACTATGGAGCCCCTGTAGGCGTCCATTATCTTCCTGCCTTGCTCTATAGAGACCCTGGCGTCGGGGTCGAGGACCCCCATCTTCTTAGCTACCTGCAGAAATCTGACCACGTAGAGTGGCGTTGACCTGACGGCGTCGTAGCTCATGGCAAGTAGCTCGGCCTTGTCAACGTGCCTCAGCCTCTCAAGGGCCTCCTTTATGGCCTGTCCCTGCACGCCGGAGGGCGACGAGAACACTATGGCATATGGTATATAGTCAAACCATACCTTCATCCTACCCTCCAGCGCCTTTGATATAAGCAGCGCCAGCATGAGGTTGCCCTTGCTACCAAGGCACGCGTAGAGGACGCCAAGTCCCTTGGACTCCTCCACGACCGGCTCGCTGTAGCTCAGGAGAGTTCCCCACTGGTCCCTGGTCCTTTCAGCGGTGTCCACTATCTTCTTCGCTGTCTCTTCGCTAATGCCCTTAGACTTGAGAAGCTGGAGAGCCCTCTCGGGCTCCATCATGGAGAAGCTGAGGAGACTGCAGACCTCTCTGGCTACCTTTGAGCTCACTGGTATGAGCTCGCCCTCCCAGACCGGTATGGCGCCCTCGGCCTCGCCGACGGGCTTCGCATCTATGCGCTCTCCGTCGTAGTCTATGTTAACAGTCTCCCAGACCTTGCCTGCCAGCGTGAACCTGAACTTGGTGCTGCCACTGGTCAGCATGGCAACCTCAACGAAGCGCTCGCTTACCTCTCCCACCAGGTTGGTCGAGGATATATCGTAGACCTTGAAGTTCATCTCATCAGGTATCATTGACACGCCGTAGAGGTACTTGAAGGTCCTCCTTGACCTCCTGAGCTCCCCGGTCTCCGGGTCGTACCTCAGGACTCTCACAGAGTCCAGGTGCTCGGCAACCTTAGACAACTCGTCGCTAGTTATATTGGAGAAGGGCGCAGAACGGGAGAGCAGGCTGAGGGCCTGCCTCAGGTCGCCCGCTGACCCCTCCACCACCATTGCGGTCAGCTGGTGGGCCAGGGCATCGAGCGGCCCGCGCGGGTAGGAGAGGTCCTCAAGCTCCCCCCTCTCAGACCTCCTCGCTATGGAGGCTGACTCTAGGACCTCAAAGACGTTGTCGAATGTGACTATGGTAGCCCTGCTGGTCCCCCCGAACCTGTGCCCCGACCTGCCGGCCCTCTGGGTCATTGCAATGACCTCCCTCGGCGACATGAACTGCAGGACCCTGTCTATGTCCCCTATGTCTATGCCCAGCTCCATGCTTGAGGTAGCCACCATGAGCTTCGCCTTCCCCTCTCTGAACCTCCTCTCAGACTCTTCCCTCACGGCGCTTGAGAGGCTGCCGTGGTGCACAACCACCTTGCCGTCCTCGAGCATGCTGCTGAGCAACGAGGACAGCTTCTCTGCCACGGACCTTGTGTTCGTGAAGACTAGAACGGAGCCCTTCTCGCTCCTTGCAATTTCAGCTATCCTCTTTGCGGCGCCCTCAAAGCCGTCACCTGACTCCTTGACTACGTTAACATCTATTACGTACCTCCTTATGCTGTTGTCCTCAACTACTGATACCGGCCTGCCGTAAGCTAGAAGCGACGCAGCCTCCTTCTTTGACCTCTCCGAGAGGGTGGCTGAGAGACCTATCCTCTGGACGTGGTTCCTTGAGGCGTTCTCCAGGCGCTCTAGGACGGCCGCTAGCTCAGTGCCCCTCTCGTTGTCCAGCAGCTCCTGTAGCTCGTCAACTATGACAAAGGAGACCGATGACCACATGCCCCTCCTTGAGTTTATGGTCAAGAGTAGGTTGAGGGTCTCAGGAGTAGTTACAACGAAGTCAGGCGGGCTCTGAAGGAACTTCTTTCTTATAGAGGAGGCCGAGTCCCCGTGCCTTAGGGAGAACGTAAAGCCAACGGACTCCACGACCTTTGATATTCTAAGCGTTATGTCCCTGTTAAGGGCACGAAGGGGGGTGATGTAAATAGCCTTGACAGTGCCGTCGCCAGGTTGAAAGCGTTCAAGCATGAGTGAAACCACAGGGAACACGGCGGCCTCTGTCTTACCGCTGCCTGTCGGAGAAACCACTAGGGTGTTGTAGCCTGAAAGTATGACTGGCACCGCCTTCTCCTGTATAGGTAGCAGTCTCTCATAGCCGAGCGCCCTTATAGCCTCCCTCAGCCTTGGCGCCAGTAGCTCTAGGGAGCTCAACAGTGCTACCATAGAGTCTGAGGGTGCTAGGGAGATATTAACTGGCTCCCCTGCCTCAGGAGGCTTAAGAAGGCATTCAGCCAGCTATAGTTATTCTGATCGTTGCTTGCATCAACCTAAACTGCTATTAAATTAATAAACATCATTAAAAGAAAATGAAAGGTGCTTCTTAGCTCTATCCAGGGAAACCAAGCCGGTTATTCTAAGGGCTGCCGCCTAGCGAAGCGCCGCTTTCCTTGCCCTCCTCCCCTTCCTTCTTCTTCTCCTCCTTTGGCGGCGCCGCGGCTATCAGGTCATCTATCTTAAGCAGGGCTATGGCGGCCTCTGATGCTCCCTTTATGACCTGCTTCTTGACTAGCAGCGGCTCATAGACGTTAAGCTTTAACATGTCTTCTGCTGTCTTGCTATTCAGCACGTCAACGCCAGCGAACTTTAGCCCCTTGCTGTGCATCGACCTGAGCTGCATCACTGTGTCAAGCGGGTCTGTGCCGGCGCTCTCAGCTAGCACGCTCGGTATAGTCTCAAGGGCGTCTGCGAAGGCCTCTATGGCCAGCTGCTCCTTGCCGCCTATGGTGGCGGCGTAGTCCCTTAGCTGCATTGCAATCTCGACCTCAGGTGCTCCCCCTCCGCCGAGTATCTTGGGCTCCCTCATTATGTTCCTGAGGCTGTGAAGCACGTCGTTCAGGTTCCTCTCGGCCTCGTCAAGTAGCATGTCGTTGGCTCCGCGGAGCAGTATTGTGACGCTCCTTGGGTTCTTGGCCCCCTCTATGAACACCATCTTGTCGTTTCCAACCTTCCTCTCCTCGACGAGGGCGGCCTCGCCGAGGCTCTCGGGCTTCAGGTCCCTCACACTGGTGACTATCCTAGCTCCAGTGGCCTTGGCGAGCTTCTCTATGTCACTCCTCTTGGCCCTCCTGACGGCCAGTATGCCCTTCTTGGCCAGGAAGTGCTGGGCAACGTCGTCAATTCCCTTCTGCGTAACCACAACGTTAACCCCAGTGGCGGCTATCTGGTCGACCATGTCCCTAAGTATCTTGGTCTCCTCGTCGAGGAACGAGTCAAGCTGGTCAACATCGCTGACCCTTATCTTAGTGGTTATGTCGGGCTTCTGTATCTCAAGCGGAGCGTCGAGCACAGCTATCTTGGCGTTCTCAACCCTCCTCGGCATGCCTGGGTGGACTACCTCCTTGTCAAGCACTATGCCCTTCACAAGCATTGAGTCCGTGAGGCTCTCGCCCTTCTTCTTCTCTATCTTAATGTTATCAAGGTCTACGTTAAAGCCGCCGCTCGGCGTGGGCTCGGCCACTATCTTTATTGCGTTGACTGCAAGGTCGACAAGCTTCATCCTCTCAGGTCCCTGGCCAGCGTACTTGCTCCCTATCGTGGTCTCCGCTATCCTCTTTAAGGTCTCATCGTTTTTGACGTCAACGGGGACGGCTATCTTGTCAAGGATCTCGAGCGCCTTGTTCATAGCCTTAGTGTAGCCCTCAATTATTATCGAGGGGTGTATGTTCTGCTCCAGCAGGGCCTCAGCCTTCTCCAGCAGCGCGCCTGCCAGCACGACCACGCTGGTCGTGCCGTCGCCGACCTCCGCGTCCTGGGCCTTGGCTATCTCTACTAGCAGCTTGGCAGCTGGGTGCTGAACCTCCATCTCTTTAACTATTGTGGCGCCATCATTGGTGACCGTGACGTCCCCAAACGAGTCTATAAGCATCTTGTCAAGGCCGCGCGGCCCTAGGCTTGTCTTCAGCATTTCAGCCAGTACCTGGGCAGCCAATATGTTATTTCTCATGGCCTCCCTGCCGTAGGACCTCTGGGTTCCCTCCTTGAGTATCAGCACAGGTATCCCTTGGGCCATTAGTCACCACCTTCGACTCTCAATAAGCTTATGTGAAATTACTTCTATAAAAGCTTTACTCAGGCTCCTGAGCCCTTGACCTAGAACGTGAGGTCCTTCTAGTAGTATGTTTTCTCTCCTTAGAGCCCTCCTCAAGCGAGCTCAGGAGCCTCTCGTTGACCTCAAGCTCCTTTGGCCTCCTTGGGATCTGGCCGCCCTGCTGGCTACACGAAAGCTCTTCCTGCAGCGTGAGCAGGCACTCCTGGCAGACCCTTATCACCCTCCCGTTTAACCTGCACAGGGTGGTTGGCAACCTCCTGTGACAGATGTCGCAGACCTCCCAGGCCAGCGTGTCACGCAACCGCTCCACCAGCTAGAGCTTGCGGCTGAGGACTTTTATAGTGGATTCCAGCGAGCTGGCGCCCCTTCTGAACCGCTTAAAGTCGGCCCAGCCCTGAGTGCGCAAACGTAGAGCAGGGGTGGCTTTACATAGACATAGGGAGGCCAATGATAAGGCTCACAATCGTGATGCTACATTTTACATGGGCGTCCCTCTCTTCTTGCCTTCCTCCTTTAGCGCGTATATCCCTATTATCCTCTTCGGAGTGCCGTCGGTGCAGGAGCCTGTAGCAAGCCCGACGTAATCACCCTCCCTGAAGTCCCTTGTGGTTATGGAGCTGCCGCACTGCTCAACGGTAATAATCTTAGGTCTCCTTTTCATCTCCTGGAGTTTCTTCAGGTCACTCATTTGTTTCATAGTCATTGCTGTGGTGGCAGCAAGCAATGCTATGAGGAACATGAGGAGGTAAAGGTTAAAGTAGCTCAACCTTGGCCCACCCCCGACGTGTTGCCAACACCTATAACTACTACTGTGTCGCCCTCCTTGCTCTCCTCCCTTATTATCTGCTTCACCCTCTCAACGGCCTTCTCAACGCCATCGTAGACGTCCTTTTTCATGGCAAGTATAGCCTCATCCATGCCCATCTTGATTATGACTGCCCTCAGCGGTATGTTGTACTCGGTCGCTACCCTCTCAAACCTTATCTTCTCCGGACCTGGGTCGCCTATGGCGGCGCCGACGCCCTCAGCCACCTCGCCGGACGTCTCGCCCTCAAACTTCAGGGCGGCATCAACTGTTACCATAAGCGAGACCTTTCTGCCCTGCGCCAGTGCCTCCCTGATGACCTTTTCCGTGGCCTCCCCCGGCCTTCCAACTGTTGATCCTGGTCCTTTGGCCTTAACTATTATGAGGTTGCGACCCTCAAAGGTGGTCTCAGCCACTACGGTGTCCTCTGTCACTTCCCTCCACTTAGCCTCGGGTCCTGCCAGCCTCACGGCGACCATCGGACCTGCGGCGTCGCCTACCGGGACCTTTATGAGGAAGTCATCTAGCGCCTTCCTGTAGGCCTGGGCTATCTGCATTATCTGAGGCATCAATACGGCCAGCTGGATTATGAGGTATATGTTCTTTGTCTTCTCGCCGAAGAGCAGGTAGTGTCTGACAACCTTGTATATTAAGTTCAGGGCCGACGTTATCTCAGCTGCGGTGGACGCCACGCTCCTCATGGCGTCGTCAGCGTTAGGCATAGCCTGAACGAAGACGTCCTTGAACCTCATGTCCCTTATGTTTAGAAGGTGCCTCATCCTGTTGATTATATCCGTGGGCTCTATGTTGACAGGATCTATTGTGAAGAAATCGGTCAGCCTGTCAAGCAACTTAGCTGAGTCCTGGGCACCGTTTTTATTTAAGAAGTCAAGAGTTGTCTTTCTGGCGTCGTCGGCAAGGCTTCCTAGTACGGACAGCTTAGACCTTATGTCAGCCCTGTACCAATACACCTGAAGCCAGTTGCCTAAGCCTGTGAAGAACAGTATGAAGAGCGCTATCCACAATATGTTTACAACAACGGTTACCCACGTGGCTAGCGCGCTCTCAGCAGCCACTTTTCTTCTCTCCAATTAGCGAAAAAGCGTAGAGGCTTTTAAGTTGTAGTATCTAAGGGCTGCTGGTTGTAACTATCACCTTGTCCTGCGTTATGAGGAACGTGTGCTCAAACTGAGAGACAGGTGCCTTTGAGGCCTCTACGAGTATCGGGTATTCTATGAGGGCCCTAGCCCTGGTCAGCTCTGTAAGCGTCCTCTCTATCTCCGAGGGCTTCCACTCAGGGTAGAGCCACCTCTTTGCAAAGGGCAGTGTGTTGAAGCGTGACAAAACGTACTCCAACAAGTTCTTGGCGTCCTCTGAGACCCTCTGGGGCATGTTGCCCGTGGCGGAGTATATGTAGGCCTTAGGGCCGTCAACGACCAGCCCCCTCCCAGGCGTTGCAAAGGGCTCTATTGCAACCTGAGTGCCCGGCCTCAACCTCTGGTAAAACGTTGTTCTCTCGGCATAGTTAGGTATAGAGAGCCCTGCATGAAGGACGTACCTCCCAAGCGTGTGGCCGGTCAAGTTCCTCACGGGCCTGAAGCCCGCGGACTTTATGGTGATCTCTATAGTCTTGCCTATGTCATACACCCTGACGTCAGGCCTTATGGTGTTTATGACCCTCTCGAGGGCGCTCCTGGCGGCCTGGGCCAGCTGCTGGAAGGCCTCGCTGCCTATCGCCACGGTCGCCGCCGTGTCAGACAAGTAACCTTCAAGGGAGGCGCCGACGTCCACCTTAACTACAGCCTTCTCGGGCACCTTCACGTCATCGTCAATGCCGGGGGAGTAGTGTGCTGCGACCTCATTAATTGAGAAGTTGCACGGGAAGGCGGGCCTTGCGCCTCTCTTGGCTATAAGCGACTCGATCTCATCGCATATCTCCCTTGCGCTGGCGCCCGGCTTAACTAGGGAGGCCCCCAGCTCCCTGGCCTCAGCGCCTATCTTACCAGCCTCAAGGATCTTATTTATCTCATCCTGGCCTATCAACTTTCCTCCGGCCTACGAGCTGCCTTGGGAGGGCTATAAATCAAAGCACATAGGTGTCCTTTTATCCTACGAGCCCCCCAAAGCGGAGGGATGGGAAATGGGGTACCTAATTTACTACGGTCACTCGGCCTTTGAGGTTAACGTCTCAGGGAAGAAGATATTGATAGACCCGTGGCTCTCAAACCCACTGTCCCCTGTGAAGCCTGAGAGCGTGACTGGCGTAGACTATATACTTATAACTCACGACCATGATGATCACCTGGGCGACACGTTCGAGCTGCTTAAGAAAAACCCTAAGGCTAAGGTTGTTAGTACCTTCGAGATAGCCAACTTCGTCGCTGAGAAGGTTAATGACGAGTCAAGGGCTATAGGGGGCAACATGGGCGGCCCCATGGTAGTTGACGACAAAATAAAGGTCGCCTTGGTCCCAGCCAACCACACAAGCACTCATGGGAGCCCCGTGGGAGTTGTAATAATTACAGAGGATGGCACTCTCTACCACGCCGGCGACACTGGCATAACGGCTGAGATGGGGCTCATTGGAGAGGTGTACAAGCCTGACATTGCGATGCTGCCGATAGGTGGCCACTTCACCATGGACCACAACGAGGCAGCCAAGGCTGTGGAACTCCTGAAGCCCAAGGTCGCAGTGCCCATGCACTACGGCACCTTCCCCATGCTCTACGGCAGCCCTGAGGAGTTCAGCAGGATAGTGACCTCCAGGGGGCTGCCGACCAAGGTAGTAATACTGAGGCCAGGGGAGAGGTTCGAGTTTAAGTTTTAAGGTCCCCGAGTGCCCTTAGCCAAGGGTCAAGATGGTAAGGGTAGCCGTAATAGATGACGAGGCCTGCAAACCAAAGCGATGTAGCTACCAGTGCATATCGGTCTGCCCAGTAAACAAGAGTCACAAGGGCGTGGCCATAGAGGCTGACACTAAGGCCAGGGCGAAGCCCGTCATACATGAGGACGTCTGCATAGGCTGCGGCATATGCGTGAAGGCGTGTCCCTTCGACGCCATATCAATAGTTAATCTGTCTGAGGAGCTTGATGAGGAGGCCGTACACAGGTACGGTGTCAACGGCTTCAAGCTCTTCAGGCTTCCAATACCGAAGGCGGGCCAAGTAGTAGGCCTCCTGGGCAAGAACGGCGTCGGCAAGACGACGGCGCTTAAGATACTCTCAGGCGAGCTCAAGCCAAACCTCGGCAGGGTTGAAGTTAAGGAGGTGCCTTCTGAGGACGTCCTTAGGCACTTCAGGGGCAGTGAGCTCCAGACGTACCTGCAGAAGCTCTATAACGGCAGGCTGAGGGTGGCGCACAAGGTCCAGTACGTAGACCTCGTGCCGAGGTACCTCAGGGGGACCGTGAGGGAGCTACTGAAGAGGGCCGATGAGCGCGGGGTGGCAATGGACTTAGCCAAGGAGATTGGCCTTGACGTTGTTATGGACAGGGACGTCAGGCAGCTGAGCGGCGGCGAGCTGCAGAAGACTGTGATAGTTGCTACCCTGAGTAAGGATGCTGACGTCTACATGTTTGATGAGCCCAACAGCTACCTTGACGTGAGGGAGAGGGTTAAGGTTTCAAGGCTCATCAGGTCAGAAGTTAAGCAAGATAAGTACTTCATAGTAGTCGAGCACGACCTTGCAATGCTGGACTACCTGAGCGACAACGTTCACGTGCTGTACGGTGAGCCCGGCGTCTACGGGATAGTCTCTCAGGCCTACGGGGTCAGGGTCGGAATAAACGCGTTCCTTGACGGCTACCTGCAGTCTGAGAACGTCAGAATAAGGAGCACGCCGATAATCTTCACTAAGTCGTTGCAGGCTACGAATCAGGAGGCCCAGTACAAGTACCTCGAGTGGACTCAGGCAAGGATAAGGCTTGGCACCTTCACCCTTGACGTTATGCCCGGCTACGTAAACAGCGGTGAAGTTATAGCTGTGATGGGACCCAACGGCATAGGTAAGACAACCTTCATAAGGTATTTAGCAGGTGACCTGAAAGCCGAGGAGGGAGAGTCCTTCACCTACAGGGAGCTCAAGGTGAGCTACAAGCCTCAGTACATAGGGCCCGAGTTCTTCCCTGAGGGCATGACGGTCGCCGACGTGCTGAGGACTGTTAACCCTGAGTCTGTGACTGAGGGCAGCTGGCTTTACATAGAGCTCACTGAGAAGCTCGGCCTTCACAGGCTCTTTGACAGGGAGGCCAGGGAGCTCAGCGGGGGTGAGATGCAGAAGCTGGCAATTGCACAGTCTCTCAGTAGGGAGGCAGACCTCTACCTCCTTGATGAGCCCTCTGCGCACCTAGACGTTGAGGAGAGGCTCGCCGTCGGCAAGATAATAAGGAGGCTTACGGAGACCAGGAAGGCAGCCGCCTTCGTCGCTGAGCATGACATAATGATGATAGCCATGATAAGCGACAGGGCCACTGTATTTGGAGGGTCGCCGGGCATCCATGGAGTGGCATCAAGCCCTGCCCCCCTGAGGCTCGGCATGAATGATATGCTCTCCCAGCTTGGGATTACCATGAGGCAGGAGAAGGAGAGCGGGAGGCCAAGGATAAACAAGGAGGGCTCCTACCTGGACAGGCTGCAGAAGGCCAAGAATGTCTACTTCGAGGTTTAATAGCGCTCGTTAAGCTTCGCCCTCAGCCTCCACTATCCTCCTAGCCTCCTCCTTGCAGCCAAGCGAAGAGCAAGACTTGCTGAGTAGGCTGAGCAGCGACCTGGCCTCAGCGGCTGTGGCCTTGGAGAGCACCTTCCTGACGGCTAGCCCTACCTCGTCCTCGTCGCCCCCGACCCTGCCTGTTAAGGCCCTGGCGTACGCCTCAGCCAGCCTTACGGTCTTAGCGTCCGGGGGCTCGTAAGGGGGCGCCCTCGCCCTGGCCTTATATATCTCGTAAAGCATGATAGACGTGGCGTTGGAGACGTTTAGCGCCGTGTACTTCTGGGACGCAGGGATTGTGCAGAGCAGATCGCAGAGGCCCAGTTCCTCCCTGGTAAGGCCCACGCTCTCCCTGCCTACAACTAGCGCCACGGTGCCGTTGCGCGAGCTCATGAGCTCCGCCGCCTGCTCCGGCGTAATAGGGGTCCTGAGCAGGTCCCTCGCGGAGACCTCGTCTGAGCTGCAGATGCTCAGCTCAACGCCCTTTAGGGCCTCCTTGAGGTTGCCCACTACGACGGCCTCCCACGCCTCATCGGAGGCCCTGGCGGCCCACCTGAGCGACTCAGCGACGCTGGCCGAAGGACTCACCAGGTAAAGCTCATCAACGTCGAAGTTCCTGGACAGCCTGAATATGTAGCCTAGGTTGACTGGGCCCTCAATGCCAACAGCGACAAGCCTCAGCTTCAACCCAACCACTCAGAGCTCAACGTTGGCGTGCCTGCTCCTCATCTCCTCCTCGGTAACGTTTAGCTTTATCATGAGGTAGTAGATGACACCGTCGAGGAACAGCATAGCTGTGTCCTCGAAGAGCGTGCCGAGGGGGGCCAGCGGCTCGTGAAGGCCAAGTATCTGCCTGGCGAAGTAGTCATCCATCTTACTTATCTTGGACCTGCCAGGTATCCTGACGACAAGGTCAGCTATCTTGCCCAGGGGGCTCTCAGGGTAGGTTGTTATTGCTACGACGTAGGTTCCCACCTTCTTGGCGGCGTCCGCGGCCTCCACTATGAGGCCCGTTCTGCCTGAGCCTGAGATAGCTATGGCGACGTCGCCGCTTGAGACGCTCGGCACTATGGTCTCGCCCAGCACGTAGGAGTTGAAGCCGAGGTGCAGAAGCCTCATGGCAAAGGCCTTGCCGACGAGGCCGCTGCGCCCAGCCCCCATGACTAGCGCCTTGCGCTTAGTTCTATAGACATCGATGAGCACCTCTACCATCTTGTCTACCTCGCTCAAGTCTATGGCGTCTGCGGCCCTGAGGGCGAACTCTGAGATTTCCTTCATAGCCTTTATAGCCGGGTGCTCAGAGCTCAAAGATGTAGCCCTGTAGGGTGCAGAAAACCCTATACTTTAAGTTTTTGTCACTCGCCCTTGTCTGTAACTTTTTCTACGTAACTGCTCGTTATTTGTAATCACTTCTAATCCCTTAACGCTATTAAGCAGGCTGAGGCTGTGTGCCTAATCAATTTTATGAGCTTTTATGCTAACATTAGATCGGAGGGCGCCACCGTGAAGTCGATGAGCAGCCGCGAGGCGGAGGGAGGCACCCAGTGAAACTCCCCGCGTCGTGGCTGGGAGCCCATGCTCCCTAACCTAGGCGCGGGGAGGAGGGGAAGAGGAGTGATGAGGCCGAGCGGCTATTAGTCACGATGAAGGCCGAACTCTTATAGAGGCTTTAGTATATTTATGCAGGGCCCTTGTTCTTAGGTTTATAAGCTTTAAGTCTTATTAACTTCTAATGGCCCCGCCAGTCTCACGTTGCCAGAGATCCCCTAGGGGGAGATGAAGATGACGGTCTAACGGTCAGGCGGGGCACAGCCTTAGATCACCAGCCTTAGCTAGATCCGCAACTTTGACGAACCCCTCTAGCCCTACGCGTTGGCATTGTTGCTAGCAGTAGCATTAGCATGTACCTGCCGCTCCTTTTTAAGGGAGGCGGCTAAGCCCAGTATTAGGTGCGAAGCAAGCATGAAGAAGGACGCCAAGCCAGAGCCCCCGCACGAGGTCATAGAGGTCGAAGGGCTGGCGATGAACGGCCTCCTGAAGAGCTTCAGGCTGGAGGACTGCGGAAAGCCCAAGGGGTACCAGAGGATAGTGGCCGAGGCGGTTGACGGAAGGATCTTAAGGACTGGCTGCCTCGAGCCGGACGCGGCTAGGAGGGAGGTCATGGTTATGAACTTATATCTGAGGCAGTGGAGTAAGTTTATACTGAAGCCTGGCCGGTGATGTAAGGTATTACCGCCGAGGGCGTGACGAGACTTGTCCCCGACTGAGGCCGGAAGGCTCTGCAAGGGCTCAGGCTCCCCTGAGGCACAGCTCGCGGAGAGAGTCCTCCAGTCCCTCTCGCAGGGACCGAGGGCCTTCATCCTTGACAAGAGGCTTGAGGACGGCCAGGCGCTTATCAGGCTCCTCAGCTCAGCCGGGGTCTCTAGGCTACTCCAGATAAGCGACCTCGGCAGCCTGTTAGTGGTCTACATAGATAAGTCAAAGCTTGAGAGGGCGTGCCTCTACGAGGAGTGCGCATCAAAGATTGACCCCGTGGAGAGGAGACAGTGCTCTAAGGAGTGCGCCTCACGGAAGCTCGACGAAGTCACAGCTGCTGTGGCCAAGGGCCTCTGCGACGCCGTCAGCTGAGCCTTCAGGGCTGTAGGGTTCTTATAAGGCGGAGCCTAGGGGCCCTTAATGCACTTGAATGTCATCTCCTTAGCGCTCTCGGCCTCCTTCAGGACCTCCCTGGGCACGTTGTTAAGGAGCTCAGGCGAGAGCGCGTAAATCTCGCTTACGAGCATCAGAAAAGCAGTCCTCAGCAGGTAGCTCCTGCTCACGCCGCACAGCCTTGCCACCTCCTCAATGGCCTGCATCTCAAGCGGCGACACCTTGGAGCTTATAGTAACCACCTTAGAGGCCTTTAGGTCAAGCATTATAATCTCTTGTTCTTTGGCCTCGGCGCTCTCCAAGGCATGGATCCTTGTAGTCAGTGTGCACTATAGAAATATTTTATTTTATTCCAGTCTAAGGTGAGCAGGTAACCTTATTACCTAACGCCTGTGCGAAACCACAGCTCCACGGTAAGCCTCTCCATAAAGAGTCTTCTCTCAGCTACCACATCCCTCTTGAGGAGGCCCATGGACTTAAGGCAGCTGTCTATGTCTAGGGAGGAGAGGGAGGATCTGACTACAAGCACCTCCCTGCCGAGCCTGCCCGCCGCCCTGCACAGCTTCAGGTGATTCTCGCCTTCATTGAAGGCCATCAGTTGCCAGTAGGAGCACTCGTCCCAGGGTCTGTCCCTGGCGGGCAGGTAAGGGGGATTAAGAACAACCAGGTCCCACTCGCCTGAGAGGCAGCTCGCTGCGTCACATTGAACTACGAGCGCGTTAGGGCCGAGAGTCGCCCTGGCGGACTCTACCGAGTGTGGTGAGATGTCAACGGCTGCAAGTCTCCTCGGCGAGAAGAGCGCGCCTGCGGCCAGGGCCAACAGTCCCGTGCCGGTGCCGAGGTCGAGGAGGCTCTCATACCTTCTCCCCATGTTCTTCAGCTTCACGAGAGCCTCAACTGCTAACTTCGAGTCGTCGCTGGGCTCGTAGACGCAGTCGTTGGTTGCAACCCTTAGGGGGCCCGCTGGGGTGACTACCGTGAGCCACCTGAGGTCAGCCACATGGCAACACCCAACAGCTGCCCCGGCGTGAGGTCCCTCACCCTCGTGCCGGGGCCCACGCCATCAACGGCCTTGATTGAGCTCTCGCCGAAGCACCTCTCCAGCGCCCTCCGGGCTAGCTTATTCCTGTAGGAGAAGAGACACCTGGTCGCAGCCTCAAGGGCCTCCCCCACGCTGTCCCAAGCCATAATCCTCTCCATCCTCAGCACGGCGGCGTCAACCTTGGGAGTCGGCCTGAACCAGGAGGACGGCATGACACCAAGGAGGCTTGACCTGAAGTAGACCTGGGAGATCACCGACAGCCTTCCGTAGAGCTCACTCCCAGGTCTTGCAATAGCTCTTTTAGCGACCTCAAGCTGAAGGCCGAGAACCATGAGCTTTACGTTGTTGTTCCTGGCCGCCCTGGCTACAATGGTGCTACTGAGGTAGAAGGGCGTGTTTGAGACCACTACGGGGGTCCTTGTAACCTCGGCGTAGGCCTTCCCGTCGCCAACTATAACAGTCACGTTAGCGGGTACCTTGGCTGAGAGCTTTTCCGCCAGCGCACCGTCGAGCTCGACGCCTATCAGCCTCCTGGCGATCCTGGAGACCGGCATCGTCAGTTGTCCCTCGCCGGGCCCTATCTCGAGCACGTCAGCGCCCTCGGCCCCCCTCAGACCTCTGAGGAAGAGCTCTACCCCCTCCTCGTTAACCAGGAACCTCTGCCCCAGGTCACTAGGGTACCTCATTTATGGCCCTCTTTTCTGGGAGCCACGAAGTACGGAGAGGTAGTTCAGGAACGGCACGTCACTCGAGCTCGGGGCAGCGAAGAGGTTATACTTTGACCTTCCCTCGAGCTCCTCCATGACCTTATCAGTCAGGACCTCCACGGGGTCATCCTTTAGGAACTTGCGTATCTCCTCGAAGGACTCAAAGGGCTTCCTGGCCCTGGCGTCGAGTATGGCCATCAGGGTCTTCTTTCCAACGCCCCTGAGGAGCTCTATTGAGTGCAGCCTTATGTTAATGGGCTCCGCCCTGTTGAAGAACTCCACGAACACCTTCTCATTTGACTTTATTATGTACCTTACCGCCTCCCTGAGGTTCCTCTTAGCTATCTCCGTGAGGTCGCTGTACCTTATGGGCGTCCTGGGGGCGGCTATGAAATTCTCCGGTAGACCTTGGGATCTCAGCGCCTTGGAGAAGTCTAAGGGCGAGCTCACGAGCTCAAGGCTCTCATCGCTCACAGCCTTAAGGAGGTCAAGGAGCCTCTGCTCCGTCTTCTCTATTGGAGTGCACAGCCTCTTGCCCTCAAGGCTTATGCAGGCCATCGGTATGCTGACCCTCCTCGTCCGCCTGCCGGTGGGGTCGAGGGGCTCCTCCACGTTCTCAATGACCTCCCTTGCGATGGTGACCTCCTCCAGGGCCTCCACGCGCTGCAGGGGGGTGCCATCAAGCAGGGTGAGCCTGCTAACCCCTATGGCCTGGACCACGGGCCTCTCTCTGTGCCACCTGTGAGGGTCAAGGTAGTAGCCAGCCTCCATAAAGTCGAGCACCACGGCTCTCTGCTCAACCTGGGCCACGTCGAACTGCTCAGCCCTCCGCAGAGGCCCCCTATTCGAAGCCATTATATTACCTACCTTCCCTACCTACTTTCTGAAGCTGAAGCCTTTAAATTCGCTGGAGCTTAAGCCCACGTTAACTCTATATGGCTCCTTCTAGTTGGTAGCAACGCACTTAAGTCCCACAGACCCCATACATGCCGGGAAGCTGATTGAGCGAGAGCACAGGTCAAGGAAGGAGGAGGATGGAGCTACCAAAGAAGCGTGAGGATCTAGAGAAGATATCTGAAGAGGTTGAGTCAAAGGAGCATCTCGAGGAAGAGGAGCATCATGAGCATCACCATCATGAGGAGGACCTGGAGGACGTGGTCTCAGTCCTTGAGCTCCTGGTGGACTCCTTGAACGCTAACTACAAGGAGCTTGAGTCCATGGTCAGCGTGCACTCAGACGAGATAATAAGGATATACAGGGTCCTTGCAAAGATAGTCAAGGCCTGTGGCGAGGCTGACCCCTCAGCTCGCGACAGGACACTGAGGGAGGCAGTTGAACTTCTGCAGCCCTCGATTAACGCTTAGGCGCTCTTGTCTATTACTATGAACTCCCTGCTCCTGAGCTTCAGCGCCCCATAGATGAAACCCAGGCCCTCTATTATCCAGAAGGCTGGTATGGTGAGTATGTACCTCATCCTACCCGACTTCTTGGCCCCGTAGACGTATATGAACCAGTAGGCCATGCTCGTGGGCGCCGCTATGAGGAGAAGCAGAAGGGAGTGAGTCAGGGGCACCAGCACCCATAGACCTATGAGGCCTATGGTCCTGAGGAACGACTTAATTATGGTGATTGTCCTCATCGACGCCGGAACCTCCCTCCAGCTCTCCAGTATGCCCGCGTGCCACCTGGTCCTCTGCCTTATGAGGTCTATCACCGAGTTCGGGCTCAGTATGCTGACCTTGGTCCTGCTCTGCCACGTGCGTCCCTCGAACTTTAGCACCTTGGCTGCGAACGTGTAGTCCTCAACCTTGCTCGGCTCATTGAATGCGTTGCTCTGAATTAGAAAAGACCCCTTAACCCCCAGCAGCTCGCCGTGCAGCCCTACGTACGGCCTTCTAAGGAGCCCCGTGAAGAACCTGAAGAACGAGAGGTCATCGATGAGCCTGGCGAAGTCCATTATAAACGCCATATATGACTTGCCCTTCCTCGGCACTAGTATGGGGTTAAAGGCAACATAGCCGTACCTTTCATAGTAGGGTATCTCGTAAAGGAAGCTGTCATCAAGGACAAGGTTATCATCATCAAGGAACACATACCACGTGTCAGGCCTCACAAAGTTCTCAACAAAGTACCTGAGGGCCCTGCCCTTCCCGAAAAGGTCCCTCCTGTAATCCTTTGGAACGACAACTAAGTTTATCCAGCTCAATTTTCTTAAGTAACTTTCCAGCGGCGCACCTTCGTCAATAACTACGTAAATCGGAAGGCCGAGGAACCTGTTGTGGCTGAGGGAGGCCAGCAGGGAGTCCTTGACCTTCTCGCTAGCTATAGATGGGATGACGAGGACCGCGTTGCTAGCCTTGTTGGGACTTCTCTTGGCCGAGTAGGCCGCCAGGGCGACAGCCAGAACTATCAGGTAGGCGCTAAGCAGGCTCCAGTCCACAGTAATGGCGTACTTGACGTAGGGGTCCGCCTGGGGCATCTGGTAGAGGGAAGAGGTTAGCTCCTCTAGGGCGTTCGTTCTGCGGCACCTTTAGTGCCCTGGCAGAGCTAGATAATTAACCTGAGCAGGGCCCTGTTTATGCGTACTCACGCCACGTGTAGCCGCACTTTGTGCACTTGTAAAACCTTGTCGGTGGCTCATCAGCCGCCCTGGTCTGCATCATCCAGGCTAGGACCTCGTCGTTACCGCAGCGGGGACACCTGACGCTGCCCTTAAGGACCTGGGCCGTGGGCGGGGGCGCCGTGGCGTCGACAACTACTATCTTTTCCTTTGGCGTGTGCATGACCTTCTGGCTGAAGCTGAGCGCCTGGGCGGTCTTGCCCTGAGCCTCCTCCTTGTAGCCGCACTTGGGGCAAACAAAGTAAAGCTTCCCGTTTATTGACATAGGTCTCATCAATGTGCCGCACTTTGGACAGAACTTAATCTGTTGAGCCATGTCTCACACCTGTTAGCCTCTATGTTGTGCAAGCTGAGAGTTAAATAGATTAAGCTAATACCAGCCCTTTCTCAAACGCGCTTAACAACCTATCAAGGCATTTAAGCTAAGCAGACCAGGGCTTTAGGTCTATAACTCTGAGACGTTGCCAGGACGCCTGCCCCCTGACGCGCTTAAGGAAGCTCTCCTGAGCGCATCCTCGAGCTCCTTCTCCCTGAGCCCCTTCCTGACCCTGCCCGAGGCTATGTTGTCATGGCCGCCGACGTCCTCTAACACGCCAAGCCTGTGAAGCTCCTCGGCTATCCTCATGGCCTCGCCGTGGCCGCTCCTTATGATTAGAAGCTCCACGCCATCTTCCCTTGACGTCCACAGGGCGACGGCGCTCTTAGTCATTTTGTATATAGCCGATGCCAGGGCTGAGGCCCCGCTCCTCCTCCACTTGTCCCTGGCGTCGACGAACTTGACGAAGCCCACTGTTTTAGCAGTCATAGCTAAGCTCATAGCTGCCTCCTTGACCTCCTTGTCGCTCCTCTCTGAGACCTCAAGACCCTTGGACACTAGGCTCTCGTATTCATTTTCACTAGCGGGCGCTATCAGCGACAGGTCAAAGGGCACGACGCTTGCGGCCCACCTAACGTACTTCCTCCACATCTCAGGGTCCTTGGACTGGTTTATGGCCTTTGACATCGACGCTGCGAGCTTCACCATGCCCTCCGTGGCGTCCCTGCTGCTCCTGCTGAGCCACCCTCCGCCCTCCAATATGGCCGCGCTGGAGACGAGGTCCTTGAGCCTTGGCGTCAGTTTAACCCCCTGCGACTCAAGGAAGACCTTGACGAGCACAGAGGTGGGGGACAGGCCGACAAACGCTATGGCGGAGAACTTCTCCTCTATATACGCGCTCTTCTCTATTGTGATCTTGTGGTGGTCGAAGTAGTAGAGCTTGGGCCGGCACCCCTCCCCTGCTAGCTGATCCAGCGCAGCCTCGACCTCCTGCGTGAATGGTATATCAAGCAGGACGAGGTAGTCCCAGCAGCCTCCCTTCAGGGCCTCGCCCAGCGTCCTGGGGCTCGCTGGGCGGAGCTCAGGAGAGCACCTGATTCCTTTGACTGGGAAGGCGCGGGCGACCTCGCTGGCGTAGACTATCTCGGCCGACGCTATTATACCGTCGGCGTCCCAGTCACCGACCACCAGCACCTTAGGGCACTGCTGCGACATTGGCCTTCATATCCCCCGCTTGATCTATTGGCTTTCAGTCCTAACTCTATGAGCGCCTCACTGTGTCATTTGAAATAGTTTCTAGTTGTTAAATTCTATTATGCTCCTTCGACATGCCGTGGAGGGCCGCAGAGCCCCTTTGGCAGTAGCACCAGTTCGCCCTCGCTACCAACTATGCTGGTGTAAGCGCCTTTAAAGTAGCACAGCGCAATGGCCGCGGCCACTACAGCATCGGCCTCATCCCTGTTAACGTTTAGCGGAGGCCTAAGGCCGAGGGCCTGAAGGACCTCGGCGTAGCTTCTGCAGGAGCCCGACCTTAGCGCACTCCTTGGGTGAGTCTCAATAACCTCTGCCCCAGCGCCGGATATCACGGGTACCAGCCTCTGGGCCCTGAGTGAAAGGTCCCTCATCGACCTCAGGGTCGAGGGCAGGAGCCTGTAGCCCTCCTTGATGGCCTTTCTTTCAAAGTCCCTGTAGGGACCCTTCCCGAGAGATAGCGGCGCATCTATGGCAACAACCTTCGGCCCGCTGGAGAGCACGAACCTTATTATCTCCTCGTCGGCCCTTGCGACGCTAACTATTACCTGTTGGCCGTCTATTAGGGCCAGGCCCGTCCTTCGCCTTGGGGAGGCCGCCAGGTCAATCCCTATAAATGTCATCAGGGGACTAGCCTCTCGGGGTCCCTCGGCAGGAGCCTTGCCTCCCTCACGTTGTCAAGGTTGAGGAACTGCTTCACAATCCTCTCCAAGCCTAGCCCTGCCCCTCCGTGTGGGGGTGCGCCGTACTTGAAGAAGTTGAGGTAGAACTGGAACTTCTCAGGCGAGAGCCCCTTGTCATTTAAGTTTACAAGCAGCTGGTCGTACCTGTGCTCCCTCTGGCTCCCTGTGGCTATCTCAAGGCCTCTGAAGAGCAGGTCAAAGCCGAGGGTCCAGTCAGGCTCCCCGTGCTTCCTCATTGTATAGAACGGCCTCACGCGCCAGGGGTACTCCGTTACGAAGACAAAGTCGCTGTCATACTCCTTAAGCGCATAGTCACCAAGGTAGCGCTCGGCCTGCGGGTCGAGGTCTTCCATGTAGGGTATCTCATGCTTGTACCTCTCCTTTAGGATCTCATAGGCCTCCTTTATTGGTATGCGCGGCACCTTGCTTGGGACCCTGAGGGTCAGGTCAAAGTGGTTCCTTACAGCCCTCAGCGAGTCGTCAACCTCTGCCTCCTTGCCAAGGTATTTGAAGAAGGACTCGAGAATGTTCATAACGTCCTCGGGCCCCTCTATGAAGCCCATCTCTATGTCAAGGCCGTGGAACTCCGTCAGGTGCTTAACAGTGTGGTGCGCCTCGGCCCTGAAGACAGGCCCTACCTCAAAGACCCTCTCAAGGCCGGCGATCACCGCCATCTGCTTGTAGAACTGTGGACTCTGGGCCAGGTAGGCCTCTCTCCCGAAGTAGATTACTGGAAATACCTCAGCTCCCCCCTCAGTCCCCGCGGCGACTATCTTTGGGGTGAAGATCTCAACGAAGCCGTTAGACCTGAAGAAATCCCTGAACTTGTTGGCGACCCAGGACTCGAACTGGAAGACTGCCGAGACCTTGAGGTTCCTGACGTCAAGCCACCTGTAGTCAAGCCTGACGTTAAGCTGCGCCTCGGTGCTCGTGGCGGGTTCAAGAGGTATGGGCTCAACGGGCCTTGAGAGCACCTTAAGGTCCGTTGCCTGTAGCTCGTACTTCAGCTTGCTCCTGCTCTCGACCAGGGTGCCCTCGAAGCAGGCCACGGACTCCTTCACCAGGTCCTTTGACGCCTCGATGAACTCGTCTGGGGTCACGCCCTTCTTTATCACGACCTGAAGCATGCCCGTCCTATCCCTCAGCATCACGAACCTGACGCCGCCCAGGTCCCTGATGTTGTCGACCCACCCGCAGGCGCTGACCTTCTGCCCTAAGAGACCCTGCGCGTTGTCATAGATTTGTGATATGAACGTAGTCTTCAGCAAGCCTGCCCCCGCCTCCAGGGAAGTAATGGGCAATATAAGCGTTGATTACACCAAACAGCCCATGTAATTAAGGATAAAACTGTAGGATAGGCAAGAAACTTGGTGCCTTCGTTGCCTTCTGAGAAGCTCATAACCTTAAGGGAGGCGGCCGACGTAGTCAGAGACGGTGACGAGATCACTATAAGCGGCATGACCTTCTTCAGGAACCCAACGGCCCTGATAGCCTCCCTGATAAGCGCCGGAAGAAAGGACCTGTCGTTTGTCGACAGGGAGCCAGGCTTCGGGCTCGACGTCATGGTTGCCATGGGTGCGCTGAGGAGTGTCAGGGCCGCCATGGCAACCTTTGAGCACTACGGGCTATCACCGAGCGTCAGGAGGGCGGCTGAGGAGGGGAGGATTAGGTACCTTGAGGACACGTGCGGGGCGATTATAGCTGGCCTCAGGGCCGGGGCCCAGGGGGTCCCCTTCATGCCGGTGCGGGGTATCATAGGCTCAGACCTAGTTAAGGTCCACGAGGCTGCAGGCACCTGGAAGGTCGTGCAGGACCCGTTCTCAGGTGAGAGCCTGGTGGCCGTGAAGGCCATAGAGCCTGACGTCGCCCTCGTACACGTTCAGGTGAGTGACGAGTACGGAAACGCTGTAATAAAGGGGCCGAGGTTTGAGGACGAGCTCAAGATAAGGGCTGCCAAGAGGGTCGTGCTGTCGGCTGAGCAGGTCGTAAGCAGCGACGAGCTTAGGGCGATGACGAGGGACCTGGGCCTCACGCTCTCGGCAACTTCTCTCTACACCTCGGCCGTGGTTAAGGTTCCAGGGGGCGCCTGGCCGACGGGGGTCTATGGCTCTTACGACCCTGACTACGCCGCTATAGAGGCCTACTACAAGGCGGCCAAGCAGGGCTCGGCCAAGGAGTGGGTGGCCCAGAACCTCCTCAGGAGGTGGTCCTGATGTCTGCAAGGCCAACGGACCTTATGGTAAAGTGCATGGCGGGCTTTGTGGAGGACGGGGACTACGTCTATCACGGCCTCGACAGCTCCCTGCCGACGCTTGCTATGGCTTATGCCGCCAGGTACCTTGGGAGGCGGTTCACGTGGCACAGCGTGGCTGAGCCCTTCGAGCCCGACCCGTCTAAGGTTGTGCTCAGGCCCTCAACGGGGGACCCTTCAATGGAGCCGGAGCCCGTCGGCTTCTTCACCACCATAGACTCCTTTGACCTGGCCGCCAAGGGTCACATGGACCTCATGTACTTCGGGGCGGCGCAAATTGATGAGAAGGGAAACGTAAACCTCACGGCCATAGGTAGCTACGAGAGGCCCAGGGTCAAGCTGCCTGGGGGCGCGGCCGCTGCTTATCTCTTCCCGCTCGTCAGGAAGATAGTTGTGTGGGCTAGGCACGAGCCCAGGGTGCTGGTCCCGAAGGTCGACTTCGTTACCGGCAGCGGCGAGGAGAGGCTCAGGAGGGGCCTGAAGCTTTACCTATGCACTAACAGGGCCCTCATAGAGCTCACTCAGCAGGGGCCCGTCCTCAGGGCCGTCTTCCACGGCTTCCCTTTCAAGGAGGTGCTGGAGTCAGCGTCCATGAGGATAACCGTGCCAGGGAGGGTTGACGTCATACCCCCGCTCAGCGAGGGGGAGCTGAAGGTCATCTCAGAGGCCGACCCCAGCGGGCTCAGGTACGAGGAGGGCTACGGTTAGGGCCGCGAGGCGCTGCGTCATCGGCTAAGCCCTGAAGGTTGCCTCAAAGGAGAACTGCCTGGTCTCCCCCGGCCCCACTACAGCGAGCCCTAGGCCATTATGGAAGGCGTCTGGGGCCCCGCTCATGGGCTCAAGGGCCACGGCCCCCTCAACCCCTGTGTAGACCTGGAAGAACTTCATATTATCACTTGATATGGAGACCAGTCCAAGGGGGCTCTCGAGCCTTATGCGGCCGCTCTGAACCAAGAAGCAGTCGTCGTAATCCCCGTCATCACCAAAGGCGTGGGGCAGTAGCCTGCCTGTCGGTATCTTGTTTACGCTCTCGCAGAGCACGACCTGGCCCTCAGGTATAAGCCTCCAGGGCTCGGCCACCCTGAAGTATGGGTGCCAGCCAACCACGAGCGGGGCCCTCCTTGGGCCCACGTTCACGAAGGTCGCAGTGGCATTGAGGGAGCCAGAGACCTCATACTTGACCTTTACTAGGAGCTCAGTGGGGTACCCTGGGTGCCTCAGCCTAGCTGACAGCTCCACGCTCCTCTCATCCATGTCATCAACGCTGAAGGCCTCGCTGAGCAGGAGGCCATGAATGGCGTGGCCCTCCTGGTTGCGGGGAAGCTCATAGGTGACACTGTCAAACTCGTAGGAGCCTCCCCTGACTCTATTAGCGTAGGGGGCCAGGAAGGCCATGCCTGCCTTGGTCGGGCGTGACACGTCACCCCTGAGGAGCCACTCCCTGCCACCCACGTCATAAATAGCCGCTACATAGGCTCCGACCTCGTAAACCTCAACTACAAGGTTTCCGTCTGAGAGGGCCAGCAAGTCAGCTCACATGGTATCCTTATGGCAACGGGGCTTATAAGTGCAGGACCTTGGCTTTAAGCCACCTAAAGGGCCAGCAAAGGAGATTAAGCCCCTCGACCTTAAGGTCGCCTGGCGGATGAGGAGAACTTACCCGACCTACGTGATGACGAGGGCTAGGGTTACCGACGCCATAGAGCTCAAAGCCTCCGCCCTGCGCACTGAGCAAGGGCAGGAGCTTGCGACCAAGGAGGATAATGATTATTGATGGCTACAATGACGAGCCGGGAGGCCTTGGGGTGCCGCCGTACATAGATGTGTACGCCAGATACATGGCCGGCGCCGCGATCGACGCAAGTAAGGACGCCACAGTACATTACATAGTTGTCGACGAGCTGAGGGCAAGGCGTAACCCGGTTGACCTCCTAAGGCTCTACGACGCGGTGGTATTCATAGCTGGCGTCGTGGTTCCAGGTAAGTACATAGGCGGCAGGCCGGCGAGGGCGGAGGAGCTGGCCTCGTGGGCCTCGGCCCTTGAGGGCCCGCTCAAGGTGCTGGTGGGCCCGGCTGCTAGGTGGGGCATGGGGCCTGAGGGTGGCAGGGCCGCCTACCCGCCGTCCTTCTTTAAGACCCACGGCTTCGACGTTCTAGTAACTGGCGACCCGGAGGAGTACGTCCACGACCTAGTAATGTATGGCGAGGAGAGGGCCTCGCCGAGGCAGGTGAGGGAGAGCTACGACAAGGTTAACAGGTACGCTGTCCTCGGGGCCTGGATAGTGAGGTTTCACCCGAACCTTGGCAAGAACCTGGTGGCTGAGATAGAGACATACAGGGGCTGCGCGAGGTGGGTGAGCGGCGGCTGCTCCTTCTGTGTTGAGCCCCTAAGGGGGAGACCAATAGTCAGGGACCCGAAGTCCATAGCCCTTGAGGTGGAGGCCCTCTACAGGGCCGGCGTGAGGAACTTCAGGCTAGGCCGACAGGCTGACATACTGGTCTACGGCTCGTCGGGCCTTGGCTCGGAGGAGTGGCCTAAGCCGTCGTCCGAGGAGCTTGAGAGGCTTTTCAGGGGGGTGCGCTCGGCGGCCCCAGGCCTTGAGGTGCTTCACATAGACAACGTCAACCCTGGCACGATAGCCAGGTACCCCGAGGAGTCAACAGAGGCCCTTAAGGTAATAGTTAAATATCATACGCCTGGCGACGTTGCAGCCCTTGGAGTGGAGAGCGTCGACCCGAAGGTTGTCAAGATAAATAACCTGAAGGTGACGCTCGAGGACGCCATGAATGCCGTCGAGGTCATAAACAAGGTAGGCTCCGAGAGGGGCTATAACGGCCTCCCAGAGCTGCTACCGGGGATAAACTTCATACTGGGCCTTCCGGGCGAGAGGAGGGAGAGCTACAGGCTCAACAGGGAGTTCCTGGACGAGATACTCAGGCGAAGGCTTCTCGTGAGGAGGGTCAACGTCAGGAAGCTGCTGGCGCTCCCAACTACAAGGGTCTTCATGATGGACTGGGGGGTCGACAGGAAGCTCGAGGCTGAGGCTAAGTCGTTCACCTACTTTGTCAGGCACGTCTTTGACAGGCGCGAGCTCTCCTGGGTGGCCCCGAAGGGCACCGTGCTTAAGGGGCTATGGGTCGAGGAGTGTGAGCACGGCTACTGCTACGCAAGGCAGGCCGGCAGCTACCCGCTCATGGTAATGATAAGGGGCTCCTTCCCCAAGCTTCAGTACATAGAGTCAGTCAGGGTTGAGGGCGTGCACTCCTCAAGGGCTGTCGAGGGTTTAGTGGAGTCGATAAGCCCTGGTAGCTAGCCTTGGGGGAATTCAAGCTCAAGTTCATAGGAGAGAACCCTGAGCAGGAGGACTGCGGTGAAGCTGGCGACAGGGGCGTATGTCCTGGAGAGCTCCTCTGTGAAGTAGTAGACCATGCTGCCCACCGCCGTGACTGTGCGTAAATCTCCCTCTTCAGAACCATGAGGACCTTGTCAACAGGCACGTCCCTGAGGGCGCCGCCCGTGCTCACAAGCGTTGCAATTATAGCGACGGCTATTACGTTAAGGCCCTTGGATGCAGCTAGGTACGCTCCAAAGATAGCAAAGTCAGCTAGGCCCGTTGGCATCAGATATGAAGAGGGCCTTGGCTATAGAGGGCACCTGCGACGCTCTTCCTCACGCCCTTGAAGGAGCCTGAAGCCGAGAAGCGCACGATACCCATGTAGTTAAGCGCGTCGAACAGCGTGGGCTCCATGGTTGATCCCGCGCTGTTGCGCCGAAGCGTTTTGTACTTCAAGCGATAGGCCAAGCTATATTTAACTTTTGCCGATAATCACTATATAGGGTACAGAGCTTTGAAAAGCGACGACGGAAGCTCCAACTCAAGCGGCTTCGTCGTTAAGAGAAAGGTGCAGGTGACGGGTGGCTCCACATATATAGTCTCTATTCCTAAGGAGTGGGCTAAGCTGCTCAATATAGATAGGGGGGCTGAGGTCCTCCTCGAGCTCAACCCCGAGGGCTGGATAAGGCTCAGGGCCTCAGACGCCGCGCCCAACAGGTCTGAGAGGGTGGCCCAGATTACAATAAGCCCTAACACAAGCGACGCCACCCTCTCAATGGAAGTTATATCAGCTTACCTGACGGGCTACGACACCATAGTGCTTAGGTTCAGCCCTGACGCCTCCGAGGTTGCCGAGAAGGTTGCCAACTTCGTTAGGACCAAGGCCATAGGGCTTGAGCTGCTTGAGGAATCCTACGACCAACTAATACTTAAGGCCGTCGTCGACCTCACGTCAATATCAGCCCGCATGGTCGTGGAGAACATGATCAAGGTTGTCAAGTCAATGATAGAGGACCTCTCAGACGTAGTCGAAGGTCTCAGGCAGAGGGGGCTCCTAGAGACCGTGGTCAGGCGCGATGACATAGTCGACAAGCTGTACCTCTACATATACAAGCAGCTCAACCTGGCCCTCCAGGGCCTCATGAGCCCCAAGGAACTTGGGATGAACACTCTTGCAGAGAGCATTAACATATTCACTCTTGTCAAGAGCCTCGAGCGCATAGCTGACCAGGTAGTGTCCATAGCACAGTGGCTCCTTGACTATGACAAGCAACTGCCACCTGACGTCAGGCAGCTGTTCGGCAAGGTCAAGGGAAGCGTAATGCGCTCCATCGACCTTGCCAGCACGCTCTCCCGCGAGCAGGCGGTCACCATGTACGAGTCACTGCATGAGGAGGCCCTCTGGGTGGCCGAGCTCTACTCTAAGGCCAGGGCCTCGGGGTGCGCTAACGAGTGCTACCCCGTCTTTGACGGGGCTAGGAGGATGTTAGCCCATACAATAGACCTCCTTGAGGCTATCATGGGCCTGAACTTCCTTAAGGGCCTAGAGGCCCAGGTCCTTCAGGGCGCAGCTAATGGACCTTAGAGAACCTTAGATATGCGTCTAGGCCTGTACAAAAGCGGTGAACTGCCCCGCCCTCACGGGCGGGGCACCCCCACCTCGCGGTGATGATTTCCTGCCTCCCAGGGCGGCCTCGATCCCCCACCCACAGCTGAGGCTCCATCGGGCGGAGCCGTTTCTGTGACGCCCCATGTGGAAGAGGGGTG
>Ga0081474_143721_pt1 | contig 80758 bp, 79 predicted proteins | sample OneHunmetagenome_2_FD_70978 | JGI IMG/M metagenome (GOLD analysis project Ga0081474, IMG submission 70978) | Ferrous microbial mat communities from One Hundred Spring Plain, Yellowstone National Park, USA v2 (version 2) | ecosystem: Environmental > Aquatic > Non-marine Saline and Alkaline >... | reverse complement strand
ACCGTCGACCTTAGCCCCTAAGTCTACCACAACGTTATCTCCCGGTCTCAGCTTCCTGCCAGTAGGGACGTGATGAGGGAAGGCGCTGTTCTCCGAGAAGGCCACTATAGTAGGGAAAGCGTAGTCCTCAGCCCCAGCTTTCCTCATCCCCCAGTCCAAGAGTCCAGCTAACTCGGTTTCCGTAATCCCTTCCACCAAGTTCTCCCTCAAACTCTCCACAGCCTTAGCAGTTGACTTCCACGACCTCTTTATCCTCTCTATTTCCTCTTCCTCTTTCACCGCCCTCATCCCCAGGATCTCCTGGGACGCATCCCTGAGTTTGAACTTAGAGGAGATCCTGATGTAAGTGGAAGTGTTGACCCAGTTGAGGTCCACGGCCAATCTTCGTTCTCCGCAGATCCTGAAGATCAGGTCATCCAAGGTCCCCACGTATGCCTCTTCATCGACTCTATATGTGGAATAGGCCTTGACCTGAAGGCCCTTGATTGTCATACTCCTATTTCTCTCCAAGATGGGGACTAAGAGATATGGATTACCATCTGTGTAAACTAAGGCGCCAACTCCCCTGTAGCCTGAGAAGTAGAACAGGTTGGGTTCACCTAGTATTACTACGCACTCTTCCTCGCCCTTCAAGAGCTCTAGCTTGTGGAGTCTCAACTCTTCGCACCTATCCTTAATCCCCTGTTTAAGGGAATTCGGTGATCAGTTTTAAGTGTGAACTTGAAGTTAGGCTCCCTTATTTTATTAGCCACCAGGAATGCAGTCCTGAGTAGTTCCAGCTTAATGTGCTCCTGGTAGTCACCTCTGAGTATTCCCATGATGTCAATTACCTTGTCCTCCCTGTATAGACATGTCTTCAGCTTACCATCGGCAGTTAGCCTAATCCTATTGCATCCGGCGCAGAATAAGGGGTTAGCGAAGGGTTTCACTACCTCCACCGTTACACCTGAGGGAAGGACATACCTCGGCCTAATGTGTTTCTCCCTATACTCCACCTTCTTCGCGATCTTAGACAGGATCGACTCGATCCCCTCGAGCCTCTCGTGCATGTTGAAGGACTCCTTGCCCATTCCCACTGGATGAAGCTCTATTAGGTGCACGTCAGCACCAACTTCGGAGGCGAAGTCTATGACCCTGAATACTTCGTCCAAGTTGAGCTTAGTCGCAACGAAGTTCAACTTCAGTGGTGTGAGGCCAGCTTCTATGGCAACTTTAACACCGCGTAGAACTCTATCTAAGCCGTCCACTCCCGTTATCTTCTTGAACCTCTCTCTGTTCATGGTATGAAGGCTTACGTTAACTCTATTGAGACCAGCTTCCTTGAGTTTCACTGCTATAGCCTCTAGGGAGAAACCGTTAGTAGTCATGGAGACTTCTCCTATTCCTGAGTCCTTAACACTTCTTACTACTTCTGTGATGTCCCTCCTCACAGTGGGTTCTCCTCCGGTGATCTTAGCCGTGCTTATGCCTAGTCCCACTGCAGCTTTGCAGACTAGCCCTATCTCCTGTGGGCTCAGACCCTTCTCCTCGCTCTCCTCCCCCTCCATATGGCAGAAGAAGCAGCGGAAGTTACAGACGTGTGTGGCTGTTATTCTGAGATCCGTAACTTCTCTGCCGAATCTGTCAATGAGCATAATTATATTTCCCTGTGCATAATATAAGCATGAGTATAGTATGGAGACTCTATGCCCTAGGTGCGGGATAAGGATGGACATGATTAAGGAAACAGAGATCATTGCCAATGGGGAGAGAATAATTAAATATTTCTATAAATGCCCTGCATGCGGCGTTAAGCTCTCACACTCACATTTAACCATAAAGCAGGACGGCACGGGCGTAACCATAACTGTAGCTAGGCCTGTCCCAGCTCACTGAGCAATTTCCTTAGTTCCATGAGGTGAAGGGGGGGAAAAAGCGAGATGAGGCCAAGGAACTTCATGTTAAATAAGTTCCTCAGGACTGTGGGTTCCACTTCATATCCCGTGAGTAAGGCTCTTGCTGCACTCAAGTAGGACTTCAGGTTATTGATGTATCTGTAGCTCATGAACATAAGGATCACCAATACATCCCACGCTCTATACTCTTCGTTTTCCTGTCTTATAGCCTGCTCTGCATCTATGACGTAAACCCTTCGCCTAGTCACAATGAAGTTACTTGGTTTGGTATCTCCCATCACGTATCCAGCGTTGTGTATAACCCTTAAGCCCTTGCCCAGTTCGTAGTAGATCTCTTCGTTACTGGCCTCTATATACTGTCTTATGACTACCTCCTCCTCTAGGTCGAAATCTAGAACTCGTGGGACTTCAAGATCCCTCCACCGTTCCAACATGAAATCCAGTTCCCTTCTCATCCTCTCCTTTCCTAGAGCAACGAAGGGGTAACTCCTGAAGGAGTTAACTATGAAGAACCACTTCACTGATATTGCGGTACTATAACGTTTAACAGCTACTTTCTTTCCGTCTATAACCTCCACTCTTGTCTGGCTTATTACGGAGTCCAGGAACTTCTCTATGGGCGTCCTCTGGTTCACTGTGTACAGCATAGAGAAATATCATTGAGTTATAAAATTGGTGAGTGCGGTGGAGCTCTTTTTCTAGCTTCTCCTCAAGTGAGTTAACTCCTCACTTTCAGCGTAAGGATAGACCATGCGTAAAGCGTTAAGACGAAGACTCAAAGATCCCTTAAAAGGCACTAGTTGTTGAGTTATCAAGGACCCCCAAGGGGATGAGACTGTAATCCCTGCCTGAAATCCTTTTAAGTCTCAGCCGAAGAAGTTCAGACTCATGGTCGAAGTAATAGTGATTATGAACCGGGAAGGACAGATATTAGACATCGCTCCAAGGTGGGTCAAAATGGTTAACTTGGAAGAGGTGGAGAGAAAGGAGGTATTTGATGACGGTGAGTTGATCAGACTGAAGGTAGAGGTCAAGGCATAGTCGTTAATTACCTAGCCTTAAGTGGAACAGTGGCTCCTATCTCTTCATCAATCAGAGATGTATATGGAAAAGGTTTTAATGGAGTCCTTCAGTTGAAGGGAAATAGGCGATCCGTATTTGTGTCAAATGTATTCGAGAACTCAATAGAACTATTGGAGGGGAGTTGGCCCACTCCACTCCTTAAGTTACGTATAGGTAAGGACGTGTGGGGAAAACTCGAGTTCTACAATCCTTTTAGCAGGAGCGTTAAGGATAGGACAGCTTTTTTCCTATTTAGGGAGGCCCTGAAGAAGGACATTAAGTGGATCGCTGAAGCCTCCTCAGGTAATACTGCAATAGCTCTCGCCTCACTCTCTGCTATCTTCGGCGTTAAATTCACAGCGTTCATCCCCTTGACTTCCCCATCGAGCTTCAAATCTGTGCTGTCTCTATTGGGGGCGGAATACGTAGAAGCTGGGGACAGAACAACGGATCTCGTACCCCTAGTCAAGGAGTTCGCTAAGAGGTTCGGTGCTTCTAACTTAGATCAATTCTCGAACCCAGTCAACGTTGAGGCCCATTATCAGACTACGGCGAAGGAGATATGGGAGCAAATGGAGTCAGTTGGTAAGAAGCCCAGGAGGATAATAGCTACCGTAGGGACTGGAGGACATCTGGCTGGGATGGTGAAGTTCTTCAAAGAGGTAGATCCCACTGTTAAGGTGGTAGGGGTCCAGCCTGCTGAAGGGGAGAGGATACCAGGCATAAAGAGGCAATCCAGTGATAACCCTTTCCTTAGGTCCTACCCCCCCGATGAATTAGTGGACGTGAGATTTAAAGATGCCTTAAACGGCATAAGAGCCGTGGCCTCCGTCGATGGTATTCTCATAGGACCTTCGGCTGGTGCAACAGTTGCTGCTTACCTTATGGAGCAAACCGATGATACAACTGTGCTGATCTTCCCTGACGACGTTTTCAAATACTTAGACGAAATCCCCTTGGAGTCAGGGGAGGGTTAGAGTATTTCGTCATTAGCCTATCTCATTGTCTTTCGATCTGCACCCTTATGATCTAGGGGCTCTAAACTTCACAGTTATGGAGTAAGTCCCTCTCTCGGATTGAACGGATTCCACAATGTTTCCCGTTTCTTCGCACCACTTCTTAACCTCCTGAATTGAGGACTTCCAAGGTGTTTTAATGACAACTGTATCTCCTTCTTGACTTTCCCACCAGATCCTTACTACCTCGGCCAGAACCATGGAGCAGACGTCACGTGACTCTATGATCCCCCTATTCACAGGGTCACCACCACGTCCGATTCAGCTGCCTCCTTTAAAAATGATACCCCTCCACTCAAGTCGACCCCTTCCATTAAATCCTCAGGCCCCATGCCCGCTATCCTCAATCCAACCTCGTCAACGTAGAACTTAACCCCTAGTTTCATAGCCTCCTCTAACATCTTCGTGGTGGAGCTCACACCAATTCTGCGCAACCTAAGTTTTATGTAGATTGTAGCTAGCCATCCCATAGAGGTACCAGCTCTCCCCTTCCTCCTCTTAGTGAAGAGGACTACAGCGTTGGACGTAACGAAAACTTTAGCTTCCCATCCAAGAGCCTTGGCATCCATGGATATAACTAGGCAGTGATACAGGCTCTCCAGGGAGTTCGAGGCCAGTAAGACAGTTACCTTCTTCACGGGAGGAAATTCGCTATCTAACTTAAAATTATGTCTAGTCCCCTTCTTAGCGCAAGTTAAATAGCCATGGGGTTCATAAGTCACATATGAAGGAAAGAGTACCACCGAATCAGGTAGTGACGTCCAAGTTCCCCGTGCTAAGTATTTCCAATACGCCTAGGGTGAGCAGAGAGGAATTCGAACTCAAGATCGTAGGGTCTGTGGATAATCCATTGACTTTGAAGTGGGAGGATCTAATGAGGAATTTCCCCAAGGTGGAGAAGGTCTTAGACTTTCACTGTGTTACTGGGTGGAGCAGGCTAGAAGACAAGTGGGAGGGCATACCCTTCAAGTCGGTCCTGGAGATAGCCAAACCCAGAGGTCATTTCCTGGTGCTTCACTCATATGATGGCTACACTACGAACGTACCTATAGACTACGCAATGAGAGAAGATTCGTTATTAGCCTTCGGCTTTAACGGCAATCCACTCGATCCGGACCACGGAGGCCCTCTTAGGGCTCTGATCCCCTACCTTTATGCTTGGAAGAGCGCTAAATGGCTTCACGTAATTGAGGTCACAGAAGAGAACATGCCAGGTTACTGGGAGCAAAGGGGTTATCATATGTTAGGAGATCCTTGGAAAGAGCAACGCTATTCTGGTCTTCACGACTTCCTGTCCATACTCAACTTCAGGAGAAGGAGGAGGTATTGAGATCTAGTCCTCCTCGAGGTCTCTGTGCTTTCATTTCCCTCCGCTTTCTCATGGTCGTTATTAAGCCTCAACTCCTTCCTTAGTGTCGTGAAGATAAGAGCTTTAGTAGTATTTCAAACCAAGCTCGACAGACAGAGAACAGAGAGGTATACCCACGAACTTCTTCACTCGGCCGAGCAGACCATAGAGGTTTGGACCAAGAGACTTTCTTTGCCTCCTACCCCTAAGGGAATCAGCCTCGATAGGCTAGCTGAGTTCGAAGTCGACAGTAGGATTTCATACGCCTTAGTTCACATAAGTGATAAAGACAGTAGGATCAGGGACCTATCTGGTTTCCTTAGGTCCACACGTTCATCCTTCGCATCTGTCCTCCTCAGGACGCCCGATAGGATCCGGGAGATTTCGAAACTAGTGGAGTCGTTGGAACCTGAGATCGCCACTAGGTTCTCTATTCTCCTCAATGAGGACTTCTTGGCTACGCCCTACTACCCAGCAGGTTCGGCTAATGTATCGGAGGACTCCCTAGCGTTAAGTCTTAGGTATGTGAAGGAGTTCGCTGAAGGTAAAGGTGCTGAAGCCTTGAGGGAGGCAGATGAAGTGGGAAGGAAACTCTCACTTTCTCTTGGTCTCTACTATCTAGGTATAGACCCTTCACTCTCCCCGTGGATGGAAGAAAGCGTAGGTAAGTTGATCGAGGATAGGAGCTCCAAAATCTTCTCTTTCGGTAACTTGAACGCCATATCCTCCATAAACAGGGAGATCTTGACGTCAGTGGCCAAGGCAGGGGTGAGGGGGATCGGGTTCTCAGAGCTCATGTTGCCCGTGGCTGAGGATAGTGTTTTAACCGAGAGGGTTGGAGAAGGAGTTCTGACTTTACGTGACCTCTTGCTCTACTCATCGGTCTGTGTAGCAGGCTTAGATATGGTCGCGGTTAACTTAACTGGCAGTAACTTGGAGGCCCTACTCAGGGATGCTTTCGCTGTCTACTTAACTAAGGGTAGACCTTACGGTGTGAGGCTCATAGTGTTCCCAGGAAGCCAAGCTTTGGATCGGGTGGAAATCAAAGGCTTCGGTGCTACTTACGTAGTGAAACCGTTTTAAAGCAATATGTAACTACTTTTATATACCATCATTATCACTTATACACTGTGGTGGATGTTTATGGAAATTAGAAGAGTTCAGAGATTCGGTAAATCAACCTTGATGGTGTCCCTCCCAGCTGACTGGGTTAAAGAGGTGGGGCTGGCTCCAGGTCACAGTGTGTATATAGAGACTGACGAAGACGGCTCCATAAAGATCTACCCTCCATTTATGAAGGTAGAGGGTGGGAATAGAGAGCTCAAGGTGAGCATAAGGACTAAACCCGTCCCGGAAATGGTGAGCAGGACCATTTACGCTGCCTACATCTTAGGTTATGATAAGGTTACCATAGAAACTCCAGGCGGGATCTTAGACGAGGAGATTACGAGGAAGATAAAGGATGCAGTGAGGAACTTAATAGGGCTAGAAATAGTCTCCCAGTTCCCCGACTCCATAACGATCCAGTCCTTCCTAGATCCATCGAAATACACCATGTCTGGTCTAATAGCGAGGATGAGTAACTCCCTGAAGCAAATGATCCACTACCTCAACTTAGGGGTCAAAGAGGCCAGTAGGACATTCCTTCAGGAAGTCCTAGAGATAGAGAAAGAGATAGACAGGCTTTACTTCCTCAGTTTGAGGCAGCTTCTGATAGCTCAGTCCAACAGGACCTTAAGCACCATAATAGGAGTGAAAAGGATCCAAATTGTGGGTAACAGGATCCTAGTGAAGTCGATCGAGGAAGCAGCTGATGAGATAAGTGAAGCGGCTACCGATTTGTTAGTATTGCCTCCCTCTGATCTGGCAATCCTGAAAGGTTTCTGGCCTAGATTGAATATGATGATGGAGCAGACCATGTCCGTCATAGATCATTCGGTCAAAGTACTGAGTAAGGAGGACATGAAGATCTCTAACGACGTGTTAGAGGAGTTGAGGACCTTGAGAAGGGTCCTGGTCTCAGAGATAGAGGGAATAGAGGACGAGATCAAGGAGATGAAAACTAGGTCCATAGTATTAGCGGTCAGGGTCCTGACCCTTAGACTCTATAACAGTATAAGGAGAATGGAGCCCATAGCGGAGATCTCATTCAACAGGGCAGTGGAGAACATGAAGGAGATAATCATTGACTGATGAGCGACCTGAGCTGCTTCAATACGTAATCCCTTATTTCACTTGGAGACGGTAGGGCCTCTATTATTCTGCCCTGTTCCATATACTTCCTTAACATCCTTACACATCCATCCCTGGGGTTATCCTTTGAGCTCCAGGGGACTATGGTATCCTCCAGTCCACCACATCTTATAACCTGCTTTGCGCCAGGCCACTTTCCCCTCTTGGTAACGGGGATCCACTTACCTCCCTCCTCTTTCTCCACTATGTCCATACTGAGGTCCACGCTAGGTGGAAAAGCTATAGAAGTTCCTACTCCAAAGGCGTCTACAACATCCTTTAACTCCTCTATTCTATCCTCGTCTAGCCCTCCACTGACCATAATGCGCACGTTCTTATATCCCTCAAGTGAAAGGGTCCACCTTATCTCTTGAACTATCTTCTTCATATTCCCTCGCCTACTCGAGGGTGTGTCCAGTCTTACTCCGGCTAACCTCTCCCCAAATACTCTAACCGCCTTCATCGTCTCTACCCTTTCGTCATCGAAAGTGTCCACTAAAACGATCCTAGGTACTTCAGGCTCTACAGCCTCATCAAAAGCTCTCCAAGCTCTTTCACTATCTCCTACGGCTAACATCAATGCGTGAGGCATTGTACCTGTGGGTTTTAACTTAAGCGTTTCCTCACTGAACTCCCCTGCCACTCCATCAAGTCCTCCTATATATGCCGCTCTGTCAACCATTGGGGCGATAGCTGGGTGCACTGCCCTGAGCCCGAAGAAAATCACGGGTTTATCCAGAGCCCTTAACTTAACCCTGGCAGCTTTCGTTGAGATGCTGCTGCTATGCCTCAAGATCCCCAGGAGAGCGGTCTCATATGTGGCGAAATCATAATATGTTCCCTCTACTATCAGCAGGGGTTCCACTTGCTTGAACAAGCTCCCTTCAGGCATGGCGTAAACGTTGAAAGGCTTCCCCTCTAACATCTTTAACGCCTCTTCGAGACCGGCGAAAACTGCCCATTCGTAATTCTCAGGTAGTCCATAAGCGTGGACTTCCATCCTCACCTTTAGGTCCTTAAGTCCCAAGTGCTCCAAGGTTTTCTTGGTTCTAGTGAAATATACATCTGTTACCTTACCATCTATTATGTCCTTCTCGCTAGCCACGAAGAATCTCATTTAGGGTCTAAATTGGTGTGGTCTGTTCTACCTTAAAAAGACGAGGCAGTTGAGTGTGGGATTAGAGAGGTGAATTGATAGTGAACTACCCCGCCTTACCGGTAGACCCAAAAACTCCTATACTTAAGTGCAATCGATTACGCTGAACTACGGGAATTTTGGGTCCACCGTTACGGACGGGGCTTCCCGCTTCAAGGCCCTGCCTCGCCCCCAGAAGGCTCCACGGGCTCAACCGTCCCAGCCCAGACGGACACCCGTGCGAGTCGCTGGTGGAGCAGAGGCGCACCTCACGAACTCTCACCTTAACCGAGGCGCTAGGTGACTCTTACCCCGTCCATAAGTGTCATTCGAATGTATCTGAGGGATGAGGGAAGTGTTATTTAAATTTGGGGGTATCCCCTCCTCACGGGCTTACGCCCCCCAAACCCCCCGAGAAGATAAACCCAATGAGGGAAACTCATTGGGAGGATTCATCTACTCGTGGGATTTCCTCCCGCAGTGAACCAACTCTGCCTAATACGATAAAGCTATAAATGCTCTCGACCCTTAGTCACGTGGGTCTTAGGGTATATGATAAATGTTGAGCAGGTTCCAGCGCAGACGTTAGTTGAACGGTTGTCTAAGTACCTTAAGGAGCAGGTCAAGGAATTGAGGCCTCCTGAATGGGCTCTATTCTCCAAGACGACCAGCTTCAAAGAGAGGGTTCCGGATAACCCTGAGGAGTGGTGGTACGTGAGAGCCGCCTCCATCCTGAGAAGGATATACATAGACAGTTTGCTCAGCGTAGGTGACACTAAGGTGATCTATGGGGGTCGTAAGAGGAGGGGTAGCCGACCTCCTGAATTCAGGAGGGCTCCAGGTCACTCCACTAGGATCATAATGCAGCAGCTCGAGAGAGCCGGTCTCGTAGCTAAGACTAAGGGAGGGAGGAGGCTCACCAGTAGGGGCAGGTCCGTCCTAGATAAGCTCTCGATGGAAATTTTTAAAGAGCTGGCAGACAGAGATCCTTCTTTGAAGAAGTACTTGGAGTGATGCGTTATGTCCTCAGACAGTGAATACGATCCCGAACTCCAGGAGATATTAAGGAGAAAAGCAGCTACTATGAAGAAGAAGGAGGATGCTGCCAGAGAAGCCCAAGCCAGAGCTCAGAGGGAGGCCTTATTAAGGGTCATCCTAACGGAAGAGGCAAGGCAGAGGTTGTCCAACTTAAGGCTAGTGAGGCCAGAACTTGTGGAAAGTGTGGAGAACCAGCTAATAATGTTAGCTCAGGCCAGGAGGATCAACATTCCAGTTACCGATGAGGAGTTAAAGGAGATCCTGAGCGAGGTGGTGGGAAGGGAGAAGAGGGACTTTAACATAACCATAAGGGAGAGAGGATGGAAATGAGCGTTCATAAGCCAATAGCCTATAAGCTTAGGCTGGGCAAGGCGATGAAGTCCAATCAAGCTGTACCAGCTTGGGTTATAGTGAAAACTAGAGGTAAGTTCAGGTATAACCTACATAGGAGGGACTGGAGGAGGAACAAGCTAAAGGTGTAAGGGTATGAAGGATAAGGAGAACTTCGAGATGGTTGTCTCCCTTCGCCGCCTCGTTAATACGAGACATAGAGGTAGAGCAGTTAGAGCAGTGAAGTTAGTGAAGGAGATAGTGGCTAGACATACGGGGGCTAAAAGGGTAGTGATCTCGGGGGCTCTCAACGAGATCCTTACAGGAAAAGGCAGGGATAAGGCGCCGGGCAAAGTGATGGTAGTCGTCTCTAGGCTTGCGGAGGGCGTTTACTTAGTCAAACCCGCGATCAAATTAGAGGTTGGTTCATGAATCTGGATAAGCTAAGTATATTCAACGTAGATACGATTGGCGTTTACTGTTTCACCAATAATAAATACACACTAATACCAACTGGGCTGAGTCCTGAAGTTAAGTCCAAAATAAGGGAGGTCTTAGCTACGGAGGTGCTAGAGGTTCACGTGGCCGGGACCTCGCTTCTCGGTATCATGGTGGCTGGAAACAATAATGGAATATTATTACCTAGGAACGTTAAGGAGGAGGAGCTGAGGGAAATGAAGAAGCTGGATCTGAAAGTGAGCGTCCTCAACTCTAAGAGCACTGCCTTAGGTAACGTGATCCTCTGTAACGATAAAGGGGCAATAGTTTATCCAGAGATGGAGAAAGACTCTATTAAGACCATAAAGGAGGTGTTGGAAGTAGAGGAGCTATCAAGCGCTACCATAGCCGATGTGATCACAGTTGGTAGCGTAGCGGTTGTGACCAATAAGGGGGCTTTAGTTCACGTTGATGCCTCAGATAAAGACATTAAGGTTTTATCTAACCTCCTCAAGGTGAAAGTCGAAGTGGGAACTGTGAACTTCGGCAGTCCTTTCATAAAGAGCGGCGTGCTGGCCAATGATAAAGGTATAATAGTGGGAACCTCCACTACTGGTCCTGAGATAGTCAGGATCCAGAGGGCTTTGGGTGATTAAAGATGGAGGTAAGGGTTTACTCTGTAAGTGGCGAAGCTCTATTCAACGAGTCCAGTTTCCCCCGTTGGCAGAAATTCACGAAATACGTAAGAGCCATTAACGAAGCCCAAGCCAGGGAGAGAGTGCTTTCAGAGTTAGGCAGCAAGAACAAGATAAAGAGACACAACGTAAGGATAAGGGAAGTGAGGGAAGCGAAGGCCGAGGAGATAAGGGACAGATTCCTCAGGGAGTTAGAGAAGATGAACAAGGTAATAAGGTGAGTGAAATGGTAGTGAGCTTGGACGAGCTTCTAGCTGAGGCGGAGCAGCTGAAGAGGTATATAAACGACCTCCAGGACGCCATAGACAGCATAACCGAGTCCATAGCCTCCATAGAGGCTTCGAAGCAAGCCCTTCAAAACCTCAACGCTAAAGATTCATTAATATCTTTAGACAAGAAGAACTTCGCTTTAGTCAGGAGTGAAGGACTCAAGGCCGATTCAGTCCTGGTTTACCTGGGGCTCAACTACTACGCTGAGGTCAAAGTGGAGGAGGCGATCAAGTTGCTCGATAAGAGGAAGGAGATGCTGGGGACCTCGGCTCAGAGTTTAGAGGACGAGTTAGCTAAAAGTGTAGACGCTTACAATAACATCTTAGCCTTACTTAACGAAATCAGGCAGAGGGCTTCGGGAAGAGCCGGGGAGTCCACGGGGTGACTCGCCTTATTTCGATAGGCTCAGGCGCTCCATAAGCGGGATCTTGGATAAGTTAAAAGGAGAAGCCTCAGCACCGAAGGAGGGAAAGGCCAGCGAGGGAACGGTTCAGCCGCCTCTAGATGAGAAGGAGGATAAGGGAGTCTTCGACTTCCTCAAATACAGGACCTTAAGCGGCTCTGAGGTCCGCGAGATAATAGAGGAGCTCAGGGAACAGTTGCTCGAGAGCGACCTAAGTTTTGACGTTACGGAGAAGATCTTGGAGGACCTTAAGAGTAGGGTAGTAGGGAAAAAGGTAAGGAGAGGAGAAGACGCGGCTCGAGTAGTAATAGAGAGCCTGAAGTCCTCCTTTCAGGAAATTCTTGAGAAGGAGAAGGCAGTAGATCCCTTAGAGGAAGTGAGCATCTCAGGGAAACCATACGTTATAGTCTTCTTTGGCACCAATGGAGTGGGTAAGACCACCACCATAGCGAAGTTCGCGTATGCCTTTAAGAGTAGGGGGCTTAAAGTGATCGTTGCTGCCGCCGATACCTTCCGCGCGGCGGCCCAGGAGCAACTTGCCTACCATTGCAGCAAATTGGAAGTACCCCTAGTCAAGGGAAAATACGGCGGGGATCCAGCAGCGGTGGCCTTTGATGCTCTGTCAGCGGCCAAGAGCAGGAACTACGATGTCGTCCTAATAGATACAGCGGGGAGAATGCACACCGACAGGGATCTAGTTGAAGAGCTTAGGAGGATAGTCAGGATAGTGAAACCTCACAGGAAATTGCTGGTCATCGACTCACTATCAGGAAGCGATGCAGTGAATCAGGCAAAGTACTTCGCTGAAGCCGTTGACTTCGATGGGATAGTACTAACTAAGGTCGACGCTGACGTGAAGGGAGGGTTGGCAATATCCTTAGTCTACGAAGTGAGAAAACCCATACTCTACCTTGGAGTAGGTCAGAGCTACGAGGACATGATTAAATTCGAACCGTCGTGGATCCTGAACAGGATATTCGGCTAAACTTTAATTTGCAGTGGGAAAATCAGATCGAGAGAGAAGTGGCTGCCACAACTAAGACGAGGAGGTACTTCCAAGAGCTGAGGGAGGGATGGAATAGGATAGTCTCGGTCTCTAGAAAACCGGATAGGGAGGAGTTCAACTTCAACCTAAGGATCACGCTGTTGGCGCTGGCCGTAATTGGGATAACCAGTTACCTAATACAGTTAGCCCTGTCCTTCCTCTTTGGGTGAGCTTCGTGGAGAAGCCTAGGATAAGGAACTTTTACGCTGTGAAAGTGACTGCTGGTCAGGAGATAAACGTGGCTCTCACAATAGAGGAGAGAGTTAAGGTGCAGGGGATTAGCGAGATCCACTCCATAATTGTGCCTCCCAACCTGAAGGGGTACGTAATCCTGGAGGCGGAGGGGCCACATGTTGTGAAGTTAGTTACAGCGGGTCTGAGATATGTTAAGGGTGTAACCCACGGTCTCTTAAGCAGAGATGATATCTTCAGCTTAATATCCAAGAAGACCGCCGAGGCCACCTTTAAGCCTGGAGATATAGTCGAGGTCGTATCGGGCCCATTCAAGGGAATGCAGGCTCAAGTGATCAGACTAGAGGAGGGGAAGGGTGAAGTAGTGCTGAAGATTTTGGAATCAGCTTACCCACTTCAAGTAACTGTGCCCGTAGACTATATTAAGACCTCCAAAAATAGGTAGATGAGTCCAAGTGCCGCTCAAGACGATCAGGGTCACAGTTGAAGGAGGTCAGGCCAAACCAACTCCTCCACTGGGTCCCACTCTTTCCCAGCTGGGTCTGAATGTAGGTGAGGTAGTGAAGAGGATCAATGATGCGACCTCTAGTTTCAAGGGGATGACTGTTCCAGTTACCATTGAGGTGAACACCGAGTCCAAGGAGTATAGGATCTCCGTGGGAGTGCCAACCACTACTGCGCTTCTACTGAAAGCCGCCAATGCTCAAGAGCCTTCCGGAGACCCGGCCCATAAGAAAATAGGGGATATAGGCCTAGATGGAGTAATTGAGGTAGCCTTGATGAAGAGGGAAAACTTAACGGCTAGAACACTTAAGGGAGCAGTCCTGACCATCTTGGGAACTGCGAAGTCAATAGGGCTCACAGTGAATGGTAGAGATCCAAAGGACCTCGTTAAAGAGGTGAAGGAGGGTAAGTTAGATGAGGAGATCAGAAAGTTTGAGGAGAAGTGGGTTGAGGCGCAATGATAGTTAAGGAAGAAGTTCTAACACAGGCTGTTGAGAAGGCCCTCTCTCAGGATTTCAACCCCAAGAGGAAGTTCTTGCAGAGCGTAGAATTGGTTGTAACCTTCAGGGAGATAGACGTTAAGAAAGGTGACCTGAAACTGAGGGAAGCCGTTTTACTCCCTGCTAAACCCTCAAAGGAGAGAAGGGTCTTCATAGTCCCCACCTTCGAGGCAATAGAGGAAGCTAAGAAGGCTTTACCCCACATGATCATGAGTAAAGACGACCTACAGAAGCTGCAGGGAAATAAGAGAGCTGTAAAGAAGATAGCCAGCAAGAACCATTGGTTCCTAATCTCCCAGGACTCAATCGCTTTAGCAGGAAGGATTTTGGGACCTGCAATAGGCCCCAGGGGGAAATTCCCCATCCCTATACCCAACAACGCTAACGTGAAGGAGTTAATTGAGAGGTACAAGCAGTCCACTTTAGTGAGAACAAAAGATCAGCAGCACGTGCAAGTCTTCATAGGCACAGAAGATCAGAAGACCATTGACCTAACGCGTAACGCATTAGCAGTTCTGAGTGTAATAGAGGGCAAACTCAAGTCCCCTCATAACGTTAGGGCCCTATACGTTAAAACTGATATGGGCAAACCGAGCGAGGTGAAACTCTAGTGCAGGCCTACTTGAAGGAGAGGAAGATACCCCAGTGGAAAAGGGAAGAAGTAGCGGAATTAATGGAGCTACTGAAAACCCACAAGGGGTTCATGATAGCCTCCATTGATGGTTTCCCCGCCGATAAGTTACACGAGATCAGGAAAAGGATGAGGGAGGAAGTGAAGATCAGGGTGACCAGGAACTCCCTTTTGTCGATTTCCATATCCAGTGCAGGCCTAAACGCCGAGGACCTAGGGGAATATTTAAAGGGTCCTAACGCTGTGATGTTCTTCAACTCTAATCCCTTCGAGGTCAACATTAAGCTCTCCAAGTTCAAGCTCAAGCGATTCGCAGTACCCGGGGACAAGGCAGATGAGGACGTTGTGATCCCAGCTGGCGACACTGGAATACCAGCAGGTCCCATGTTGAGTGTTTTCGGCAAACTGAAGATACAGACCAGAGTCCAGGACGGCAAGATAGTGATTGCCAAGGATACGATAGTGGCAAAGAGGGGTGAAACCATACCAGCCGAATTGGCACCCATACTTCAGAAGCTGGGGATACAGCCTGTGAACCTGCAACTCAGGATAAAGGCAGCCTTTTACGAAGGCCGAATAATACCAGGCGAGTCTCTGTCAATAGACTTGGATCAATATAGGACTGAGTTGCTGCGGGCTCACAACGAATCCATGGCATTAGGTATGGAGGCAGCCCTACCAATACCCCAGCTCCTCAGCCTCTCCATAGCCAGTGCAGTGAAGAGAGCAGTGGCTTTGTCTGGTGAAATAGGTTATGTTACGCCAGAAAACGTTGCCTTAGTTTTATCAGCAGCTGTGGCCAGAGCTTATCAATTAGCGACCCTCGTTAGCGGGAAGGTGGATTTAGGCCTCAAGGCTCCAGCTCAACAGCAGCAGGCTGAGCAGAAGGAGAAGAAGGAAGAGGAGGAGAAGAAAGCCCCCAGCGATGAGGAAATAGCGGGCGGACTCTCGAGCCTCTTCGGATGAGCTCCATCTAAGCTTAAGATACTTCTACTCCCCTTTTATTTCACGGGAAGTCTATGGACGATCGGGAGTATAGGCTGAAGTTCTTCGAGGAAAGTCACTACAACAGGAGGGTCTGCACTAACTGCGGCACACCCTTTTGGACCAAGGCTAAGGATAGGTATCTCTGCGCTGACGTTCCTTGCACTGACTATTACTTCTTTGACATTCCAATTAAGTCCAAGCCCTTGAAGGTCAGAGATGTCAGGGAGAGGTTCATAGCCTTTTTCAAGTCTAGAGGTCACGAACCCCTTAAACCCAGACCTGTGTTGGCTAGGTGGAGGGAAGATCTGTTCTTAACCATAGCCAGTATAGTAGTTTTCCAGCCCCACGTAACCAGTGGGATCGCCTCACCACCTGCTAATCCGCTTGTGATCTCTCAGCCCAGTGTAAGATTAGAGGATATAGATAACGTGGGTATCACCTTCGGCAGGCACCTCACGTCCTTCGAAATGGCAGCGCACCACGCCTTCAACTACCCCAATAAATACGTTTACTGGAAGGAGGAAACTGTTAAGTATGCGAGGGACTTCTTCGTCGAGGAAATAGGGATCCCAGAGGAGCAGTTGAACTTTAAGGAGTCTTGGTGGGAGGGAGGTGGAAACGCAGGGCCTTGTCTAGAGGTCACGGTGGGAGGGCTCGAATTGGCTACGCTGGTCTTCATGCAGTATAGGAGGGAGGGAGAGACCTATGTCCCTCTCGAGTTAAAGATCGTGGACACTGGATACGGCGTGGAGAGAATAGCCTGGTTCACTCAGAGGTCCCCTACAGCGTTCCACGCGATATATGGGGACCTGGTCCACACTTTCTTCAAGAAACTCGGAGTTAATGAGGTGGACGAGTCCTTACTCAAGAAAGCTGCAGTACTTGCCGGGAAAATAGACCCGGATAGGCCAGAGACCATAATTAAGCACAGGAAAGCGGTGGCTGAATCCTCTGGGATGCCGTTGGATCAAGTAACTCAAGACCTCGATAGAGCTGCGAGGGTGTTTCAAGTATTGGATCACACGAAGACAATAGCCCTCATGTTGGGAGACGGCTTGGTTCCCTCTAATTCCGGTGAGGGCTATTTGGGGAGGCTGGTCATAAGGAGAGCCCTCAGGGTGTTGAGGTCGCTAAAGGCAGACATCCCGCTCTCGGAGTTATTGAAGTATCAAGTGGACTTCTGGGCCGACGACTTCCCCCAAATGAGACGTAATGCAACCTACATTCTGGACGTAGTTCAGGTTGAAGAGGAGAAATTCAGGGAAATAGAGGAGAAAGTCTCATCAGCGTTATCCCCTTTATTCAGGAGGGGTGAGATTAAGGTGGATGACTTAGTGAAGCTATACGATTCCAACGGGATTCCTCCGGACCTGGTGAAGCTAGAGGCGTCGAAAAGGGGTATTGAAGTGGAAGTTCCACACAATTTCTACTCTCTGGTGGCCAAGAGACATCAGGCGAGTCCCATAAAGTCCAAAGAGTCGAGAAAGTTACCAGAGTGGATCGAGTCTAAGGTAAGGGACTTGCCCCAGACTAGGCGACTCTACTATGAGGACCAGTATATGAGGAGGTTCCAGGCTGAGGTTCTGTTCTCGGAGGACGAATTCCTAGTGCTTGACTCTACCGCCTTCTATCCGGAGGGAGGTGGTCAGTTAGGGGATACAGGGTTCGTAGTTAGTGGCCAAACGAAGGTTAAGGTACTGGATACTCAGTCAGTAGGCGGGATAGTAGTTCACGTCTTAGAGAGACCCCATCTGTTTCCCGTAGGTTCCACAGTCCTCGGGGAGATAGAATGGACAAGGAGATATAGGCTGATGAGGCATCACACTGCCACTCACGTTATCCTCTCAGCGGCTAAGAGAGTGTTAGGTGATCACGTTTGGCAAGCAGGAGCTGAGAAGACGCCAGAGAAGGGGAGACTGGACATAACTCATTACAAACTCCCTTCAGATGAGGAGTTAAGGAGGATCGAGGATTTGGCGAACGAAGTCATACTGGACAGGAGACCAGTGAGGCCTTTGATAATGAGTAGAACCGAGGCAGAGGAGAGATATGGAACTAACATATACGAGGGTGGAGTCCAAATGTTAAGGGACATAAGGCTATTGGAGATCAAGGACTGGGACATAGAGGCATGTGGGGGCACTCACGTTTCGAACACCAGCGAGATAGGAGGATTAAAGATAATAAATGCAGAGAAAATCCAGGACGGAGTAATCAGACTTGAGTATGTGGCGGGCGACTTGGTGGCGGATTACGCAAGGAATCAAGAGGTACTTCTGAGGGACATCGCTAGTACACTGGGGGTTAAACCCAGCGAACTCAAATACAGGGTGCAGAAAATCACCCAAGAGCTTGAGAGATACCGTGAGATTGTTAAGAGATACAGGCAATTGATGGTGGAGAAAGGACTCAATGAGGTTAGGACCGAAAACGTTAACGGTATAGTGATATACCACGTGAAGGGAGTCTTCGATGAGGAGGCCCTAAACGAGATCATGAGGAAGTTGACGGAGAGGGCAAGAAGCGTAGCGATCCACTTGGATTTAAGAAACGGTGATATGTTGGCGGAGATAGCTACTTCCAAGGACCTCAGGGTGGAGGGTATAGTGAGGAAACTCAGGGAAGTCCAAGGCGCTAAGGGAGGGGGTAAGGGCACTAGGGCTTCCTTCGTGATTAAGGGAGCTACAGCTCAGATGATAGAAGATGCAATTAAGGAAGCAGTTATTGGAGGCCTTTAAGGACTATAAGTACCTTCTTAACAGGGGTTACTCGCGCAAGGTCGCCTTAGATGCTGTCGCTTCCAGGTATTTAATCAGCGTGGAGGAGAAACTCATACTCTACAGGTGCTGTCACAGCGAGCAGGAGATAAGAGGCCTCCTTAGTAGGAAGGTCGACGACTTTGAAAAATTAGCGATCGACGGTTACAACATAGCCTTAACCTTGAGCTCAGCCATATACGGTGATCCGGTCTTCATATGTGACGACGGTTTCTTGAGGGATATTTCAAGTGGTAGAAAGAAAAAGGACGAAGATCTGATCACTGATTCACTAGTTCTGATAAGCGACTATTTGCCTCTGCGAGACTTCGAAGTCTTCCTGGACTCGCAGGTCAGCGGGAGCGGAGTAGTAGCCAAGAGACTTAGGGAGAAAAGAGTGAAAGTCAACTTGACAAAGAGGGTAGACTCCTCGTTAATAAGCAGCGGGTTAGTCGTAGCGAGTAATGATTTCCTCGTATTGAATATGAGCAAAAGGATCTTCAATCTTCTCGAGAAACTTGTTGCCAACTATGGGATCGAGGTCTCGTTCGACTTTAGGCGAGTCGAAGTTTGAGAATCTCCCTTTTCGCCTAGGATCTTCACGGTCTCGATATGGGATCTTCAAGCGCTCCATGCCTTCCTGAGATGCTTAGTTCTGGCATCTCTTACTCCTCATCAAATTAAATACTTCAATGGAGAGTGATGTTTTATGCATACGCTGAACTCAGCATCAAGCGATCACCCCTCGGTGGAGATCTCCATGGTGGACATAACGAGTAAAAGTGAGGTAGTGAGGGAGGCAACGTCCTATGGCTTCATCAAACTCAAGAGAGAGACTGTAGACAGGATAAAGAGAGGGGAAGTGGAGAAGGGAAATGTATTCCTCACTGCTAAACTTGCGGGAATAATGGCAGCCAAGAAAACCTACGAGCTGATCCCTATGTGCCATCAGATACCCTTGACTTCGGTGGAAGTTGATGTGAACGTAGAAGAGGAGGGAGTGTCGGTCAAGTCTAGGGTAAAGGCGAAGTATGGCACGGGCGTAGAGATGGAGGCCTTAACTGCAGTCACAGTGGCTCTTCTAACTGTGTGGGATATGGTGAAGAAGTATGAGAAGGACCCTAACGGCCAGTATCCCTCTACTGAAATCACCGGGGTTAGGGTGGTCAGCAAGGAGAAACGCTTAGATCAGCTCTGAACCTTTCCGGCGAATGCAGCGGGCGATCCTTTTTAAGGCCCAATTTATGGCTTCCCGAGAGGTCTCAGTTAGGTGAGGAGGGGTTTTGGAGTTTCCTTGACTTAACTCCTCTTACCTCTAGGCCTTTTCCTGCTGTAAGGTCTCGCTTCGGAAGTACTCCCCTTTTCCTCCCCCTTCAAATACTCGAGCTCCTCTTGGGAGAGTGCTAGTCCAATGTCAGTTTCCCTCTCTATTAACACCCTAACGAAGGGTAGAGTGTCGACCAAGGTCTTATTATACGAGGTATGGGTGGCTTTGCCTAACTTACTCAATATGGAGTCCCTTACTTGTCGGTTTTCCCTACTCTTGGACATGAGCTGTATATACTGAGGAAACTGAAATTTCTTCCATTTAGCCTTCCACGTACCTTTAGACTTCCCCTTCTCTGCCATTGCTACTCCAGGTCCCATCAAGTCAAAAGTGTAAGTCAGCAGATCCCACCCGCTTAACTTAGCTCTCTTCAGGAAAATCGAGGCTCTAGACAGGGCATCGTAAGCCCTCCAGATGTCCTCAATGCCCTCCATTTGGACTGGGATGTTTTCGGATATCCACCTGATTAGCATCTCGTAGTCGACGTGTGAACTACTCACGGCTTCCTTGGCTTGCCATGCATATCTGGCCCAGAAGATCCCCCTGAGAGTTTCGAATGGATCGTATTCTCTCTCCTTCCTCCTTAAGATTAACTTAGCGGTCTCTTCATTCACTTCGCCGTAACCCTGAGCTATAGCCTGGAGTGAGTCAATGGCGTACCTAGCGTCACCCTCACTTATTTCCGCTATGAAGTCTAACGCTCCCTCACCACACTTCAGTTTCTCCTTCTCACAAACTTTCCTCAATATCTTCTTCAGGGCGGTCTTGCCCAAGGGCTTCACCTCTATCATCTTCACCATATTTCGCAGTTCTCGTAAGGAGGGATCCCAAGGATCATTGGCGGTCAACACTATGGGATGTTTGCTATTGCTAATCAGCTCTAGGATCGCCTGAATAGCTCCGTAATCTGCCTTGGCGTTCACACCGTCCACTTCATCCATTAATATTAACTTCCCCCTTACGCCGAAGAGGCTTCCTTGCGTAGCCCCCACCTCTGCTATCCTCCTCACGTCCTTAAGGTTCCTGGAATCACTGGCGTTCATCTCAAGTAACTCTAGTTGATAATCCCTGGCTAGTGCCTCAGCTAGGGTGGTTTTCCCTGCACCGGGCCTACCGTAGAGCATGACGGCTTTAGACTGAGGCTTCCCCTTAACCCATGACTCCATCCACTCCCTTAGCGCGGATTTCACATCCTCTTGGTTGATCACTTCTTCTAGGGATTTAGGTCTATACTTTAAGGGCCAGCTCACTGTTTCCCACTGAGGAATTTGCTACCGTATATCGCCATCCTGGCTAGGACGGAGTTGAGTTGGATCTCATCGTCTGCACCTTCGAGCAACCTGAACTCAGCCTCACCTATGTAGTCTAATAGCACCACCCTCAACTCCTCTGGAATCTGAAGGTCGTTGGAGAGTAGGGTCCTGTGTATCTGCTTTATTAAATCCTCTCCTGACAATCCCTCCTTGACCAACAGCTCCCTGAGTATCTCTCTGGATTTCTGAAAATCCCCCGCTAGAGCCGTGTTGATCATCTCCAAGATCGCTTTCGGCTTAACCATGCCCAGAACTTTGTAAACGGTCTCTACCGAGACTCTCCCATAGGCTGAGGCCGCTTGCAATAGGTTGATCGATCTCCTCATATCACCCCCTGTCACCTCATATATGGTGTTCAGTCCTTGCTCGTCGAATTCCACTCCTTCCCTCTCTGAAATGAATTTGAGTCTAGAAATCACGTCCTCCTTCTTCAGGGGGTAAAATCTGAAGAGAGCAGTCCTAGATTGGATGGGCTCTATTATCTTGCTTAAGTAATTGCAGGCTAATATGAACCTAGTGGATTGCGTGTAGAGCTCCATGATCCTCCTGAGCGCCTGTTGCGCATCGGAGGTCATGTTGTCCGCCTCATCGAGTAAGATAACCTTGAACCTGAAGTTCCCCATTACCGAGACTCTGGCGAACTCCTTCACCTTGTTCCTGATCACGTCTATACCCCTTTCGTCGCTGGCGTTAAGCTCCAGGAAATATTGCCTGAAGTTATCTCCATACAGATCTCTGACCAACGCTAACGCTGCAGTGGTCTTACCTGTTCCCGGTGGCCCAGCGAAGAGTAAATGGGGCATGTTCTTCTCCTCCACGAATCTCTTCAGCCTATTCACTATCTCCTGCTGATTCACTATATCGGAAAGTGAGCGAGGCCTATACTTCTCCACCCACAATGCGTCGGACATTATTTCCCACCCTACCTTCTCCTGTATCTACCCATTAAGGATCCCTCGTTGATTACGGCCCCACTAATTACGGCCCTCAACCTAGAGGCCCTCACGTTCCTCTCTTCTGGAAGTACTTTGCTCAAGGCGTATACCCTGAAGTAATACCTGTGAGGTTGATGATGACGTGGGGGGCATGGCCCTCCGTATCCGACTCTTCCGAAATCGTTGAGTCCCTGGATCCCCCAGCTGGATTTCCACGTCTTTTCCACATTCTCGGGCAAAGAGTTTCCTCTCACGTTGAATATAACCCAGTGGACGAAGACGCCGCCAGGTGCGTCTGGATCCTCCATTATTATGGAGTAAGAGGAACTACCGCTCACCGGCTCCCAAGAAAGCGGAGGAGAAATGTCGTCTCCATCACAGGTGTATAGTGAAGGGATCTCTTCCCCTTCTTTAAAAGCCGTACTGAAAACTTTCATGATACAAATCCTGAATTCGACGCATTTAACCTTTTAACCGCTTTGACTGAGGATGCATATAGCGGACCCTGTAGCCGCAGCGGAAGAAAACTGCTCTCTCTTAATCCTATTAACGGACAGGATTAAAAAGAAGGTTCGTGCGGCCCTTTAAGCTGGCCTTGGGTCTCCTCTCCATCTCTTCTCCATACGAAAGTGAGGCTGACGAGGAATCTGACTACGAAACCAGCAACTATTCCAATTAAGTTAATCTCTAGTAAGGAGATCGATGAGAGTGTCCTCAAGCTGGACATGAATATCTGTTGCATCAGTCCCAGTAGGTCGGCTCTCCCCATCCTCAGTATTAGAGATACCAATGCCACCACCACCACTGCCTGTACTATCCCACCAGTGAGCGAGGAGAGGTGAAATTTGAGTAACCTGTGTAAGAATTTGCCCACCCTTCTGTCCTTGAAGGTCCAGATGTCATTGAAAACGAAGTTGAATATTATCGACACTTCTATTGCCACTATAAGGGCGTAGAGAAGTGGGGAGACCTTAGCGAGAACTACGAATAGGCCCTCATTCACTAAGGTTCCCATGCCCCCTACAACCGCGAACTTCAATAACCTCTTCCACACGCAAGTTGTATTTAGCGACTAGATTTAAGTCTTTTCATAGCATTCCTTAGAGCACTACTTTATGTAATATCTCTCTAAATCTCATTTATTTGACTTACATTGGCAGGATCTGTCTAGGATCTATCCATTGAGTTAATCAGCTTGGGTTTGGGAGTCCGAATTACGGTTGAAAGTGAAGGATAAGAGTTATAAGGGATTATCCAAAACATACTGATGCGGCTGTCGTCTAGTCTGGATTAGGATGCCTGCCTGCCACGCAGGAGATCCCGGGTTCAAATCCCGGCAGCCGCATACACTCACTCGTCTTTCCACAGAAGATCTATAGACCCTTGCACTAGAGTCGCTACCGGATGGGACTCATCCGAGTTTTGGGGGAGATTGCGGAGACTGAGACGAATCTTTTTCACATTAATAGAAAGTTGTTATATTCATTACCCTTAACTAAATGTGGCGCTGAGACCGAGGGGGCCCGCGTGGAGAGGGCGGTGAAGGTAAGGGTTGAAGTGGATCACGATCTCAGTCCTCGAGGAGGTTGAGGGGGACTACAAAGAGATCTTGGAGGGCGCGGTGAACTACGGGATCGAAAGGAAGACTACTTCCTTCACCAGGGTGAAGGCTGGGGTCTACGGGAGGAGAGGAGCCGCATAAAGGTTTGCCCTCCCTACGTTTATACAGCCTGTGAGGACGCTAGCGAGAGGCTGAGGGGCTTCCAAAGGGTCTACGGGGAGGGCTCACGGCGGGAGGCCTCCGATCGGGAGGGCCTCAGTCCACCCGGGATGGAATTCCTCGCTGGCGGAATCCCTGAGAGGGGCGGGGTCTCCCTGCACCCCTTCACCCAAGCTACTCTGGGGGTAATACAACGAGGTTTGAGGATCGCCGGTGGGGCCGGGTTCAAGCCGTTGAGAGCAACAGGGTTGAGCTCTACTCGACACTCAGGGAGGATGGGCCTAAATCGTATGGAGCGAAATCTCTCTTGCCAGTGGACCTGAACGAGGACGGTATGTCCTCACCGTGATCCAATACTGTGGAGACCTGAGGGGAAGTCGGGTTACGAATGGGAGAGGAAGGCTATTACAGGAGGGAAGTCCGCTGAGCCCAGGGAGGTGGGAGGGCCTCACGCTCAGGGAGGGGTTCAGGGAACTGGACATCAGGGAAGGCGGCTAAGCCGATCGCGAAGGAAGAGTTGGATAACGGGGGCGCCGTCCTCTCGGAGGACCTGCCAAAAACGCTTCAGGGCACACTGTTGGGGACGTGAAGGACGATCAGCCCAGGATCTACCTTTCCGCCTTCCCCCAATGGGGGAGAGATCGAGGAGGCCGGGGAGTTCGGTCCCCTCAACTGGTCAACCCCTCTATGCCCCGTTCTCGGCTCGAGGACACCGATCCCTTCTCTAAGGGTTGGTGCGAGAAGGGGGGCAAGGGGAGGTGATCGCTTTGCACAACCTGAGGGAAAGGGCGGGGGACGTGGGCCCGCGCCCTTGGGCTCAGGTCCCACGACCCGTCCTGAAACTGGTGGCTGAGGGCTGAGTCCACACGCCTGATTAAGATTGAATGTAAAGTGATCGGAATGAAAGTGTAGGGACAAACGAGTCATCCTTCTCCGCCCTGCAGGGCGAAGCTTTACGCCCTGCCCCCTTCTCCACAATAGAGTTTTATCTAGTTCTTTCTAAAGTCAGTAAGAGTTCACACTTTCAGCCCAGAACTCTAATTCATCCTCTGTTAGTTCCCTCGATTCATCTTCTGATTCCACCACAGCCCTCTTGACCAGGACCTTGTCCCCCTGCCTCGTTCCAAAGATCCTCACCACATTTCTCACATACTCCTGGTCCTCCACTGAGGCTGCTTCAGCGGAGGAGGGGGGAGTGAAGGTTATCTCTACCTCTTCGCCGTCCTCTAACAGGGAGTAGCTGGATGAAGACTGGGCTAACCTCTTAACCGAATCATAGTTTAGGTAGATCACGAACTGAATGAGGCGAGGAAGTTAATAAGGCATAGAGTATCGTTGATTTGCATGACTTTAACCCCTCAGTCTCCAGCCTCCGTCTACGGGTACTACAACACCATCGACCCATGAGCTCTCGTCTGACAGCAACCATAAAGCGACATTGGCGAAGTCCTCAGGAGGTGCGCCTCTCTGTCCCAGCTTCCGCATGGTTTTGTAGTCCCTGCCAGGCTCGAAATCGCCCAGTATATAGCTGGGGGCCACCCCATTCACTCTTATCTCGTAATCTATTAGTTCGGAGGCTAATACTTCCACGGCCTTAGCCGTAGCTGCTTTAGCTACTGCATAGGAAAGCTGATTGGGCTGAGCTCTCCACACGGACACCACGGAGGAGAAAAGCACTATTGATCCTCCCCTGTTCATCTTCGGGAGTAGAGATCGGATCAGCCTCAGGGGTATCCTTACGTGGGACTCTATCATAGCCTCCAAGGCGCTCAGGGTCTCAACTGTATCCTCCTCGTATCCTCCCACGCTTATCACCAAGTGATCTAGCTTCTCTACCGCTCTCTCTACTCTCCTCGTCCCTTCCTCCTCTCCTAGGTCTGCGATAACGTAGGAACATCCGCTGACCTTAGCGCAGATCTGCTTTAGTCTCTCCTCGTCCCTCGAAACCAGGATCACACTTCCCCCTTCCTTAGATAACATGTAGGCCAGAGCATAACCTAAACCTTTACTAACTCCAGCTATGAGAGTTATCTTACCTTGAAAACGCATAGTGATCATGCTACTCAAGACCTAAAAAGGATAGCAGTTGAGGTGGTTAAGGCTAAGGGTCATCCCAATGTAGTAGCTACACATAGGACCACTTTCGAGGTAACTAAGGATCGGTTCCTCACTAGGAGAGGGGACTGCATAATTGCTGTGGAGTCGAACAAGGGCGCTGCTGACCTGGGACAGGAGTTCAAGAAGATTGTGAAGGATGAAGGTTGGATTTATGCGATCGTTAGAGTTGGTGATGTCACTGAGGTTGTCAGGGGGAGAGGATCTAGGTCATTGGAGTTATCAGACCCGGAGAAGATCATTTTCAGGAAGTCCGTTTACTCCTCTCCTGCCACGGTAGCGGTGAGTTCAAATAAGGCTGCTCGAGACCTGAAGAGGGATATCGTGAATTTACTGAGGAGGGGCCTGCGAGTTGAGATTCACCTGATCGCATCTGACTCTCCCCTTGAAGACGCGGAGGTGTTTGGAGTACTCGTTGATCTCCTCCCAGGAGGCCGGCCACAACTTGAGTGAGGCCTCTTCCTCACCTTTAGCTAATACGTAAAAAACCACCTCCTTGGACACCCTACACAATTCCCACTTGAACTCCCAAACCATCGTGGGGTGATCAGCTATAGTTAAATCGAAAGCCCTGTCGCGGAATGGGAGGTAATGGGCATCGTAATTTACCAGGTCCACGGAGATCACCTTATTCAACTCAGCGTTCTCTCTGCCCATTAATAGGCCGTCCAGATTGAGATCCCCTAAGACAACATACTTACCCCGTTTAGCTATCCTCAACCCCAGAGGTCCGTAGCCTGAGAAAGCATCCAGTATCCTCCTTCCCTGAGCCTCCCTTGAGGTCTTCTCTCTCTCCCCAGCCAAGGTGGGGTTGACGTAAACCTTAGCCACATCGACCAGGAAACTCATTCCTCCCTCCTTGATCAGGGTCTTGGTCCTCATTTCTCCGCCTATGTGTTTTACGCTGTTCAGCCTCAGATCGCCCTCTACCTTAGTCCTCAGGAAGACTGCCTTCACTCTTGGGTTACTTCTCATGATGGAAGAGGCTAACTTAGCTAGATCTACGGGAACTTTAGGGGTGACAAGTGCGATATCCCCTATTATGAGGAAACCAGAAACTCCGGGCACCAGCTCTCTTAACTTGGGCGTTTTAGGCCTCGAGCGTGGCCTACACTCAACGACCTCCAGCTCTCCTATCTCGGACTTCACTGGCACCAAGAGGAAATCGCCCTCCCTGACCACAGAGAAACTAGTGTCTCTTACATCCCTCAACGTGGACTTGAGAGCGTCGTAGTCCCTAGCCCTTACCTTGACACACTTCATCCAAAAAACTCACTTTTCCTTGAACTTGTCCATACTGGAGCTATGGCCTGCAAACAAAGAGGACTTGGGATCTACATACTTCTTAGCCACACTCACGGCTATGGCTGCCTGTGCGAAGCCCGTGGCTATTAACTCGAGCTTCGGCATTCCCTGCACCTCGGCTACGTCTCCAGCAGCGTAGACTCCAGGTATATTCGTCTCCATATTCCCATTGACAAGCACACTCCTACCCTTCATCGTAACCCCCCACCTCTGCACAGGCGTGAGGTCGCCCTTATACCCTATACTGATTATTACTGCGTCCACATCTAAGACCTTCTCCTCCTTAGTCCTGTTATCGAAAATGACTGCCTGAGTCACCTTGCTTCCGTCTCCTTTGACCTCCTTAAGCTCGTGCCAGACCATGACATCCGCTACTCTGTATAGCTCCTTGACGCTCTTCTCGTGAGACCTGAACTGATCCCTCCTGTGGATCAGTGTCACTGACTTAGCCACTGGAGCTAACATGAGGGCCCAATCCACAGCCGAGTCGCCTCCTCCCACTACCAAAACCCTCTTGTTCTTGAAGTCCTCCTTCCTCCTGACCACGTAGTGAACTCCCCTGTTCTCATAGTCCACTTCGCCCTTGGCTCCTAGTCTGCTCGGCTGGATCTTTCCTATACCAACGGCTATTAGCACAGCCTTAGTTTTGACAGAGAAGCCCTTATCTGTCTTAAGGGAGAACGTGTTATCTGGACTCCTCTCAAGCACCTCAACGGTCTCGTTAACCCTTATGTCCGGGTTGAACATTCTAGCCTGCTCCACGAGTTGCTGAGCTAACTCGTAAGCTTGGACACGTGGATATCCTCCCACATCATACACCAGTTTCTCTGGATAAAGAGAAACTAATTGACCTCCTAGCTCGGTCTGAGCGTCCACTAACAGAGTCCTCATGTCCCTTAAGCCAGAGTAAAAGGTCGCGAAGAGCCCCACAGGTCCTCCGCCTATTACCACCATGTCGTATTCGCTCACTCAATATCACCTTCCCTAGTGATACGACTTCGGCTATTTTAATCTTATACTCTAGCACTTATAATACTCGGCTAAAATATAAGCACTGGAAATAGATCACTTGAGGAACTGTTCCTCATATTTCTTGACGTATTCCACGCTGTCCTTGACGTTGACGAAGAGTTTAGACACATATTCCACGTCCTCCTCGGTTATCTCCTTCCTTGCCATCATCTTTGCTCTGACCAAGGCCGGGGCCATGAGTTGTAATGCGTATCTCAAGCTATTCTCTGCTCCGATTTTTGTCAATGCCTTGAGCGCTCCCTCGTTAAGGCTTATCCTGTCCTCCTTAGCCCTTAGCTTTATGATCTCCATCACCTCTCTCTCCGTGTAGGGCTTAGTCTTGACTATTATTAGCCTATCCAACATATCCAATGGGACTCCGTGAGGGCTCTCGATGTCCGTCCCTCTTATCTTAGTTATACCCCTGTTAGTGGCGAGGATCAGAATGGGGCTGAGCTCCCCCTCCACTGCCCTATTAAGGAAGGCCCAGGTCTCTATGTCCAACATGTGGGCCTCATCTATGAATAGCACTCCAGGCACCAGTTCAGCCTTGTCCTCCTTAAGTAGTTTGTTAACGAACTCGTCTACCGCCTTCCTGACTTCCATCGGGATCTCCTTCTGTTCCGCCTCGAAGCCGAATATCATGGCTGAGATAGCTCCCTGTTGTCTAGCCTGAGTCACGTCGAGGTCATGGAGAGTGAAGAACCGAGTGATCTCCTTGTCCTTGTGCACCGGACCCTTAGGGAGTTCGATCTTCCTCCTCACGGAAACGTCATAGGACTCCTCCTCTCCCCTTCCCTGGGGCACGACCCTCCCCGTCTCTTCGTCTATCATTATTACGTCCCCGTTCTCGACTCCCAGTTCCAGCAACTGCTCCGCTATTTCCCTGGGCACTCTCAACCTCTTCTCCTCGTCCCTGGTCTGAAGCACTAACGTAGCTTCCCTGGGGATCTGGGCGTAGGGGTTATATGGATGCTTAGAGAAGGTGAAGTTCAGATCCTTCACCTTACCCTCATACACCTTCCTCCACTCAGTTATCCTAACGCCTATGGCGTTCCTCAAGGCTCTAGTCAGGAACTCGGTCTTCTTAACCTCGAGGCTGTAGATCTCCCCTGCACTTATCTGGACGAAAGGCGTGTTCTCCCCAAGCTCTCTGGCTATCGCATTGGCAAGCGCGGTCTTCCCTGTCCCGGGAGGACCTACTAGAAGGATCCCCTTACCGCCGAACTTACCCTCCTTAATCAGTTGCACCACATAATAACAAGCCTCCCTGGCCTCCACCTGTCCCACGAATCCTCCAGCTACAAACTCCACCTTGCCGTTGATCACACCTAAGCCCTTAATGTGACTGTGGGATCCGGTCCTCTTTAGCTCACCACCTATTTCCTGAATCCTGACCTCAGAGGACAATTTCGATCACTGATTAAGTCTAATTAGTGCTTTTTTAAAGCTTACCTTAGTTAAATGCCTTTAACCACTTGGAACGACGTCTCAACCCACTTCTCCCTGAGGATCGGCTTAAGGTCGCGAAGGTAGGGTATCCTTCCTTTTCTCCAGCTGTTTGTAGTATTCCTCTATCACCTCCATACATCGCACTAACATTCCGTAAACTATAGCGTCGTCCACACCGTCCAGGTCCTTTATGAGCCTTATTACATCTAATAAATCGTCCAATCCTGAGAGGCTTATTTCGCCTTTCGAGGCCAATTGCCACACTACCTCCTCTGGATCCTCCCTTGAGGTACCTGAGACTTCAGCCGCGAGCTCCAGGAAGGCCTTCAATAATTGCTTAAGGGCTGACTTGACTTGAGCCTTCAGCTGTCCGTCGCTTAAGAAGTCCTCTAAGCCTAGCAGGGTGGCACTCTCCAGAATCCTATAGGCCTCCCAGAAACCCATACTGCCAACTTCTCCAAAGGTCTAATATATCCTGGCGTTAATCCTCAGATCTTGGGAGGAACAAGCCCGAACCTTTGCTTATATCTACCCTGGTTCCACTAATCGGATCCCCCAATGTCAAGCCCTTGGACGTCAAAGGCCTCAGTGGGCTTGCCCATGTGAACCCTTCAGTGATGCATGACACCTTTCCTATGTTTCCCCTTTGGTGAACTTACCCCGCCCTCGCGGACGGCCCCCTCGCGATTTCCTGCTTCATTGCCCCGCCTCGCCCTCTTGGCCGAGGTGGGGGCTTCACAGGCTTAACTGTCCCAGCCCTGAATATAAGGGCGTGCTCATGCTCGTACCGGCCCATGATGGACAGAGGCGAACCTCATGAACCCTCGCTTTAACCAGAGCGTCTCAGCGGCGCTTACCTCGTCAGTAACTACCATCCACAGAGTATTTGAGTTAAAAATTTGGGGATGTCAGTCCTCTCCTTCGTGGTGGTCTTATGCCCCCTTAAACCCCTAGTGAAGATAAAGAAAGATAAATTATCCTAAAGTTTAGCCTTGCAGTTCGATTCCTCTCCGACTGAAGTTAGTGAAAGAAGTTTGGAAGTTATATTCGAGGTTTCCCTTTAGGTGGAGTCGGATTGCCAACTTCCATCTGCACTCATCCATCTCTAAGTGCAATGGTCCGAGGAGGTCTCTCGGTACCTAGTGTAAACCCAAAGTGTATTGCCTGATCCTAAGGCAGTGGCTTTCATCTTCGCCTTCAGTCACTACACAGCTGACTTCCTCCCCGCCCTGGAAGGGTTCCCTTCCGGAGGCTCATGGTTCCCACCATGGATTCGGGGTTACATCCCTCATATGGTGGGCAGTCGAGTGGATCAGAGGACCACCCCCATTTGAATAGAAAGGGGGACTTTTATCCTCGAAGTCTAGTCCCTTAAGGGGGGTGCTAGATACTAGTTGCTCCTCCCGCAGTCCCATTAAGCCCTCAGTCGAGCTGGGGAGGAGCGTCATTAACATCACAGAGAAATTTAGAAGAACTAATATTTAAAATGAGGGCTGTCCGCCCCCGCCCTAGAGGCTTTCCGCCCCCTTAACCCCCAATTTTTGTAAAGAGAAGCTAATGAAAACCTTTGTGCAGTCCTCACCTGTCATTTTGGGAGAGCTCCTGCGCCCTTCTCCACAGTATGTCCTCTAGGTAGGGGAGACCAGCGAATGCGACTGCATTGAACCTCCCCTTAAACTCGGCTTCCTTACCCAGTTTAGCGAAGGTATGCATGAGCTGTAGCGCAAGTCCAGAGGCCTGACCTAACGTGGATACCCTTCTATCCTTCGCAGCAGCTAGGATGTTATAGGAGTAGCTCCTGTTAATCCTCATCCCCTTGGACAGCTCCACTAAGAAACTGGCATCCGGAAGAGGTCCTCCGGTTAGGTAGTCGCCTAAAGAGTTGAGGTAGTTAATCATGGTCTCGTAGTTAGCTTTCCACTCTTGGTCCTCGAACCTAAGCGAGGCCAAGACTGAGGCAAGCTGCCTTTCCAACGAGAAGTAGAGTTCAACGTTGGAATCATATCCCATCTTGGAATTAGTTATAACACAATCGAAAGTGGGGAACTCTGCCCCTTTCTCCATAGCCTGGATATAGACCGAGAGTTATAAAGCTGCCTAGACACTGGCTCCCTCCCCGCCCTGGAATGGTTCCTGGGCTCATTGTTTCCACCATGGATTCGGGTTTATATTTCTCATTTAGCGGACAGTCGAGGAGTCCTGACTCTCCATTTGAGTCTGGATCCCGAATTGGGGATCCGTTATATTTCGTCGTGTGAAGGGAAGAGAAGCTGATCGCCCATCTTTCAGTCCCATTTCCTGAACCGAGCTAGGGAGGGGCGTCGTTAGAGTCGCCTAAGGATAGTTTGAAAGTATTTAAGCAGTTATCCGTCCCCTTGGCGAGGCTTTACGCCCCTTGATCCCACTCGCTGCAAATCTATCCTATGTTACGTTAATCCTGTGAATTCGCACAGTATGTGGAGTTAGATCTCACAAAGGGTTGCGGGCGATTGAATGTGCGATTTTCCTGCCTACTCGAGCATAGGTTGGCTAGCTGGGGGTGGGGTGAATATTTCACGTGGGACTTTGATGAAGGTCCAAGGGGTCAAGGTTGACATACAATTCGAATCTAGAAGTTCGAACCTATTTCGCCCAACATAGATATGGAAGTGATCACCTAGGGTAGTCCGTTAGGATCTTCAGAAACAGTTTGAACAGGAAGGTCTTATCTTGACATAAGCTCGGAGGTGAAGTCACCCGCATCACGTTTTTATATGAACATAAGGAGAATGCGCGTAGAAAATGGAGGTCAAGTTGGTTTACTCCTCTAGAGACCCAGTGGGACTGACCATAAAGAGATTGGGTTACGCGATCGAGGAGATCCAGGAGGAGCCAATCGATTTCCAATACAACTTAGGCGACGTAATCGTAGTCCTCTGCAGACACACGAGTTCAAGGGGGATCCCTAGCCTCACTGTCCACCACCCCGGGAATCCCACTGAGGCAACGCTGGGAGGTAGACCGCGGGAACTGGGGATCGCCTACCCCTCTTTAGCTTCCCACATATTCAGGTCGATACTAACCCTGCCTTTAGAGGTGGAGAAGACCTTAGAGGCGACCCACCATGGACCCACTGACATAAGGAAACCGGTGATCTTCGTTGAAGTCGGAAGTTCAGAGAGGGAGTGGACTAACGAAAGGTTAGTTAAAGCTACGGTGGACAGGGTTCTACAATCCCTCGACTCCTTTCTCCCCCAATGCGAAGCTGTGGCAGTGGGCTTAGGCGGTGGGCACTACGCGCCTTCCTTTAACAGGCTTACCATAAAGGGCCTCTGCTTCGGTCACATAATCTCCAAACACTCCATGAATGGGATTAGTGAAGAGGTGTTGAGACAGGCAGTTAAGAAGTCCATCGAAAGGGTTGAGATGGCGATCCTGGACAACTTGAACAGATCCCTTAAGGAAAAGGTGGTTAAGGCCATCGCCGAAACGGGAGTTGAAGTTTTGGAGCAAGAGAAGTTAGGGGAGGGATTTAAGGTCCGGAGATTTTAACTTAATGGGGGTTAAGGGGGCGGAAGTCCCCCTCCGTGAGGATGGACAGCCCCCTTGTAGAAATGTTTCTATAGTTGCTAAAAATTAGATATACACAGACCTCCGGCTGTAAGAGCTGAGGTCGTACCCTCGGGACTGGGGTTCAGGCCTGTGGAGACCCTCCGTAACCCCCCTTCCACGCGGGGTTCGCGGAACGGTTCCGTGGAACCTCCGCTGTGGGGGGATCGAGGTCTCTCTGAGGAGCGGGAGATCGCGGGGTGGGGATGCCTTGTCCGTAAGGGCGGGGTAGTTCACCTAGGACTTGGCGATCAATAACTCGTATTCCTGATCCATCCTGTTAAGCACTTCTTCCTCCTTGAAGCCGGAGGAAAGGGCAGCGAGCATAGCGCCTCCTGCTCCAACTCCCTCCTTTACATAACCCCTCTCGTAGAACTTCAGACCCTCATATCTAGATCGGTTTAGGTCCACGTGGGAAGCAAGGACTTCAACCCCAACTTCCGAGGCTAGACCGAGCATGTCGGCCGACTTGTCGTCTAAGATCCACTTGGTGGTAGCGATCACGGCTCTCTTCCCGAAGAGTTCCTTTAATACGGCTGCCGCTGCGACCATTTGTGTCCCCCCCGCTAGGACTGACTTACCCTTAAAACCGGCAGCTATCCCCGCTAAGGCCAATAGGACTGGGTCGGAGACCTTAGCCAACTTACCCAAAGTGTCTTGGGGTAGGTCCCTTAACGCCAGCCTAACCACTCCCTCCTTTAGGGACTTAGGGTTCTGTGGGGAAGTCGAGCTCATCCTGCCTAGGGAGTTGTAGCCTAATGCTGCTAAAGTAGCCATGGCAGTCGTCGTGCCTCCAGGTATTGACTCCGCCAAAATCAGGGTCGACCCCACATCCATGGCCTCCCCGAGGGTCACTGCCTTGTCGAGGAGCTGCCGCACAACTTGTCTGTCCATTGAGTATTTCCTGATATCCTTCCCAGGTTCTCCCCCCAAATCGATGAATGGTATGGACCTAGGTTTCACCCTGGCTCCAGATACGGCCACCCCTACTATCCCCTTCGTTAGGGACAGGGAAGCTCGGGTGAGAAGAGCTGGTGTGGGTATACCGTTAGGGGTGACTGGAACCCCTCTTATTACCTCGCACCTTCCCTTCACCAGGTACTCTGCATCGGCTGCAGGGGTGAAGTGTGTGAGCTCAGGTGTCGCACCCGCCACTGTGATCCCTGGAATTAGACTGACGTCCGTAGTCCCTATAACCAGGAGGAAATTAAAGCGATCGAAATTGAGACCCACCTCCTTGGGATTTCCAATTATCATAACGTGAGCTTCCCCAGCTCACATAATTATCTTTTCGGGGGTTAAGGGGCGAAAGTCCCCTTCCGTGAGGGCAGGGTAGTTCGCTTAGACGAAGGGAACGCCTTTCGTATCCGCAGAGCTGCAGGCTAGCTTTAAGCGGATTCAGCGTCTTAACCATTCTAATGAGGAGCCATCGCCGTTGTCGGCAGTTTCTCTTAAATCGTAAAGATTCAATGTTAATATAATTTAAGAACTAATAATAAAGACTGAAATATAACCTTACCTTATCGCATTTATTGGAGGATGTCACTGTGGGGTCCTTGAGCGATGTGGGGTTAAGGAAGGCGCTCAATGGAACTCCCCACGTCGTTGGCTTAGCGTCCAACTCCTCCACCTGGGACTGGAGGGCTCATCCTTCAAGGTGAGGGAGAGGCTCCAGGGCTACCTCATCTTCGTCGTAGTCAATGCGGTCAGGGAGTTCGTGGGAAGCTCAACCCAGCTCTTCGCATCGATAACTCTTTTTGTGTAGTTCTCTCGCCAGCCTGAATTTATAGGCTAGATAAGTGAAGCTGATATGGCTAAGCCAATTGTGGGAGGAGTGTCATAGAAATAGAATCCTGGGGGATGTGGGAGTTGTCCTATGCTGAGCTGATGCTAGCGACTTCAGGGTTGATACTCATACCGATCTTCATCCTCATAGCCTACTTTTACTACTTCAGGAAGTTAGTACGCGCTGGAATTGAGTTCCCCGGAGAAAGCTCTAGGACTGTTAAGGTAGTCGTGAACCCTAACTCCAGGGAGGTGGTTAAGGTATGCGGAAAGACTACGATCATGGTGGATGGAGGACAAGGATGGATCTCCATTAGGGTTAACGGTGGTCCGGTTCAAAGGGTTTTCAAGATAAGGCTGATCAGGACATGTGGAGAAATAGAGCTCATAAACGAGAGTAGGATATTCAAATTGAACGTGACCGTGATAACTGAGGGAAAGGAGGAAACGAGTTAATTTAAGGCCAATTTAAGTAATTTATCTATAGCGTCCAGGAGTTGCCTTTGACCTACAACGGAAACTGAGAAGTCGTCCGCCTCCCTTTCCATCTCCTTCAAAGTCCTCTTGAAAACCTTAATGGCGAAGGGATTGATTACTGCGAAGGGTAGAAGGGCTAACATTAACACCTTCTTTGGTATATGCCTTAGTTTGACGTGAGCCAGTTCGTGCGCTATCACCGCCATCACCTCCTGTTCAGTGAGTACCTCCAGAAGGCCCACGGAGACGTAGATCCTATACTTGAACAGTAGTGAAATGGTGTAAGCGGTGGGGTTCCCTGTATCCAAGATCATCAGCTCCACATTTCTCACCCCTACCTTCTTGGCCAGGTCCATCACGTTAGCCGAAATAGTGGGTTCCTTTATACCTCGATTTGTAGAGAGGACCCTGAAAAGTGCAAACCTCAGGATCAAAACGGAGCCAGCCAGGACTACGATCCACGTTAAGGGATCATGAAGGTACCTATAGGGCAACCAGAAGAAGAGGTAACGGCTTAAGTAGTGATCGTTCAACCAATTGGCGCTCTCGAGGGCCCTTCTGAAAAGGAAAAGTAAGGGCCTGACCTCATAGTATATCATGGGGATCGCTGACATACTGAAGGGCACTGCCCCGGACAACCTGTGCCTATAGAACACGAAGCCCAAGATAACGGAGATTAGGTAGGCTATTGCCAGGTTATAGAACAAGCCTCCTCAACCTCTCCTTCAGCTCACTTAATTCCTTCTCATCTCCAAATATAGATGCCACAGTTGGGTCTTCAAGTTTCTCTAGGAGATCAAACAGAGTAGCCCTTATGGACTGCCTCTGATACTCTTCCCTACTCAACGCCGGAGTGTAGAGGTACCTAAGTCCTCCTTCCCTCACTAGCACTCTGTTCAAGAAACCCTTTTTGTATAACTTATCCAAAATGGTTGATATAGTTGTAGGAGCTACGTCTCTCTTACTCGACATCTCCTCAAACACGTCCTTCACGAAGACCTTACCTCTCCTCCAAACCACCTCCATTACTGCCCTCTCTAGCTCTCCCAATTCATCGAAGTAAGGCAAATGCGATCATTCATCAGATTCGGGGACCTCAGTAATAAATTTTAGAGTGAGCTATTGCCTTAGAGTTCTTTTTGCCATTACTTGCCAGTGTAAAGGCAGGCTATTAACTACGCTCCCAATTCCATTTGGCTCTTTGGAAGAGGCAGAGCTAATGGGAATTCATTGTTTCAGCAGACCTATCTCCTCTTCTCTTACCTCTATGGAGGTTAAGGACGTGAAGCCCTGCCGGCGGGAATGGACAGCTCACTCATTTAAATATCTCGTTATTAAATTTATTTTCAGTGAAGTTAAAGATACCCTGCGGGGCCGATCCAGAGCGAGGAGACTGGGGAAGGGTATAGGCAAAAGCATTCCTCTCCCTTCACACGAAGGAACCCCACCCCCTCTTTCTGACCCTAACAAATGGTGTTTTCTGCACCATTGCCCCCAGATGATGGGCATAACCTCTCACGGTGGGAACGATGAACCCCCAAACCCTTCCAGGGTAGAGAGGGAGCCAGATCTTGTCCTACAAAGAGTGGGTTCGTCTCAACCCCCTCTCCATTTTCTGAATGGAACTATATCGAAGATCGTATTAAGATATCTAGACGAACTCCATAACTTGGAAAGGGCTCACTGAAGTTCGTGTAGTCTAATAGGGAGAACTCAAGTGTCATTTAAAATTGGGCTTTTCGGAACAAGCATTTATATTGGACTCTAACTATTACAATAGTTACCCAATGAAAGTGACAGTCCTGGCCCAGAGGAACAGGATCGATGGCACTCTCCGCACGGGAATTGCCCTGAGACTCCTATTCCCACCTGAGGGGGTTCGTTATAAGGTGATGAATGAGCTTATCCCTTTCCCCTCTTCATTTAATGACTACCACGTGAATTGGAGGACAGGAGTAAAATGGACATTCAAACTCTTCCTAGAACCTATCTGCTCCCTTAGATTGAGGGGTTTAGTCCATTCTTTCTTCCTCAATCTATACATACCTATGACCCCGTGGGTCCAGGAGTTAGATCAACCCATTTCCGCTATGTTCGGCTCCTACTTCTCGGACTCCAAGTTCAGGGACCTGATACTCGGATTCTTCAGAAAGGTTTTCAATAGGGAAAACGTGAGGATGGTGACTTGGACCGAGTGGAGCAGAAGGGGGCTGGAGCAAGAAGGATTTAGGAATATAAATGTAATACCGCCACCCATGAACTCGAAGCGTAGAGATTCGTATGGGAGGAGGACGGTGATCTTCGTGGGTCTCGATTACCGTAGGAAGGGGGGTGACGTGGCCGAGAAGGTGATGTCTAGCCTGCCCGGGGAATTCAATAAGATATACGTGGGGAAGTCACCCAACAGAGTTAAAGGCGTTATCTACATCGAGAAAATGAGTAGGGATGAACTGATAGAACTCATGAGGAGATCGGACGTCATGATCTTCCCTACTAGGGGTGACGCTTTCGGCCTCTCCGTGCTAGAGGCCATGAGTGTGGGGACTCCAGTAGTGACGTCAAACGTGGGTCCGATGCCAGAGATAGTAGGGGAAGGGGGAATAGTGTGCGCCAAGGACGATGTGCAATGCTTCTTGGAGAACACAAAGGAGATCCTTTCCTCCTCAGAATATGCGAAGAGACTAGGGAGTAACGCCATAAGGGAAGTCGAGACCAGGTTCTCTCCAGCCGAAATAGGGAAGAAATTGGTTGAAACATATGGGGATTTGGCCGATCCCCGTTAGGATTTCTTAGGTGAGCTAGGCGAATAGATTAGTCCTATTGCGAATAGGTGAACTCACCCCGCCCTGACGGACAGGGCTTCCCGCTTCACAGCCCCACCTCGCCCAAGGGTAGGGAGCTCCACAGGCCCTAAGGGTGGTCCCCCACCCCGCGTGTAGAGACGATACCCGTGCGAGGTGGGGCGGAGGCGCACCTCACGGATCCTCGCTTCAACCGAGGCGCTGTGACGCTTACCCCGTCCGTGAGTGTCATTGGAATGTATCTGAGGGAAGTGTCGTTTAAATTTGCTTGGCTGCCCATCCCCACCCTTATGAGGGTCTTCCGCTCCCACACCCTCCCCCAGAAGATAAAGAGGAGCTGCTGGAACAATTACCTGCTGATCCGCTCACAGAGATTATAAGAGCGAAATCCTAACTATAACAGAATGAGGTTTGCAGTGATCCACAAACCCTCAGCATCAGTCACGGAGATAGTAGAGAGACTGAAAGCTGAGGCGGAGAAGAGGGGCTTCAGGGAGTCGGAGGAGCCCGACGTGATCTTTGCGGTTGGAGGGGATGGGACTCTACTGAAGGCCGTGAAGCTGGGGAAACCGGTGATCTGCATAAGGGCGGGGAGAAGAGGGTTCCTCATGGACGTGGAACCTTCGAAAATACCAGAAGCCCTCGATAGACTCAACACAGGAGATTACAGGGTGGAGAAGCTTAACGTCCTAGAAGTAGGTAGAGCCATTGCTTTCAACGATGTGACGGTAGTGGCTGATGAGGCTGAAACCATCCTGTTGAAACTCAACGCCGCTGATCACTCAATGGAGGCAGAGGGGGATGGCGTAGTAATATCAACCCCTCAAGGTAGCACAGGGTGGTCGCTCTCCGCTCTGGGTCCATACGTGGATAAGGAGATTGACGCAATAGTGGTCACACTGCTGAACCCAATCCTGAGCCCTGTCAGGTCTTTAGTGCTTAAGTCAAAGGCAGTTAGGGTCTCAATGGAGGACAAGGGTTATCATCAGTGGGCTAAGATATTCGTTGACGGCGATCTGTGGAGGAGGATCGAGCCTGGGGAGTGGTTTGAGATAGGTGTGGGTGAGAAGAAGGCAGTGATCTACAGGTTCTTCAACAGCGATCCGTTGAGGTTCCTCAATTGCAGGTAATCCTGGACGCTTCTGGCTTCTTCGCTGGACTTCAAAACCTCTTTCAAAGGGTGATCACCACCTCTTATGTGATAGCTGAAGTGAAGGACGCCCGGTCCTCAGAGGGCCTCGCAACAGCCATGAGTTCTGGGAAGATCGTAATACGAGATCCCTCGCCCTCAACTGTGGAGAGAGTCAAGGGGAAACTCAGGGAAATGTCAGAGGAGACCTTAAGTCAGGCCGATATCAGCTTGATCGCCCTTGCCTTAGAGATGGAGTCACCCATAGTCTTCACAGACGATTACTCGTTACAGAACGTCCTGATGAACTTAGGTATACCTTTCAAGCCCGTGAGGACCAAGGGGATCACCAGATCTGAGAGGGCCTTCGTTTACGTCTGCAAGTCCTGTGGGAGGAGGGTTGGAGAGTACCTCAGAGGATGTCCATACTGCGGCGGGGAACTGAAGAAGGTCCCCATAAGCCGAATAAGACGAAAGGAGAGTGCAGATCGGGTAGGACGAAAATATCGCTGATCAGAACTCATACCTTATGTTATTTTTATTCTCACTTTCCATGTTCTACCTCTATTCAAGTCCCATGTTAGTGGAGATTTTTCAATTAATATATAAGCCTTATTATACAGTTTCATAGACAACGCTTTTAAGCTTTGATGAATTAAAAGGGGAAGCGTTAGGATATCTTTTTATACAGAGTTTACAGAAAAGCTTAAAGGGAGAAGTCATGGAGGACACGAGGTTAGCCAAGGGTGTGCTCGGAATTAAGGAGGCCTATGGACAGGCCATGGCAGTCACAGCTCCTTTAGGGAGCGTTGTTTCAACCACGACAGCTGCCATAGCCTATGCTGGAGGTTCAGTGGTGCTAGCCACACTCCTTGCATTGGGAGCAAGCGCACTCTGGATGTTCACCCTCACCCTTTACTCGAAGAGGATAGCCAGCGCAGGCGGATTCTACAGTTTCTCCTCAGCTGCGTGGGGATCAAAGACCATAAGCTTCTTTGAGGCCCTGATAGAGGTTTTCGCTTACGTTGCCCTGAACGGGGTCAATGTCATATCGACAATCAGCATAGCAGAGATCGCGTTTGGAATGATGAATCTATCAATACCCAGTTATTGCCTGTGGCTCATAGGGGCGGTAGCTTTGATTTACCCCACTATTATTTCCTTAACTCACGTAAGGAAGGTTTTGGGTTATGTGGTAACAATAAGCTCTACCGCAGAAGTGGTAGTCCTGTTCGTACTGTTCGGCTTATCGGTCTACTTCAAGGGGTTGACACTTTCTTACCTAGTTCCAACACATGTGTCTCTAGGCCAAATGGCCACGGCCTTCATATTGAGTCTGGTGAGCATCTCAGGATCTGGGACAGCGACTTACCTAGGTGAGGAAAGTAAAAGGCCCACCAAGTCCATAACCTTAGGAATGTGGATGGCAACCTGCATAGGAGGGCTCGCAATGCTCCTGGGCACGTATGGCCTAGTCTCCCTATGGGGAGGTGATCTGAGCTCCCTAGCCTCGGCCAATCAGCCACTTTTCCAGGAGATGGCCAGATTTGGTACTATAGCCTTCTCAGTAACTGCGTTACTAGCCGTCAACAGCCTATTGGCCTCCAATATAGGCACCACGGTCTCAGCTGCCAGGATCCTATTCAATGTGGCTAGGGAAGGAGGAGCCCCAAAGTTCCTGCGGAAGCTGAACTCAAGCCTAGAACCTATTTGGGCTACACTTTTCACTGGAGGTCTGACAGCAGTGTTGACACTCCCTTCCATGGCGTTCCAGGGGTCCCAAGTGGCCATGGAGGACGTCGGAGTGATCGCCAGCATATTCTGGATAGCAGGCAGAATAGTGGACAGCATAGGCGCTCCTTTATTCCTATATAGGATAGGATCCTTGAATATCATGGCCCTTCTAATCCCGCTGGTGGCTTCGGGAGTCAATATATGGGGATTAGGATACAGTGTTTTGGGGCTAACCTTCGCGCAGCGCCTCATGATCTCGGCGATACTTCTGATCTCAATAGCTTGGTACGCCGCATTCGGGAGAAGAAGTATGGTGGGCAACATAGTAGTGAATGAGGAAGGCGAACTCTCCACCAGGGAGGAAGTGATCAAGAAGCTGAAGGAGATCAACGCAGTCAGCTGAAACGCCCGCTATCACAGGCAAAACCCTACATCAAGATTAAATGTGAAGGTTGTAGCTTCCCTTCAGCATGCAAGCGAAGAGTTCTTCTGGACATTTTCCGATTACCTTCACTTTTTTTAACTCCGAACTCTGATGGGCAGACCATGGTAGTAGTGGTGCTGGTGAGACACGCTCAGAGCACGGCAAACGCCATGAGGATCTTAAGTCATGATGCGGACAAGCATCCCATAACTGATGAAGGGAGAGAGCAGGCGAAGAGGGTAGCGAGAGAGCTCAAGAAGCTGAAGGTCGCGAGGCTATACACGAGCCCAGTCCTAAGGGCCTATCAGACCTCAGCCATCATAGGTCAAGAGCTAGACATGATCCCGGTGGTGGACGACAGGTTAAGGGAGAGATTCCTCGGTGAGCTTAACAACAAGAGGATGCCAGAGGGAGTGCACTGGAAACTCAAATTATACTACGGAGAGGTGAAAGACGTTGAACAGTGGGAGGAGATGAAGAGGAGGATGCTCGACTTTATCAACAGCCTGACAAACATTGAGGGCGTTGTAGTGGCTGTTTCCCATCACGATCCCATAAAAGGGGTGATCTCACACATATTGGGCCTAGACGACTTGGAGAGTATGGGGCTCATAATTCCCAATTCCCATATGACTATCATAAAGTGGGATCCCTCGCCTAAGATATTAGCCATAGGGACTCCCTTAATAACCAATGCCCTATTGGATAAGATAAATGGTTCGATCAAGAGGGGTTATGGCTGAAAAACCCTTTCGTATCCCCTTATCTTCCGGTGATTAAAACCCCGTGTTACTGATTTCCTCCCCGCTCTGGAAGGGTTCCCTTCAGTGGGTTCATGATTCCCGCCGTGAGGAATTGCATCCCTCATTTGGTGGGCAGTTGGGTGGCTCGAGGACTACCCCCACGTAAGTGGGGAACTCGATAACCCCTGGTTCCACAATGGAGAATAAATGCGACGTTGGTCACCCCTCCCGCAGTCCCATTTCCCCAGTAGAGCTAGGGAGGGGTGTCGTTAGCTTCACTGATAGATTTTCTGAAAAAGAAGAGTGTTTAAATCGTCATCCCTGCCCCTAGAAGGGGCGAGTATTTCGTCAGTTTGTAACTAGCGGGATGGTTTTTACCCTTTACATCCAACCACAGGGACTCTCAAGAGTCCATTGGGAAACCCAGTCTCGGTGGGAGAAGATTAAATCATAGGAATGGGGAGGACTTGGGCAGCTAAAGGATCTTCAAACCCTTAACCCTGGGCAGAACTCCTCTATTCCATGCTATCTCGTAGAAAGCCTGGAGGCCTTTTACGACGTCCTCCCTTGGCACATTGTACTCCTTTATATCGGCCCATATCGTGTGCTTAATGATCTCTGGGTCTATTTTCTCTCTGTGAACTTCGCTCATCAACTCTGCATCCTTGGGAATAATCTGGTCGATATGAGATTCAGCGTATCTTTTACTCCTCTCGTAGAGCTCAGCGAATTTCCGCGACAATTCAGGACCCAGGTCCTCATTCACCACCACCATACCCATGGGCATGGGTAAATTCTTTGACAGATCCCTCCAGAGGTCCCACATGCTAGTCACCCTATGGACTTTCATCCCTAGCTTCTTCAGTTGGTACATCATCTTGATCTCATGGACGGCCACTAATATGTCCCCTTCTCTGCCCAACGCTTTTATCTCATCCAGCACCCTCTCCACGACGATCAGTCTCCTATATTTCCCAAAGAATATTCTGTAGAGAGTGAATGCGGTTGTATTGAGACCATGGACTATTAGCCTAGAGCTCGGGAGCTGGGACAGAGGGATCGGCTCTACAGAGAGGATCGGCATCCCTGTTACGCCGTCCACAGCTGAGGCCACTGCTGAACCTAGAATGTAATAGTAGTCCTGGATGTAGGGGTAAAGCGCAGCTGAGGGGACAGATACGTCCACTTCCCGTTTGATGACAATCTCGTTAACACGTTGAACTGTTGGGATTAGCTCGACCTCTACATTAAAGCCCTCTGGTCTTACCTTGCCCTCTATTATGGGTATGAAGGGGTAAAGGTCTCCTGAGTCCGCTAGTGCTCCTATCTTAAGCGTGACCATGATTTAACGACCCCATGTAGGTAGTTAAAGTTTTTCCCTTGATATGTATATTTGCTGGAATAGGTTTTTAGCCATGACCCCCATCATCTCTGAGGCACGCAAAAAGGACCAGATCAGAGTCTCCTTGAGAAATGCCTTTGCACCTTCCGATCCCTAAAGTTTAGGAGTATATCGCTGTTCGGTTTAAACTCCAGGAGGATCTCGAAAGCGAGGATCCGCGAGGTTTAACACATGATGACACAGAACTCTCGAACTAGGGAAGGAGAGTAGAAGGAGGGCCTAATGCTGAGATCGTGAAACAGGTGTGAAAGCCGATCGCTGACCTAGCCCATAGTCAATTTTAATTCAACTTCGCCCAACTCGAGATAAGACGGGCATAGTTTTCCGTCCCCCAAACCCCCAACCTTATAACCAGTATTCTGTTACTGACACCGGACTCTATGCATAGATCTGGAGAAATTTTTATTTTAGAGCAAGGAAATACATCCTTCCGGTGTTCTCCTTGAGTGAAGATGATCCAGAATTACAGAGGATTTTAGATAAGAAATTGAGAGGATTCCTGAGAGTCAAGGCGGAGAGGGAGAGCGTTCATAGGCAGTCCATTCGCGATTTAGATGGGGACAACTTTAAGGACTTCGTCACCAACAACGACTTAGCAGTAGTAGAGTTCTGGGCCCCCTGGTGCGCACCTTGCTACGTGATCTCTCCTATACTTGAGGAATTGGCTTTAGAATATAAGGAAGTGGTTTTCGGAAAGTTAGACGTGGATTCCCATCCTAGGATAGCAGAGGCGTATGGAATTATGGGAGTCCCCTCTATCCTGTTCTTCAAAAATGGAAGGGCAAAGGGACTTCTGGTTGGTCTGACCTCTAGAGAAGAGATAGAGGCGAGGCTAGAGTGGCTAAAGCTGCACTCATAGGAGTCTTGGGACTTAGTTATAGCAGCTTCCTCAAATGCCACCCTGAAAATCTCCTCAAATTGTTTAACACTGTGAACAGAGGAGTGGTGGAGAACCCTAAGCCCCAGTATCCTGCGTCGTCCTGGATGAGCGTAATGGAGATAGCTGAAATGAGGGGGAGGGGATTTTATACCCATTTCGGAACACCACGGCTCATCCTCGAGAGCGGCGCGGCCGTGGTGAACTTGCCCATAACCAACCCTAGTTACGGTTCATATAGTATCCCTTACGATTTGAGCGTCCACTACGAGGACGAAGTGAGGGAAGTAGTGGAGAACGTCCTTAAGGAGGTCGAGAGAAGGCCCGTGATTGCATCCATCTCCGCCATAGACAGGTTTCTCCATTACAGACCTGATATAAGATGCGAGATCTATAAAGCAGTCGACGTCGGAATAGGAGAGATCCTGGAGGCTTTGAAAGATTTCGTTCTGTTCTCCCCTTATGGGGAACCCATGGGGGAGGAAGGCTTTCACGAGTCTCACGGAGTATACCTGTCCACTATGCCTAGACCCAGGGAGAGGGATACAGTGAAGCTAAGGGACCTGGGCCTACTTTTCCTATCTATGTTACACAGCAGGTAAGTTACCCCTGCCTCCACGGATAGGTCTCTAATTAGAAAGATGAGGCGTTGTGAAATCACCTCTTCCGCTCTCTGATCTCACACCTTTAGGGAAGCACTTGGTTCTTCATCATCCCTAAGGGTTATGGAGAAGGGAGTTAATGGGCGGAAGGTCTCGGCGGGGATGGATAATCTGGTAAACGTTTTGAACCAGGATCCTAGTTTCTTTCGATAGCAATCACTGATGGGGTAAGTGTCACCGAGGCCCTCAGGTTGAAGCGAGGGTCCATGAGGTGCGCCTTTGCCCCATGGACAGCCCATGTGGGCAACTCAGACGTATCTTCAGGGCTGGGACGGTTGAGCCCGTGGAGCTATCTGGGGCGAAGTGGGGCCTTGAATTAGGAACCAATGCCGTTTAGGGCAGAGTAACTAACCCTACAATGGTTAACGGTTTTCACATAGGTTTGGACCAAATCTCGGCTGACAGGGGTCCAGAAGACCACTTGAAGGACTAAGTCCTGGGGGCTCTGTTCCCTAATCTATGCAAGGATCGCCCTTGCCCTCTCACAGTCCCGTTGAGTCCTAACCCTGGGAGGGAGTCATTAGGATCGCTGAAAGCAATTTCACGGATGTTACAAACTTCCCATGAGGTGGCTCATCGCTACTAGTGAGGCTTCTTCAATCTCTTGACCTGAAACGTAAAATATAGCCCAAGAGAGTTCTTACTGGTTTCCTCATAGAAAAAGATGATGAGTACCCACAAATGCGACAGGTGAGCTGGGACTCGAACTCTGATCTCCTCGTTTCAGGCCGAGCTTGGAAATATAGGAGCTACGTATGAAGTGAAGTTCGTCTCTTTAGAACGAGGTCTTAGACCATGAACTTATCCTGCCCTTGCGGATGGCCTCTCGCGATTTCCTGCTCCCTGGACCACCTTGCCCCCTTAGCCAAGGGTGGAGGGTAAGATCCCACGGGCTCAACCGTCCCAGCCCTGAAGATACGTCTGAGTTGCCCACATGGGCTGTCCATGGGGCGGAGGCGCACCTCACGGACCCTCGCTTCAACCTGAGGGCCTCGGTGACACTTACTCCGTTCATGACTGCCATCAATAATGTATTGATACTGATATTTAAACTGGGGAGCCGTCCATACCTAGGAAGAGGGTCTTACGTCCCCAAACCTCCAAGAAGATAAATTATCGTGCTGTATGAAGCCTCCTTTAACCACTCTAGACGCTCCTTACACTCAGATGATCGTGACTGATCATCCATGATCTACAACCCCTTATAGTGTATCTACACAACCAGGATCCCTTTCTGCAGATCGAATTTATGAGAGGGATTCCTGAGAATTTCCCATATTATTTTCTAATATTTTATCTAATACATATATATCAGAATATAATGGTAATTCCTTGCTCAAAAGCTTAAAGTTTTAAGGGAGTAATAGTAACTTGTGACTAATATGGACTTTGTAGAAGAACTGAAGCGAAGGGGACTCAAGGTAACGCCACAGAGGATAGCCGTGTTAAGGATAATAAGCCAAGGGGGTCACTTCAGTGGAGAACAGATTTATGATACCCTAAAGAAGAACGAGCCCAGCATAAGTCTCTCCACAGTTTACAATACCCTAGAAACACTTAAACAAACTGGTCTCCTGAGGTCCTTTGAAGCCAACGGCGTAACATGGTATGAAGTGAACAAGGGCTCACACGTCAACGTGTTCTGCACTGACACTAATACCATAATCGATGCCAACGTGGATTTGAAAAGTATAGAGGACAAACTGGAGGAGATGGGATTCAAAGTGTCAATGTTGAGCGTCATAGCCTATGCTGAGTGCAAGGAGGTAAGGAGAAGAAAGGTAGTAGAAAATCAACCCATTTAGATTCTAGCTATCTAGAAGAAAATTTCGGCCTTGGTTAACAGTTTCGCTTGAGCTACGAATATATGCCCTTATGAGCATCAAATCAGAGGTATCAAGTCCATGAGCTCACACCGGGTGGGCTATACGCCGACTGGGTGTGGTGAGACGACGAAGGGTGCGCGGGTTCCCCCACCTCCCTAAGCGGGTGGGGTTAGTCCCGCCAAGGGGGCAGAGAGGGGTTAAAGGGTTACTCCGTGACTTTGATGAAGTCCAAGGGCTAAGGGGTTGAACACGAAATGAGACTTCAATGAAGTCCAAAAACCTTAGATGCGATATACTTAATTGCAAGGATGCCTTCATACGACAGATCGTCTTCAGCCTTAAAGGAGTTTCCAACTTCTTTCCTCTACCTTAGTTTCAAGAGAGTTCCGCAATGCTAGTGAAAGGATTTCTCTCACATCGCATAATCTACACACTCTGAAGGCTGGAGTTACTGCCTCAACACCTTGCCGAGGATGGAAGGACATACAGCCCCTAAGGACAGTCCGGCCCTGATCGTCCATAGTTACCCATCCTGACCTGGGCAGAGGCGTACCACCCGCGCTTAGTCGCCTCAATGTAACTTACCCAGGACTGTGGTTGAGGACGTACTGGACAAATCCGTATTTAGGGTCAATGATATTTTCGTCTCTGCCAGCGAAATTCCCTCAACCACCACTCGTCTATAAAGAGGAACATTGTTTTAAAATATATTTACATATTTAGTAATTTGTCTTTTACGTATTATTTTCATAAATCTACAGATTTAGTTGAAGCTCTAGTAAAAACTTTTAAGTGAGTGCCACCAGTTGAACGTAAATGAAGGTAAGGGTATCGAATATAGGCGGTATTAGGTCTTTGGAGGACTTGGACATAAGGAAAGGCATAACTATTTACAAGGCACCCAACGCCTTCGGGAAAACCTCCCTGATGAGGGCGTTAGTGTCGTTAATGACCTCAGAGCTCAAGGCTGAGGACCTCTTAAACGTGGCCGCGGATGAAGGGTATGTGGAAGCCGAAATAGAGGGCAAGTTATACTATAGGAGGATATACAGGAGAGGTAGAAGGTTACAGGAGGAGAGCAAGATGATAATGGACGACAGCAGGGCACTCCTACTCTCCATGTTCTCACCTGAGAACAAGTTAGTAAACCATATCCTCTCCGGAGAAGACAACATAGAGTGGTTCTTGTCAGCCACCTCCAAGATAGAGGAGGTCAAGGCAAAGAAAATGGAGCTGGAGAATAGACTCTCCTCGTTAGAGGTGGAAAGTGAGGAATTAATGAAGAAGTATAAGGAGGTTTCGGAGGCTCAGGCTAAAATGAGGGCCCTTGAGGAGGAGATCGAGAAGCTCGAAGCTGAGATTAAGGCATCAGCCCTGACCAAGAGGGCCAACGAATCAGTGATAATAGCCAAGTCCAACAGACTGGATGAGCTCAAGAATAGGATAGAGAGGAAAGAGGAGGAGTTATCTGAGCTGAGGGAAGCTTTCAAGAGGATTGAGGAGAGAGAAGCACAGATCAAGAAGAGGATCCCCGAGGGGCTCAAGGAGGAGTATCTAAAGAAAATAGAGGAGATAGATAGGGAGATCAGGGAAAGACAAGCCAAAAAAACTGAAATAGAGGTGGAGATGGGTGTGCTTAACAGGGTAATGGAAGAACTGAGGGAAGCAGATAAGAAGCATCTGGCAGTGTGTTACCTGTGTGGAAGCCACGTAGATCCCTCAGTGTGGGTCACTAGATTAGACCTAATTTCGCAGGAGCTTAGGGAGAAGAGCGCATCCCTAAACTCGCTGAAGGAGGAGATAAACGAACTCCTAAAGAGGAAGGAGGAAGTAAGCGTGACCCTGAGGGATCTTGAGAAGGCTGAAACCGAGCTAATTAACGTAGCTAAGAGGAAGGCCGACCTACTTCAGAAGATCGAGATTGTCCAATCCGATATAGAGAACCTTGAGAGGCAACTGAGGGAAGCTAAGAGCAACTTCGGCTCGGTAGCTCTGGTTCAGGACGTAGAGAAGAGGGAAGAGGAGAGGAGGTTAGAGGAACTGAGGAAAGAGTATTCGTCCCTACAGTATGAGATCTCCCTCTATGGGACTCAAACCAGCATCCTGAGCAAGATGAAGGAACTGGACGAGGAGATAAAGGCTCTCAAGGAGAGCATAGCTGAGGTTCAAAAGGAGTATATGAGGAGGTTAACCGCAATAAGGGAAGAGTTTAACGCGAAGGCCAACAGGGTCATCCAGGATCTCGGCTTCCAGTTCACCGCTGAAATAGATGAGGCCAACAGGTTAATAGTGAGAAAGGAAGGAGTTACCTTAGACGTGCGCAAGCTGTCCTCCTCCGAGAGGATAACTCTAGCCTTAATACTGGTGATCACCGCCCTTAAGTCCTACTTCAAAACTCCATTGTTCATAGTGGACGAGATATTCATGACTTATGACCAAAGAAGGCTTAACAGGATACTAGGGTACCTAATGGGGATATCGGACTACGTTATAGTGACTAGATCTGAGGAGATACAGGAAGTCACTCAGGTGACCATGGGGACTCAAGAGGCGACATATACCTCCTCTTAAGGTCCTCCTTCACAGCCATCTCAACTTCCTCTGGGACCTTGTCTATTGGCTTGAACCAGCCCACTGAAGTGATCATGCCCATTTCCTTAGCTCTCTCGCTCAGCCAAAGAGCCACGGCTAGGCCGGCCTTAGTTGGCCTGAATATGACGATAGAAGGGCCTATGGAAGAGCTAGCTAATTTCATCGCGTGCTTTGAGACGATCTTCCACCTGGTTTTCGTTATAATCCTCACTAATTCTTTGGCCTTGTCCCTTTCCCCTATAGCGTAAAAGATTATCATAAATAAAGCTGTCGTTACCTACTTATAAACGTTTCTTAACTCAACTGACTCTCCCAGCTCTAAAACTTTTCAAGTCTGACACAGCGAGTTCCGAGACTAAGGCTAGCCCACTATGAATTGGTAGGCCTTAACTCTCCCTCGCTCCAGAACCACCAGTGCAGCGTGAAGTAGACCAATGCCATACTCACTGCCTGGATTAAGTACCAAGGTTCCCCCCAATTTATCGAAGGACTTGGATTCGTGTATGTGGCCGTGGAGGCCTAGCATCGGTTTCATCTCCTCTATGATACTCCTCACCGATTTAGAACCAACGTGGATCGTCTCAATTTGTCCTCCTCTTACTACTGGACGTAGGTCCTGGGTCAGTTTAGGCGCAAGGTCTAGGTTAGTGCCATAAGGTGGAGCGTGGAAGTTAAATATAGCCCTCTCACTGCTAGAGAGCTTAGAAGTGACCCTATTGAGCCATTTCATGATTTCCTCCTCACTCATCTCCCTAGGGGTTTTCCAAGGAGTGGGGTTCACGTAACCGAAGGACACCATCTCGTGTCCCCCTATTTCCACGACGTCGCCTTCGGTCCTTATCATAACTTCTCCATCCTTGAATACCTGGGCCAAATACTCGGGGTCATCGTTACCTAAGTTAACGTATATCTTAGCCCTTTCCGCTCTATACCTCTCCTCTGCTAGTCCCCTCCAGGAAGTCAGCGTGTCTAACATGGCTTGCTTAAATGCGTCCTCTAATTTCCTCCTATTCGCAACAATCTCCTCAGCACCCTTCCTATCCACGATCACGTAGTAGATGCCTTTTTTTGAAAGCTCCCTCTTTATCTCCTCTACTTCCCCAGGGCTGACTTCCTTTCCGTTCACTTCGAATCGTCCCCCCTCAAGCTCCACTATGGGAACTAGAGCCTTTCCTGCTAGATCGCCTCCTATGATCAGGTAGTCCGCCTTATAGATCTTACCCGCGTTGAGGAATTTCCTGAATACAGTATCTGAACCGTGAATATCGGATGTGAATAGAATTCTGACTTGCTCGCCCTTACTTCGACCGAACAGGAGAATTCACCACATCCGATCTCGCGCTACTCCGCTTTAATAATTGTCTAATGGCCAATTCCTTTGAGGCGACAGGGCTTACTACCGTATTCGTATCCTCATGATCCGTTATGGGGAGTTCCTCGCAACGGACGCATGCTCACATATCTGAGAAGCCGAGGAGTATATCGATCCGAGAAGCTAACCAGTGGGCTTGACAGCATCAGTGGAACGGTGGACTACCTTTTCAACGCCTTTATTGTTTCATATTCCCAGTTTAAAGTATTAAGATTTTAAATATATTTAAAAATTTCAAAGGATGAGACCATAAAGTGTGATAGGGGAAAATCCTTTAGGTCCTACACAGCACCTCGATTTCAAACACGGTTTCGGCTCAAACCAAGCGCACAAATGTAAGATCCGTCGCCGCCGGAGGGCTCCTCAACACTTTCCTCCTCTCCGGGGCCTCTAGTTAGAACGGAAACCAATCGCTGGAGGTCAAAGTACTTTGAGAAAAGAGAGACAAACCCTTCCCTAGAGAGGAACCTGGCCCTCGAATAATAAGGATGTCCCCTTTTCCCTAACTCCATATAATGCTTGCCCCAAGGTGAATCAGAGACTATAACGCATAAGGCCACTTCGTTCTTAGCTACTCTAGCCACTTCACGCATGAAAGCCTCCACATCCTCTAGGAAACATAAGGTTACTGATGAGAATACACATGGAACTCCCCCATTCCTGAAGGGGAGGTAAAGGGCGTCAGCCTGAATTCTATCACCCTCTGTGAAGTAAAGGGAAACCAAGGACAGATCTAAGGATATGATGTAGCCTTTCAGGGCTTCGTGAAACGGTCCAGGGCCTGAACCCACGTCCACGCAATTGCGCAGCTCTAGCGACTGGACTGCTTTCAGTTCGCTCAAATAGATTTCCTTGTGCTCCTCATACCACCTCATATAAGAATGAGGGTTGTCCAAGATCACAGGGCCTTGGTTATGCGCATTAGGGTTGTTATCACTTTCATCTTCCTCCCTAGTTCTTCTAACATCGCGATTAAGCCCTCCCTCCTCTTCATGAGGCCCAGGGGCACGGGGATCACGCCCATCTTGGATATCCTCTCGTCTATCCACTCCAGTTCCCTCTCTAGGGAGATCCTCTGCTTATAGTAAAAAGCATATATCTCTGTGAGGGACAACTCCACTGCGCCGTTGGACTCGAGGGAGTAATAGGGGCACGCGTAACAGAATATCGGATGCGGGTCCATTCTACCCTGGGATATCCAGTTGGACACTGAGAAATCCCTAACCCTGAAGAGCTCGCAGACATTGCCGTTAAAGTACCTACAGCTGTCCTTCTTGGCCCTCCCCTCCACCTCCATCTCCTCATAGTTCGCCAACTGAGAGGAAATAGCCGCGTCAAGGGCCAACTCCTTGAAATTGGGAGCCCGCATCAAGTAAAGTTCGAGCGCCACGAATTAAACCTTATTATTATAGGTTTGAGTGTGCCCATAGTGTCGACATTTATCAGAAATTATCTTCCCCTAGAACGTGGATGATTCAGGGATCCGTTGCAGATTCACTTTATTTAACGCTATCTAGATTAATTAATTGTAAATTGAGGACGGAAGTTGGGCACATCGAGTGAAATTTATATTAGATCAAAACACAAAATTGCTATTCGCAATGGAGCCCTGAATGGCCCTATGTTTAGAGGCTTCCTTTTCGTCTTCTCTCTAAAGGTAACTTAAGCTTTTATATTCTAGCAATTATATTATTCCTCAAATGAGGAGGAACGTCAAGTTCTTCTTATATAAGGCCTTGATCTACGTAGTGACCTTCTTCCTTGTATTAATTATGAACTTCATTTTACCTAGATTGGCACCAGGAAATATAGCTGCCATAATACTCTCCAAGTTCTTAAGAGGGGTCAGATCTCCCTCTCCGTTAATATTCGCTGAGATAAAACAACTGGAGGCTTCCTTCGGTGTCCTCCCTCAACCCCTTTACGTGTAGCTCTTCTCCTACTTGAAGGGTGTATTCACTTAGAATCTGGGGCTATCCATTACTTACTACCCTGGAGCAGTGGCGCAGATTATTTCCTCCTCGATAGGGTGGAGTATAGCCGAGGTGGTGATAGGTAGTATCGTGGCCTTCTTCCTCGGCAACTACTTAGGGAGTATGGCTGGGTACAACAGGGAATCTTGGAAGGATGTGGCAGTTGTGGTGATCTTTGGGGCAGTCCTAGCCGCGGTGCCGACTTTTGCTATAATAATGTACCTAGAGATGTGGCTCTCACTAGACGTGAATATATTCACCATAAAGTTCCCCTCCCTCTCCTCTCTCTTGTCTCCTCAAGGAATTGTGGCTTTCCTAAGGTTCTACACCCTACCCGAACTCGCTTTAGTGCTTACCTTGGTCTCGGGGTTTGCGCTGGGAATGCGGAATAATACGATGCACACGTTGAGGGACAACTACGTTATTTACGCTGAGGCCTTAGGAATTAGGCCTAAGGAGATCAGGCGTATGGTGTATAAGAACTCTCTCCTCCCCAATATAACTGGGTTCGCGCTTTCTCTCGGGTTAGCGATTTCAGAGGCGCTAACTGTTGAGGGATTGCTCCTGATTCCAGGGTTGGGCACATATTTTGGTACAGCCTTGGGGAATAAGGATCTGCCCCTATTTCAGGGGATATTTTTGGTTGTCGCCATAATGCTAATAATATCCATAGCCGTCGCTGAGCTCGTATACGGTTACTTGGATCCGCGAGTGAGGTTGGGTCAGGAATGATAGGGGGAATGAAGCATGCAATATGGAAGTTCACGAAGATCGTATTGGCCAACAAGTTCCTGAGGATAGGTTTCGTGATCACTGCAGCCCTGCTAGTGTTCGCTGTCCTAGGCCAATTCTGGACCCCCTATCCACTCTCATCCAACTTCGGCATATCCCAGGGACCTACACTAGCCCATCCCCTGGGAACTGATGAGTATGGTGAGGACGTCCTATCCGTAATGATGGCCTCCACGTGGCCAACCCTTGAGGTGGGCCTCTTAACTGGAGCGCTCGTGGCCTTACTGTCCACTTTAATAGGAATGATAGCTGGGTATTACGCAAGTAAGGTGGTGGGGTCTGTAGTTGACGTGTTAACTATATTGATGTTGACAGTCCCTGGGATAATACTCGTAGTTGATATATACGGTTACGAAAGCCGGTTCCATAACGCCCAGCCTTTTCGTCTCCTACGCAGTGACGGTTTTAGGCTTAGCAATAACGGGGTGGGCTTTCGGTGCTGCACAGATCAGGTCCCAGGTCCTTAGTCTGTCGAGGAGGGACTATATACTCGCGTCCAAAATATTAGGGGAGAAGTCTTGGAGAATACTAGCGACTCGGGTCCTCCCTCCAATACTACCTCTAGCTTTTATGCAGTTCCTATACGGTGTACTCTACGGGGTTCTCTCACTCACCACCATAGAGTTCTGGGGTGTTCTCCCCTCGAACTTATTCAACCTGGGTACCATGCTTAACCTCATATCCACCAATGCCTCGTATCTCAGTAATCAGTGGTGGTGGATCCTAGGCTCAATATTTCCCATACTGGTACTCGGGGTAGGTTTGGGGTTCTTGAACATAGGCATGGATGAGTTCACGGATCCACGACTGAAGAAGGTGAGACCCTTAGCTCAGATGTGGGAAGTAGAGATCCCTGCGGGATCAGGGGTTATGAGGATCCAGGTCCCGAGAGCTCCGAGGAGCTCGGGGAATAAAGCGAGGGGTAAGACCTAGATCAAGGGGGTAATCTCACGGCAAAACGAACTTCCCTCAAAATGGAACAATTTAGAAGCCGCAACGCGAACTCCTCGTTAAGGGAGGGATCCTCTGGGCTTATCTCTTCAGGCGATATTAGGATTAGGTCAGGATTACAGTGTGGATATAGACCTCCCCTTTTCAAGTCATACTGTCCCATCCTGCTCGAGGGTGCTAAACCTTACACGTGAAGGTTCTAGCTAGCCTCAGCATGTGGGGGAGAAAGCAGTGAGCACAGTAGAACTTTTCAGCAAACTTAAGGCGAAGCGAGTAGTTGCGGAGTCCACTGTGGACAGCCCCGGAGCCTTTTAAGGCAATCTCTCAAGGTGTAAAAGCGTTAACCCAGTGGTCGAAAAGTCCTTCACCCATTCCAGGTTCCTCTTTACGGTAGATCGTGGACTCTCCTTGGAGGATTTCTCAATTCTCCTGCTTGAGAAGCTTCAGGTTCCTGCCCACCCTCACAGAATCCCGTAGTCGTATGGTTTCCGATAAGCCATGAATTTCATGATTTATTATTATTCACCATTTCTTTCTCTTAATACGTAAAATTCATAAGTTTCATGGTTTAATGTTCACCCACAGGGTGACGCAATCAAGTCGATGGGCGATGTGGGGTGGAGGAAGGCGCTCCACGGAACTCTCACGTCGTGGCTTAGGGTCCAACTCCCCAACCCAGGCGTGAGGAGTGGGACAAGGAGTATGAGGACGAGGGTTGAATACAGCCATGAAACCTCAATGAACGTCCGACCCCTTTCACAACCCCAGCGCATCCTTGGGGGGAACCCTGTGTTCCACTAAGTCCGTTATGGCTGAGAAGAGTTTGGCCCTGGACTCGCTGATGACGAAGTGGGCCTCCACAGGCTTACCCCGCCTGGACAGTTTCACAACGACCCAGTTCCAGCCGTGCCTGAGGGTTACCCCAGCGTAGTTCCTCCCGTCTCCCCCGTAGTTGGGCCTGAGGTTGAAGTCCCCCTCAGCTTGAACTGCCATCTCCCCGTTGAACCAGGCCTTGACTGAGGAGTTGGTCGGAAATCCGATGTTGACATCCCTGGTCTCCCTGGGGTTGAAGAGGAAGTGGACCAGGGCCACCTCTCCTTCCTCAATACCTTTCCCCGTCCTTGGATCCCTCTCCCCAAAGAGCCTCTCCACCCCTAGGTCGTTATCCCTCAGGAAGAGGGCTGGCCACTTCCCCTCAGCTGAATCCGAAACCCACCTCTCCACTCCCCCCTCACCTCCCCTGACCCTGGAGTAGAACCAGAGCCTAGGGGCCAGGAGGACCAGGGGAACTCCGCCTAGGTCCGGGTAACCCTCCGCCCTCAGGCTCAAGGAACCGTGTTCCACTGGGGCCAGAGAGTCCAGATCCCTGATCCCCACCCAGAGTTGGACCTCCCTGGAGGAGTTGCCCTCCACCGAGATCCTTCCCTCCCTTCCAGGCGAGAGGGTCAAAGCGCCCTGGAGGTCCACCCTGTAGCGGAGGTCGACCTGCGAGGCCCTCGTGTTCCGGAGGATCAGCCTGAGCGGCAGATCCCCCGTGGGGGTCACAACCGGCCCCTCAGGGTAGACCAGGTCCACCTTCAGGCCCGGGAAGCTGAAGTGCTCCGATTTGGGTTCGTAACTCCACCACTCCCCATCCCTGGGGCAGGAGAGGGGATCTGGGATTACGAAGTCCTCCCTATCCAGGGGGACGGACAGGGAGAGGAGGGTCCTTCCAACCCTGACCACCCTCTCCGCCATCTCCCTCACCCCTCTCACCCCCCTACCCCAGAGTCTCCCCCCCCCCCAGGACTCGTTGGTGTCTATCCTCTCGAAGAGATCCTGAACCTCAGCCGGCAGACCGCTCCTTCCCGCCATGATCCCCAGGATCGCGCCCACCGTCCCTGCAGTGGAGTCAGTGTCATAACCCAGGCTCACTGTCTTCACTAGGCTGTCCCAGAAGCCCTGTCCGTAGAGGAGCCCAAGCGCCTGGAACCCCAGGTTCACTGGGGAATACTGCGCCACTGGACTGGGAGCTATCCTCCTCACCCTCTCCCTAGCCTCCTCCAGCGTCAACCCCTCCCGGTGTGCCTTGACTGCCTCCTTCACCGCCCTGTGGGTGAGGCTCCACTCGGGGATGAAGGTGAGTCCGAATTGGATCAACTCCTCCACGCTCCCCTTCACGAAGGCGGCGGCCTGGAGCGCGGCGTTGAAGACCTCTCCATAGACCGACTCCCCACCTGCGTGATCCACGATCGCGTCCTTAAAGGCGTAGGAAGCTGCCACGTTAGGCAACCCAGGAGCTGTGCAGGCCCATATCTCCGACCTTATGGGACTCCCCATGCAGTCCTTGAACCAATTGTTGTACCAACCCGAGAGGGGAGGGCTCAAGCCCAGTCTCAGGTTCCTCTTGCTGAGGCCGTATTCGTCGAAGTTGTATCCCACCCAGTCGATCCAGTAGTCCGCCAGGTCCCTGGAGGTCAACCCTAATCCCCTCTCCTCCAGGGCGTTCAACCAGATCACCTGGATCTCCAGGTCGTCGTTGGGGAGGCTCTTGATCTCCTCCAGGTTCAGCTGGACCTTGAGCATCCCCTCCTGTCCCCAAATCCTCTCGTAGGGCGTACCCAGGCTGCCGCCCGCGTTCTTACCCAGGAAACAGCCCCAGACCTTGTCCAGGTAGGTGTTCCTGGAGAGCCTAAAGTTCACCCGTTCCAATTCGACGGTGGTATAAAAACCAGGTTCCTAACTTGGTTCGGGACAGATCGTGCCTAAGGAGTTTTTATCACGTTTTGGGGGGTTGGGGGCGTAAGACCCCTTCCGTAACGGTAGACCTAAAATCATCCCCTCGAAAATAAGTCAGAATTTAAGCGAAGCAATTTATATAATTCATCTCCCGTAATCCAGGTAATCCGCTATTTCCCTGATGAAAAGCAAGGTCAGGAGGGACCTGAATGCCTCCCCACGCCCTCGAAGGTCACGAGGACGGAGTAGAGGAGGACTGCCAGGACGAAGGTCAGGAACCTGAACGCTTGGTGGAGCTCGTGAAGGTCAGGAAGACCTTGATCTGTGGGCTCCATGAGGTTCCTGACCTCGTCGTAGAGCTCCAGGACCTCTCCCTTTGAGAGATCCGGGTTGGTGGCCCTGGCCACGTAGATCGCCTTCCCTCACCCTTCTTCACTTTACGGCCGTGGACCAGGAGCCTGAAGCCGGCCTGGTCCTCGGCCTTGTGCCTCTCGCTCTCGGTCTTGTACTCCCCGTCGTACTCTCCATAGACCCTCACGTCCCCGACCGGGACTGCCAGGACGTAATTGAACTGGGAGATATAGCGGAGGACTTCGACGGTGTAGAACCCTGCGTCCATGGCCAAAAGCTTTACCCTGACGCCGAGGGAGAGGACCTGTCCCACGAGCGACCTCACGATCTCCACCTTGCTCACCCCCCTCACGTACCTGACCGCAGCAAGGACCAGCGTTTTGCCATTCACCCTGGTCACGGCTGTGGCGAAGTTCCAGGAGAGGCCGTCCCTCCCGCTGCTGAGGCCCTCCACATACTTCCCGTAGAACTTCACGCCCGTCCAGGGAAAGGCTGACCTCCTCGACCCCCTGAGTTCCGCAGGGTGACCTCCTTCACCTCCCTCAGCAATCCCTCACCCACGGCCTCACCCTGACCCTCGGCGTCTCACGGTCTGGGGCGAGACCCCGTGTGCCTTCGCTACCCTCTCAGCGGACGCGTTCAAAAGCGAGTCCGAGACCAGGGCCTCAGCCACCTCCCTCACCTTCTCGCCCTGAAAGTTCAGGTAGGAAACTATTTTACCTCCCGGCCGCCGAATTTCTCAGCGGTGGATCGATCGTATTACATTCTTGGATCCGCTCATCGATAATATGATGACTCCCCCGCCTTAAGACTTTCCCTCCCCGCTCATAATTGTAAAACCCCTGGATGAGATATTTTTAGAAGAGTGATTTTGGGTCTACCGTCCAGGGTGGGGAGAAAGTCAGCTCACAGCTTAATCTCGAACGAATTTAAACCCCCGCAACTCTATGACCCTATGGCTGCGAACCTGGGAGTCATAACTTCCTTCGTTGAGTCCCTAGTGAAGGGGATAGCTGAGAAGATCTCCAGGGGACAGAAGCTCACGGAACAGGAACTCCAATTAGTTCAGACTTACTACTTCGTTGAGGCACTTAGGAACGAGGTGAACAATAGGTTCTCCGATCTGGAGAAGTATGTGGACGCGAGGATCGCCGACTTCAAGGACTCCGTGAACAAGCAGTTCGAGGCCATGAGGGAGTCCACGAACAAGCAGTTCGAGGCCATGAGGGAGCTGATCAACCAGAGGATAGGCGACCTCAATAAGAGGATGGACGACTTGGGGAAGAGGATGGACGACCTTGCCAACTCCCTCAGCATCATAGTCGCGGCCCTCCTCAAGGAGAGGAAGGAGCGGGACTCCTGAGAGGGTAATTTCGCAATCCCGTGTCGTTAATAGGGAGCCCTTATAGGGGTTCATGGCACTCCACGTCAACTCCCATCCTCATTCTTCCAGCTCCCCACGCCTAGATTATGGAGTTAGAGTCAAGTCACGACGTTGGAACCCATGGAACCCTCCTTCCCCTCACGCTTCTCTCAAGTTCAGGGCTCTTTTCCGCGAGAGGACCTTAACTGTGATGCGAGGTTTAAGCCCAATGGCCTGAGTGTGTCCATACCGTCATCGAAGACCTGTGAAATCCCCCGCCTCTATGGATAGGCTTCCTGTATTTCATTCAACCTGATCAGGTGTAGGGACTCAGCCCCCAGCACGGTTCAAGGGCGGGTCGTGGACCCTGCCCAACGGCACGGGACCCACACCCCCTTTCACTCCCCCGGGCGGAGCCCACACCCAGTGGGAAATCATCCCCTCATGGAGGAACTCATAACACGGACGAACATAAAACATTTATTAACTTGAAAAAGGATTCAGCCCTTAGGACCCTCTAGGGCGAGATGGGTTAAGTCAGTGAGAGCGATGCAGTCCTGATCTCTCCCCCTTCTCTGGCCCTATACCTGAACCTCAGCATGGGGACTTCGTCCTGGGATCTCCACGTCCAAACCCCCATGACCTCTGCCTCCCCACTTTCGATCCAACCCCCCTCAGTGAAGTACTCTACGGTAACTGTCCCGCGTGGTGCCCAGAGGGTCAAGCTTTTGTTCCCAGTCCCAGGCAGCGGCGATGAGGTCAACTCCTCTCCCGCCTGGACCTTGCGTCCGCTCCAGGCCGTCTCCGAACCCGCGGTGTACAGCCTCAACCTCACTGGTGCTTGTGGGTCCCCGTTAGAGACCCTCAGTCCCCATGGGTTCAGGTCGGCCCAATTGAACTCCACCTCCCTCCCCCCGTCTATGTCCAGGAGCACTGCGAGGTTGGGTGAGGGAGGATCGGTGGTCCACCCGGCTGCGTAGGGAAAATCGCTGTGGATCACTTCCCCTTCCCTCCTGTCGCCCAAAGCCGTTGAGGCCAACGCCCTGAGCTTTCCGTCCACATACCAGAGGATCACCCCCCTCCTCACGTTGATGCTGTACCAATGGTACTTGGAGTCCGAGTCGGGCGGGAGGAACTTGGTCAAGTCCATGGAGATGAGCTTGGATATCCCCCCTACGTTGGCGGTCAGGGTTCCCTTGTTCGAGTGCCAGCAGAAGTGCGCAGCTCCCCCTGCGAAGAGGTCGTCGTGCTCGAAGCCGAACCAGAGCATGGGCCCACCCTGCGCCCTGGGGAGCTTGGTCATCAGTGTGAAGTCGCCGAACTTGAAGGTCTTCCTGGACCTCATGGAGACGGTCTGCACTCCCTTGGGCTTAACGTAGGAGGAGATGAAGTCGGTGTACTTCCTCTGATCGTAGATGACCCTCCAGAAGTCGCTCGCCTTACAAACCTGGAAGTCCTCCTCCACCCCCTGCCTCATGGAGGGGACCCTCTTCCAGCAGTAGAAGAGGTGATCCACGCTCCCCTCTATGGCGGGCGAGGGCCTAAGGATCTCGTCCACGGGATTCATGGGCAGTGAAGGGGAGGGGAAGCCAAAAAAGCTAACTGGAGTCCCCCTACACACCCTAAGGGTTCCGGAGGTTCATAGACTGGCGGTCCGCCCCTTCACTTCCCAGGGACGAAAATACCCCACTCCGTTCCCCCAGGGGTAGAGCAAGGGTCACCCTTACGGGGCTCCCCCTGCGATTTCCCCTTCAAGGCCCCACCTCGCCCAAGGGTGGAGGGTTCACAGGCTCAACCGTCCCATCCCTGAAGGTACGTGTATGACATGCCCATACGGACCGCCGTTGGGCTATTCAGAAGCGATCGGCAGTACTTGAAAGTTACGTAGAAGTGCCACAAAGAATGGGGCAGGGCGTAAAGCCCCTTTCGGGGGTGAGTCAGAGTGTTTACCCGTGGCGTAACTTTTCCTTACTTTTAATCACTTCTAATTCCACCACGGGCACCCCTCTTAAGGGGTCATACACCGTCACCCTTAAGTCCTTGGGGCTGGTCGAGGGAAACTTCAATACCCTCCCATCCACACTTTTTCCCACCCTCGTGAGCAGTGCCCGTCATCAGTTGGGAGATCATCAATAAAAACTATTTCGGCAATACTATATAAACGTAACCCACATCAAAACGATATTTAGAAGTAATTAAAAATAACTAGTAGTTACGTAGAAGCGTTACAGTCTTTACGTTAGACTCAGAAACTCAATTAGCTAATCCTCCAGTTTTCATTTAATTAAAGCAGTTTTGGAATTACTGTTTAGGGCTAGGAGTCAAGAATTCAGGGCTGAGTAATTTTGCACTTTAAGTATTTAACTTAAAAACCCCTGAATTTATTAATATGAGTTGAATTGACGGTGGCTGAAGATATAAGGAAAGCGATATTCAAGTCCGCTTTAATAAATGCTATCCAGCATAACGGAAAAGCGGATAAAAAGGCTGTTATTAATAGGGTTCTAGCTGAAAACAGTAACCTGAGATCGAGGCTAAAGGAGGTCTTAGAAGTAATTGATAGCGTCATTAGTGAAGTAAATTCAATGAGTGTGGAATCGCAAAAGAAAGCGTTAGAGCAGCTCGAAGGGTTAAAAGATGTAATTAATAAGGGGAGAGAAGAGAGGGAAAAGAAGTTACCAGAAATTAAGGTAAGAGAAGGAGTAGTAACGAGATTTGCTCCTAACCCAGATGGCCCCCTTCATTTGGGTAACGCGAGGGCAGCCATCATAAGCTTTGAATACGCTAAAATGTATTCTGGTAAATTTATATTAAGGTTTGATGACACTGACCCAAAGCTGAAAAAGCCTATAAGGGAAGCATATGAATGGATAAAAAGAGACCTTAAATGGCTAGGGATAACATGGGATGAAGAACATTATGCTTCTGGGAGAATGGAAATTTATTACAAAGTGGCGGAGGAGATGATCAATAGGGGTTTGCTTTACGTGGATGAGTGCTCCCAAAAAGAGTTCAAGGAGAAGGGGAAGGCTAGAGCCTGCGTTCACAGGAATAGGGGAGTGGAGGATAACTTGAGGATATTTAAGAAGATGGTGGAAGGGGAAATAGAGGAGGGCAAAGCAGTAATAAGGATGAAGACCCCTCTAGATCTAGAAGACCCCTCCCAAATCGATTGGGTCGCAATGAGAATAATAAACACACGTGATGATAGTAAAAGGCACCCAATTACTGGGGACAAGTATTTCCTCTGGCCAACATATAATTTTGCCTCTGCAATAGACGACCACTTGATGGGGGTTACGCACGTCTTTAGAGCGAAGGAACACATGGTTAATACGTTAAAGCAGAAGTTCATTTACGAAAAGATGGGTTGGGAGTTTCCCGAGGTCATACATTTCGGGAGGCTTTCGCTAGAGGGATTCATGATGAGTAAGTCTAAGATCAGGGCGAAAATTGAAAAGGGGTTTGAGATAGACGATCCTAGGCTGGCGACACTAGCCGCGTTAAGGAGGAGGGGTATACTACCTGATACCGTAAAAGAAGTTATTTTGGATGTGGGAGTTAAGGGTGTGGACGCGAAGATAAGCTTTGATAACATAGCATCTATCAATAGGAAGAAATTGGACAAGACTGCAAAGAGGTTAATGGGAGTTATTGTTAACGATGAAAAAGGTAAAATAGTTAAGTTGAAGGTAAAGGGAATAGAGAGAGATATTGTAGCTAAAATACCTTATAATCCCTCAAATCTATCTATGGGGCAAAGGGAAATAATTGTAAAGGAAGGAGATGAAATATATTTGAATAGCGAGGACGTTAAAGATGGAGAAAAGGTTAGATTGATGGAGTTGGCTAATTTTGAAGTGAGTAACGGTAATTTGATATTTATAAGTAAGGGGATTGAAGAGGCTAGGAAAATGAAGCTTAAAATCATACAATGGGTAAAAGCGTCTGAGAGCGTTGGTATAAATGTTATAAGAGCTTATGGGATTGAGGAATTGAAAGTAGAAAAGGGGTTTGCGGAGAAAGCAGTAACGGAATTAAAGGAAGGGGATATAATACAGTTTGTAAGATATGGGTTTTGTAGGCTGGATTTGAAAGGCGAAGGCAATACTTTAGGCTTTATATATTCTCATCAATGAACGGAGTCCTTGAACCTAGAAACGCTATGGTTTCAATAGGATAGGGTTTTCCACTTTACATACCAACGAAAAGCCCTTTAACTTGGCGTTCATTTCCTCACTCTCCATACATATCTATAGCTAGTGTAATACCTCAGCAAAAAACCAACGAATATTCCAAATAAGTTACCAGAAAGGGGGTCTAGTTTAAGTATCTTAACTGAGAACTCCAATATCAAGAAGTTTGCCAGAGCTCCCAATAACATTGAAAGGTGAAATGTAAGGAACCTATAGATAAACCTGTTTTTCTTATTCTCTGAAAAAGTCCATATATCGTTTAACATAAAGTTGGAAACTATTGAGACCTCTATTGCAGTTGCAGAAGCGAATTCTAACCCAAGTTGCCTAATGAGTAGATATAGTACCCCCTCATTCACAGCAGTCCCTATCCCCCCTACGATTAAATACTTCCATATCCTCGTTCTCAGGATGAAGGAATTTACGATGAACCTCGCCCAGCTTAATATCACTCCAAACGTTAACTTGCTTTTTCCCGACCCCCTTTCCTTGAAGACTATCGGAAATTCCCCTATCTTAAGGTTATTATCCAAAGCAATAAGCAGAGAGCCTATTTGGTATTCATAGTGCTTAGTATTTATGTTCTTCGATATAATCTCAGCTGCCCTCCTAGAATACACCCTATAGTTGCTCGTGTGGTCCCCTATTTTAGTATCGAACAACAGCTTGACGATTTGGTTGGCAAAGTAACTTATTAGTCTTCTTATGAGAGACCAATTTTCTGTCCTGCCGTGTTTTACATACCTAGATCCTATTAATATATCTAAGCCCTCGGATTTCCTAAGCATCTCCTTCAAATACCTTGGATCGTGACTTAGATCAGCATCCATTGTGACTATCTTAATAACCTTTTCATTACTTAGGGCGATTTTCAAGCCTGTTATAATAGCACTTCCTAGCCCTCTTTCTGCTTTTCTAGATATTAGTTTTATTGGATACTTATTCGACAATTCCCTCACCACTTCAATGGTACCGTCAGAGCTATCATCGTCAACTACAACGATTTCATGCTCTATATCTTTTAGTTCCATTTCTATTGCCTCTATTAAATCCTTAATGTTCTCAGCCTCGTTATAAGTTGGTAAGATGACTGTGATCATATAGATAATCCATAATCTTAGTTTTTAAATTATTATCAAAAAATTTTTATCATCAGCTACATTCATTTGTAAGGGGAAAATATACCTAATTATCTATTTTGTTTAAAAATTAAAAATTATTATTTATTAATCTGCAAATTATTAAATTTATGACGTGTTGGGTTTCGAGAGGTTTTTCTCCTAAGGAAAACCTTTCACCTAGAGATGATATCTCCTCACTAAAATCACCTTTTGGAAAGGCACCAATTATTAGGAGGCTATCATTTTGTACAATATCCTTTACCTCAGCCCTTTTCCCCTTTTCATCTAATATTTTCACCTGCTTATAGGAAGATATTACCTCTTGAATGGTAGTCCTAGAGATCAATTTTTTTCCTTTGTGAGTAATGTCTTCTCCTCTGGTTAATAACTTTGTCATCAATCCTAAAAACCTGTCGTAATGCTTTGGAATCCTCACATCCCTGCTAACTTCGAACACGTAACCGTTTATGGTGTGAAAGAAGATCCTCAATTCGTGCTTTCCGAGGAAAGGGTTGTTTAAAAGTAAGAGAAGCGACTGGTGCAATATATCAGGCCTTCCCCTTTTCCACCTCTCCTTTAAACCTTTCATGGCACTGTAATGATATGTAATATCCAATATAATATCCCTAGGCTCTCTCCTCTTCCTCTTACTGTCGCTTATTATTGCAGGGTGACTTTGTAATTCTCTCGGCACTAATTCTATTGAGGAGTCAGCTAGTAAAATTCCCAGTTTCACGTGATATAGTTACGCAAAAAACTTATAGATTTCCAGAAAGAGCTTTTCTTCGAGAACAATGAGAGTGGTCATAATAGGGGCAGGAGCTGCAGGGATGAGTAGCGCTTCAAGGATTAAAAGACTTAAGCCAGAAACTGAAGTCATTGTCCTTGAGGAAACGGATTTCATAAGCCATGCACCTTGCGGAGTGCCTTATTATTTAGAAGGGTTAGTTGAAAACTCAAAAATGCTGTCTATGTTCACTGCTGAAGAGGTGAAAAGTGAAAGGGGTATTGAAGTTAGGATAAACCATAAAGTTGTAGATGTAGAGCATGGAAGAGTTTTCGTTGAGGCAAGAGACTCCAAGTACTCCTTGGATTATGATTACCTAGTAATAGCAACAGGGGCTAAGCCAAAAGTTCCCAGAATGAATATATCCACTGACTACTTGTTAGTCCACCATCCAGCTCACGCTGAAGAAGTCAAGAATTACCTATCTAATAAAAGGGAAGTCATAATTGTAGGAGCTGGCTTAGTAGGAGTTGAAGTTGCAGAGGCAATGAGAGCTCAGGGAAAGAGAGTCATCGTTTTAGAGTTCCTTGGTGGTGTCTTAAGGAGAATGCTTGATCAGGACACTTCTAGTTTAGTTGAAAACGAAATGAGGAGAAGCGGAGTTGAATTAGTCCTTAACGAAAAGGTGGTTGAAATTAAAGAGGAGAGCGGTAAAAAGGTGGTTTTAACTGAGGGAAATAAGTATAGAGGAGATGCCGTTGTCATAGCAGCTGGAGTTGAGCCCAATACTTGGATTGCGAGGAGACTTGGAATTAGGATAGGTGAGACTGGCGCTATTTACACCGATGAAAGGATGAGGACGTCTGTTGAGAATGTATACGCGGCTGGGGATAACGTGGAAACCAATCACATAGTACTTGGAAAAAGGACGTATTCTCCATTTGGTCCAGTAGCTAATAAAATGGGTTACGTAGCAGGCGCAAATATAGCGGGGGTTGACGCAAAGTTTCCAGGAGTAGTTGGAACAGCTTTCACTAAATATGGAGAGCTACAAATTGGAAAAACTGGTTTAACTGAGGACGAGGCCAAAGCTCATAATATTAAGTATGAAAGTGCTTTAATTAAAGCAAAGACAAGGGCAAGATATTATCCGGGAGGTAAGAACATATGGGTGAAGTTAATAGTAGAAAGCGGATCAAAGAGAATCTTGGGTGCTCAAGTTCTAGGATATGAAGAGGTTTTGGGAAGGGTAGATTTAATTGCTGTAGCTTTACATAAGAGAATGAGCGTGGAAGAACTCTTCTACTCTGATTTAGCGTATTTACCTGCAGTAACTACGGTATGGGATCCAGTAATAGTAGCAGCGAGACAATTTTTATGAATATTCTTTCAAGCTCTGTAAACTACTAAGCTATTAATGGGACGTATCATAGATTAGTATAGAGATCGTTTATTCTCAAAATAACCATTCTATAATCTTAGAATTACTCGCATTGGAAATCATCTACAGTGGAAGTTGGAAAAGGGAAAGTGAAAGCCTTTCCAGTGAAAAGGATTAAGTCCATGCTCTTATTCTAAATTTATTGTAATTCATGAGAGATTGTAGGAACTAATCTTCAATAACTTACTTGTTGCATGGAAATTGCGAGATTCCTTTAAGAGCTATTAAGTTCACATTTCAGCATTATCCTTTTTAGTACTCAAAACAAACGAAAAGTCACTTTTCATTAAATGAAAAGGCAAAGTGTTATGAAAGTGTTTCATGATAATTAAAAGGGTTAAGTCTTTAAAGTTAATGAAGTCATAAAGGTTTTATAGAGTTTTTAATCTCGTGAACGAGTAAAAGAAATATGGAAGATATTGCGAGCAGAATCTTGAGTGATCCAAATGTTCTTGAAAGGATTGCTGAAAAGGTCTATGATAGAATAAAGAATGAGGTAATAATTAAAAGATTAGAAATGATGGAAGAAACTTTAAGAGTTTTGGTTGAGGAGACAAAGAACACAAATAAAAGAATAGAGATGCAACAGGAAGAAATAAAGAAGATTTGGCAAAGCATTGAAGAGAACACCAACGCAATAAGGGAGCTCAGGGAGGAGAACAAGAAGATTTGGCAAAGCATTGAAGATCACTCCAAGAGGATAGAGGAGAACACCAACGCAATAAGGGAGCTCAGGGAGGAGAACAAGAAGATTTGGCAAAGCATTGAAGATCACTCCAAGAGGATAGAGGAGAACACCAACGCAATAAGGGAGCTCAGGGAGGAGAACAAGAAGATTTGGCAAAGCATTGAAGAGAACACCAACGCAATAAGGGAGCTCAGGGAGGAGAACAAGAAGATTTGGCAAAGCATTGAAGAGAACACCAACGCAATAAGGGAGCTCAGGGAGGAGAACAAGAAGATTTGGCAAAGCATTGAAGAGAACACCAACGCAATAAGGGAGCTCCAAGAGCAGTTCAATAAAATGTATGAAAGGTTTGAGAGGGAATCTAAAGAAACTAGAAAGGAAATTGAAAGACTCAGGATTTCTTTTGACTCCTTCACCTCAAGAGCGGGGCGTTATATTGAGAGGACAATAATGGAGGTATTTAAGGAGGCATTAGTTATACACGGTATAGATCCATCAAAGATTGAGCATGGTAAGATTATAGACGAAGTAGGAATAATAAAGAAGGGTAGGGAATATGAAGTGGATTTTTATGAGACTGATGGCATAATTTACATCTTTGAAGTTAAGAATTTTGCAGATGAAGGGGCATTGGAGCAATTAGAAGTGAGGCGTAAATTATTTCAAGCCAAATATAATAAGCCAGTGAAAGCTTACTTAATATGTAATTCAATAGAAAAACACGTTAAGGAGATGATGGAGAAGGAGGGAATTATTGTAATTACTGGTCACATTATTGAAGATTAAATTGGCAATAATCTCACTTTCTATCTTAATTTATCATAATTTACTCATTTCTGAAAGAGAAAATATTATTTTGATCTTTCAAACGATATCTACTTAACGTGGATATTAATTATCAATATGAGGTTTCACATTACTGCAATCGATGTAAACGTAAATAACGTGATTGATGGCTTACCATGAGAGACAACAAAAATCAAAATTGAGAAAAAGCTATAAGTATAATAATGCCAGATTCATCATTTATACGTTAAGGCTAAGAGAATTGATTAGGGCATTACTGGGGCTGGTTAATTGCGAGTGAGGCCAGGTTTAAGATATTGATAAGGGAATGTAGTATAAGTTTTTCATTAGCTTTAAGAAGGGCGAACCAAAAATGCTAGAGCAAAAAGGTTTTAAATTCCAGTTGATCTGAACGAGAGAGCTTTATCAGTATAAGAGAAGGGGTATTACTATTAGTCATTCAACTAAGGATAGGGATGTGAATAGTAAGTTGAGGAAGATTCGTTAGAAGGATAAGAATTGATATTAGGAGGAAACTTAGTAATTTGATAGTGGTTGAGGTCTTAGAAAGGAGAAGTGCCATAGTATTGGAGGGCTTGCCTAAAAATACAGCAAGCACATGATCAAGGATATTAGGGAAAACAGTTGAGGCTTAGGATTTTCTGTTCTGTCTTTCCCCAATGAAGAATGTAATTGTTAAGAAGGTTAGGAAGTACAGTGTTTGATTGATTTTAGTTAACCCTTTTTTACACCTTATCAGAGCTTCTACTCCTTCAATGTGCCCGAAGTTGAGGCATGTTTTTAATGTAACTGAGAAACAATAAATATGACAATTCAAAAATATATCTCTGATGGCTTTGAAGGCAAGAGTCTTAACACTAAGTTCTTTGGCTCATTTTATAAATGATGGCAGTGGGATAACATATGCAACTGTTTACCCTATATTTGTTTTAAAACATGGTTTCACTTACATAGACATATCTATTGTTTCGGCTACATACTTAGTTTCCTCTGCCTTAATGAGTTTGTTAATAGGTAGAATTGCAGATATAACCGGTAAACCCTCCCTGCTTTTAGGACTAGGCATTGGGCTTTGGTCTTTAGCTCTTATTCTTCTAAGCGTTTCTCTAAATACTTCTGGTTTTGATTTTGGATTACTTTTGGCGTCAGCACTATTTGGTGGAATTGCAAGTTCCTTTTATCATCCATTAGGTGCATCAATAATCTCCTCTTATTTCGACAAGGACAAGGGATTTGCTCTTGGAATTAATGGTTCTCTAGGAGCACTAGGGAGATCTAGTTACCCAACAATTATAACTTCCCTATTAATCCTCTCCACTTTAGGAATATATTTCCTAGCCAGCGTTTCCCTCCTATCATCAATATTAATAGTTACCTCAATAAGGGACAGGAAAAGCTCTAGGGGAAAGCAAGAAAATAGAGGAGGTAAAATGTTTGAAAGGAAAGTTGTGATCATTTTATCCCTCTTAACCTTGATTGCCCTTGTTAAGGGGGCCTTATCACAAGGCTTCATAACTTTCTTACCAACCTTCTTGGTCAATGAAGGCGGAGTTTCTTACGGAGTTCAGGTAGGAGCCCTAACAACCCTTGCACTAGTTGGGTCTGTAATATCTCAACCCTTACTTGGTAAGTTATCTGATTTTCTTGGGAGAGGAAAGACAATGTTAATAACAACTGCCCTAGGAGGTATAGCTGTGATTGCCTATACTTTTTTATATACATTAACCATAATTTCCTATATCCTCCTCTTCACCTTTGGTCTCTTTGCTTTCGAGGCCTTCACATTGCTATTAGCATACGTCTCCGATTTAGTCCCGAGCAATTACTTGACAACTGCTAATAGCATAGTATGGGGAATAGGACTTTCTGCTGGTGGTTCATTGGGGCCTTTAATAGTGGGAGTGGTTGCTACTTATACAAACCTGTCAATAGCTTTCATAGTACTTGGGGTATTGGATTTAATTGCGTTAATATTCATATTGGTAGCTGATAAGTATAAGTTGTCCTCTTGAAACGGATTAATAAGCAGGCTGTAAGCCTTTCTAACTTGTTCCCTGTAATAATCCCCATCATGCCCATAATATCCAAGACTAGCTTCATACAAGCCAGAAGAGGACCTTATATATGGTTTTCCACTTATAAAAATTACGAAATCCCTTGGTTTACCAAGGTAAGCCCTTTCCTCATATTTCCTCAAAACCCTCCTTACTTCTCCCTTTAAAATCCCCTTTGCTTCCTCACAGCTATTAGCCCCTTCAAGTAATTTAAATGAGTCCTCAAGGAAGTTAATAACTAAATTGCTCATGTTTTCCCTTATCATCCCTTTAACCTTCATCCCTTTCTCCGTTTTTCCAAAGTATCTGTTAGCAACTGGAAACCCAGATAAGCTCTTAGTAAAGCAAACCCATTTGAAGGAGGACTCAAGCTTCATCTTTATCTTGAACTCCTTGCTTACCCTCTCAATAAACTCCTCTACCCCTTTACCCTTTAGTATTAAGGAGTCAACAATACCGTGAATTACCTCTAAGCCCATTTCCTCGGCTATCTTCATTGCCCCTCTAAGTATCTTCCTTGCAAAGTAAGTGACGGTTTCGTAAGCCTCTATGCTTCCAAACTTAGAGTTCCTGTAACCAAGGTAACCAAAGGAAGCTACAAGGATCCACTTTATTGCCTTTGCTCTCTCCTCGTCTATGCCCTTAAGAATTTCCTTCCTCTTAACTAGCCACTCGAGGGCCTCTGGCACTATCCCTCTCTCCTTAAAGCACACTTTATGCCCTATCTCTGTCTTAAGGTCTTCACATGAGTTAATTGTCTCCCCAGAGATGTTGTAATTTATTATTATAGATGGGTACATTGATGAGAAATCAACTTGGTAGACGTTATTGAAACATCCTGGTTCTGGGAAAAGGATCAAACCTCCTTTATCCGCGTAAACTAATTCCCTCAAAGTCCTTGGACTCTCAATGCTTACCTTAACTCTTGGTATTAGGAATTTCCTCCTCAGAGCTACTATAGCCTCGTTTGTGGTCAAGGCCTTGCCTATTGTGGAATAGGCAATTTCCCTCAGTAAAACTCTTGATATCTTCGACCACTCTATTAACCCCTTTATTGAAACCGGTGACCTCTTTTTCTCCTTTATTACTTTCACTATTGCCCTTACTTTCCCACATGAAATACCATAACACTCCGCCACATCAACGTCCGCCTTTAAGTCCCTTATATCCCCCTCCTCCTTTAACTTACCGTTAATGTATAGGGAATACCTCCTTCCCTTAGGTGAAGGGCCATACCAATCGTATAACTCAACAGAAGCATAGCTTATTTCAGGGAAAGCCATACTCCCTTCCTCCTCAAGCAATTTAACCCCATCCCTATCAATCATGATCTTATGCATTGGGAGCGCTTTCAACCTCATAAGCGTTTGGGAGAGTACTGAGGGGAAGTTGTTCACGGTTTTTACCTTCCTCCTTATCTCCTTTAATGCCTCAAAGTCCTCTATTTCAAACCTATAAAGCTTGACCTCCTTATTTCCATCACACCAATATTCTTCCTGAAATGACTTCACTGAATGATGTTGCGCTATTGTGTCGGGGGATTCGGTTATTACATAAACGGGGTAAGTGGTTTTTACCTCGACCTTCCTCCAATCGTTAAGTATTATCTCCAGCCTTTTCCCTTTTGGTATTGCATCTATAACATATCCAGAGGCAAGCATTTAACATCACCTTCAGGAGAGCAGTAAAGCCAAATAAATTACCTCTAATGGATCTGAGACCTCATCGTACATCGCTTCCTGTATTCTCCTTATGTTAGGTATAGCCTTCTCTATTTTCTCCCTTAGCCTCTTATCCCTTAACTTCTCAGCCACTCTGAGTAATTTCCTCAGTTCCTCCTCTATTACCTTACTTTGTGATGGTTGAGTTCTCCCCACGGTAAAGGCTATTTATAAAAAAGAGGGTTAGGTACGTGAAACTACTTCCTCAGTTCCTCCTTGAATTCATAATATGCCTTCCTCACTTCCTCAACAGACGCTTCGTCCTCTAAGGTAGTCACATCTCCTATAGGAGAATTAGTAGCAACTGCTTTAACTACCCTCCTCATTATTTTTGCGCTCCTAGTCTTAGGTAACTTAGTAACGAAGTAAATTTCACTTATAGTAGCTATAGGCCCAACCATGTTCCTGACCCATTCCTTTAGCTTCTCCTTTAATTCCTCGCTTGGCTTATATCCAGACCTCAATATAACAAAAGCTATTGGTACTTCACCTTTCACGGGATCTGGTATCCCTACGACAGCTGATTCAGCTACTGCTTCATGCTGAATTAGCGCCGACTCGAGTTCATATGTCCCTAGCCTGTGGCCTGCAACTTTAATCACCTCATCCGCTCTACCTAATATCCAGAAATACCCGTCTTCATCTTTCACAGCATAATCTCCTGCGTAAAAGGAATTGGGGATCCTAGACCAATACGTCTTTACATACCTCTCAGGGTCTTTATATATAGTTAGGGGCATCCCAGGCCAAGGTTTCCTTATTATTAGATATCCCCTTGTCTTAACTGGCACGCTGTTCCCTTGATCATCGACAACGTCAGCATCAATACCTAATATTGGAGGGCCATTAGTTCCAGGCTTCATTGGAACCATGAAGCCTCCAGGGCTATGGCTTATTAATATTCCTCCAGTTTCCGTCATCCACCAAGTGCTTCCAAAGGGTACTTTCTCCCTTCCAACCAGTTTAAACATCCACCTAAATGCCTCAGGATTTATTGGCTCGCCCACGGAGTTAATCAGCCTGACGCTCGAAGTGTCGTGCTTCTTAACCCACTCCTCACCGTACTTCATGAAGCTCCTTATTGCTGTTGGGGAAATATAAAATATCGTAACTCCGTGCCTCTCAATAATTGAGACCCACCTATCAGGTTCTGGGTAATCTAGGGCACCTTCATATATTATCCCTGTAACCCCTTCTAATAATGGTCCAAATACTATGTAAGAGTGCCCAGTAACCCATCCTATGTCAGCTCCACACCAGTATATATCTTCATCCCTCACATCGAAGACCCACTTCATAGTTGCATGAAGCAATGTCATGTAACCGCCTATGTCATGAACTATTCCCTTAGGCTTTCCTGTTGTACCAGAAGTATATAATATGTATAATATATCCTCTGATTTCATCCTCTCAGGCTCAACATAAACGTTTTTCGGTACATCCATTAACTCCTTATCTAAATACCTATCCCTTCCCTCCTGCATGTTTACCTTGTTGTTTATTCTCCTCACTACCAAAACGTTCCTAACAGTTTTAGTCTCCTCAAGTGCTTTGTCGGCTATTTCCTTTAATGGGACTATTTTTCCCCTCCTCCAACCTCCATCAGCTGTAATAAGTAACTTTGCCTCTGAGTCATTTAACCTCTCTGAAAGAGCCTTTGAGCTGAAACCTGAAAACACTACTATAAAAGGTAAACCTAACCTAGAGGCAGCTAGCATTGAGATGGGCAATTCAGGTATCATCGGCAAGTAAATCCCTATAGAATCCCCCTTTCTTAAATTATATTTATATTTTAACAAGTAAGCCAATCTGTTTACTTCCCTATATAGGTCATAATATGTCAACTTCTTTATTTCCGCCTTACCATTCTCTATTGGCTCCCCTTCCCATATAAATGCTATCTTGTTCTTCCTCCATCCCTTAACATGCCTGTCCAGTGTTAAATAAGAGGCATTTATTTCCCCTCCCTTGAACCACTTATAGAAAGGCGGGTTAGAGTCGTCTAGGGCTTTTTCCCATGGCTTAAACCATTCGAGCTCTGAAGCGACTTGTTCCCAGAACTCCACGTAGTTGGTTAAGCTCCTCCTATGAATTTCGTAGTATGTTTGTGGGTCAACTACCTTCTCCTTTATTAGCTCTGGGATAATCCTTTCACTGAACGGTAAAGCCCAGTTTACTGACATAGATATTTAAGGTTTCTGAAATTTTTAAACCTTAAAAAAGGTCTTAGGACTGCCTTTCAGCCTTTTCATATGAAATCACATGTCTACGTGCTTTCGCTTTGATCATTTTATTCACTATCACGTAATGATTAGCCTTGAACGACTTGACTAAGTGGTCACAAGCGTCCTTTAAGATGCTTTTTCCCTCTCACATTCCCATGACAAAAGTAAACATCTTTAAGGTGGGAGAAGTTTAAGTTTTCGAGGATAAGTTCATGATCCCTTAACTAGGGAAACCACAAAGTAGGATGTATTTCAGAGTTCCTAAGATTCGAACTCTTCTGTTCGCCTGTTTTCTCTTCACCTTCATTTCACTCGTTTTTATTATCATTCATGATATATTGGAACTTAGCCCTTCAATCATACGCTCACATCATGTATGGGCTATGGGATTAGATCAAAAAGCTTTTTCCACACCACCTTTATTATCTTCACTCTTCCAGGCCTACATAATCGTGGAAGGACATCTACTATTAATAAAGTTTTGAAAAACTAATATAAAATATAAGGATTAAGCCCACACCCTCATTTCAATTTTAATTCACAATTCAATTAGGCTTTCCTATAAATCGCCTTAATGACTAGTCAAGCGCTCCCTTAAGGTTGAATGTAAAAGCTATAAACATGGAAAAAATGGAGTAAAAAAGATGAAGTCCATTATTGATTAGTATTTCTTACTACTATCTGAGAGTAAACTTAAATAGATGATAAAATGAAAATCATCAGAAAGGTTAATAATTTTATATGTTAGCGAGAAGATTTGTTATAATGAGAAAAATTAATTAATGATTAAATATTAAAATAATACTAAAAAGGTTTTAGATACATTATCATTGTTGAATATAAGAACTGTTAAACTAGGCTAATAATCCAAGAAACTATTTCATAATGATATTGAGATATGCTAAAGGTTTCCTTCAATATTAAATTAAAAGTATGATGGTATTACTAATTAGAAGAGTCACGGAAAGGTTTATAAAAGGGCTCCTATAATTTAATATTAGTGAAAGCCCTATGGTATCCAAGAAAGCGGTGAAAGTAAAAACACCGGGAGGCAAAGAGGCTGAGTTAGCACCTGAAAAAGTATGGCTATTAGCTCCGAAGGGAAGAAAAGGAGTGAAGATAGGTCTTTTTAAGGATCCAGAATCCGGGAAATACTTCAGAGCAAGATTGCCAGACGACTACCCAATGTAAAAAGGGAAAATTTTTTCTTTTTTCTTAGCTTTAATTGTTAGGTTGATTGTTCTAAAGCTAAGTGGAAAACTGTTTGAGTATAGCAATGTAGTTTACTTAAAGGACATTATAGAAGTAATAAGGAATTACAATAATAAAATAAGGGCAATAATAGTGGGAGGTGGTAACACTGCAAGGGAGTACATAAAATTGGGAAGGGAATTTGGTCTGACAGAGAGCAAACTTGACATATTGGGGATAAAAGTGACAAGGCTCAATGCCTTCCTAGTTTCTCAATTTCTCAATGACTTAGCAAACCATCAAATACCTTCCAGTATAGAGGAAGCAATGTCGTTAAGCCAAAAGATAATAGTTATGGGAGGAACGGAACCTGCTCACTCAACATATACTGTTGCCTTACTCTTAGCTGACTCCCTGGGAATAAAGGAAGTTGTTTCATTAAGCGATGTGGAGGGGATTTATACAGGAGATCCCAAGAAGAGAAATGACGCTAGATTACTTAGTAGAATATCAACTGACGAACTTAGAGAATTTCTAAATAAGTCGCTTTCAGCCGGTTCATATGAACTCGTAGATTACAGTGCTTTAGATATACTTGATAGGAGCAAGATGAAAATCTACATAATGAGCTTCAAGGATAAAAAGAACTTAATAAACTTTCTAGAGGGAAGAAATTTTATAGGTACTGAGATATATTCTAAGGGTAGAAGTTGAGGAATCCAGATATACTTCAGGACGAGTTTTTCAAGAGGTTAAAGGAAGCCCAATCTCCTCCTATGGATGAGTTAAAGCAAATAGTTGAGGAAATAGATACGGAATTCTCTAAATATACTGCAGATCAAAATATTAAGTTAATTATATTATTCGTTTTATCTAAGCACGACGACGTGTTTCCTAAATATAAAGAATTTTTTACTTATTTCATTAAATTATATGAAAAATATATAAAATTTATGGGATCAGAAAATCTAGGCAACTTGATAATTAATTTCCTTGAATTAAACCCAGAATATTAGTGGGCCCGGAGGGATTCGAACCCCCGACCTACGGGTCTCTCCGCTCCAGCATTTCTTCATCCCTTTTAGGTCGTAAGACCCATAGCGCTGGAGCCCGCCGCTCTGACCTGGCTGAGCTACGGGCCCACTACAGAGCACTATGCTAATAATTTGCGGTATCTAATTAAGGTTTTCCAAAAACGAAAGAGATATGCTATTTACAAGAATTAAAAGCTAGCCATTTGTGGCAGATCAAAAGTTAATTTTCCCATAACCACTTCTACATTCTATTATTAATATATACGGGAGGAAATATTCTCCGCTTGATGGAATTGTAGCCAAAGGTTAGGGCAAAAATGAAAGGAGCTAAATACAATTTATCTAAAATGAGATTAATAGAAAGAGCTTTGTCCTGCTTGATCTTGAATGAAGTGAAATGATTTAAATGAAATCGCAAGGATAAACGAGCTTTAAATCTTCCCTTTGAAGTTCTCCTTTCCCCCTTCATATCTGTATAAATTAATTATATATCACCTTTTTAAGGACTAACTTCCTAAATATTTATAGATTAACATGCCAATGGAAGTTGGAGGGCCTATTTTAGCGTTAAGGTGTTCTACTTGTGGTAAATTAGTAACAGGAAAACCCATAATGGTGAAGACTTGCTGTGCAAATAAACCATGGACTTTTTGCAGTCAAAATTGCTATGAGATATGGAAAAGGAATTGGATTAAACAACAAGAACAGATATCTCAAGGCAAGCGGGGAGCTTTTAAGTTATAGCATAATTCAATAGATCTTGAAACCTTACAAATTAAATGGAAAGCCTCCACTTTACTTTAGACCCTAAAATCTATCATCTTATCTTTTAGTTATCATTCACTCAAGGTAGTTTTGGGCTCTACCGTTTAGGTTGGAGAGGAAGCTAGGAGTAACATTAATTAATAGAATATTGGTTCAAGGAGGAAAGATTTGCTGTAATGAGGTTTGTGTTCTCTGGGAAAATAAAATAACTCTTTCTAGGAGTAATTCCTAATAATTGGGCAGAGGTATAAAGTAGAGGGACTCTACCCACATTCACATAATTAAATTAGTTCAACCTATCCACGTAATGCTTATCTATATATTTTATTGAGTAATTTATTACTAATAAGAATATTTAGGAAAAAATAAAGATTATATAATATAGGAATGAGAAATGGTATTATGAAAATTTGTGTTAAAGCTTGAGCGCCGGGAGTAGGACTCGAACCTACGACCACGGGGTTAACAGCCCCGCGCTCTACCAGCTGAGCTATCCCGGCAATAATATGCTATCGTTCAATTTTTTTAAAGTTTAGGGATTAAGCCTTCTCACAATTAAAACTTCACTAAAATTCTGAGAATCTATATAACAACTAGTATAGCTAATATTGAGAATATGGTCTCAACTATCCATAATATACTTACAATCTCGTATTCCTTAAACTTCCCCATCTTCATTACTATATGGGTTAATGACTGAGGACTTTCATCCCATATTAAGTACCCCGAATCAACCTTTCCAAAGCAAACTCCCTTGAACTTAGTTCTGGCCTTTAAGAAGAACTCTACAGCATATGGAATATAGAGAAAGAAAAGCGAAGAAAGCATGAAACCAGTTATGCCTATAGATCCTATAGTTGCTCCTATGAAATATGTCCCTATATTGCCAATGAACACCTTAGATGGATATTTATTATATAAGAAGAATCCGATTAGAGAGCCCAACAGGGATAGGGAAAATAGCGTACCTATGTTACTAAATATGTTCCCCTCGATTATACCTACTATTGCTAATGTGGTTGACATTATAATCCCCATCCCAGTTGCTAGACCATTAAGTCCTTCTAACATATTGAATGCATTAGACGATATTGTTAAAGTGAAGGGAATGATAATTATGTAATACCATATTCCGAAGTCTATATTTCCCATGAAAGGTATTCTTAATGTGGAGTGACCAACGCTTGAGAGTATAAGGGGTATTGATGCAAATATAGGTAGAAAAGCCCTAATCTTTTGGGATAGAGAAAGGAAATCATCTATCAAGCCTAGGAAAGCTAGGAGAAGGGAGGAGAGCAAAACCGAATAAGTAGTTTCAATTATTATCCTGGATATGGGAATCAATCTATTAAATTGCAAAAGTATGTAGAGAAGACCTGCAATAAATCCCATAACTATAGAGCTTCCCCCTGGAGTAGGGATTAGGGGTTTCTCTGGTTTATTTACATCAGGTGCCATCATACCCCTCTCCTTTAGCTTTATTATAACAAACTTAGTAGAAAATACGCTTACTATGAATGAGATTGCCAACGGGATTAGGAAATCAGCGAATTTGAAATATATAGGCATAAGTCCAATGAGGATCGAAGAATAAATTATTAACTGAATGCCTTAATACCGCTATAAAATTTTCTTCCATTATTTTTATCATAATATAGCCGGGCGGGGATTCGAACCCCGGTCACGGGGGCCAGAGCCCCGTATCCTTGGCCGCTAGACTACCCGGCTAAAATAGCATTTATTAGCAAAAGTTAAAGCTTTTTGCTTCCATATGTAAGGGGACAAAATTGCATTGGGCTGAAGTACTAGCTAAGAGGGTAATAGAGGAAAAAAGAGGGCAGTTCACATTCGTGGTAGCCTCAGCGATTACTACAAGTGGTCCAACTCATATGGGAACTATAATGGAATTTCTTATGCCTGGGACAATATCGAAGCTCTTGAATAAGATGGGTTACAACATAGATTTCATTTTCATAGCAGATATAATGGATGCCTTTGATAGCATACCTCAGGGATTAGAGAGGTTTGAGTGGTTAAAGTTGGATTTGGGAAAGCCTTTATATAGAGTTAAAGATCCCTTTGCATGCCATGAAAGTTATGGGCTACACTATATGAATGAAGCCAAGGAATATATGGAGAAGTTTGACACCCTTCCAGACGAAATAATCCCGGTGAACAAATTATATGAGGAGGGATGGTATGATAGCTATTTAATTCTTTTTTATGAGAAAATAGATGAAGTTAGGGAAATATTCGAAAGAACTGCCATGAGGGAACTACCAAAGAATTGGAAGGACATAGTAAAACCAATTTGCAGGAGATGCGGGAGGATAGATTTAACTTCTCTAATAAAAATCGAGAGCAATATGATCTATTATTATTGTAGTAATTGCAGATTAGAAGACAAAATGGATATAAGTACTCATGAATGGAAATTAGCCTGGAGACTGGATTGGCCAACAAGACAAGATTTCCTGGGAGTTGACATTGAGGGGGGAGGAGTAGATCATTTTACAAAAGGCGGTTCTTGGGATACTGCCGTAGAGATTCATAGGAAAATATTCGGTAAGGAGCCACCAATAGGATTCAAATATGGATTCGTGCTGATGGACGGGAAGAAGATGAGTAAAAGTAAAGGAATTGGATCGCTTAACACTTTAATGAGATATCTTCACCCAGTAGTTATAAAGTACTTCCTCCTAAAGTCAGATCTAGAGGAGAACAGGAACTTTAAACTCAATCCCAATTTCCTTTTGAGTTTATATGATGAATTCTATAGGGTCGCAAAGGGAGAATTAAAGGATGAGAAGATGAGGACGGCTTTAGAATTAAGTGGAAAATTGGATATAAAAGTTCCTATTACTGATTTGATAATATATTATCAACTTTATGAAAATGAAGAGACTATATTAAGGCTGAGACCAGAATTAAAAGAGGAAATCTCTGAACTAGGAAGGTTCTGTAAATTCCTGATTAGTGATAAAATGATCCCTGAAGAATACATTCTCAAGGGAGAGAGTCTAGTACCACCTCCAGAATCTCTCATTTTCCTCAAGGAGTTCGAAAGGAGACTTGATAGCGGTATGTCAGATGAGGATATACATAATTTAGTATACAAAACTGCTCAGGATCTTTCAATCGATCCTAAAATTGCCTTTAAGTGGTTATACTTGGCCATATTAGGAAAAGAGAGAGGTCCTAGAGCTGGCAAGTTAATATTAATTATGGGGGTTGAGAAGGTAAAAAAAGCTTTGAGGGAGGCAATAAAGATGATAGAGAGAATTTAAAGCTATAAAAGATTAAAAGCTAGGCCCTTTACAGTTAATTGGAATCAAATGGAAAGGTAGTATGGAACATAATGTTTTGGTAAATCACGTGTATTATGAGGAAACAAGAAAAACTTGCTTAATATAAAGGTTCTACAGAAACGGAGTTAAGGAAGCTCCTCTTAACTGGATTTTTCCTTCATTTAAAAGTTTTTATAATATTAGCAACCCTAACTAAGCCTTTCCCCAAGCTCTACTGCTTAATGCCAAGGAAGGAGCAACCCCCAGCAGGGACTTGAGCTTGGCA
>Ga0081474_129476_pt1 | contig 85825 bp, 90 predicted proteins | sample OneHunmetagenome_2_FD_70978 | JGI IMG/M metagenome (GOLD analysis project Ga0081474, IMG submission 70978) | Ferrous microbial mat communities from One Hundred Spring Plain, Yellowstone National Park, USA v2 (version 2) | ecosystem: Environmental > Aquatic > Non-marine Saline and Alkaline >... | reverse complement strand
TTGGTGCAGGGACTACAAGTATGCCACAGTTTACGACACTTCCAAAATACCGCCTGTTGGGGTTGGAAGTGTCTGAAATGGCGGAATACAAATACCCCAACTCAAGCTGTGCAGAGCAATACAGTTTTGTACAGTTTGATTGACCAGGTATTTCGTTGAAAAGGCACATTTTAAGAGCAAAGATACATAGAGCCACTGTTACAGGAGTCAACCTCAATTACGAAGGTTCAATATCTATAGATGAAAGGCTTTTAGAGGCTGGAAAGTTTGTAGTGTTTGAGAAGGTGGATATATACAACGTAAACAACGGAAATAGATTTTCTACCTATGTGATACCAGGAAAGCCCGGTGAAATATCTCTAAACGGTGCAGCTGCAAGGTTATGTATGCCAGGTGATATTATCATCATAGCCTCTTATGCAGAAGTGGAAGAAGAAGAGCTACCTCATTTTAGACCTTACCTTGTATATGTAGACGATAAAAACAATATATTGGAAGTAAAAAGGGACATGGAGCATGTCTTTAGCTTCTGAAGAAAATATATGTTTTGATAAAGTGCCTTCCGTTTCAGCAGAAGAAGCAAAAAAGCTTCTAGAAAAAAACAAAGATTACGTACTTTTGGATGTAAGAACAAAAATGGAATATGATAAATGGCGTATAGAAGGGGCTAAGCTTTATCCTCTTGATACCTTGATGAAAACTTACAAAGAGCTAGATAAATCAAAGAAATATCTAATTATATGCTTAAGTGGTGGTAGAAGCGCTTGCGCTACTTATGCACTAAGGCAACTTGGTTTTGAAGCTTTTAATATAAGAGGCGGAATGTTGGAATGGCCTTATGAAACAATAGGTAGCTTTGACGATTTATGAGGCCTTTGGTATTGGAGTTAGAGGGTTTTTTATCTTACAAGGAAAAAACTGTTATAGATTTTTCTAATCTTTCTTTGTTTGCCATCACAGGAATGACCGGAGCTGGTAAGACCACCATAATAGATGCCATCACATTTGCCCTTTACGGTAAATGCCCAAGATTTGAAAAAGGAGCTTCTAAAGAAGACTACATATCAAAAGGAAAAGATTTTTTTAGAGTATCCTTAACATTTTCTTTGAACGACAAAACATACACCGTGGGAAGATATTTAAAGAGTGGTAAAAATATAGTAGTTTCTTTAAAAGAAAATGGAAAAGAAATAATTACAGAAGAAAAAAATAAGCTAAGGGAAGAACGAATAAAAGAAATTTTGAACATGGATTACGATACTTTTACAAAAGTGATAGTTTTGCCCCAAGGAGAATTTGCAAAGTTTATTAAACCAGAAAGCCCCCAAGAAAGAAGAGAAATAATAATGAGATTAAGCAATTTAGATAAAATAGATAAAATGAGAGAGCTTGCAGCTTCTCAGAAAAGAGATTTAAAAAATGAAATAGATTCGATATCGCTCATGATAGATAACTTAAAATCTACTCAAGAAAATGTAGAAGAGCTTCAAAAGAAACTAGATTCTTTGGAGCAAGAGCTTAGTGTTAAAACTTCAGAAAAAAAAGTTTTATTAGAAAGGCTTAGTAAAGCCAAAAAAAAGCAAGAATTAAAAACCGAACTAAACAAACTAACAGCCGAATATGAAAATCTAGAAAACCAAAAAGAACAAATGGAGCTTATTAAAAAACGTATTGAGTTTTTAAGACCAAAACTTAGCCTAAAATCAGATATAGAAAGGTATATAAAGTTAAAAAACGAATTAGAGAAAACAGCGCTTGAGCTTGATAAAAAAAATAAAGAGTACTTTTTGAAAGAACAAGAATACAATAAACTTTTGATGAATTTTGAAACAATAAAAGCCGATTACGAAAAGACAAAATATCAAGAGGAGCGCGTAGAAAGAGGCTATAAAATAATATCGATATTAGAGAATGCATTATCGATAGAATCTTATATAACAAACGATGAAACTAGAATAAGGGATCTTGAACAGCAGTTGAAAATTAAAAAAGAAGAAAAATCAACATTATTAGCTGAGATAGAACACTATGAAAATCTCTCAAAAGAAGTAGATAAAGAAGCTATTGAAAAAGATATTGAAAATATTACATTTATTATAAGTCAATTGGAGTTAAAGGAAAAAGAAAAAAATAAAAAACTCTTAGAACAAGAAAAGCTAATGAAAGAAGTAGATGATATAAGTAAAGAGATTTTAAAATACAAAGAAAAACAAAGAGAATTAGATCAAGAGTTAAACGCCAACAAGAATAATATTGTCTTATATTATAGCAACATGTTAAAAACCCTTTTAAAAGAAAACGATACTTGTCCTGTTTGTGGTGGTGTTTATCACGAAAAAGAACATACTACAATGCTAGATATAGGAATAGAAGAAGATATCATAAAAAATATAGAAGATATTAAAAGAAAAATTGCTTTGTTAGAGGATAGGCTAAAATCAAAAAAAGAAGTGTTGGAAAAACTTTCAGAAGAAATAGAAAGTCTTGAAAAGGAATTGTTGGAAAAAGAGATTTTACAATCAAGATCAAAAGAATTAAAGCAAAGAAAAGAATTTCAGGATAACATACAAAAAAATCTAGAGAAATTAACAAGCAAAAAGGATAAATTGGAAAATGAGATTTTGCTTTTAAACAAACAAAAAGAAGCTTTAGAAAAAGATTTATACGACAAAAAAGAATCTTTGAAAACTTTAGAAGAAAAGCTTTTATCTTACGGTGTTAAAGAAGGGCATTTGCAAAATAAAAAAAATGCTATAGATCAATATAAGAATAAGTTAGATGAGATAAAAAAAGAAATACAAGACAAAAGAAAGATATACGAAGATACCAAAGAAATGATAAATACTTATGAAAAAAGTATCATGCTTTTAAAAGAACAAGTATCTTCTTTGAGCGCCAAAAAAACTACAATAAGCGAAGAACTAAATGAACTTGAGACAAAATTGTCTTCTATAGAAGAGAAAGAAAAAGTATTAGAAGAGTTAAACCGTTTAGAAAATTATGAAAGAACATACAATGAATATATATTAAAATTGTCCAATTTAAAAGAACAGATACAGTTAAAAGAAAATGAAATAGCAAACATAACGGAAGAAGCACTACCACAAGAGTTGGAAAACATGTTGGAAGTCTTAGAAGAATATGTGAAAACGCTAAATCAAGAAATAGGTTCTATAAGCTCTAAAATAAATCAGGCAAGAGAAAACGAAAAACAGATAAAAGAGCTTGAAGAAACTATAAAAGACCTTGAAAAGAAATACAATATATATGAAAGACTGGAGCAAGATTTGAAAAGCGATGCACTGCAAGCCTATATATCTCAGAAAATAATAGAAGAACTGGTAAAATACGCTAACGTATACGCTTCAAAAATGGAGTTTCCATATTCTTTTAAAGTTGAAGAAAAGTCTCGTGAAAAAGATAGTATAGTAGTAGAGGACGCTTTTGGAAATACAAGGCCTATAAAATCTTTGAGCGGTGGCGAGACTTTTATAACATCTTTGTGCTTTGCTTTAGCACTCAGCGAAGCTGTGGGTTCTCAAAATCTTAAATCACTTTTTATAGATGAGGGGTTTGGTACACTTGACAAAGAAACCCTAGAAAAAGTTGGTAATGCTTTGGAGCTTTTGAGTCAAAATATAAATAAAATGGTAGGTATTATTACACACGTTGAAAGTTTGGCTGAAAAATTTCCAAATAGGTTGATAGTAACAAAAACAAAGGATGGTAGCTCAAAAATAGAAGTTGCATAATTATACTATGATGTTTAAAGTCATTTCAAGGTTTTATGTTAATGAAAATATTTGAAGGCCTAACGATAGGATTTTTGATGGGAGCTTCTTACCTTATGGTATTAAGATTAAGGACAAGATTTATCTTTGGCAAGAAATATCTTTACTATATAGGATGGATCGTCTCTTTGGGGGTATTTTCTTTTGTATTTTTATTTTTAAATAAGCATATAGCTTTTGATATGGTATCTTTTTTGATAGGTATTTTTATAGCCCAGATATCTATAGTTAGTTTTTATTTTTTTAAAAGCCAAAAAACGACTATATAGACCAGTAGTTTTTCACAAACAAAGCCTCTAATACAAAGTTTCCAAAGAAAAAAAGTGGCGCAAGCACACCTATAAGCCATGGTTCGTCTTCAAGCAAATAGCTTATGGCGATAAAAATAGGCACACTTATATAAGAGAGTCTAGCAAAAGCGCTTGTGTTTATAAATATACCCCCTAAAGCCCATAGATATTCAAGGAGTATAAGCGTTGCAAACAACGTATAATGTAAAGGTAACCTATCGATAGCAAAAACTATTATAAGTATATATGCTATCATAATTAGTAAATTTATAAAATGGTCAAATTCGTAAACCCCAAGGGGCGTTGAGATGGAATGAGATGGTATGTCGTGCGGGATTAGCATGAGTATATTTGAAATACGCTTTAACAACGTAGGCTTACCCCACCAATCTTGAGCATGGATAAAAGCTATTGGGTCTTTAAATTTGTAAAAGTTATATAAAATAAAAGCAAAGAAACCCCAAAGAGATAAAGCCCCATGCAAAATAGCTTTTGGATAATCAGTAGTTTTTTTGCTTTTAACAATATCAAAAAAGATCACTACAGATAAAAACACCGCCAAAGGACCAAACAACGTGCCAAGCCCTGCCAAAATACTGGCTATCAGATATTCACGTTTTAGGATAAAATAAAACGCACTTATGGCAAAAAAGTTCAGAGCGGAAACTGGATATGCGGACATACCAAAAAAAGAAGATGGATAAAAGCTAAATAGTAAAAGTGTCATATATATGGTTTTATCGTTTATGTTTAGGGCTTTTAAAAGAAGATAAAGCATATACATAGAAGCCCCTTGGAAAATAACGGCTGGTAATATATATAAAAATGATATATCCTTTCCTACAACAATGTGTATAAATTTCATTATAAGAGGATAGCCTGGGAAAAACGCTATAGTTGGAACATGCACTGTTGAATTTCTATAACCATACACCGCTATATGTGTATACCAAACAGCATCCCAATGCATAAAATGATTAAAAAAAGAAGGCTCATACTTAAAATGCACTGGATAAGGTCTTCCATAATGAGGTTTTAGAAGGTTAGTAGAAAACCAGGCCACCATCAAAGTCCAGAAAAACCAGGATATAAAGACTGCAAAAATCTGCATTTATTCTTCTTTATCTTCGCAAGAGCACTCTATCGTAGACTCTTCCCAGTGTATGCAGTCGGTATCTTCGAAATCTATATCTTCTTCAAACATCTATGACCTCCTTTCTAGAGGGAATATAAACGTTTTTATTACCTAATTTATCTTTTAATACAAGCATTTTATCCTCTTCGCCATGTATTAGGCATATTTTTTCTGGGTTTGCGGCATTTACCCATTCTATAAGCTCAGATTGATCTGCATGAGAAGAAAAGCCGTTTACTGTGTATATTTTAGCTCTAATATCGATAGGTTCCCCCATCACAAAAACTGGGTTTTGTTTTTCTAAAATCCTTCTTCCCAGCGTGCCATGAGGTTGATAACCTACAAAAACTATAGCGTTTTGTTCTTTGTAAGCGTGGTGTCTTATGTGATGAAGTATCCTACCACCGCTTAGCATTCCACTACCTGCTATTATGATAGCCCCTTCTTGAATATCGTTTATTTGCTTTGATTCTTCTACATCTCTTACAATTGTAAGATAAGGAAGGCTAAAGGGGTCTTCTTTTTGCATGATATCGTAAGTTTCTTTTCTAAAATACTCTGGATTTCTTAAAAATACCTTTGTTACATTTATAGCTAAAGGTGAATCTAAAAATATTTTACATTTTGGCAAAGAACCTTCTTCGTAAAATTCTCTTAATACATATAGTATATCTTGGGTTCTTTCTAAGGCGTAGCTTGGTATTAAAACGTTACCATGTTTTATGGTATTTTTTATAATCTCTTTAAGTTCTTCTTTTGACTGGTCAAAGCTTTTATGAAGCCTATCACCGTAGGTGCTTTCCACATAGACAACATTTGCTTTTGAAGGTAGACTAAAATCTCTTACTATGGGTTTTCCTTTGTTGCCTAGATCTCCAGAAAAAACAATTCGTTTATCTTTATACTCTATCTCGTAAAAACATGAACCAAGGATATGTCCAGCATCTTTAGGCGTTACTTTTGCCCCAAGTATATCATAGGTTTTATCGTAAGAAAATATAGGTTCAAAATGCTCTAAAGTCTCAAAGACATCATCCTCATCGTAAAGAGGTTCTAATGGCATTTCTTTTATAGTGCCCCTTTGAAACCTTTTCATATGGGATTTGTAATTTTCAAGCATTACTTTAGCAGTATCTAAAAGCATAAGCCTTGAAAGTTCATAAGTAGGATTTGTACAGTAAATTTTACCTTTAAAGCCGTTTTTTACTAGCATGGGAAGACGACCGCAGTGATCTATATGAGCGTGTGTTAAGAGCACCGCATCTACTTCTTTTGGATCAAAACCAAGTTCTTCTGATTTTTCTTCATCCACCCCTTGAAAAAGTCCACAGTCTATAAGTATCTTCTTATCATCCAATATAAGCATATGAACGCTGCCAGTTACCGTTTTAGCAGCACCGTAAGATATGACTTTCATAAACTCTTCTTAGGACGCATAATAAGTTCAACGTAAATATCATCTTTGAAATACTTATCTAAAAGTCTTAATATATCGTTCTTGTCTACGTTGTCTATGTTGCTTTTAAAATATTTAAAATAGCTTATATCCTTTACCACCGCAGAAGAAAACCCCATTAAATCAGCTTCAGATTCTGGGTTTTCCAATACAAAATCTTCTTGGTTTAATATTTTATTTTTAGCTTTTTGTATATCTTCATCTTTTAAATGAGATATTTTTTCTAAAAGCTCGAATACCTTATTTTTAAAAGTATCTACTTTGTCGTAGTCTGTTATTGCAAATATAGTGTAGTTGTTGTCTTGCTTGTGAGCTCCGTCCTGACAGGAAAAAGAATAAACTATACCCTTTTCTTTTATCTCGTTGTGGATAAGAGAGGTCTTGCCACCAGATAGTATCTGGTCAAATACTACAAATGGATAATACATTTTTTCACCTATGTTAGGAGCATCCCAACCTATTGCATAGTATGTTCTATCTATCATTGGATCTTCCAAAACTTCTTTTCGTGGAAACTTCTTTGGTGGTTCAGGTACATATATAGAAGGTCTAATGTTGTTTTTGGGCTTTTGAGAAAACATATCATATATAAACTTTATATCCTCTTCAGAAACGTTTCCAGAGATGCTAACTGTCATGTTTAGTGGTTGATAGTAAGAGTTGTAAAAATCAAGAAGCATTTCTTTGTTAAAGTTTGATATGGTTTCTTCGTAGCCGATTATTGGATACATATAGTTTGAAACTTTGTAAAAAAGCCTATCAAAACGTTCAAAAAATCTATTTATTGGGCTATCCATTCCTCTTTTTAGCTCTTCTATTACTATGGGTTTTTCCTTTTGGATCATATCTTCTTCTAGCTTAGCCCTTAAAGTGAGACTTTCTAATATATCTACAGCTTGTCTAAGGTAGTTAGAGGATATATTTATATAGTAATATGTAAAATCTTTTGAAGTGGCAGCGTTTATTTGACCTCCCAACCCTTCTACTAAAACGTCCAATTCACCGTAATTATACCTTTCAGAGCCATTGAAAAGCATGTGTTCAAGGAAATGAGCCATTCCCTTTTCCTTATAATCTTCATATCTAGAACCTACGCTAAACCAAACTTGGACAGATACAGATTCTACGTCTGGTCTTTTCCTTATATATACTTTTGCGCCATTTTTTAACTGTTCATAGATTATATCAGCTATGTATTTCTTCATTTTCTTCTGTTATTTTTATTTCTATATCACTGTCTGCAAGCCTATTTATAGCAAAGAACGTTTTTTTGATAAGCTCTCTTTTTCCTCTTATAAAAGAGCTGTCATCTTCTTGCATTAGTTTTTCTGTATATTTAACAGCTGCATGTACAAGTTCGTATTTGTTGTTAACTTTTTTAAGGGCTTCATAAATCTTTGGTCTCGAAGACATCACACTTACCTCCTTCTAAAATATCTATTATATCACTTCCTACATGCTCTTTGTGCTCTAAAAAGTATTCTCTTCTTGATTTGTTGCAATAAATAATAGATTTAATCATGTTTACGGTTTCGTCCACATATCTATTTACTACAATAAAATCAAAATACTTGGCACAAGATATCTCGTTTTTTGCAGCTTCAATTCTATTTAAAGCGTTTTGGTCTTCAAAGCCCCTATTTTTAAATCTTGCATAAAGCTCTTCCAAAGAAGGAGGCATTAAAAATATCAAAAGAGAGGAAGGGAAAAGTTTTTTTATATTTTTAGCACCTTGTACATCTATTATAAGTAAAGCATCGTATCCTTTTTCTATAAGATTTTTAACGCTTTTTATAGGAGTTCCATAGTAATAGCCGTAAACGTTTGCATATTCAATAAATTCGTTGTTTTCTATCATGCTTTTAAACTCTTGCTCAGATAAAAATATATAATCTATACCATCTTGTTCGTTGACCCTTTTTGGTCTTGTGGTTGCAGTAATTACCCTTTTGAGCGTTTTAAGTTCTTCTAAAAGTTTATAGGCTATGGTGGTTTTACCAGCTCCAGATGGTGCAGACAATACTACAATGTTACCCATGAAACATATCTTTTAATATTATATCAAATAATACGTTTGGGAAAATTCCAAAGAAAAAAACAATTATAAGAAAAGCGCTAATACCTATTGTATCAAATAAATTAAGCGACAACGACATGTTGTCCTCTACAACAGGTTCTTTAAAAAACATATAAACGATTAATTTTAAATAATAACCAGCAGCTATAACACTACCTATAACAAACAAAATAGCGAAAAACCAAGCGTTGGAATTTACAAGACCTAAAAAGATCCCTAACTTACCTACAAAAGTAGCAAAAGGTGGTATACCTATTAATGCAAACAAAAACAAAGCCAAAGCGGTCGCTAGAAATGGACTTTTTCTATAAAGGGCCCTGTAGTTGTTCATATCGTGATTCCACGATTGGTTTTTTTCTAATATTGAAAGCACCAAAAAAGCACCTGCTGTAGCAAAAGCGTAAACTATCACATAAAATATTGCGGAGCTTACTGATAGCGGATTATATCTTGAAAAACCTATAAGGAAATAACCAGCATGACCTATTGAAGAATAAGCCAACATTCTTTTGGCAGAATTTTGAGCGTAAGCTACTAAGTTTCCCCAAAACATTGATATAATACCTACAATACCTACTATATAGCTAAAATTGTTGGTTACGGGGAATATATAACTTGCCAACAAAAATATAACTGCGTAAAATCCTATTTTTGGAACTGTAGATATGAAAGCTGTGGTAGAAGTAGGAGCTCCTTCGTAAGCGTCTGGTGTCCAAAAATGAAAAGGAGCAGCCGATACTTTTAAAGCAAAAGCTACAAACAAAAACAAAGATGCCAAAGCAAAAGCACTGTTATGGTTAACAGATACACTTATAATATCAAGATGAGAAGTAGCTCCTATATAAAAGGCACTTCCAATACCAAAGAATGCAGTAGCCATGCTCCCAAGCACAAGATATTTAAAAGATGCTTCTTTGGATATGTAATCATCCCTTAACATACCAATAGATATATACATGGATATAGATGCAAGCTCTAGTCCAGCCAATATTACTGCCAGATTTTTAGAAGACACCATTATCGAAAGGCCTAAAGAAACAAGAAGAAACGTATACACATTTTCTACGTAAGTTTTTTTGCTTTTGAAAAAACTTACAGAACTAAATATAACAAAAGATGTAAGTATGTATATTACACCTTTTAAAAGCAAAGAAAAAACATTTATATCAAGTAGCCATTCGCTAAAACGATATCCTGCCAATGAGTATTTAATAGCTAGCACGCCGCTTATAAAGCTTATTAAAAACCCGAGAAAACCTATAAGGTCAAAGCTTGGTAAAAATAGTTCTAAAATTATCAGAAATATTATACCTACGGTTGTGATAATATCAGGATACAATGCCTTCATCAAAATCTCCCCAAAATAAGCTTTGATGTTTGAGAGACTATGTTAACAAAGTTATATGGCATAATTCCCATAATAAAAGCCCCAAAAAGTATTAAAACAAAAGGTATTATGTGGTGAAGCTCCAAATCCATGGTATGTTGAAGTTTTTGGATTTTAGATTCTGGTAAAGAGGCAGATTCAAGCATTACATTCTTATACATATACAAGAAATATGCTGCGCCAAGCACCATTCCTACACCAGCAACAATAGCCCACATTGGGAAATATTTGAAAGTGCCAAGTAGTATTAAAAACTCAGAAACAAAGCCAGAGAAACCAGGAAGCCCTATAGATGCCAAACCGCTTATCATAAATAAAATAGCAAAGTTTGGAAGATATTTGGCTATACCGCCTAAATCCGACATCTCGTAAGAATGAAATCTATCGTATATAAAACCGGCTGCATAAAATAGGGCTGCGGAGCTAAGTCCATGAGCTATCATCATATAAGAAGCCCCATTTATAGCACTCACAGAAAGGGCAAATGTTCCAAGGGTCACCATTCCCATGTGGCTTATTGAAGAATAGGCTATTAACTTCTTTATGTTTGTTTGAGATATAGCCATCATAGCAGCGTAAATAATGGCTATTATACTAAGCACAAACATTACAGGAATAAATATTTTAGAAGCCTGTGGGAAAAGTGGAAGAGAGTATCTTACAAAGCCAAAAGTACCCATTTTGAGCAAAACACCCGCTAAAACTACTGAACCAGCCGTAGGAGCTTCTACGTGAGCATCTGGAAGCCATGTGTGGACAGGCCACATAGGTACTTTCACTGCAAAACCTATACCAAAAAGCACAAAAAGTATTATTTGAAGCCAGAGAGGATAAGCTATGTGTGTGTGAAAATCATATTCAAAAGATATATGACCGCTTATGAAATAACCATAAACTATCATTGTGGCTAAACCAAGCAATAAAAATAAGCTACCGAAAAATGTGTATATAAAGAATTTGTTGGCAGCGTAGATTTTTCTATCATGTCCCCAAAAACCTATTATGAAGTACATAGGGACTAGCATTCCTTCCCAAAAAAGGTAAAACAAGAATAGATCAAGGGCAGAGAACGTACCAAGACAAGTGGTTTCGAGTATAAGAAAAAGAGCGTAAAAAAGCGTAGGCTTTTCCTTTACTTTTATAGCCCATATAAAAACTGTAAAAAATATAAGAGCGGTGAGAGTAAACAAAGATACACCAAGCCCATCTAAGCCAACATCGTAATTTATGCCAAGGGATGATATCCATGGTACAGTAGTCCTATAAAGAAAATGGTGAGTATTTGGATTAAAGTTAACAAGTAGTATAACGCTTAAGGCAAAAACGACCCCTGATATCGCTATAGACACTACCTTAGTAAGCCACTCATTTCTGAAAAGAGACACTATAAAAGCGCCCACCAAAGGTAAAAATATAGCTATATTGAGAATACTAGCCATTTAGGATACCCCCTTTAAAGATTAAGATTAAAAGCAAAAACACAAAAACAACACCGTAAAGCATATACAAAGCGTAGTAATTTAACTTACCATTCTGAAGCCTACTAATGGGTTTACCGTAATTTGACGTAGCACTTGCCACCCCATTCACAAATCCATCTATTATTATACGATCTACTGCTTTATATACAAGCCTTGATATGACAAGATAGCCTTTTGCTATTATATTGTGATAGATATATTCCGTGTAAAACTGGGACTTCATAAGAGTATGTATAGGTTTAAATAGTTCATAAAGGGTGTTTGGATCCACAAACTTTTTGACATACAAAAGATAAGAAAGGGATATGCCTAATATGGCCACTATGATACCGTAAATAGAATGTGCTATGAAAGAAGAAGGTGCTTCTATAGGACTATTCATATAGGAGAAATAATTCCAAAGCAAAAACCCACCCATAAGGGATAAAAAGCTTAGTATAAGCATTGGAAAGCTCATTACAGGTTCCACTTCATGAGGTTCTTCATGGTAATGTCCTTCTCCTAAGAACACCACAAAGGCTTCTCTGGTTATGTAATAAGCTGTAAGCAAAGATGCAATTAGTATTAAAGTAGCTACAAGTGTATTTTTATCCATTATTGAAGATACTATAGCATCTTTTGAAAAATAACCGGCAAATGGAGGGAAACCAGAAAGTGCCAATGCACCTATCATAAAAGCTCCAAAGGTAATAGGCATGTATTTCTTGAGTCCGCCCATTTCAAATATGTTTTGGGTGTGATGATGAAGCCCTGTTATTACAGCACCAGCGGCTAAGAATAAAAGAGCTTTAAAGAAAGCGTGTGTTGTAAGATGAAACATAGCTGCTGTTGGAAATCCCATACCAAGGGCTGTAAACATTATTGCCAACTGGCTCATGGTAGAAAAGGCTATTATCTTTTTTATATCATCGTGTACTGTAGCTACCAAGGCGGCAAAAAGCATTGTAACAACACCTGTTATTGTTATGTAGCTAAGCGTTGTTGAAGATAAAGAAAATATTGGATAAAGTCTTGCCACCATATAAACACCTGCAGCCACCATTGTAGCAGCGTGTAGAAGAGCTGATACAGGAGTTGGACCAGCCATTGCATTAGGAAGCCAAGTATGAAGAGGTATTTGCCCTGATTTACCCACAGCACCACCAAAAAGAAGAAGCGTTGCTAATGTAATACCAGGAACATAACTAGCATTCTCAAAAAGCTTTGGTAAGGATAATGTCCCAAACAACCAAAAAGTATATATGATGCCTAAAATAAAAGACCAGTCTCCTATTCTATTCATCACAAAGGCTTCTAAGCTTGCCTTTGTAGCAAACTTCTCTTCATGAAAGTATCCTATCAAAAGATAAGATGCAAGGCCAACGCCTTCCCATCCAAAGAACATAAGTATAAGAGAATCTCCCAATAATATAAGGAGCATTGAGAACAAGAACAAGCTAAAGTATGCAAAGAATTTAAACGTCCAGTTGCCAAAAAGATATCTCATATAGCCTATTGCGTATACAAATATAACACTGGCTACGAAAGTAACCGTAACTGTAGTGCTAATAGATAGCTTATCTATATATATACCTATATCTACAGATGTATTTGATAAAGGTAAGAATTTGTAAAATACTATATCTTCAGGACCTTTCATAGAAAGCATGGTGATAAGAGCCACTATAAAGCTCAGTATACCAGCACCAGCGTTTATTACACCTGAGGCAAAATCACCTATGCGTCTCCCAAATAGTCCTATCGTTATAAAAGATAACAGCGGGAAAAGAAGGATTAGAGATTGCATCTTTACCCCTTCAAATCTATAATTTCGTTCACGTTTTCTGCTTTTCTTAATCTAAATAAAGAAATTATAATGCCAAGACCAACCGCTGCTTCAGCAGCTGCTAAAGCTATTGTAAAAAGGGCAAAAATCTCTCCTTCTATAAGATGATTTAGCTTATCTATGCCAACAAAGGCTATATTTACAGAGTTTAACGCTAACTCCAAAGACATTAGAATGGTAATAAGGTTTTTTCTAACCATCATGCCAAAAAGTCCGATACCAAGCAAAATAAAAGCAAGGATAAAATACTGCTCTACATGTGGGGTCAAAAGCATTTCAATCATACGTTTTCTCCTCTTTTCTACCAAGTAAAATAGCCCCTATCATACTAATAAGTAAAAGCACAGACATGAGCTCAAAAGCCCAAAAATATGTGCTAAATAGTTTAATACCGATTGTCTCTGCATTTCCATAGTTTTTTATTATAGCTTCTATAATTTTATTTTTAGTTATAGAAACACCAGATATTCCTACTATAAAAGCTTCTACATAGAGTAAGGCTATAAAAGGAAGCACTGTAACGCCTATTAGTCTATTGTGCTGTTCGTTTTTATGTAGTTTTCTCCAGGGAACTGCTGTTATTATTAGTATGTAAAAAACCGCTATAGCCACAACGTAAACCATTAGCTGAAGAGCTCCCAAAAGCTCAGCACCAGCGCTAAAAAATATTCCGCTTATTGCTATTAAAGCTCCTAAAAGCCATAAAACTACGTATATTGGATTTGAGGCAATAACGACACCTAAACCACATATTATGCTTATACCACCAAATATATAAAAAGCAATTTGGTTAAGCATTGTCCACCTTTTTAAGATTTAATTTGTTTTCTCTCCAGAGTTTTTCTCTTGCCTCGTCGTCTATCCATATACGGTCTGGTTCATGCTCTCTTCTATCTTGCCAAGATTTACCTATAGCTTCAAGTTTTTCTAAGTTTAAAATAGAATCTTTTCTTGAAAAAGAAGCTGTTTCATGTATATCGCTTTGGAATAAACAATCTACTGGACAAGCATCCACACACAAACCACAAAATGTGCAAAGCATAAGGTTCATATTGAATACAGATACAACCTTTTTACCATTTTCAAGTTTTTGACCATCTATCTCAAATAAATCTGGTACCGGACAAGCTTTTTTACATAAATAGCATACAACACAACGTGATTGGCCTGGACGAGGCTCTATCTTCATTCTCTCTACCCACTCGTCAAAAGCAGGTTGCGGTTCTAAACCGTTTACCGTCTTGTGTCCAAAAAATCCCCTAAATCTTTTAGGAGGCGTCAATTTTTCGTAAGGATAATGTGTAGTTATAGTCTTTGTAAAAGCTTGCTTGATGGTGATAGACATACCCTTTATAAAATCTAAGAAAAATATTGTCTCTAAAAAGTTCAAAGGCTTCTCAAATACCTTTTTAATCATAATCCTAACCTCTCAGCAAAGGTGCTATAAAAGCAGTTATAAGTATATTAAAAAGTGCCAAAGGCAACATTACTTTCCATGCTATCGTAGTAATTTGGTCTATCCTATACCTTGGCAACGTCCAATGAAGCCAAAGTACAAGTAAAAACAAAATTGTAACTTTAATTATAAACCAAATAAAACCAGACCATGGTCCCAAAAAGAAAAGAGGATCTATAAACCCTATAAAAGGTATATTTATAGGGCTCCAACCACCAAGGTAAAGTACTGTTAGTATAGAAGATAAAGAAAGCACTTCTACATACCATTCCACCAGAGGAAATAGTCCAAATTTCATACCACCGTACTCTACGGTAAAGCCAGTTACAAGCTCAGCCTCTGCTTCTTGGATATCAAAAGGTACTCTTCCGGTTTCTGCTAAAAGCGCAAAAACAAATACTACAAAAGATATAGGTTGCAAGAAAATGTACCAAACTTTCTGATGGATTTGAGCCATTACTATATCGTAGGTAGAAAGAGACTTTGCCAGCATAATAGGCCCTAACGCTGCAAATGTGATTACTACTTCATAGGATATGATAATGCCAGCTTTCCTAAGGGCACCTATTAAAGCGTATTTGCTATTTGAAGCCCATCCAGAGAGGGCTACTCCATATACCGCCAAAGACCCAAAAGCAAACGCCATTATTATGCCTATATTTACATCTGTAAGTATAGGCTTTATATCGTAACCAAAGATATGTATTTCTGGTCCAAAAGGCACCACCGCAAACACTAAAGAGGCTGGTACCAAAGCCATAATGATAGCAAGGTTATAAAGTATGGGATTGGCAGAAGAGGGCAATATATCTTCTTTGGTTAAAAGCTTAATACCGTCTGCCAGCGGCTGTAAAAGTCCATGCCAACCTACCACCATTGGGCCCGGACGTCTTTGAATATGAGCTGCAACCTTTCTTTCCACTAGCGTAAGATAAGCACCTATGCCAAGGATGATGGCAAGTATAACCACTACTTTTATAGCTATTATGATAGCTAAAGCTACTATGCTCATCTGTCTACCTCTCCAACTACAGGGTCAAGACTTGCCAATATAGTAACGGCATCAGCAACATACCTATTTTCCATAAGATGAGGATATACGCAAAGATTATAAAAAGAACCAGGTCTTATTTTTACTCGGTAAGGTTTTAAACCACCTTTTGAGTTTATATAAAATCCAAGTTCACCTCTTGGATTTTCACCAGAAGAATAAACCTCACCAGCTGGGACTTTTATACCTATACCATCTAAGGTAAGTCTTAGTTTTTTAGGGTCTTGAGATTCTGCCATAAAAGGCTCGTTTGGTGACATGGTTTTTAGCTTTTTCACACATTGCTCTATTATTCTTATGCTTTGTTTCATTTCTTCTATACGGACAAGGTATCTATCGTAACAATCGCCGTTTTCTCCCAAAGGTACATCAAACTCTACCATACCATAAGCATCGTAGGGTTCTAACTTTCTTATATCGTAAAATACACCAGAACCTCTTGCAACAGCACCTGTAAGCCCATAAAAATATATATCTTCTTTAGACAAAACCCCTACATCTTTGTTTCTTTTAACCCATATTCTGTTTCTACTAAGTATTTTCTCCCAGTCTTTTAGTTCTTTAGGGAAAAATTTAATAAAAGATTCAATGACCTCCAAGGCTCCTTCTGGTAAGTCCATTCTCACGCCACCTATTCTTGTATAAGATATGGTAAGCCTTGCACCTGTTATACCTTCTATTATATCCATTATTTTTTCTCTTTCTTTAAAGGCGTATAAAAATATAGTTAAAGCACCCAAATCAAGAGCGTAAGTTCCAAGCCAAAGGAGGTGAGAATTTATACGCTGAAGCTCAGACATCATAGTTCTTATGTATTTAGCTTTTAGCGGGACAATGTCTTCTATACCAAGAAGCCTTTCTACTGCCACTGTCCAAGCTTGATTGCTACAAAGAGCAGATATATAGTCCATTCTATCTGTATATACCAAAAATTGTTGATAAGGTTCGTGTTCTGCCAACTTCTCTACTCCTCTGTGAAGCTGGCCTAGTATAACATCTGCTTGCACTATACGCTCTCCTTCAAGGTCAAACAAGAACCACATAGTACCATGAGTCCCAGGATGAAGAGGGCCCCAGTTTAGCACCACTTGAGCTTTCTTTTTTATCCTATTTTTTTCTGTATACTCCAAATCTTTAAGAGTAGGCACATATGTGTGCGTGCGTCTATAGTTCATAGTACCAGAAAGAGTGTCTCCGAAAACGGTTTCATTCAAAGATGGTAGCTCTACTGTTTCATAGCCTTGCAATGGAAAGTCTTTTCTTAATGGATGATAGCTATAAGTATCCCACATGAAAGCCCTAACTAGATGTTCGTGACCCTCATAGTTTATACCAAACATATCGTAGCATTCTCTTTCGGCCCATTTGGCTGCAAACCATAACTTTTCTGCGCTTGGCAATGAGTGTTCAGTTCTAGTCTTTACTACTATACGTTCTTTTGTATCGACGTTGTATAGTATATAAAAAGCCTCAAAACGGTTTTGAGCTTCTAATGTGTCTACTACAGAATGGTCTATGAAAAGCTTAAAGCCAAAGTCTTCTTTTATAGCTTTTAAAGTATTGATAAGCAATTCTTTTTTTACATAAACTACAGATAATAATTTATCTTTTTTAACTTCTACATAAGGAAGCTTAGCTTTTATTTCGTTTAAAGTCCTTTCACTTGCTTGCATCACAAACTCTCCAAATCAAACTGCCAATCAAGAGCCTCTTTTTTCCAAGCGTACACCAAACCAAAGGTTAAAATCAAAAGGAACAAAAATACTTCTATAAATCCAAATATACCAAGGTAATTATAAACAACAGCCCAAGGAAATAAATAAGCTACTTCTATATCAAATAACAACAGAAGAAGTCCTAATATATAATACCCTTGATGGAACGTAGTCTGAGCAGTATCGTCGTAAAGAGGAACACCGCATTCGTACGGATAGGTTTTGTAAGGCTCTTTTTTCTTAGGCCCTAAAAGCCAATTCAACGATATAAGCACAACACTTAATCCAAGCATAACCGCCAAAAGTGATAAAAGACCTATATAAGCCATACAAGTCACCTCATGTTAGCTATTTTAAATAAAAATTCTGAAATATTGCTAATACCATTCCATAGTACAAATGGAAACATTCCAAGTATAAAAGTAAGAAAAACCAAAAGACCTATGGATACATTTTCTAATACATCATAATGTGGCTTAAAGCGAATCTCTACATCTTTCATAAACATAAGTACCACAATCCTTACATAATAACCAGTAGATATAGCTGTAGCCAATATTAAAACAAAACCAAGCCAATATATATTTTTAATAGCAAGCCCCAAAAATACCAAAGCTTTACCTACAAAGCCTACTGTTGGTGGAATTCCTAGTAATGCAAATATGAATACTGCAAAACTTATACTCAAAAAACCAGTGTTTCTATACAATCCACCTATTTTAAAAAGTTGATTGTCCCATTCTTCAGTTTGTTCTAGTACACTTAATACTAAGAAAGCACCAAGCCCCATTATACTATAAACAAATACAAAATATATAGCCGCTTTTAAACCCATACTAGAGTTAGAAGACAGTACAGATAATATGTATCCGCTATGGGCTATTGAAGAGTAAGCCAGGAGTCTTTTTAAATCGCTTTGTACTAAGGCCAAAGCATTACCAACTATCATGGTTATAGCAGCCAATATACTTACAGATATCATCCAAGAAGAATATAAATGTTGATTTACGTAAGGCACTAATCTTAATAAAGGTATAAAAAACGCCAGCTTACCAGCGGAGGCCATAAAACCTGTTATAGGAGTGGGAGCTGCGGTGTAAGCGTCCGGAAGCCAAAAGTGAAACGGTATTATGCCGATTTTTATAGCAAAAGCCAACAAAAACAAGATCATACCTACTATAAGATAAACTGAATTGGTGTCGTTGTAAGAAGACATGATGGCTCTTATATCCAAAGATTTAGAAGCCCCGTACATGAAGGCTGCACCATAAAGAGCTATTATTATGCTTATACCACCTATTATAAGATACTTATAAGCACCTTCCTTTGATATAAAAGACCCCCTAAAAAGAGCTGTCATTATATAAAAACTGATGGATACCATCTCAAGTGATACGTATATTACAATAAGATTGTAAGAAGAAGAAAGTGTCATCATGCCTAGCAAACCAAGAAAAGTTATGTAATAAACTTCGTAATAAAATGTATTTTTTTTGTTCATGTAAGTGTGTAAAAATGGTAATACCATAAGCGTGAGAACTATCTCAAAAATTTTAGAAAACGTACCAAGAGTATCTATAGTATAAGTACCAGAGAAAACATCTTTAAAAAATTCATTTTTAAATGAAAAACTAAGCATCGATAAAGCCAAAAACAAAATGGATATCCATAAGAAAATCCTTTTCTTTGTTTCTGAGTTTTTCATAACAATATCTAATAAAAACAAGACAAATGCACCAACAAACACCGTTATCTCTGGAAGTAAGTATTTAAACTCGTATAAGTTTGTAGAGCCTAGTAGAAGCCTTATATCCATAGACTACCTCTTAACCATTCCAACAATATGAAGTATATTTGATATAGAAGCATCAAAGATGTTAAAAAATAAGAACGGGAAAAGCCCTATTGTAAACATCAGCACCACAAGACTAAGCATAACTGTTAATTTTATGCCTCTTATATCTGTAAATATGAGAAAAGAACCTTCGGTTTTGCCTTCCAAGAATAAGTTTCTAAGAAAATAAAGCATGTATATGGCACTAAAGAATGCGCTAACTATAACTATCAAAGCTAAATCCAAACTATGCTCTTTTGCAGATACTATGGTTAAAAATTTACCCCAGAAAGAAGAACCACCGGGTAGTCCCATAGCAGAAAAACCTGTAAGGGCTAAAAGTATTGAAAAAATAGGCATATGTCTAACAGAACCGGCTATAGTTTTTGTATTAAAAGAGTGCAGTCTATTGTATATAAATCCAGCTATCATAAACAAAGATGCGCTAGAAAATCCATGAGCCACCATCTCTAACACAGAGGCCCTAAAACCTTGGAAGTTTAACATGAACATAGCTGCAACTATAAAACCCATATGACTAACAGAAGAATAAGCCACAAAGCGCTTTATGTTGTTTTGGGCTATGGTCATCCAAGAGGCGTAGATTATTGTTAGAATACCTATAAACGCCATCACAAGCCAAAGGTGTTTGGCAGCTTCTGGGAAAAGACCTATATTAAATCTTAAGAAGGCATAAGAGCCCATCTTTAAGAGTATGGCTGCCAGTACTACAGACCCAGCGGTAGGAGCCTCGCCGTGTGCATCTGGAAGCCATGTGTGAAATGGTACCAGAGGTGTTTTTACTGCAAAAGCTATGAAAAACAGCCAAAACAAAAATATCTGCTGGCTAAGAGGTAAATTTAAATGTATAAGATATGGATAAAAAGCATCAAAATGACCAGTTTGCTTAAAGCTATCGGCGGATAAAATCATTATACCAAACAACAAAAACAAACTAGAAATAAAAATGTATATGAAAAATTTGTAAGCAGAATAAAGTCTTAACTTATATCCCCAAACTCCTATTACAAATATCATAGGTACTAGCGTAAGCTCATAAAATATATAAAATAATATCAAATCCCAAGCTGTAAAAACCCCTATTAGGAATGTGGTAGTTAACAAAAACATGGAATAGTATTCTTTTAATCTGTTTTTAATTTGAATATCTTTTACCGACCAAGCTATTGCTAAAAAAGATATGAATGTAGAGAGTATGTAAAATACCTCTGATAGTCCATCTACACCAACAGCATAAGAAATACCAAGTTCTTTTATTATAGGATAATTCTCATATAGATATATATTTGACAAATGAGAGAAATCAAGAAACTTAAGAGTATACAAAGAAATAAGAAATGCAATCAAAGAACCAATGAAAGCTATTGGTTTTGTAAACTTTTCAGGTAAAAACACTATTAGAATAGTAGTTGCGATAGGTACCAACATCGAAATACTTATAAGCCCAGAGCCATTGGTAATATATTCCATCTACAACCTCATGCCTTTTATGATAAGTGCTAATATTATCACAATTCCTAATAGGATGACAAATATATACTGATTTAAATACCCGCTTTGAATAATTTTTAGCTTTCTTCCAAAAGAAAAAGTCCATATGACAATTTTATGTAATATGATATCTATAAACCTTATATCTATAAATTCCCAAACAAATCTTACTAAAATCATAAATACTTTTGCCACCCCATTCACAAATCCATCTATTATTATACGATCTACTGCTTTATATACAAGCCTTGATATGGCAAGATAGCCTTTTGCTATTATGTTGTGGTAGATATATTCTGTGTAAAACTGGGACTTCATAAGAGTATGTATAGGTTTAAATAGTTCATAAAGGATGTTTGGATCCACAAACTTTTTGACATACAAAAGATAAGAAAGGGATATGCCTACTATAGCCACTATGATACCGTAAATAGAATGTGCTATGAAAGAAGAAGGTGCTTCTATAGGACTATTCATATAGGAGAAATAATTCCAAAGCAAAAACCCACCCATAAGGGATAAAAAGCTTAGTATAAGCATTGGAAAGCTCATTACAGGTTCCACTTCATGAGGTTCTTCATGGTAATGTCCTTCTCCTAAGAACACCACAAAGGCTTCTCTGGTTATGTAATAAGCTGTAAGCAAAGATGCAATTAGTATTAAAGTAGCTACAAGTGTATTTTTATCCATTATTGAAGATACTATAGCATCTTTTGAAAAATAACCGGCAAATGGAGGGAAACCAGAAAGTGCCAATGCACCTATCATAAAAGCTCCAAAGGTAATAGGCATGTATTTCTTGAGTCCGCCCATTTCAAATATGTTTTGGGTGTGATGATGAAGCCCTGTTATTACAGCACCAGCGGCTAAGAATAAAAGAGCTTTAAAGAAAGCGTGTGTTGTAAGATGAAACATAGCTGCTGTTGGAAATCCCATACCAAGGGCTGTAAACATTATTGCCAACTGGCTCATGGTAGAAAAGGCTATTATCTTTTTTATATCATCGTGTACTGTAGCTACCAAGGCGGCAAAAAGCATTGTAACAACACCTGTTATTGTTATGTAGCTAAGCGTTGTTGAAGATAAAGAAAATATTGGATAAAGTCTTGCCACCATATAAACACCTGCAGCCACCATTGTAGCAGCGTGTAGAAGAGCTGATACAGGAGTTGGACCAGCCATTGCATTAGGAAGCCAAGTATGAAGAGGTATTTGCCCTGATTTACCCACAGCACCACCAAAAAGAAGAAGCGTTGCTAATGTAATACCAGGAACATAACTAGCATTCTCAAAAAGCTTTGGTAAGGATAATGTCCCAAACAACCAAAAAGTATATATGATGCCTAAAATAAAAGACCAGTCTCCTATTCTATTCATCACAAAGGCTTCTAAGCTTGCCTTTGTAGCAAACTTCTCTTCATGAAAGTATCCTATCAAAAGATAAGATGCAAGGCCAACGCCTTCCCATCCAAAGAACATAAGTATAAGAGAATCTCCCAATAATATAAGGAGCATTGAGAACAAGAACAAGCTAAAGTATGCAAAGAATTTAAACGTCCAGTTGCCAAAAAGATATCTCATATAGCCTATTGCGTATACAAATATAACACTGGCTACGAAAGTAACCGTAACTGTAGTGCTAATAGATAGCTTATCTATATATATACCTATATCTACAGATGTATTTGATAAAGGTAAGAATTTGTAAAATACTATATCTTCAGGACCTTTCATAGAAAGCATGGTGATAAGAGCCACTATAAAGCTCAGTATACCAGCACCAGCGTTTATTACACCTGAGGCAAAATCACCTATGCGTCTCCCAAATAGTCCTATCGTTATAAAAGATAACAGCGGGAAAAGAAGGATTAGAGATTGCATCAATCTCTCAACTCCGTTATTTCTTCAGAAGCTTCATAACCTTTTAATCTAAAAATAGATACTACCAAACCAAGACCTATAGCCACCTCTGAGGCTGCTACAGTTAAAACTATTATACTCATGACCTGAGCATCAACTTTTCCTAAAAAATGAGACACCGATACTAAAGATATGTTTACTCCGTTTAGCATAATTTCAGTGGCTACTAGCATAGTGATTAGATTTTTCCTTATTATGATACCAAAAATACCAATGAATACAAGCACTATACCAAGAAGCAAATAGTATTTATCCATTGGCTTTCTCCTTGCCAAATATTATAGCACCTATCATAGCTATTAACAAAATAAATGATGCCAATTCAAAAGGCGCTATATACTTTGTGAAAAGTACTGTTCCAAGAGCACTTACATTGTCTTTTGTTAAAGGCTGTCTTAAATTAGAAAACCTTGAGCTTATAACAAGGTAAATTGAAGCTCCTATCGTAAATAAAAAAGCTGGTAATGCAAATACAAACTCTTTTTTATAAAAGCCTTCAAACATTTTAACCTTTTCCCACGGTATAGTAGTTATTACTAATACGTAAAAAACCACTATAGCTACTGCGTATATGACAAGCTGCAAACCAGCGAGCAAGTCTGCTTTGAGGGCAAAAAAAGACGCTGCTACAGACAAAATAAATCCAAGAAACCATACCATAACGTGTATTGGGCTTTTAACAAGAATAGACCCCAAGGCACTCACAATAGCTATAATGGAAATAACCACGAACACTAAAAGTTCCATTTCACCTTACCCCAAAGAGTTTCTCTTTCTTTATCGTCTCGCCATATTCTATCTGGCAAGTTTCTAACTACGGTTGCATTTGTAGCACCTATTTTTTCCATATCATCTATATGAATGACAGCTTGGGATCTTCTGTAAACAGCCATTTCATGGATATCCGACATCGTAAGACATTCTACCGGGCAAGCATCCACGCATAATCCGCAAAATAGGCAGTTTAAGAGATTCATGTCAAATCTTACCACTTTCTTTGTACCATCTGGCATTTGCACTGCCTCTATCCTAAAAAGAGTAGGCATAGGACATGCGGTTTGGCACATGTAGCAGGCTACACATCTTGATTTGCCCTTTTCAAAAGACATAAATCCTTCTATGGCTTTTAAAGAAGGTGGTTCTTGTCCATCATAAACAAAATGCCCATGCTTACCTCTAAACCTTTTTGGTGGAGTTATCTTTTCTTTTGGATATTGGGTAGTAATGGGTTTTCTTAAAAGATTTTTCATAGTTATAGTTAAACCTTTTATAAAATCTAAAAACAAAACACTTTCTAAAGGTCCTAAACTGTCATCTCTTCTTAGTTTCTTAATCTTTATCATAAAACTAACCTCATCCTTTGAAGTAAATAAAAAATGCAGTTCCTATAAGGTTTATTATAGAAATTGGTAGAAGGTACTTCCAGGCAAATTCCACCACATCTTTTGCTTGATATCTAGGCAATGTCCAGTGAACCCACAGTACGAAAAACAACAATCCAAAGGTTTTTGCCAAAAACCAAATAAAGCCAGAGAAAGGACCAAATATGTGTGGTCCAGCCCAGCCTCCAAAATAAAGAACAGATGCTATAGCACAAAGGGCCAATACATTAAGATACCACTCAGCCAAAGGAAATATACCAAATTTCATTCCACCGTACTCTACGTTGTAACCCGTCACAAGCTCAGCTTCGGCCTCTTGGATATCGAAAGGCACCCTACCAGATTCCGCCAAAAGACAAAACAAAAACAATATAAAACTTACAGGCTGATATAATATATACCAAACACCGCTTTTTATCTGAGCGTTTACTATATCAAACACGTTCATGCTACCAGCAAGAAGTATTACGCTTAAAGCTGCAAAACCAAGCACCACCTCATAGCTTACTATTAGAGCAGCTTTTCTTAAAGAGCCTATGAAAGCGTATTTGCTGTTGGAAGCCCACCCCGCAAAGAGTGTACCGTAAGCAGCCATAGAACCCATAGCAAATACATATAGAATTGCTATATTTAAATTTGCCACTATCGGTTTTACTTCGTGTCCCAGGATTTTAAAAGAAGGACCAAAAGGTACCACTGCAAAGAGCATAATAGCTGGCACCAAAGCCATCATGATAGCCATATAGTATAGTTTTATGTCTATTCCTCTTGGGATTATTGGAGCTTTCGTCATAAGCTTAAGACCATCCGCTAAAGGCTGCAAAAGACCAAAAGGCCCCACAACGGTAGGACCTCTTCTTGCTTGCAAGTGACCTGCAAATTTTCTTTCATACCACGTAAGATAAGCCCCAAGTCCCAACGTAACGGCCAATACCACTAAAATCTTTATAGCTGTTACTATTGCTGTAAAAATAATATCATTCATCTGTCGGTCTCTCCTACTACAGGATCTATACTACCAAGAAGAGCTACGGCATCAGAAATTGTGTGTTTATATATAACTTTTGGAAATACTGACAAGTTGTAAAAAGAGCAAGACCTTATTCTAAGTCTATAAGGAGATGATTTACCTATTGAATATATATAAAATCCAAGTTCACCTCTGGGATTTTCCCCAGATGAATAAACTTCTCCTTTTGGTATATTTTCACCGTGTACCACAATCCTAAAAGATTTCACCATATCCTCTAAATTATTGAATACATCTTCTTTTGGAGGTATCACTGCTGGATGCTTTTTATTTACGTATGGTTCGTTTTCTGGCATCTTTTCTAAGGCTTCTATACATTGTTCTACTATTCGAGCGCTTTGATACATCTCTTCCATTCTTACTAAATATCTATCGTAAACATCTCCAATATCACCAACTGGTATATCAAAATCCACCAAGTCGTAAGCGGCATATGGATCTATCTTTCTTATATCGTAAGCTACTCCAGATCCTCTAGCCACTGGACCAGTAAGGCCGTATTGATAGACATCTTCTTGAGTTATAACTCCAACGTCTTTGGTACGCTTTAACCATATTCTATTTCTTGTTAAAAGCCCATGATACTCTTTTAGCTTTGAATAAAAGTCTTTTACAAAGTACTTTGCTACTTCTAGTGTCCCTTTTGCCAAATCGTAGTGAACTCCTCCTATTCTCAAAAAGGCAGATGTCAACCTAAAACCTGCATTGCCTTCTATTATATCCATTATTTTTTCTCTTTCTCTAAAAGCGTATAAGAATACAGTTAAAGCACCAAGATCAAGAGCACCGGTACCAAGCCATAAAAGGTGTGAATTTATACGCTGAAGCTCGGCAAACATTGTTCTTATGTATCTAGCTTTTAGAGGAACCTCTATGTTAGCAAGTTTTTCTACAGCTTGTACGTAAGAAAGCTCGTTGCAGATTGCAGATAGATAATCCATTCTGTCTGTGTAAGGTAAAAATTGGAAGTAGTGAAGATTTTCTGCTATCTTTTCCATTCCCCTGTGAAGCTGTCCCAATATAATGTCAGTTTGTATGATATGCTCGCCCTCGAGGTCAAACAAAAACCACATAGTACCGTGAGTCCCTGGGTGTAATGGCCCCCAATTTAACACCAACTGACCCTTTTTTGTAATTCTTGATTTCTCTGTTTTTTCTATATCTTTTATGGTAGGTACATAAGTATGCATTATCTCATAGTCATGAGAAGGTGGAAATGTATTGCCTTCTAGAACTTCTGTTAGAGAAGGAAGCTTCTGTTCTGGTATGCCACCAAGCGGAAAATCTTTTCTTAGCGGGAAGTATTTGTAATCTTCCCACATAAACATCCTTTTAACATCTTCGTGACCTTCAAATTCTACACCAAACATATCATAGGCTTCTCTTTCAGCCCATTTAGCACCAGCAAATATTTCTTTTGCAGTGGGAAGTTTATTTGATTTGAACCATACTTTTACAGCTACTCTTTCAAACGTATAGGGATTTACAAGTATATATTGCCCTAAAAATCTATCTTTTTCTTTAGGAAAATCTATAACATGAAAATCTATAAAATATCTAAAATCTTCAACATCTTTTAAATGTTTTAATATATTTGTGATTTCCTGAGTGTCTTCTACGTTGATACAAGCAAAGTTTGGCTGAATGTCTATACTTATCTTTCTAAAAGTATGCTTTATTCTATCCAATGTCTGCGAAGAGGCCCAAGGCATGTTATACTCCGACGCCTTTTAAAAGATCTGGGGATAAATCCTTCTTAAACTCTTCGAAAGCTTTTTCGTACCTTGTTACTTTCTTCTCTCTAATTTTTCTTTGTAATTCTAAAAGCCCGTAGATAAGTCCTTGAGGAGTAGGTGGACATCCTGGTATGTAAACATCTACTGGTATAATACGGTCAACGCCTTGAAGCGTAGCATAGGTAGGAAATGGTCCTCCTGCAGAAGCGCATCCGCCCATAGATATACACCACTTTGGTTCTGGCATTTGATCCCATATTAGTTTTAACATAGGAGCTACTTTGTTTACAACAGTACCTGCTACTATCAAGACATCGGCTTGTCTTGGAGAAGCTCTAAATATCATTCCCAACCTATCTATATCAAACCTTGACGCAGCGGCATGCATCATTTCTATGGCGCAGCAAGCCAAACCTATTGTTACAGGCCATAGGGCATTGCGTCTAGCCCATGAGAGCAACTCATCCACCGTAGTGGTAATAAAACCATTACCATTTATGCTAGAAGCCATACTTCACCTCACAAAAATAGTCTTTAAATCTGCCATTTTAGAGCGCCCTTTTTAAGAGCATACAAAAACCCTATAATAAGAACGCCTAAAAACACTACAGCTTCCACTAGGCCGTAAGCGCCTATTTTTCTAAACACCACAGCCCATGGAAATAAGTAAGCCGCTTCTATATCAAACAATATCAATAAAAGCCCAAATAAATAATAACCTTGCTTTAAAATTGGTCTAGCGGATTCATCGTAAAGGGGTACGCCGCATTCATATGGATAGCTGTTGGTTTTGCGTCTTTTGAAATTTAAAATCTCATTTAAAAATGTCATTACAAACGCTATAGTCAAAGATATCAAAAGAAGCGCCACCAATCCTATCATAAGCTACCCCTAAAAGTTTTTAAGCTACGGAAAACTCTTTCTCTAAGAAAAGCTTCCAAGTATTAGGCATTTTTTCGAGCTCTTCTTGGGCTATTTTTCTAACAGCTTCTTTATCGAAGCTGTTTGCTTTTTTTCTTACTTTTACATCGCAAACTTGGGGCTCGTTTATAGGTTTACCTATTTGAGATACCATATAGCAATATGCTTCTTCGACTCCTTCAACTTCTTTTACAACTCTATTGGCTATTATATTTGCTACTACGTTGTATATTTTTCCAATGTGAGAAACTGGATTTTTACCAGCAGCAGCTTCCAACGACATTGGTCTATATGGGGTTATTAAACCGTTGGCTCTGTTGCCTCTTCCCACTTGGCCATCATCTCCTTGTTCTGAAGATGTACCGGTTACAGTGATATAAACAGATTCATTTTCGATATCGTCTGCGGTATTTACAAATACTTTAACATTTTTATCGGTATATTTTCTGGCATTTTCTAAAACTAAGTTGGTTATAGCTTCTTTTTGTTCTTTGTATTGGTTTATATTTTTCACGTATTTGTCTACAAAAGCTGCTGAAACAGTAATTTTTATGTTATCTTTTATTCTAACACCCATTACCTTTATATCTTCCCCTACTTCTGGATGCTTATTTTTAATCTCTTCAGAGTTTAAAAGCTTTTCAGTGTAAAATACAATATTTTCAAGCTCAGAAAACGGTGCAAATCCTACCCCGAAAGAAGTGTCGTTAGAAAGAGGCACTTCACCTTTTTTTTGAAATCTATCAAAAAGTTCTACCAAATCTTTGCTTCCTGGTTTTATACGTGTTTGAAGTATAACATGTTTACTAGAATCTAAATTTCTTATATGTTTTTTAAGCCAATTGTGAGCAACTTCTATAGCTAACTCGTCAACTGGGAATTCTTTTCCATCTATTTCTCTTAAAGCTCTTCCTACCAAGAATATCTCTATGGGAGATACAACTTCGCCACCGCCAAACTTTGAATGGGCTCTACCACCCACTAAAAGGGCTTTGTCTACGTTGTGGTGCATTATAGCACCTAGCTCTTTTATATATAATTTTGAAATCTCAACAGAAAGCTCTTCAGCTAAAGAATCGCATATCGTATCTGGGTGACCAATGCCTTTTCTTTCAACGATCTCTGCTTCTTGTAAAGAGACCTTATCAAAAGTCATTTCAGAAACTACTACGAAGTCCATTAGAGAGCCACCTTCTTTTTCTTCATTGCTTTTAAAAGCCTCTTTCTAGCGGCACGTTCTTTGCGCTTCTTTTTCTGACTCGGTTTTTCATAAAATTCACGTCTTTTTAACTCGGTCAAAATACCTTCTCTTTCTACCACCTTTTTGAATCTTTTCATAGCCTTTTCAAAAGACTCAGAATCTCCAACTATTACTGTAGCCAAGTCAATAACCTCCTTACATAAAATTTTTGTTTAAACATTATATTAGTTCACCATGCTTTTGTCAAGTAATTTGTGAAAAATTGGTGAAAGCCTAATATAAAGATCTTCTAAACTTTGGGATAGTACTTTTGTACCAAATATTGTAGGCATAAAGTTCGTATCTCCGTTCCAGCGAGGTACTATATGCTGATGTATATGGGTTTCTAATCCAGCTCCGGCGCTCCTTCCTAAATTGTATCCTATATTAAAACCATCTGGTTTTAGTAGCTCTGTTAGGGCTTTTATAGAAATTTTTGTCATATAAAAAATATCTTGCACAGTTTCTTCGTCAAGTTCTTCTAAGCTGTTTGTATGAAGGAAAGGTGCTACCATAAGGTGTCCAGAGTTGTAAGGGTACTTGTTCATTATCACAAAGGTTTTTTTGCTTTTAACCAAAACAAGATTTTCTATTGAGGGTTCGGAATTTCCAGCCTCACATAAAAAGCAACTACACTCTTTGCCAAGATTTTCTACGTAAGAACCTCTCCAAGGGGCCCAAAGGAGCTTCATTATTTTATCCTCAGCATTCTTTTTATAGAAGCTTGTAGTTGTTCGTCGGTGGGTGGATTTTCATATCTGTCCATTTCCATAGTTTCTGCAAAACATAATATAGAAGGTTCTGCCCAGAGCCCAAAGTCTTGCTGAGAATCGTTTTTTGTAGTATCAAGATAGTAAAATCCTATCTTGTCTCCATAAAGTTTTATATATTTTGCAATGGCTTCGTAGAACTCCTGATTTCTAGGGTTATCGGGAGATGTTACTATGAGTATAGCTGGCGTATCAGAAGCCATAACCTTCTGGTATATGTCTTTATCCGTCACTTCAATCATGTCTTTAAACATATTTAACCTGGTCAACCAAACTGTACAAAACTGTATTGCTCTGTATAGCTTGGGTTGGGGTATTTGTATTCCGCCATTTCAAACACTTCCAACCCCAACAGGCGGTATTTTGGAAGTGTCATAGACCCTGCACCAAGCACAGGAACTAACCTATTTGCTACTACTATCCAATCCTTTGAAATTATAACACGTTTTAAAGGAGAAAAATCTCTGTAAGATTTCTCAAGACAACAGAAAGCAAGGGCTGTGAGAAGAACTTGCCAGTTTTTGTATCCCGCATAAGCGGAACCTCTCACCTGTTCCTTCTGTTGGTTTAAAGGTTGTTGGGTAGTTGTCTTGTTATTTCCACATTTTAATCTTGTGTTTATGTTAAATAGTTTTAAATGTTTTTTTAAATCTTTTCTTTTTTCACCTTCCAATAATCTTTTGTATGCATATCTCAATGCTGATGAAAACCTACGCATTAAATCTAATACAATTTCTTTATCTTGCTTATTTTGAAACTCAATTAAACATTGAAGTGTCAACATTTCCCGCCCATAGTTTATTATTTTACACTTTTTTGTAGAGAATAGCAACTGTTGTGCACCTCCATCTTAAAATCCAAAAAATAAGTCATTTTGAGGGGCTTGTATAAGCCCCTTGGATATTAGTATATCTTCTAACTTTTTTATAAGTGTTTCTGGCATAACAAACGAAGGACAAGCGTAGTTGCAGTTTTTACAGTGAGTGCAATGGTTTATAGCTCCATCTACAAGTTTAACATAATCTTTGTTTGCATTTCTGTTATCTTCAAGAAAACCATAAATCCTTGCAAACACAAAGGGCCCACTAAATTTTTTGTCTATGGGCATAACAGGACATACGCTGTTGCATATAAAGCAAGCTATACAGTTTTTAGAATTTTCTATGCTTTTAAAATCAAAATACTGATAATCTGAATTTTTAAAATCAACTTTAAGATTTTTATACATATCAAACCAGAATTGATGTTCTACCACTAAATCCTTTACAACTACAGCGTTATCCAAAGGCTCAAGCACTATGGTGTCATCTTCAAATTTGTTTAACCTCGTTTTACAAGCTAAAACATTTTTACCGTTTACTTTTAAAGCGCAGGTGCCACATATGCCAGCCCTGCACATATGCCTGTAGCTAAGAGTTGGGTCTATCTCTTTTATTTTATGTAAAAGCTCTAAAACAGTTATATCTCTTGGCACATCTATCTCGTAAGATTGAAATGTATCGTACCTTTTAATACTCACTATCATAAAGCCTTTAATAAATTTTCGGCATCTTGGAGTTTGTCCACATTGAAAACTCTTACCCTACTATCTATCTGAGATATAAGTTTTGATAGTACGTTTTTAGGTCCTATTTCCACGAAAGTATCTACACCTTGAGATATCATATATTCTACCGATTGATACCATTTTACTGACGAATAAATTTGTTTGTGTAGATTGTCTCTTATCTCATGCGCCATAGTGTGGGCTTTTGCATCAACGTTAGAAACAAGTGGAATAGTAATATTTTGGATAGGTGTTTGAGCAAGTTTTAATCTAAAGGCATCGGCTGCTGGTTTCATTAAAGAGCAATGAGAAGGCACAGATACCTTTAGCATTATGGCTTTACCACCCATGGATTTTGCTATTTCTATGGCTTTTTCCACAGCTTCTTTTTCTCCAGATATTACAGTTTGCTCTTTTGAGTTGTAGTTTGCTGGCTCCACTACCCCAACATCTTTAGCCTCTTTACAGACTTCTTCTACTTTTTCTGGAGGAAGCTTTAGTATGGCTGCCATAGCGCCTTTTCCTTCTGGTACAGCCTCTTGCATGTACTTTCCTCTTAAGTAAGTAAGCTTTGCAGCTTCGTAAAGATCTATACCTTTTGCAACCAAGAGAGCTGTGTATTCTCCTAAACTATGACCTGCGACAAAATCTGGATCTTTGAGACCCATCTTTTTCAAAGATGCATATATAGCATAACTACAAGCAAGCAAAGAAGGTTGTGTATTTATGGTTTTTGAAAGCTCTTCTTCTGTACCTCTAAACACTATATCTGTTATATTTTTTCTAAGAGCTTCTTCTACGCTATGAAATACGTTTGAAGCTTCGGAAAACTCTTTGTAAAAATCATAACCCATTCCAACGTATTGAGAACCTTGACCTGGAAATACGTAAGCAATCATGACAATATTATATTAAGTTTTAGGGCTTTTGTCTATAAATTTTAGTTATAATAATTATGTAAAATCGTAGGAGGTTGTTATGCCAAACAAAAAAACCATAAGAGATGTTGATTTAAAAGGTAAAAGGGTATTGGTGAGGGTAGATTTCAACGTACCCATAGATAATCAAGGTAATATAGAAGATGACGCCAGGATAAGAGCGGCTATTCCAACTATAGAATACTTGCTTGATGCTAAAGCCATCGTGATACTCATGTCTCACCTTGGAAGGCCAAAGGGTTTTGATGAAAAATATTCTCTAAAACCTGTAGCAAAGCGTCTTTCAAGGTATATACACAAAGATGTAGTGATGGCTCCAGATTGTGTAGGTAAAGAGGTAGAAAATATTGTTAAAAACGCAAAACCAGAAGACGTTATAATGCTTGAAAATTTAAGGTTTCACAAAGAAGAGGAAGAGTGTGATGAGGAGTTTTCGAAAAAGCTTGCTTCCTTGGGTGAAGTTTATGTATCAGACGCCTTTGGCACTTGCCATAGAAAACATGCTTCTGTTTATTGCGTGCCAGAGATCCTAAAACCAGCGGTCATGGGCTTTTTGTTGGAAAAAGAACTTCTTTACTTTGAAAAAGCTATGGTAAATCCCCAAAGGCCAGTGGTGGCATTTTTAGGAGGCGCTAAAGTATCGTCAAAGTTAAATGTTATAAAAAATTTATTGAAAAGAGTAGATAAGATGTTTATAGGTGGTGCGATGGCTTTTACGTTTATAAAAGCTATGGGATATGATACCGGTAAATCTCTTGTAGAAAGCGATCTTATAGATGTTGCAAAAGATATTATAGATATATCTAAGAAGCTTGGTGTGAAGTTTTATCTTCCTGTAGATTTTATAGTGGGTAAAGAGCTATCTGATAATACACCTATAAAGACAGTGCTTTGGCAAGAAATACCTCAAGACTATATGGGACTAGATATAGGACCTGTTTCTATAAGTTTAGCGAAAGAGCTTATAGGCACAGCCCAAACAATAGTATGGAACGGACCTATGGGAGCTTTTGAATATGAAAGATTTAAAGATGGTACTTTAGAAGTGGCGAGAGCTATAGCTCATTCCCAAGCTCTTTCTATAGCTGGTGGCGGAGACACAGACCATGCAATTATAAGGGCTGGAGTTATAAATGCTATAGATTTTGTATCCACCGGTGGTGGTGCATTTTTAGAGCTTTTGGAAGGAAAAGAACTACCTTGCATATCTGTCTTAGACGATAAATGATATATATACTTACACCTGAGGAAATGGCCCTTGCGGACAAATGCACCATAGAGAGTATTGGTATACCTTCTTTAGTTTTAATGGAAAATGCCGCAAGGGCTTTAGCGGATTTTGTACTTAGTTTAAAACCCCGTAGTGTTTTAGCGGTAGTAAGTACGGGCAACAATGGGGCCGATGCTTTGGCGTGTTTAAGGTGGCTTTTGCAAAAAGGTGTTAAATGTGATTTTCTAGTTGCTAAAAGCTCAAAAACCACAGAAGAGTTTAGGATTCAGCAATCTATTTTGGAAAATCTAAATATAAAAGCTCTTGAAGATTTTCCTAAAGAAAAATACGATGTTATAATAGATGGGCTATTTGGTACAGGCTTTAGACCGCCTCTAAAAGAAGAGTTTGTACCTTATATAGATTTTATCAACAGCTCTTCATCTGTGGTGGTTTCTGTAGACATTCCATCTGGTATACCTTCTGATAAGTTTGTAAAAGCCAATTATACAATAACATTTGCTTACCCAAAGACTTACCATATTCTTTATCCCTACTCAAAATATGCAGGCGATATATATGTAAAGGATATTTCTATACCTTGTGCCTGTGTTCCAAACAAGTCAAGAGTTTTATTGAGCGTAAAAGATGTAAAGCCCCTTATACCAAAAAGGGAGTTGGATACCAACAAAGGTAACGAAGGCAAAGTGCTTTTAATAGGTGGAAATGGGCCATACATAGGGGCTGTTAGTATGAGCGCAAAGGCAGCTACTATGGCTGGGGCTGGACTTGTTTATGTAGGTATACCAAAAGAGCATATGACAAGCGTTTCTAACTATCTCATAGAGCAAATAAAAATACCCCTACCCTCAAAAGATTATTATATAGAATCTATTGAAGATATAGATTTAGAGCAATTTGATACTATAGCCATCGGAATGGGCTTTGGCATTTATGAAGAAGGTTTTAAAATTATAGAGTATATACTAAATCGTTTTCATAAACACATACTGTTGGATGCAGATGCTTTAAACATTATCTCCAAATACAAAGCTTTAGAGCTTTTAAAAAATGAAAATATCGTTATTACACCTCATATAGGTGAATTCTCAAGACTAAGCAATATACCAAAAGAAAATATAACAGAAAATCAGATAGATTTATCTTATGAATTTCATAAGAAGTATGGCTGTTCTTTGATTTTAAAAGGTGCTATAACTACCATAGCTACAGAAGATAACGTTTATGTATCTACAAGAGGCACTCCAGCTATGGCAAAAGGTGGCACCGGAGATGTCTTAAGCGGTATGTTAAGTGCTTTTTTATCAAAAATGCCTATATCAAAAGCTTTGAAACTAGGTGTATTCTTACATGGTGTAGCCGGTGAGATAACTGCAAAAAAATCTCATATTGAGGCTTTTAGTACGATTGATATGATAGCAAACATTAAAGAAGCTTTTAAATATATAGAAACGGCTAGAGATAACGAGGTATCTTGTCGTTTACATATTGAAAGTATGTGAGATGTCTAAGCAGTTTGTCTAAAGAGTCTAAAATAAAATCCCTTGAAAAACTCTCTTCTAAAATAGATCTTTCTATATAGTTTGCAAGTCTTAAAATAAACTCTTGCACAGATAAGTTATCTATGTAGGTGTCCTCTATAAAGAACGGAACACCAGCTTCTAAATAAGGTATTGATAAACTAAACATAGAAAGCACTTCGGAAGAAACGAGAAATATGTGCTCTTTGGTATATTTGTCTATGTTTTCATCTATCATGCCTATAAGCGTATAAGAAAGTCCTAGTGTATCCATGAAAAGATCGTAAACTGCATTCAAAAAATCGTAAGTGATCTTATTTTGGTTTATGAGCAAAACGCTCATGGCCTTTTGTTGCTCTTTTAGATTGTGCTCTAGGCGTTCCATTATTAGAAAGATAGGAAATCTGTTTATCATCTATACTCTACCAATTGCTCTATCGGAAGCCTATATTTTTTAGATGGTGGATTTACTCTATAACCAAAAGCCACAAACATAGATATTTCATAATCTTTTGTATCAAGGCCTAATATTTCCTCCACTTTATCCTTTTCAAAGCCCTCTATTGGGCATGAATCTATGCCTATCATGGCAGCTACGCTCATCATGTTTGCAGCAGCTATATAACATTGTTTAGAACTCCAACAAGCTAGGCCTCTATCATCGAATTGATTTACAAAGTTTTCATAGCGCTTAATAGCTTTCTCTCTTAATTCTACATCTGGAAAGATATCGCTTTTTCTCTCATACATTGGTCTATAGTAATCCGGATTTTTTAGAAAAGATTTTTTGGCTAAATATGCTACTAAATGGCTGCAAGTTGTTATTTGAGGTTGATTCCAGCATACTGGTCTTAGCTTTTCTTTTAGGTCTTGTGACGTTATTACTAGAAACTTCCAATGCTCCATTCCAAAAGAAGACGGTGACAATCTACCTATTTCTAGCAAGAAATCAAAATCTTCCTTAGGGATTTTCTTTTTATCGTCAAAAAGCTTGCAAGCATGTCTTTCATGAAAAGCTTTGAGTATATCCTCTTTAGAAAAGTTCATCACCATCACCTCTTTAACAGATAGTAAAATTAAATGCCGGAGGCGGGACTCGAACCCGCACCCTCTTGCGAGGACTACCCCCTCAAGATAGCGTGTCTGCCAATTTCACCACTCCGGCTATCTATATATTATATTATATACCAAAATAGGAAAAAGTGGATAAAAATTAAAAAAGGGCTCAAAGGCCCCTTGTTTGAATATCTAAGCTTTAGCCTATGTTAATCTTTGTGCTTTGAGATTCTTCTTTTTTAGGAAATCTTATCTCTAGGATGCCATCCTTGTATTCGGCTTTTGCCTCTTGGGTTTTTACATTTGGTGGCAAGGATATCATCCTTTCAAACTTACCGTATATGCGTTCTACTCTGTGGACAGCTTCTGTGTTTTCTTCTTTTTCCTCTTTCTTTTCACCCTTAATATAAAGGACATTGTCTTTTACACTTACTTCCAAATCCTCTTTTTTGACACCAGGTATTTCAGCCTTTACTACCACTTCTTTGTCTGTTTCATATACGTCTATTGCTGGTGCCAAAGAAACTTCGCCACCGCTGTAAACGGTAGGTAACAAGTTCTGGAAAAGGTTGTCAAATTCTGCTTTTACCTTTTCCAACTCCCTGAATGGATTCCAAACTGCCAAACCTCTTTTCATAGGTTTTACCTCCTTCTAAAGTTTTCTAAAAATTAATATAATGCCTTTAGAAAATTTGTCAAGAGTTTTGATAATAACTTTGATATAGTTATACTAAAATATTTAATAGAGATATACTCAAATATATTTTTAGTATTAAGCTTTTAAGATAAGTATAATAAAAGATGTGGATATACAACACATAGCTATAAGTTTAGTCAAGCATTACGGATATTTTGGAGTTTTTTTGATAGGTTTTACTCAAAGCATTATACAGCCTATTCCCGTCTTACCTTTTATGCTTATAAGCAACAAAATAGGCTTAAATCCATGGATAATAGGTGTTGTAGGTGTTCTATCAAATGTCTTAGGGGCTTTTGTGTCTTATTGGTTAGGATATTTTTTAGGTGATAAAATTGCTTCAAAGATAATATCTAGGAAACATTATGTAAAAATAGAAGCTCTCTTCAACAGATATGGTATTTTTGCAATATTAATAGGAGAGCCTTACAAAGCTATATGCTGGATTGCTGGAATACTAAAATTTCCCTTTTATAGATTTATAATAGCTACATTTATATCTAGAGCATTGCACACTATAGCCTATATATTTATAGGACATTTTTTTCAAAGAATCTTTTAAACTTTCTTATAAAGCTCTTCTATTTTTATTAGCTCTTTGAAAGCTCCGCTAAGCTCAAGTACGTATATATCTCTTAGTACTTTAAACTTGTCTAAATCAGGAAAATCTTGCATAATCTCAAAAGCTTCCAACAAATCTGTCCCTTTGGTCCTTTCTTTTAGTTCTCTTAAAAGCTCAAAAAGCTCATTTTTTGAAATTTCTATAGTGGTATATTTTCCCTTTACAAAAATTTTCTCTTCCATAACATCACTCCATAGCCCTTAATCTTATATAGTTAAACTCTTCTTCATCTATTTCTCTGTTTATAAGATATTGTTTTGCGCATTGAGTAAAAGTCATAGAGAATCCTCCTTGAATCTTTCCCTCTTGTCTTATACGGTCTATATCGTTAAAATTTCCATCTGCTATCATAGTCCTTATAGGTTTGTTTGGTACCAATATATCGTATATAGGTAAAAATTTCTTTGCTTTTGATCTATATAAAAATTGAGATATCAAAGCAATTATCTGAGAGCTAAAAAGCCCCAAAAGCTCTTTGGAACCAAATTGGTTTAACAGTGCAAACGTTTCATTCACGCTTTTGGTATGAAGGGTTGAAAACACCAAGTGTCCACGAGCGGACATATCAAGAAGAGATATTATTTCATCTTCAGATCTTACTTCACCGAATAGTATGATGGATGGGTCACTTCTTAACGCTATTTTAAGAGCATGTTGAAAATTCTTTACCTGCGTAGGCATATTAAACTGCCTAACAGTAGCTTTCCTATATAAAAATCTATATTCTACTGGGTTCTCAAATGTAAGTATAACAACGTTGTGAAGATCGGACAAAAAGCCAATTTCTGCAGCTATAGATGTAGATTTACCAGAGGTAGTACCTCCTGTATGTATTATTGCACCACTTCTGGCATCTTTCATAAAGTCAAGCACTTCTTTGGGAAGTCTCACCATTTCAACGGAAGGGAGCTCGTAAGAGAGTACACGTATAGCCATACCAAGCCCTTCCAAGGATTCTGCCACTGAAACCCTGTAAAGACCATAATTTTTAATAGCAAAAGAGTATTCATAAGTAGAATATTCGGCCATTATATCGCGCCAATTTGATTGCTCAGCCGTGATGTTTATAATCTCTTCCACATCAGCCAAGCTAACCCTGTGCATACCCGGTATTATGGCATATCTTTTTGCTATGCCATACCTTGGAATATAGTTTGCTATAATCTGAAAGTCTGTAGCCCCAAGCTCTTTTCCCTTTTCAAATACGTCAACCAGCCTAGAGGGTACATCTTTTATCTCTAGCGTTTTCATATTTTTATTATAACATAAACCATAAAATTATTAGCCATAAAATTAGTTGCATTGGTTATTGTAAGTACAGCTTATAAAGCTTCCCACGGCACAAGGATCTCCCATGCTTGTTAAGGAGTGAGTAGTATTTGTGCCATATGGACCGCTTTTATAAGGCAAAAGCCCAGAGTAAGGGATAGCACTGTTAGAATTAAGATTATAATAGCAAGATACGCATGTGTTTGATAAAAGCCCAGAGATTGATTGATAAAGTACGTATTGCCCAAAATTGCTAATCGTATTGCAAGAAAAACCTCGTGGCATACTTGTCGGCGTAGTTGTACCTGTGATACTCCTTACATCGTTTGATAGCGAAGGTAAAAAACTCCAAGCTTGATTAAAATCATTTGGATTACCGCAATTGTTTTGTATACTTAGCCATCTTACGTTTTCACAGGCATTTATAAAAGCCTGTTCGTAAGAATCTCTATATGTGCTTACAAGGCTTGATATCGTTGATACATTGGAGGTTTGGCTAAGTGTAATAGTCTTATTGGGTAAGCTTGAAACAATATGATAAGTGTTTAATTTTGGATTTTGACGTGTGTTTATGGCGTGATACAAAGGTATTGAGCTTGAAACCATATAAAGTATGTAACTCATTATAGCTATTATAAGAAACGCTACAGTTATAAAAAGCATAAAAATCCTCTTTTACGGGTACGTAAACTGAAGATAACAATAAGGTTCGCCCGCTTGTACACAAGCGGCATTGGTGTTGCTTAGTGTTATAACTCCGGCAAACGGAGGGCAATTTGTACCATATTGTTTGCAGTTATTTAAAAATACATATGACGGATTAGCAGATGACAAAGTTCCATTTGCATAAGGCACTATCGTAATAGAGTTTCCAAAACCATCCACATAGTAAAAGCTAGAAGCGGTAGAACTGGACCGTGGCATACTTGTGACCAGTCCTACGTTTGTAAGAAGTGTAGTTATGCTGCAGTTTTGGGATAAGCTTATGTTTGTACAAGAGTTGGAGCAAACGCTTGGGTTTGGAGGGCTTTGACATAGTGAATTGGGAGAGCTAGAGCACGCTTGTAAAATCCACGGTACGTAGAAATCATAACTTGATTCCATACCACCTGTCCAAGCGGAACCATTCCATGTACAAGAGTTTGCTATTTCGGAGGTCCTTCTTTGTAAAACGTAGTTTTTCATAGCATCCGCTATTTGTTCAAATTTTGAAAGAGATTGGTTTTGGTAATACTGATATATAGGTGTATAATCTACTACATAAGGTGCGGACAATGGGCTTGCTGGGTTGTTTGGCTGTAATATTGTATAAAAAGTTATACTAGGCATTGTTGGTGGGTTTGGGTTTACAAACGTATAAGATTCATAGTTTGAATTGGAACAAAAATCCATATTAGAAGCTGTAATACTTGGACAAAATACTGATATGGTATTGCTATTAACAAAGCTGACAGAGCATCCAGCTTGATTAAAGGCGCTTTGGATAATCCGTGGCAGACTTGTGGGCGTTGCAACATTTAAGTTTTGACTTACTACATAGCTAAAACTAATACCGCCGTTTGTATAAGAAATGTTACAAGGTAAAGGAGTTGCAGGACAAACGCTATACCCACCGCAGTTTTGCTCAGCGTTGGCAATATCCATATATACATTTAAAAGAGCATTTTTTAAATTGATACTTTTTACTTGAGATTTTGCTACCTCTGTGCTTCTATTAAAAGCTGGGATAAGATAATAAATACCAGTCAAGACGGTAGATAAGATGGACAAGGCTAAAAGAATTTCTATTATAAACCACATTAAGATTCACTCCAGAGCGATATATCGCATTTTACATCGTGTATGAGCTCAAAAACAAACAAATGCATGATGTTGTTCATGATTCACTCCAAGTGCCACAGAAGCTGAGCACAGGCAAGTTTGTATAAAATGTACCTGTGGTTTGACTTGAAATAGTTGAACTGAAAAAACAAGATGCACTTATTGTGTAGCAAACACTTGCACTATCGCCAGCTGGACAATTGGTTTTGTTACCTACTACGTTGTTAGGTGATCCGGGATTTGAAAAATCGTAAGAACAAGAGGTAGGGGCAAAAGCTATAAATTGGGCAGATATGCTTTGATTAGCAGTATGGTATGTACATGAAGGCATCCAAACAGTACCAGAAGACGCACTTGAAAGCACACCTTTGTTATAAGTAGCTACTATTAGTATCTGTTGATATTGCATCGTAGTGTAATCTTCTATAGTAAAACATGTAGAAGAAGTTCCTATAGGAAAACAGTAAGTAGTAGAACCCATAATAGAGTTTGTGATAGAGGAAAAAGTTATTTTAGATGATGTCATAAGAGAATTTGTTACAGTGGAGGATGTCATAAGAGAATTTGTTATAGTGGAGGATGTAATATTTGCGTTTCCTATGGTGGTGGATAGGTTGTTTATGTTTGGGTTTGCCAAGGGTGTAAAGCTGTAAGAATTAGCAGAGTTTATATACGATGAAAGAGATTTAAAACAGTCTTTTATAATACCTTGACCGTTGTTACCAGCACCGCATAAATTATCTATAAGAACTTTGTAAGTATCGTTGGTTTGATGCATATACATATCTATATCAGGAGGTACCACATAAACTACAGGGTAAGCGCTTTTGTTAAATAAGAACAATACACTAATCCCCGATATTATGGCTTTTAAACTTATAACCTTTTTATTAAGTTTATTAAAATCATCATAAACCATATATATACTTAATAATAATACAAAAAGGTATGGTTTGTCAACGACATTTACTACATCGCAAAATAAGTGTCTGCTAAAGAGACAGACATCTGAAACATGGTAAACCACTCTTAGTGTGCTGTAAGCATTTCTTACGCTGCCTTACCCGCTTACGTTTACAAGGAAAGAAGAAACTTTGTTTATAAGTTCAAAGGCCATTTGGAAGTAAGGTATGATAAGAAGTATAAGAGGTATTACGATGAGCCCAAGGGCTGCTATGTTGGCAGTGGCTGCCACACCTTCCACAAATACACCGAGATCCCTTAGTTTTTTCTCCGCCAATGAAAAAAGTGTATCTCTAAACTTACCAGTGTAAAAGGCAGTTTCCAAAGAGGCCACTTCCGTTAGTCTAAGAACAGAACCAAGGGCTTCCAAAAACCCTTCCAAATTTAGCTCTGCTGTCTCAAAAGCTTTCTTTATGTTGCCTTTTGATGTTTCTTCTATATAAAGCATTATATCTTCTATAGGTATATTTGCCATGTAAAAAAGCCTTGAGGTGTTCAATATCCTTACGCCCTCCAACTCTTTAAAAATATTTTTAATAATTGGTGTATAATCTGGTTTTACCACCACAAAAAATATAAAAATCCCCAAGATTGAAAAATTTATGGGTATAAAGAATTTCATAAGAAAAGGAAGATAGAATGGTGCTTTTATAAGTTTTGTGGCAAGAAGCGTTGTGGCTATTTTGTGAAGTACATAATCCGCTAAGATTACTGTAGCAATAAATGTAAACACTGGCATTAGTATCATCTGGACAAGTTTTGATTTGGCTTTTTCTATGGCTTCACTTATATTTTTCACCTCTTCTAAAATCTTATAAACTGGCAAAGATTTTTCTTCGGCATTTCTTATAATAGTAATAGCCTCATAAGAAAGATACGGTTCATATACTTCCGATTTCTTAGCACCAGCGTTTATGTCTTCTATGATATCTTCAAGCTCCGGCCAGTTTAAATATTTATTTACCCTTCGATATATCTCTTCTACAGACATGTTGGCGTATCCAGATTGCACTTCTGCGTCGTATATAATCTTTTCTATCTCCTTTTTTCTACCAAACCCCAACATAGTATTTATTTTATAAGATGCAAATCTATATTTGCTATGATTTGAGGTACTTTTTTGCCATTGGAGTTGTTGGTAGTATTTTGATTTGGGTTTTTATTAGCTTTTGCCAATATATTATCGTTTGGGTTTGTAAGCTTTAAAGAGTCGATGTATCCCTTACAATAAAACATGGTTTGTATAAAATCGTAAAACTTTTTATAATCTTCAATATTTCCTTTGAACTCAAGATCATCCACGTTATAAAGGTTTAATCCATCTTTTAAAAGCTTCATACCACAAGTTTCTTCGTCCATGTAAGTAACTTTCACAGGAAAAGTAGTTGGCAGCGTTATATGTACGGTTTTTGAGTATATGGGAATTGGTTTAGTAGACACAAGGACAGACCCTTTGGCAGGATAAGCAAATCTAAATGTAATATCAAGACTACCATCAAGTTTTTCATCTTTCCCCGCCGATGGTTTTTCATCTTTTATAGAATAGGTTATATCAGATATATAAGCTGGATATCCAATAGAAGTAGTTTGTTCTATAGCGTAGGCAATCTGATAAAGGGCATCTTTGGTAAAAGCCTCCATAATAGAGGCTTTTTGAGCTGGGGTTAAACTTTTACCCATAGGCTTGGGAGGAGGGGCACCAGGCTTCCCAGGAGGACCCCCCTTTGTTGTTTTTGCTGTTTTTGTTTTCTGTTGTTTATGAATTTTATTATAAAGAAGAAATCCATTTACAAGCGCCAAAGCTACTACAACAGCAATCATAGCAACCAATCTTGTATTCTTATACCAAGGAGGGCCGTAAAGACGTTTAATGGCACTCAAAGACTCTTTTATAATAACTACTGGTTCTCCCAGATATTCTGAAGCTACATAGCTTTCTGGGTCTTGATCCTCTGGTAATTCTTTTTCGTTTAGTTGTATCCTATCGCCTGCTATTACGTACTCGTAGAATTTTTTCTTTTCTGGGACTATTCTAACTGCAAGGTTTATACTGTTCTCTTGCATGTATATGATATCGTAAAGATAATCTTTAAGATCTTTTTTCTCTATGCAGTAATATCTTACCCTTCTTCCTTCTTGTTTTTGGATACAAGCTTTATTTTTCTCTGGTTTTCTTGATATTGTGATATTCATTTGCTTGCCTTCACCCAATAAACTTGGTTTGGAGTTACTACAAGTTTATAGTCTCCTTCGGTAAATCCGTTTGTATAAGTTTGCCCATTGGAAGATATAGCGTAGCACATGCTTTGACATATTATCATGGAAATATTTGGCAAAGGAGGTGGTGGGGAAGGAGGTACGAATGGGTGAGAGTTTTGAGCACCTTGTCCTTTAGAATTAGCCAGTAGTGTTTTAAGAGGCGGTAAAGAAGGAGGTTTTTTTGGAGGGGTTTTAGCTTCTACGCTCTTGGTCTTCAAAGCTTGTTCTTTTTTAACCAAAAGTTCTTTCTCTTCGTTTAATTTATTTACATAAAAGCTTGCAAAAGCGTTTGAAGACGGGAGGGTGTTTATAGTACCAATAACAAGAGCTTGCAAATCAGAAGACTGTTGAGAAGTCGATTGTTTTTGCTTAGAAGCTTGCATTTCATAAGTTTTTAACTGATTTGATATCATCGAAAGTTTTGCTTGAGTTTGGATATATTGGTTTTGAATTTTTTTTATTTTAAAATAAAGCATTATGCTGCTAATAAGCGCTCCAAATACAAAACCTATGGTTATACCAATAAGTATTTTGTCAAATTTTAGCTTTTTCGGTGGCTTGTTTTCTTTTGTCTGGGTTTCATCTGTCTGTTTTTCAGTGGGTTGTTTGTTTTTTTTTGGAAGTTTTGAGTATATTTTTAGTTTTAAATTCCCCAAAAAAAGCTTGGTCTTTTCTATGATATTTTTGATATGTTGTTTGAGTTGGTCTTGGTTCATTTTTCACCTAATCCCTCGTAGGTTATCGTTATTATAAACTGAACTTTGTTGGAATATTTATCGGTATTACCAAATAAGTACTTTAAAAGTGGTATTCTTATTAAAAGCGGAATACCAGCTTCGTTTTCTTTCTTGAGATCATAAACAGAGCTTATAAGAGCTATTGTCTGAGATGGTTTTAAAATAGATGTGAGCACAGAGTTTTGAGAAGATAATTCTGGAAATTGTATTGGTAAAGTTACTCCGTTTGTCACAGTTACGCTTGTTGAGCTTAAATTTTGAAGTGTATTTTGAGAGTAATAAACGTCTACCATAAGTCTTTTATCCTTGGTAAGCCTTGGTAATATAGTGATAGATGTACCGGTGTTTAGATAAGACACTATCGGTATGTAAGCTGGGGTTGAAGTAGTTCCAGCCACAGCCGGTGGTATATATATATTGTAAGAGCTTATATAAGATTGAGTGTTGGTGGGAGAATATATGATAGGTTGATTTGGTAATACCGTGTAAGTCTCACTCTCCAATGTTATTGTTCTTCCATACTGTTGAAGTGCATTTATTAAAGCACTGTAATTTGTACCGCTTATACTTGCTTTAAAAAGCGAACTAGTTGGATTTGTGGCTGATATAGGCGCTGATAAAGATAGGTTTAAGCTTTTAATGCTATTGAATAAAGCTTGAATGTTTATGCCAGTAGAATACTCGTTGAGAAGATTTATAGCTATTACATCTAATCTTATTTTTATAGGTTGAGAAAGTTCATCATTTAGCTCTTTCACTATTGATTTTACAGTTTTATAGTCGTTTATTGAACCAAAAAATGTCAAAATACCTGTGTTGGGATCGTAAGAGATTTTGGATTTTGGATCTTGCAAAAGAGGCGTTATAAGATTTACTATGTTTTGAGCTAAATTTTCATTGAAGCTAAAACTAGAGCTGTTGTTTGTGGTACCTGTACTTTGAACTGGGTTTGCGGTAGTACCGCCAAGAGCACCGCCACCTCCAGAAGCACCGCCTACTACACTCTGACCAAAAGTTGTATTGTAACTATAGGTTTTTGTAGTAGTCATAGGTATGTTTATTTGAAACACAGCACTTATATATCTTCTTACTATTATTTTCCCGTTTTCAACCTTGTAATATAAATCGTTATAAGCACAAAAGGTGTCTAATATGCTTTTTAAAGTGCCTTGTCCATAAAAACTAACCCTATCTTGTACGTTATCTTTTAGTTCTATGGGTACTTGAGTAATACCAGAAAGATAGGAAAGCACTTGGGATATGGGAGCATCTCTTACATTTAAAGTAACAGGCTTGAGTAAAAAAGCATCTTGAGGATTTACAACAAAGCCAGGTAAAGAAGGAGTGTTTTGACTTTTGGGAGGAGCTTGATAATTTCCTATAAGATGATAAGGATAAGCTATATATGAATATAGTGCTATGATTAAAAGAACTAAAAACTTCTTCATTTACACTTACCTTCTTTTATAGAGCTATTTAATATGCTGTAACCTTTGTAACCTGTTCTAAGATTTATTATATGGAGCCAATAAAATATATGCCCTTCAAGACCACAAGGTGTGAGACACTGCAACGTATCGCCTTTATAAGAAGCGCCTATGGCGACAGATTTTATAGATGGATATTTATGAATATAAGACACCGAGTCTACGCAAAAATATATGTTTTCAGGCCCATTTGGGATAAGTTCTTTAGCTGTTTTTCTTCTTTGAGGTTTGCCAAAACCTACGGATTTTTTAGTGTTTTCATCTTCTACCACAAGACCCTTTATAGAATTTTCAAGCTTTATAGCTTTTACTTCTTGTTTTAATTTTTCAAGATCTTTAGAAAACAATTGTTGTTGTTGTTGTAATTTTCTAACATTTTGCTCTAAGTTTCCTATTTTCTTTTTTTCTTCTTCTAGATTTTGACTTAGTTCCTTTGTTTTTTTGTTCAAATCTACTACCTTTTTTATAACACCTATCTGAGATTCTACTATATCTTTAAATGTGATTTTGGGTTGGTATTCATTTTCTGCCATAGTTAAGCAAGGGAATATAAATACCAAAAGTAAAAATATTATTTTGCCCATGACTTCGCCTCATTTATAAGATCTTGATAAGAAGATGGTACTGAAACTAAGCTTTTTATCGCTCTGGAATTGGAAGTTTTAGCTCTTTGTTTTAGTTCTTGTTCTATAGATAAGAGTTTAGCGTAGGTTTTCTCTTGTTGTTCTTGTAATTTTTCTAAGGCAGTTCTTAACTCACTTACCTCTTTGTTTAAATCCATTACTTTTTTTACAACTCCCACTTGAGACTCAACTATATCTTTAAAAGATATCTTTGGTGCATACTCGTTTTGTGCGTTTGCATTTTCTACAACGCCAAAAATTGCCAAAACCATTAAAACAAGCTTCATTTTGCCCATAGTTTAGACCTCTCTATAAGATTTTGATAATAGTATGGTACTCTTATGGTGTTTAAGTTTTCCTTTTTATATGTATCTTGGGTTTCTATTTTAGCCCCTACTTTTTCAAGACCTAAAATTATTGTAGTTATATCATGTATAAGTGCCTTCTTGTTTACAGATGGATTTACTATGTTCTTAGCTTCATACAAAGCCATCTTCATAAAATAAAGCGTTTTGTCAAGATGTGTCTTACCGTAGTTTAAATCAGAATTTATACATGGGTTTATGACAGCTTCGGCGGGTTTATACTCTACCCATATAACACCTTTTACTCCGTCTTTTTGAAGCAGTTCTTTTGTATGTTCGGCATCTTCTTGGCTATCGAAGACTCCGAATACAACATCACCTATACCATCAAGAGGCGTAAGGCCATTTCTCATAGCTATAAATTTATAATAGCCTATTTTATATGAACTTAGGTCTGATGAATCCATGTAAACCCGCCATCCAGATGGAATTATATAAGATCCACATATATTTTCTCTTTTCCTCATTTGCCACCCCAAAAAAAAACCTTTTTTAAATATGTTTCTACTAACACTATCAAGAGCATTTATATCAAGAGAGTATGAGATGGAAGAGGCAAATATCAAACATAACAATATAAAATAATATCTCCCAAATTTCATATATTATATTATCTCATAAAACATTTTTTTTTTCAGGTTTATAATATTATTTGTATGAAAAGCTATAAACTAAGAGTTAAATCTCTTGGGATGCCACTTTTGCTTTCAAAGGATATACATCCTAATAAGCCTCTCGCGAGGTCACTGGCCTTTTCTATCATAGAGCTTTTGTTGGTGCTTACTATAGTTAGTATATTTTTGGGAGCAGTGTTTATAGGATATAGGACTATACATGCTACTACTAACGAGCAAAATTATGCTTACAAAGCAAGGACTTTTGTTTTAGGCTTAAAAGATTATTATGATGTATTGGGGGCATATCCGCAGGTTAGTTGTACGGACGGAAACTCATGGTTCAGCTTAAACGGTGCTCAAGGCACATGTGACTGGAACTCACACCCTCCGTCAAATCCTGCCAATTGTTGCGCTTTGCTCCATTTTATAGGACCTTGGGCTATTACGTGGTCTTATTTTTCTACTAGTACTTCTTTTACGATTGTTACAAGCCAAATACCAAATGAATATGTTCAAGCTGTATCAAACGCTTTTAACTCTTTAGGTCTTTTATGCACAGTATCAAGTACTGGCGGTGATTACAGTTATCTTAGTTGTACTGTCAACAACGTACCTACCACACTAACAGCTTTAAACCAATAGTTTTAAGCATATTTTACTATACTGGCGGTAAATAAATGTTCATAGTCTATCTGAACTTATACAAACTATTATTCCAATGCTAAGCTTTTAATAAAGAGCAAAGCATCTTCTTTTGATATTTCTATAGATTTTATGGTGGAAGTGCTTTGGTCAAGATATTCTATCTGCCTATCTTTTTCTAAGCCAAGCATTGTAAGAAATGCTGTTATTAGACTTGTACCTGAAGATATGTAGATGGATATATCCTTATCCTCGTGTTTTCTTATATGCATGCTTATTTCGGCTATCTTATCTTTTATAGCATTTTCATTGTTGAAATCGCATTCGTATTTTTCGTATTTTAGCTTTTCGTATATGCCAAGGCGATTCAAGATATTATCAAGATGCTTAAATCCTCTTTCTGCCTCAGGACTATAAAGAACGTGTATTTCTTTTAACACGTCTTTATGAAACTCCAAAAGATCGTATATTGGTTTATAGTTAAATGGAAAATCTTCGCTTATATTTTTATATTTTTCTTCGCCTGTCTTCCCGACTGGCTTAGACAAGGCAAATATCAATACTGATCTTGGACTCTTAACCCCTGGAGGTAAATTAGATAGTTGCTTATCAAAATAGTATACAAAAGCAAAAGCCACAGAAAACATATTTAATATAGTAACAATCGCTAAGAATAAATTCTTAATTATATCGGCGCTAGCTATTATATTTCCTATATACTGTGCAAGTAAGTTTAATAATACAAGTTCTGATAAAAATCCTATAAGACCTATAAACCCTCCAGCTTCTCCAGCCAATAGATATCTCAATACACTGGAAAACTCTTTCCCAGTGTTTTTATAAAAGCGTTCATAATAAAAAATTAGTATCGCTGATGAAAAGATCGGGGCAATTAATGGATATTTAGGAAAAAATACTGCAGGAGCATAGCTACAAAATGTAAGGAATACAAGAATAAAAAGCTTAATAGAATATTCATAATTCTTAATCACCGATAACTCCATAGCCCAATCCAGTTTTTGAACCGATACCAAGAAATTCAAAAGCTTTTACAAGATCGTCTTTTAAAGACGATTTAAATATATTTTCATAGGTTTTATGGTTTTTAAAATAAAAATTAAATTTAGTACCTTTTGGCACAGTGATAAACTTTATAGGGTTTGGATGTTGATTGTCTGTTGGAGGAGCTTTCTTGCTATAGTAATCTGGGTAATGCGGGTTCATTATGTCTTCTTCTAATGCTGGAAACTTGTCCGGCAAGGCATCAAGCACGATTAGACTTCCTATTTTTTCCTGGTTTCCAAAGATCTCTACAAAAGCACCGTGTTCTTCTTCAATTTGTTCTCCTTTTTCAATCTTTTTTTCAAAATCCCCATACTTTTCTAAATCAAACCCTACTTTTTCTAAGATCTTATAAGCCCTCAATACACCTTTTATTGCACTCGATGGAATGTATGGAAAGCCGTATATAAAATGAAGCTTTATAGAAACCTCCAAGACAGACCCACTTCCAAGCCCCACTATAAGCCTTGACTTTGTAACAAGTGTAAAATTAATATCCGATACTTCTTTTTGCCTAAGGTTTAACTTTGTTATATAAAAATCTACGTCTTGAAAATTTCTTTCTTTTAAAAGCTCGTAAACATTGGTTTTAGCATCGTTTATTTCAAACGTTTTATGGGTTTTAGGATTATAAAATGGAATGTATTTTTCCAAAAGCAACTTTGGGTTTGATGTTTTCAGTGAAAGTTTGATCTCGTGCCCTTTTGGAATTACCAATATAGCATCTTGATTTTGCTCTTGGCGACTATCTTTGTGTCTTTGGTAATTATCTTTGCCATGCTGATTGTGTTTGCCATACTTTCCGTTAATCATTATTTCCCCCTCCAGATTCTAACATCGCATCTGAAAACCTCCTTAACCAGTTTATAAGCCTCAAGGTTTCATCCGTATAATAAATATATTTTTCCACATCTACATCAAGGACAAAATCCCTCATTATTTGATCGATTTTTTCTTTTACGTTGCCGCTGTTTACTTGTTTGTTTTGCCCTTCAAGTTTATACAACCAATTCGATATAATAACTATTGTCTCAAGATGATGGTTTTTAGCTTTTGAAAACAAGAAAGCCAGCGTGTTTCCAAGTCCATTTGTCAAAATAAGTGTACCAAGCTTTGCTATCAAAGAACTTGCATCCTTTTCAAAGTTTTTACCTTTTATTCTAGATATACACTCAAAAGCGTAATTGCTTCTTTCTTGCTCAAGGGTTTTCATTGTTTATACCTCCACAGTTATTTTTGTAAGTCCTCTTCCAAGGGTTTCATCCCCGCCAAACTGAAGGGTTTGATTGTTTATTTTGTTAATAACTTCTGTTAGCTGCCCTTCAAAACCATTTTTCCTTGGAGCTATACAACCATAAAACACTGTTTCCGCTGGAAGAAGCTCCTGATACCAAAGACCTCCACTCTGAACTGTTCCTTTTTCTTGATCGATCTTTATCCTCGCATTTACCTCTGTGTAGTTTTTAACAAAGAATTTAAAAACATCATCGCTCACTATCGCAATTTTATCTTGATCTATATCACATTTTATTATCTCTTTTAGTTTTGTTAGAGTTTTATCAACATTAGCGTTGAATGTAAACTCTTCAAGCACAAGCTTATACTTGTTATTATCTTTAATCACAATCTTGTCTGAGGATACTAAAGCGTTGTCTTTTTCAACTGCTTTAAAATCACCAATATCTATTTTTGTATCTCTTTTAAACCTTTCAAGCACATAATAACATGTGATCCATGCAAAAACACCCTTTAAAGATTTTACTGGAAAAAGAAGTATTTTCCCGTCTGTAAAAATGACCTTACCTTCTTCATCGGTTTTCCCAAATATATCATTTTGCTTTTGTTCATCCTCAAAAGAAGCCCTTATAACCCCTTTTATTGCAGATGAGGGCATCACTGGAAATTCCGTATGAACTTCCCTTTGAATGGGTAGGTCTATAAGACCTAAGTTTGTACCGTTGCCTATGTGCATAGGCGTTAAAACATGGTAAAACACTGCTTTCATCATCCTTTACCTCCTTCTAAATTTAAAGCTCCAATTATGCAAAGTCCAAAACCCACTGGATTGTTGGTATCAAAGTATGGATACTCAAGCTCATAATAAGCTGGTTTTAGATAATACCTATCAAAAATCTCATCGATTTTAGACTTATCCTCCACCTTATAAAATATTACAGAGCCTTCTGGGATAAGCCTATAAATCCTCGTTGGGAACCCAGTTTGATCATCTTTTAGCTTTATCCAGCTGCTATATGTTATATGTTTGCCTATTACTTTGTTGATTAGCTTTGTTCCTTCTATATGTAAAACCCTATTTGTAGGTGTAAGAAGTATCAACCTGAAAAACCCCGTATTTCTGACCATATCTTTTATGTGTTCTTTTTCTTTTAAAAGCTTGTCAGTTAGGTCCTTGTCTTTTTTTATCACCACAGATAGTTTACTTTCTCCACCCACCACTAACGTTTCAACGTCCTTTATCTCTTCAGATGCTTTAATATAAAAATAAACACCATCATCAAATCTCAAAAATGACTGAGTGAATAGATATCCTTCTTGAGTTGTGCCTTTTGATCCATCTATTTTTATACCTGTTCTTAACTCTTTTTGAAAGCTAATCGTGTCGTTGATTGAAATCTCCTCATCTTTTAGATACTTTATAAGCTCTTCATCTTTTATATAAGCGTTTATATCTTCTATTTTTTCTTGGGTTTTATAATCTAAAAAGTATTTGATGGGCTCTTCTGTTTCTTCTGTTATTACGTTGTCTAACTTTGTAAGAGTGGGTTTTAAGACTTTATCCTTGCCTTTTAAGATTTTTATGTCAAGAGGTGCTTTGAAATAAAGGTTTTCTCCTTTGGCAAGGGATAAAAACTCTATGTTTAGTTTTTTGCCAGAGGCTTTGTTTAACCCACTTAGTATGGGTATTGGATTTATGAAAAAATCGGACTCCCTAAAGGTCCTTTCTTTGGCGTTAAAATCCTTTCCATCCCCAAATATTATCGCATCAAAGGGTTTAATACCTATCATACCTTTACCTCGCTTACTATAAATTTTGCCAACTTTAATATGTTTATTATTTTTTCTGGGCTTTTAAAATCAAAAAGCTCGTGGGTATTTAGCATAAATTCTTTAAAATCTTCTTTTTTTGCAAAAGATTTTTTATTTATCAGATATTCTGTTAGTTTTTTAACCTGATCTTCTTTGTCAGTGTCTGGTAAATAAGGAAGAAGCAGCTCTTGAAGCTGGTAAGCAAAGCCAAATGGAAAATCCTTATAGGAAATATACCCTAATAGTTTTTCAAACAAATCTAAATGATCGTTTTTAATAGGGGCTTCAGCTGATGAATAAGAATGTTTTATATACTTTATATAAACCGCATCTTTTCCGTCAACTTTTTTGGCTTTGCTCTCAGAGGCTCTTGTTTCTTGTAGTACATAGCTAAGGGGTATTTTGTAATGAGCAAACACCAAACCTGCACTGGCTGTAAAGTTATATTCTGTGTCTTTCATTGTCTTTTTGAATTCTTCTACCAATATCTTATATCCATGCAAAGCAGTTTCTGATGGGAAAAGCGCAAAAACATCATCCCCACCAGTGTATACAAGCTCTCCATCGTTTTGTTTTACTATTTCCTTTACTTTTTTTCCAAACTCCGATAGTTTTTGGGTTATAGAGCTTATGTTGTTATCTTTAAAAGCTCTTGTTATCTTCTCTCCCATCGAATCTCCGTCCATCATAAGAATAGCGTAGTATTTAGGTGGATTGCCTATTTTCTCATAAAGCCTTTTCAAATCTTTAATAAGCCCATCATATTCACCCTCGTTTTCTTCTTCTAATATTTCTATGTATATATTTTGTCTATCATCGTGAAACAAGCGTGATTTGTCGTGTTTTTCGAAAACCTCTTTGATTTCATCCTTATGTTGTTTAAGATATTTTGTAATAGCCACATCTACCACAGATTTTTTATAGTTTTCGTGAAAATGTCTTTTGCCATAGCAAAACGCACAAAGCCTATCTTTATCATCCTCAAGTATAGATCTTTTAAAATCATTTTCTGTAGCACCTATTATCACCCTTTTCCCGCATACATCGCAAAGATAAGCCCCTCTTAAAAGCTCTTTGGTGTTTAGTTCGTAAGCCTTATCTAAGAAATCTTGATAATCTTTAAAAGCTTTATACTGGTTTTTATGCTTTTGAAATAAATTAAACCCTTCGATATATGTATAGTCTGGCTCTATTAGAGATTTAGCATTGGCAAGAGCGATATCAACACGCTCCTTTGCTTTGAATAGATCCCCACCTTCAACCTCAGCAATAGCCCATACTACATTTATGGCATTTTTGATTTGATAGTTTATAAGAGTCTCATATTCTTTAAAATCTTCATCTGAAAGCTTTTCTTTAACTTTATTTATAAGAATATCTAGTTCTTTTAGTATAGATTCTTTTAAATAATCTACTTTATTGATAACCTCTTGTTTATCCCCTTCTATGGTTAGATATACTACGTTTGTAATGCTTAGATCATCCCCCTTAAGGGTTTCAGCTGTTGGAATTATGAACTTTACCTTGCCATCTTCTTTTATTTTTTTCAAACCTTCTTTTAATATCGTTGGTATAAGACTACTCCCTCCTGTTAAGTCTTTAAGTTTCCTTGATCTATCTATCAGCCCTTGAACCGATGGAATAGTTATTTTTACCAAATATTCACTCATCTTTCAACCCTCACTTTGTTTTTTTTCAAAGGTTTCTTTTACTAACTCTTCAACCTTCTCAGTAGCGTTTCGCCAATTGTTATAATCAAAATCTTTATTTTTATAATAAAAGCTAAGTATACAAAACATATAACCATAACGCCCCTCTAAAACTGAGAAGTTTACATAAGAGGATTGTCGTGGGTTTGCCTTGCCAAGTATAAAATTAAATTCTCCTTTTTCTATTTCTTGGATTATTTTTTTGTACAAATCTCTTAGAATTTCAAACTTTTCATCTACAGGTAAATACTCATCTTTTAGATCTACGCTTTTAATTAAATAGTTTTTATCTCCATTGGATCTTTTTGATAAGCAAGCAAACAAAGGATTTTCTGTAAACCTCTCCTCTAGCCCCTTTTCTTTTAAGAAGTTTTCTATTTTTTCTACGCTTTTTCCAAAGTGAAAACTTTCTGATTGCTCTATTTTCATGTTTCCAAAAAGTCTGTTTCTTTTAAACCCCACTCCAAGCAAAAAAGCTATATCCAAAAGTGCTTTGTAAAACTCTATAGGATATTTGTAAGATATAATTTGAAGTTTAAACTTTGAGTTTGGCATTATCGCTTTTTTGGTAAAATTACTTTTGTGAGGCAGCGGCTTGATATTGCCTTCTTTTATATAGTTAGGATCTATGTCTAAAATCAACCTAAACTTACCTTTTCCTTCTGTGTTTCCAAATACCTCAGATTCCAACTTGTACAATAATTTTATTCCCTCTTCTCTGTAATGCTCTTTTTGATTATGATCTATATACTTACCCGCCACTAATCTAAAAGCTTGCCTCATAGCAGACTTTATCTCTGTGGTCCTTATATAATTACTATCCAATTCTTTACTATTTGCTCCTCCCATTATAGTAGGAGTTACGACTTTTACCGTATACTCTTGTTTTTCCATTTTTCCTGGTCAACCAAACTGTACAAAACTATATTGCTCTGTACAGCTTGAGTTGGGGTATTTGTATTCCGCCATTTCAAACACTTCCAACCCCAACAGGCGGTATTTTGGAAGTGTCATAAACCGTGGCATACTTGTAGTCCCTGCACCAAGTACAGGAACTAGCCTATTAGCCACTGCTATCCAATCCTTTGAAACTATTAATTGCTTCAAAGGAGAAAAATCTCTGTAAGATTTTTCAAGACAGTAGAAGGCTAAGGCTATGGAGAGAGCTTGCCAGCTTTTATGTCTACCTGTAAGCAGACTCCTCACCTGTTCCTTCCTTTGATTGACAGTTTGTTGGGTAGCTGTCTCGCTCTTTCCATATTTTAATCTTGTGTTTATGTTAAATAGTTTTGATAAATGTTTTTTTAAATCTTTTCTTTTTTCACCTTCCAATAATCTTTTGTATGCATATCTCACTGCTGATGAAAATCTACGCATCAGATCTAATACAATCTCTTTATCTTGCTTATTTTGAAACTCAAGCAAACATTTCATTGTTATAATTTCCCACCCATAGTTTAATATTATACACTTTTTTGCAGAAAATAGCAGCTGTTGTGCACCTCCTCTTTTAAATTTTATCAAGACTCTTTTAAAAAAATTACAAAATCAAAATGGACTTTTTAAAAGCTCTTCGTTTAAGTTTATTGGAACTTCTATATACTCTCCTCTTGCGTAATGATGAACCCTAATAGGTAAAAAGTAGCCAAGGGCCATTCCAAGGGCAAGTATTATGGGCACTGGTGCTGAGAATATAAGATGGTTTTCCGATTGTTTATTATCGTCTATTGCCGTATAAATCTCAGATACTATATTGCTCCAATCACAGATGGGTAAATTACCCTGATTGTCTTTTGATTTTATTATCAAATGTCCTTTTGCTTTTATCTGTTGTTTGTACTTTAGCCCTTGATCAATAGGGTTATGGCTTGCAAGGTAAATAATTATGAGTAGTGGATCACAAGAGCTGCCAGAGCTTTTAGAAATGCTTTCAGCACACTCCATATCTTTATCAACTGATATTTCTTTAAATTCTAACTTTTTTTGTTTTATCTTTCTTGAGTTTTCTGATAAATCTATTACTTTGTGGTATGCTCCGTCTTGGAAATGGTATATTATAGTAGCTTGTCTGTTTCCTAATACCACTCCAAAGTATAAAGCCAACGTGGATATACCAGCTGATATGTTTAAAATTACTTTGTGTTGATCTTTGATTATACCTTTTAAAGAAAGCAGATTTTTTATTTTTTCTTTAAACATAGACAATATATTTACAAGTTCCTCTTTGTTTGAGAAATCTACACTTGGGGTTATCAAATACATATCTTCATCTTGCAACTGATAAAATTTTTTTAGATTTTCTATTTTAAAATGTTTAAATCTCTCGTCTTTTTTTATTGCATCTTCTATTTGCTTTAAAGATTGCGATACTAAATCTGGTTTATTAGAATGTATAAATATCACTGGTATATGCTCTGGATTTAACCAAAAATGTAGCTCGTCTATAGTTTCTATATCCTCTGGTGTTATAAGGGTTTTTCCTTCTTTTTGTGCTATTTTTTTCTTCTTGTCCAGATATTTAACTGGTCTTATTAGACCATCAGATGTAATATCTCCTGTGAATGCAACATTTTCTAGTATATCCTTATTTTTGGCTATTATTCCAGTTACCACTGCCAACTTGTAAGATTCTCCGCTAAACTTATTATCAAACATTACAAAAAAGTTCTGGTTTGTAGCGATTTTTATGGTATCTAAACTCTCAGATTTGACAAACGTATTCAATGAAAATGTTTTGCTTGACAATGTTACTACTAAGGCTTTAGCTAGTATAGACTCATCTTCATTATCATTGTATATTGGAAAATATACTTCTTTGTATTGGGCTTTAAAAAGCTCTGATACTATCTTATTATCAAATATATTAGAAAGTGAAGCAAACAGCTCAGGTTTGAAATATATTTTCTCTGTAAGAATTAGTTTTATGAGTTCATACTTTGTCTTTGTTATTTCGTTGTCTTCATCTGGTAAAGTAAGCAAAGCATACAAATCCCCCAGCCACTCATCTTTTATTTTTCCTGCTTTTAAAAGCTCTCTAACTATGTAAAATTTTTCAATTTTGATAAGCTGTCTTATATGCATATAATTAACCCTCAGTTTGAATGTTGATTTTTTCTGCTAAGCTATCTAAGTCTAACTGTTTCCCTTCGTAGGGTATTATGATACTTTGATCTTTTAATACTCCTTCAAAGATAACCTTATCGTCCAAAGTTATTTTTACATTTTTGTTTAGATACTTTTCATCTAAAACAAGCTCTATAAAGTCTTCACCTTGATATAAAATCATATCATCTTTGTAAGTGGCCTTCTGATCGGTAGATGCAGCATATTTCATCTCATATTGATGTAAGTGCTCTGGAAGTAACTCTACTATTTGAACATCAGGCATTGCCAATATTTCAAAAATCCTCATATGATAGTCTTTTATTTGATTAAATTCTTCTTGGTTAAATTTATTTCTGATATCCTCCTCAAATAACGGCGTTAAGCCTGTTTTTAGATGAGATGGCCTTTCGCCATCCCTGAATTCTAGGATGCTGTTTAACTCTTCTTTTTTTATTTGGTGTATTAGTATAAATTTATTTATTTCATTCTCTGTAAGATAAAAGTTATTGTCAGTCTCGATTATCACTTTAAGTATCCCTATGTCTAAGATTATGTCTGAGTTTCTGGCAAATTCATAACGATCTGAAACTTTTAACACCTCGTATATATCGTAGTCTATCTTGTCTACAATTAAAAAGTATAAAGGCTTGTTCGGTTTATTTTCATTTAGAGATTTAAGGCTTCCAAAGTATATACCACCAATCACTGGAGATGTTGAACATAAGGAGCGAGAAGATAAATCTTCTTCTAACTCTTCTTCCATATAATCTTCAAACAAGTCTTTTAACCATTTAGCCATTTTCGTTAACCTCAAATCTTTTACAAATCTCTTGGGCTTTTTCTTGCAAAAATCTTTCAAAAGCCTCCTTTGAGAAGGAGTATTCTATTGCAATTTCTCTTAGTCTTTTTTTCATCCTTTCTATCCTCTTATACAACGCATCATCTTTTAGTTCAGTTAGGTGCTTAGTTTTATAAACTTCCTTTTTATCTGAAATTTGATAGCAAAATATCAACCATTCGTTGCTTGTAAGGTTTTTCATCAAAGCATCTTCTATTTCTTCCACTTCTATGCTAAGGATGTAATCTTCTTTCTTGCCAATCAAATCAAAATAACTTCTCATCTTGTCATCCTCATGGCCTTCTTTATTATTAATAACCTCTGAAATCTCATTTTCTGACATTTTCTTTGTGGATATATAAAAATCTGTTAAAAAGTTTTTTGCCATCCTTTGGATATAGCTTACAAGTCCATTGTTTTGATTATAAAATATCTCCAATATATGCTCTTTGTAGGGTAAAATCTTGGTTGCTAAAAACTCTTGAAACAAATCTTCTTCTTCATAATATTTTAAAACCACACTGTAGGTTTGGTTGCTAAGTATCTTAAAAAAGATATTTTTTATAACCTCCAATCCTTTTTTATCGTTTTCTAAAAAAAATCTAATCATCAATTCATTTACATACATTATCTTTAGCCTTGCCTATTGATTTTTCTATTAAAGGAACTAACATTGAACAACTTCCACATTCTACAAGCTTACCTTCTCTGTAAAGATCTATAAATGCTTGAGATTTAATATAATATTTAAACCTCTTACCATCTCTGGTGAACAAAAACACTTCACTTTCAAGATCGATAAAACATTCTTCTTTTGATTTTTTTTGTAAAAAGCAATTAGTCAAGCTTATCTTTGGACGCTTATATATAAATTGTTCATAAGTAGATGTAGCAACTATTGTTATTAGATCGTTCTGGACTTTTAAAACGATTATTGGCCTTGGCTTTAATTCAATATGATCTGGCCTCCAAGATAAAAGAATATGAGTTTTCTCAAAAAACTCTTTTACCCTCACAACTATAAAATCCCCCTGATTGAAAGATTTATACTCTACAAACTCTTCTTTTTGTTTATCACCAAGAATATCAAACAACCTAAACATCAGAAACCTCTATTTTTTTCATGTACCAATAAAATTATATCATATCTTAAAACTTAATTATGTATAAGTTCACTACATCGTGAACACATACCCACAAAAAAATTATAACACATTATCATAGGACAAGTCTGCCACGATCCACCACCTCAGAATTCTTTACACCATTACCATTAACCGTGGCATACTTTGTAGGCCTTACAAAGTTATATTTTTCTATGTACTTCTCCAAGAGGCTAGTGTGCCAAAGGCGTTTCTTAAATTGTAAATGCCTATTCTTTCATCAACCTAAGACAAGTATGCCACGCAATAGTAAAATGCAGTCCAACCGCTCTGCTGAAATTCTTGAAATAAATATCCTTGTCCAGAGAGATATTTTAAAAGAAAAATAAGTGGAGTAAGCCAGTTCCTGCATTAAAAGGGTCATCATATGAAGTTTTGCAAATATTCAACAGAAGATTCTGTTATGAGACACAAAACTATTGACAAGTCCAGCAGCCAAGCAAAGGCTTCATCTTAAACGTGCTGGTTTTAAAAACTCCACCTAATCTTGAAACGCAATTATATCGCTATAGTATGCCAACAACACTTCTTACATCGTGAGTAAAAAGTTTGTTGAAAATACAGGCATTTAAAACATGCTTACAGCATTCTATTTATATCCTATTCAAACTCATTCACTTTGTAGGCTAATTTTACCTATATCAGAATATGCTATATCTCCGGCTATTACATAAGATTTATTTTGATATTTAAAAGCCAGTGAAACGGTTATACAAAAATCATCTGTGGCTTTAGACAGATAAACTTCTGTTATATAAGGAGTTTCAGATGCATTTTTAAAATAGGCTTCTTTTGATCTATCTGCTCCCTTTTTCCCTGTGGCTATGCTTTTAGATATATCTGGATTTATTATATTGTTGGATATCTGGATTCCAGACTCGTTCATTATATAGATAAGATCGTAAAAAGGATACTTTTTAAACATATCGTAGACCACAAATTCCCATAGATTTTTTTCAGTTTTCATTAGATTGTTGGCAATATCTTGTATAGAGGATGATATTTTTTCTTTTATAAGCTGGACTGTTGGATAATCTTGCTTTGATAAGTGCGTTATCAGAAGAGGCTGTAATCCATCAATTATCGCCACGGTATTTTTTATATCTTTTATATATACTTTTAATATATCTATTCGTTTTAGGAAAGCATCGTAAGATTTTATGTTGTTTAAATTTAGTACAATGGCGTACATAACAGGTGTTTTATGGGTTTGGAATAGTACGTTGTATTCTTTGTAAAATTCATCAAAGAATTTATTTATAACATCTTTTGTGATTTTTGTTTTGTTTACACTGTATACTTCGTTATCGGATTTTTCTATATAAGTACAACATTCGTTAGACATATTTTTCAATAGATCTCTTATTAGCTTAAACAGCGAGTCTATTTTATAACTAAGCTCTTCTTTTAGTTCTTTAAAATCCTGAAAACCTATAATCACTGCATAGTAATCTTTTCCTAACATGTTAGATATTTTGTCTTGAGAAGAGTCTGGGAATTTGCTTAGATAATGGATTACTGTGTCGTAATTTATTACTCCTATGTATTGATTTTTGTTGTTTACCAAAAATATATCAGACACTTGAAGTCTTAAAACCTCAATAACATCTGAAAGTCTTTGTGGGTTTATATTGGTGTTTTTGACTTTTGGAAGAGGTTTTGATAGTTCTCCTACATTTAAATTTTTATTTACAAAAGCTATATCATCTTTTTTGACAATACCTATAGGTATTTGATTTTTTAGTATAACAACGTATTTGTAAAAGGGCTTTTCTTTGAAAAACTTATAAACCATATCAACACTATCTTCATAGTTAAAAGCCGGTATGTTTGAAGAAAAAATGTCTAAACTTACATAGTTTTCAGCTTTTGGCATAAATACCCTCTTTCAATATATATTCTAATACTTTATCTGGTATCATATATTTTACACTCTTACCATGCTTTATACGCTCTCTTATTTCAGTAGAGGATATATCTATAGTTCTTGTGTTGCAAAAAATTGCATCTATATCGTTGTTTATAAAAATATCTTCTTTGCCTCTTTTTACCACTATAAAATTTGCAATTTTTACAAGATCTTCATACCTATACCATTTGTTAAGCGTTAGATAAGCATCGTAGCCTATTATGAAGGTTGGGGGCTGTTGATATTTTTCTTTTAGTATTAGAGCACTTTTATAAGTATAAGATATTTCTTGTTTTTTTAGTTCTATATCTTCTATAAAAGCCCAAGGCTCATCCTCCAAGGCAAGCTTTAACATTTCAAGCCGCTGTTTGGGGCTTGCTATAGGTTTTGGTTTAAAAGGGGATATAAAAGCTGGCATAAAATATATTTTATCAACATCACAAAGCTCGCATACATCCCTTGCCACAAGTATATGCCCTATATGTATCGGGTCAAAGCTACCGCCAAAAAACGCTATACCCATATACCTTGATTTCTTATAACTTCAAGCTTGTCTGGTATCTCCACATCAAATCCGTAAAGCTTTTTAAGTTCTAAAGCGTTCAAAAAAGCTACCGCTCCAAAGGTGTTATTAAAAAATATGTAAGTGGGTTTATACTCTTCTATTTTTCTTATCTTGGTTTTTATTTTTTTAAGCTCGTCTATACTGTATATGTATTTGTAAGGATTTTCTTCGTCACGACCATGTATCCTGATATAGTTAAAGTTTGCTGTGCTAATCCAAGGTCCTACCAAAGCATCTTCTTTTTTTGGAGCATCTACATTTACTATGCTAACGTTGTTTTCTTTTAAAAGCTCAAACACATCTTTTCTATTAAAAGACTTGCTTCTAAATTCTATGGCCAAAGGTATTGGTTTTAAGTTTTTTATAAGATCTTCGATATGTTCTAAAGATTCTTCTTTGTAGTGCATAGATGGTGGAAACTGCATTAAAAGTGCTATAAAACGCCCAGAAGATACTATTGGTTCTATGTCTTCTATAAACTTCTCCAAGCTTTTTTTATCGTAATTTTTAAAATGTGTAAAGCTTCTATGGAGTTTTATTGAATACCTTAAATTTGGTGCTTTTTTAAGTATAGATTTTATATGATGCTTTTGTGGATATCTATAAAATGTGAAATTTAGCTCTACACTATCGAAAAATCTCTGGTAATAAAGTATAAACTCCGATGGTCTTATGCGGTTAGGGTAAAATCTTCCTATGGCATCTTTATAATAATATCCACTTATGCCGATATGTATATTAGCATTCTTCATAGAGCAGCCCGATGCGTTTCATATTCACGGAGTGGCTGTTTTAAAAACCAATTTTCAGCAATACCAAATAAAAGCAAAATCAAAGGAAGATAAAGGCTCCAAAAAAAAGTAAACAAAGATCCAAAAAGCTGATACACCATTGTAGCCACAAAAGGTATAAATAAAAAATCCTCTTGTTTAAAAGCTTTTAATGTAAAACTAAATTTTAACGCCATCCAATAAAACCAAACAAGTCCTATAAGCCCAATAAGACCCTTTTCTATGTATTCTGATATAGCTTCAAAGGATTCAAACTTTTCAAGACCAACCTTTGGATCTAATTTTAATCCACTTCTAACCCCATGTCCTATTAAAATGGCTGGTATATTTTTATCCTTAATATCCTTATCTATTACTCTAAAAGCGTGTATCATAATTTTATATCTTAGGCTTGAAACTGTGTTTAACTCTTTTGTGGTAACCTGCTCATGTTTTAGGATTTTAACAATTACATCAAACCTAGGATCTTTTCTAAAAACGTAAAACCCGCCTATCGAAAGCACAAGCACCGAAGCGGTTAATATTGAAAGCACAAGTTTTTTGGAATAACTACCCAAAGATGCACTTAAAAAAACGCTTAGCCCTGCCAAAAACCCAAGCAAATCAGATCTTTTTGTACTAAGTACCACCATCAAAGTATAAACCAAAAAAAGCCCTAAAAACAAAAACCTTTTCCAATCTTTTTTATATAAAAAAACACCAATACTGGAAAAAGCAATCATAGAAAATATAAATCCAGAATCAAAAGCCCCGCCAAAAAAAAGCATCTCATAGCCTTTTAATTTTATATTGTAAAGACCCACAACTGTAAGCGGGATCCCGATAAGACAAAAGTAAAGATTTATCTTTTTAGCAAAAGCTAAATAATCTATATCAAGATAATTTTTTGCTAGATATAAAAGCATAAAAACAAGCTCTTCTATGGCATGGTTTATCTTTGATATATTAAACAAAATGCTTGATATGAGCCCAGGGGTTATATAAGTAAATATAGGAGCCGTCAAAATACCTTTTAGATTTTTATTTTTAATCTCGTCGTACAAAAGCACCAAAAGATATATCACAACAAAAGCTTCAAAGATTGTTATAGATATAAAAAATGTAAAAGCTAAACACCAAAGAAGTGTATACCTTATCTTATACAATGAGATCTGCATACTCTTTTGATAGTTTAAAAAGCTTTTTTGCGTTTTGGATAGCGCTGTCTTTGTTTTCTATATGTGGGTCTTTTAGTAAAAACGATGTTACCTTTCCTCTTACATAAGCTCTATAACATTTGTAAAAGTTTAAAAACATGTTAAAATCTTCGTCTTTTGTAGCGCTTTCATAGGTATCTTCATATATTTTAGCAAAATCTCTATAACCCTTAAGATCAAGCTCCATAGATAAAAAACACATATCGTTTATCTGATCTTGTATTCTAAACCTATCGTTAAACTCTATAGCATCCATTATACATATGTTATCTTTGTCTATTACCACATGCTCTAACCTTATATCTCCGTGTCCATCTATAACATAGCCTTCTTTTTGCCTTTTATAAAAAAGGTCTTTATGCTTTTCGTAAAAGCTATTTACTTTGTCTTTTATAAAGTCGTAATCTTCTTGTTCTATGGTTTTACCTATAAATTCTTTAGTTTGCTCAAAATTCTCATCTGTGTTAAACTTCATTTGATTGAATACGTCAAAATCATACATCTTTTTACTTTGAGAGTGAAAATAGGCTATTTTTTTAGCCACATTTTTTATATCCTCTTCTCTTAAAGAGTTTAGTTTGTTTATCATGAAAAGTTCATCTTTTACCCTTTTCATCTTAACAGCGTACTCTACCACCAAAGCATCGTCTACATCTTCTTTGGAAAGCTCGTAGGTGTTGTTTATTTTTATTATAGGTATTACACCAAGATAGATATCTTCGCAGAATCTTTTGTTTATCTCAAGCTCTTTGTAAGAGTAAAATAGCCTTTTTTCTAAGGTTGAATAGTCCAAAAATCCAAAGTTCACCGGTTTTTTTATTTTATAAACAAATTCATCTGTGATAATAACAAAAGAGCTGTGAGTCTGAATTAGTTCACCTTTTAGTTTGTCTTTGAGGTAAAACACCACTTCAGACATTGATCATAACTTCCTTGTTTTTGTTTTCAAGGTTTTGTAGCAGTTTGCTATGCTCTAATATCCAAGAGCTGTTGTAAACTGATACCTCTTTTTTGTAATCTGTTTTAAACATCCCTTCTTTGTAAGAGAAGGAATTTCCTATACCTGCTAACTTTGGAAGCTCTTTTAGTATGTCGTCGTCTATTGGGAAAGGTAAGACTTTTGAAACTTTTTTTAAGCCTCTCAACGTATGAATAGTACCATCTTTTTCACCGGTAAGCTTCATCGGTATACAGGTCTCTGCTAAAAGGGATAGCTCGCTCTTGAAAGGTGTTACAAGGGTTAGTTTTGTGTTTTTAAAAGCATCAAATACAACATCTTTATCAAAGTAATCAAATAAATCTTCACCAAACAGCAGCACTGACTTTATTTCACCTTGCTTAATCATTTCTAATATGAGACCTATATCTGTTGTTGGTATATCTTTTAAAGCTTCGTAAAGACCAAGTGCGTTTGTTTGTAAAGGTATCGGCATAACTGGGGCCTCTATTTTGTTAAGCATATTCCCAAGTTTTGATGCTTCTTCATATCTAAAGCTGTAAACATCTACTATTATAGCTGTATCCTTGTCTATTACATCATGGATTTTTTCTATGTCTATGTAGGTTGGTTTAAATTTATCATCCCTTGATTTTTTATTGGATGTCTTATATACTTTGCCGTTTATCCTATAACTTACCACAGGGGCAACTGAACTTATATCATCTCCTATAAACACGAATTTGTTTTTTGATGCAATATCGTCAAGATGAGCTATTGGTTTTTTATAGGCTTTTAAAAATGGAATTAAATCAACACTAATTACAGAAGATACGTAAGAGCTTGATTTTTTAGCTATCTCTAAAGCTAAACTTATCTCTTCGTTTGTCATAAAAGGAGATATTATGACTGCCATGGGTTTTTCTTTAAAGTTTTTGTTTATTATCTCTATTGGCTCTGAGAAGGAAAATCTGTTTTGATTAGTGATGGGCTCTTTTATTCTGTTGTCGTTTAACATATCGTATCCAAAAAATACCTTTGCACAGCTATCAAGTTCTTTTCCTGGTTTTGTCCTATAAACTTGAGCTTTTGAACGCCAATCTCCTACACCAAACTCAAGCTCTACATTGCATCCGGTGGGGCAATTGAGACATACAGTTTCTTCATTTTTTAAAAGCCAGCTTCTAGACCAAAATTTAAAAGGCTTTGATATGATAGCACCCACTGGGCATACATCCACGCACATACCACACATATCACAAGATGATGTATCAATGGGTCTTACTGTTGGGACTATGTTAGAATCAAACCCTCTTTCTTCTACATAAAGAGCTTTTGCTTTGTTTATATAATCACATACTCTTGTACACCTGTAGCACACGACGCATCTATTTGAATAGTACTCCAAGTAATCACTTTGCCAGTCGTGTTCTTCTCTGTGCTTTTCTAAAGCTGATACTGGTACTATCTGAGTTTGTGGTCCATAAAGAGCTCCGTAGTTTTGTAGATCGCATTCACCAGCTTTATCGCATATTGGACAGTCAAGAGGATGTCTTGTCATGTAAGCTTGCAACAAGTAAGCCTGATTTTCTTTTACAGCTTTTGCTTGAGTGCTAACTCTAAGGCCTTCCTGTATTTGAAGCGTGCAAGATGGTATAACGCGGTTTTGATTTTCTACAAGCACTATACAAAGCCTGCAAGAACCAAGAACTGGCAATCTATCGTGATAACAAAAATAAGGAATTTCTATACCCACAGAAAGCATGTATTTTAATAAATTTTCTCCTTTTGGAGCTTTATATTCTTTGCCGTCTATAAATATACTAACTTCCATAATTACCTCCTAACATATTTAATATACTAAAAATTGTTTCTTTTGGACTGGAGCTATTAAATATACTCCTTCCCATGACAATTATATCCGCTATCCCAACGACTTCTTGTAAGCTTACTACCCTTTTTTGATCGTCTTTTTTGTCTTTATCAAGCCTTACTCCTGGTATAACGGTTTTTAAGTTTGGAAATTTATTTTTTATACTAAAAGCCTCAAAACCAGAACATACAATACCATCTAAATTGCACTCGTTAGCAACACCAGCGAGATTTAAAACCATCTCTTCTAAACTATACCTAGAGCCTAAGAACTCCAAATAAGATGAATCATGTGATGTTAGTATTGTAACCCCTATTATATTTGTATTTCCTTTTATATCTTTTAAAGGACTAAGCATTTCTTTTCCACCAAGTGTATGTACGGTAAGATAATCTATTTTGTTTTTTGCACAAACTTCCACAGCTTTCAAAACAGTATTTGGAATATCATGAAATTTTAAGTCCAAGAACACCTCAAAGCCCGATTGTTTTAGGGCTTTTAACAAAGAAAAACCCTCTTCTAAAAATACTATGGGTCCTATTTTTACAACTAGTGGAAGATCTTCTAATTCTTTCAAGATGTTCAAAGAACTTTTGTCATCTATGGCCAATGCTAGTTTAGGCATTTTTTACAAGCTCTTTTACAGAAGCTGATAACTCTTTTATATATGTTTCAAAATAAGGTAACAGCTTTTTTAAAGCTTCATAAAACTCTTTGTGATCAATATCCCATGTGGTTATTAGTTTGTTTTTTAACCTCATCATATCGTAAGCTGCACTGGGATTTTCGATGAGGTTTGCCTGAGCCATTATAACAAGACAATCGTCAGAGGGATTGTTTAGTTTAAACTTCGGCGCTAGATGCCTACATATATCAAACAAAGCATCGTAGGCTACTTGATAAAAGTATTTTGCCCTATCAAAATACATTGGTTTTGATAAGAACTCTGCTTCGTCTTTTGATAGCACAAATCGTAGTTTCTCAACGGCATCTTTTATATGTTTTGCTTTTTCATTTAGAAGATCGTAATCTATCAAAAGATAGTTCTTTGTGGTATTTTTTATATAGTTTATGATTTGCTCAGCGTAATCTCTGAAAAGTTTCACATGAGTGCTAAGAAAATCGTATAGGTAAGAAGGGTCTATATCCTTTTTTAAATCTCTATAATTTACGTAGAATTCTGATAGATCTTTCATATCTTTAGCAAAAGGAAATCCTAAGCTTTCAGAAAGCTCATAAAGACAGTGTTTTGTGGTTTTTATATTTAACACTTGGGATATGTGTCTACATGGTCTCATGGCGGCTTCAAAGGCTATGTTGAAATCTGTTCTTACTTTGTCTATTACAAGTTTATTTTGTACAAAAGATTCTTTTGGGAGTTTGAGATTTTTTAATATATCCTTATAGGCTTTTTCAAGGTTTATGAAGCTTTGTACTATAAGCGATATGTTAAAGCCTTTGGTTTTCATCTTATGTATTATAAACTAATTTTATATTTTTTGTATGCCGTTTGTTAGCCTAAAATGCCCATATGTATTAGTATTGCGCTTATGGAGGCTGGTGTGATACCATCTATATTTTTTGCTTGAGCTATAGTGGCTGGTTTAAGTTTTTTTAGTTTTTCTATAGCTTCTTTGGTGAGACCTTTTACGTTTTCATAATCCATATCTGGCGGTAATTTTATATGTTCAAACATCTTGAGCTTTTCGTTTAATTTCTTTTCTTTTTCTATGTAATATTCGTATTTTAATATTATTTCTGTTTCATCTCTTATATAAGGATTCTGAGGCACGTCAAAGCCAAGTTCTTTTAATTTATCAATGCCTTCTATCGCTATTATTTGAGATAAAGTATAGGGTTTTGGGTTTTCACCCAAGTTTATAACGGTTTTTCGGCTTTTATAATAATCAACATAATAGTTTATTCCGTTTAAAAGCTCTTTAGCAAGTTTGTAATCTTCTTCGTTTAAAAGCCCAAGGTTGTGAGATAGCTCTAAAAGTCTTTCTGGTGCATTGTCTTGTCTTACCGATAATCTATATTCGGATCTTGATGTAAAAAGCCTATAAGGTTCTACTATTTCTTTTGTAGCTAAGTCCTCTGCCATAAGTCCTATATAGCTGATAGACCTTGGTAATATTATAGGTTCTTTGTTGTTTGCCCTTAAGCCGGCGTTTATACCTGCTAATATTCCTTGTCCTGCGGCTTCTTCATAACCTGTGGTGCCGTTGAAGTTTCCAGCGTGGAACAGTCCATTAATCTTCTTAGTTTCAAGCGTTGGATATAGCTCCAAAGGATCCACTATATCGTACTCTATGGCGTAAGCTGGTCTTATAAGCACTACGTTTTCAAGCCCTTTTATAGTCCTATACATCTCTTGCTGTATGTCTTCTGGTAAGGATGTGGAAAGCCCGTTTGGGTATATTTCTATAGTATCTTCTCCTTCTGGTTCTAAAAATATCTGATGTTGGGCTTTTGATTCAAACTTTACAACCTTATCTTCTATAGACGGGCAATACCTAGGGCCAACACCTTTTATAAGACCACCATAAAGAGCTGTTCTGTGTAGATTTTTTCTTATTATCTCATGGGTTTTTGGGTTTGTATAGGTAATATAGCAATTTATTTGCTTTTTATTTGGTTCAAACCAATAGCTTCCTCTTGGGTCTGAAAACAACGAAAATTTGGGTGCTGGTTCATCGCCGGGGGCTATCTCTAGCTCATCAAAATTTATTGTTCTTTTATCAAGTCTTGCAGGTGTTCCCGTTTTAAACCTTTTTAGCGCAAAACCAAATCTTTTGTAAAACTCATCTAAATTTGTAGATGGGGGTTCCCAAGCTCTACCACCAGGAAAAACTTTATCACCTATAAATATCTTTCCGTTTAAAAATGTACCTGTGGTTACCACTACAGCTTTACATTGATATTCTATGCCAAGTTTTGTTTTTACTCCAATTACTTTATTATCTTTTACAAGTATGTCTATTACTTCATCTTGCACAAGGTATAAGTTTGGTATGTTCATAAGGGCTTTTTTCATATATTCTTTGTATTTTAGCTTGTCCGCTTGAGCCCTTGGTGCCCATACAGCCTCACCTTTTCTTCTGTTTAGCATCTTAAATTGTATACCCGTAGCGTCTATGGCTTTTGCCATTTCCCCACCTAGTATATCTATTTCTCTTACTACAATGCTTTTTGCTATACCACCTATGGCTGGATTGCAAGACATCTGTCCTATGTTATCTATGTTTATTGTAAAAAGCCCAACACTATCGCACAGCTTTGAAGCGGCTATAGCTGCCTCTATACCGGCATGTCCTGCCCCTACAACTACCACATCAAATTTCATATATTTTAAGATAAACAGTTGTTGGCTTTTATGTATGAGTTTATATCTTCTTTTTTATAGCTTTTAGTAGTTATAAAGTTTATAACACAAACCATCGTTTTTGGTTTTACATAGCCTGGCACGTTTAGTATAACCTTACCTTCTTTATTTAAGAAAAATATATTTGGATAGGCGTTTACTCCAAGGTCAGAAGCTATATCTTGTCCAGTGCCGATGAGCTTATGGTTGTTTATAACTAATTTGTAAAGTTTTGAAGTATCATCTGCCAAAACTGGTGCTACTTCAACGTTTTTTAAAGCTTTTATAAGCTCTTGGTTTGTGGTGATATCGTGTTGGAGTTTATGACAATATGGACAATCGCTACTTTCTATTATAAGCATCTCGTAATCTTTTGAAGGTATCAAACTCACTATTGGTACATCTTTGCTGGAGCTTGATTTTAGATAGCTGTTTACCCCACTTTCTCTTGAACAAGAAGCTATCAAAAGCCCAATACTAAAAAATAAAGATATTTTTAAAAACCTTTTCATAGACTTCTTAAAGCTTCGTTTATACGTCTTACACCTTCTGATAAGATGTCTTCAGATACGCAGTAAGATAGCCTTGCCCAGAAGTCTTTTCCAAAAGAAGAACCAGGTACTAAAGCTACTTTACCTTTTTCTAAAATATAAGAACTCATTTCTATATCGTCTTTGAAATTGCTTTTATACTTTGTTAAATCTATAAACATATAAAAAGCGCCCTTTGGTTTCGAATAAGGTATGCGGTAGTTTTCTAAAACATTTATAAGATGTGCTCTTCTTTTTGAAAACGTATTTTTCATATTTTCTATAAAAGCTTTTGAATTATCGTTTTTCAAAGCTTCTAAAGCGCCCCATTGGGCAAAGCTTGTGACATTTGATACACTTTGACTGTTTAAATCAGCTATGACTTTTGCATAAGAAGAAGGGCAAGCTACATATCCTACTCTCCAGCCTGTCATAGAAAAGGTTTTGGAAAAAGCGTTTACTGTGAAAGTGATTTCTCTTGCTTCTTTACTAAAAGATGCTGGACTTACCATATAAGCCCCGTCGTATACAAAATGCTCATAACACTCATCGGATATAATAAATATATTCCTTTCTATGCAAAATTCCACAATCTTTTTAAGGTTTTCTTCTGATATGACAGCACCTGTGGGGTTTGAAGGCGAGTTTATTATAACGGCTTTGGTTCTTGGGCTTACGTATCTTTTTAGTATGTCAAGTGTTAGTTCAAAATTGTTATCCTCTTGAAGCTCTGCAAACACAGGTATTCCACCAAATAGCCTTATCTGTTCTGGATATGTTACCCAATAAGGTGAAGGTACGATAACCTCATCTCCTTCGTTTAATATAGCCATAAATATAAGAAATAAAACCATCTTAGCTCCAGTGGATACTACTATTTCCGAAGGACTATACTCTACGTTGTTTTCAGTTTTTAGCTTTTGTGATATTGCTTCTCTTAAAAGCGGAATACCAGAGGATGGTGTATATTTGGTTTTACCTTCTTTTAGAGCTTTTATACAAGCTTCTTTGACAAAATCAGGTGTATCTATATCTGGTTCACCTGCTCCAAAGCTTATTATATCTATACCTTTTGCTTTTAGCTCGTTAGCTTTAGCGCTAACTGCCAAAGTGGGCGATGGTTTTAATGTTTTAACTCTATCTGCAAGCATAGAAATATTATAAATCAAAAAACCTTTGGTATCTGGCCTTTTATAAAAATTTCATTCTCTGAGGTATAACAATCAAAACAAAGTATGTCTAAACCCATTTCTTTAGCTTGTCTTAGAGCTTCTGAAAAGTTTGGATCTGTTTCTTCGTTTGGTTTGAAGGCTTTTGCATCTGGTCTTTGTACCACAAACACTATCATAGGTTTGTATTCTTTTGTGATGTGTATATTTTTTAAAAGCTCAATGTGTTTTGTGCCACGTTCTGATGGCGCATCTGGAAACATGGCTATTTCATCTTTTACAAGGTTTACAGACTTTGTTTCTATGAGGACCTCGTTGTTTATTAGTATATCAAACTTATGATTATCACCATATTTTGGTTCTAGTTTTAGGCTTTTAATATCAAACAAATTCTCTTTTCTTATAAAATCTAAAAACAATTTAGGAGCCAGTAAAGAGTCAATATAAACCCAATGTCCATTTTTATTTACAGCCTTGAGATGCCAGTTGTATTTGCCACCTTCTTTTTTCTCCAAAAGACCCTTTGCTCCTTTTACCAAAAGCTCTGGCAGTCTTCCAGTGTTTCTAATATGGACAAAGGTTTCTTCGTTGTCAACGATAACTTTTGCTACAAACCTGTTTAGTCTTTCTAAGACTATACACTCTTTGAGGTCAAATTGCATTTATAAATTCAAAGTCGCTTTCTTCAGAGCTGTGTTTTTTGTAATCTTCTTTATCGTCTTTGCCTTGTTCTTTGTCTTGCGAAAATCCCATTTGAGATTCTATGGTGGTGCCATTGATGGTTATATTTTTTACGTTAAAACCAAGGTTTTGTAGATTTTTAAGCAAATCTTTTATTTGAGAATCTTTGTATACAAGCTCTGTGTTTGTATTTATTGCTATAGATAAATTGTTGGCATTAAATTTTATCTGCAGATCCGTTCCGTCGTCGAGTTTGATAGATACATTTTTCATCAACACTGGATTTTTTGACTCTTTTAGCACAGTTTTTTCTATTTCTTTAAATAGATTATCTGCTTTTATCTCGTTTGTTTTATCTTGAACATTTGCTTGCAGGTTTTGACCCATGTTGAAGTTTTGAGAATCGCTTTGATCGTTTTTATCTTGTTTTTGATTTTCTTCTTTAAAAGCCTGTAAACTTGAAATATCTTTCAATAGATCTTCTATAGGATTTTTTAGGTTTTGTGTCTCAAAAATAGGTTTTCCGTTTAAAATTGAATTATCAAATACATCTTTAGATGTTTTATCTAGATTCAAAGCGTTCATGTGCTTTTGTATATGTTGTTTTACATCTTGGATTAAGCTATCAACGTTATTAGTTAGTACTTTGTTTATGGTATCGGGATTTTTCATATCGCTTGTATCGGTTTTTATAGCGTCTTGGTTTTGAGGGGGTATTGGTTTATCTTTTGGAGTTTGAACATCGGCTTGTGTTATATTTTGGCTATCGGAGCTTTTAGCTTGTATATTTGGAGTATCAGATTTTAAAGAAGGGTCTTGTGGTATAGTCGGTTCGGTAGTTTCATTGGGTTTGTAAACCGTGGCAGAGTTGTTAGCTATGGCAGACTTGTCATCTATAGCCTGATATGCTATATCTTTATTATCAATGCTTGGTCGGTCTTTTTCAATATTAGGCTCTTTTGGCGGGTCTTGTATGCTTGTGGCACTTGTTTGCGTAGTCGTTTGATTGGGTTTATTGTCCGTAGCAGACTTGTTAATCGTGGTAGACTTATTAACCTTGGCAGACTTACCATCTGTGGCCTGATATGCTATATCTTTATTATCAATGCTTGGTCGGTCTTTTTCAATATTAGGCTCTTTTGGCGGGTCTTGTATGCTTGTGGCACTTGTTTGCGTAGTCGTTTGATTGGGTTTATTAACCGTGGTAAAATTGTTAGCCGTGGTATCGTCATTGTCTAAAATCTTATTATCTATTAAAGATGAATCTTTGGCACTATCTTTAGATTTTAAATCTATACTTGGTTTTATATCGTTGTTGGATAATTTTTTGTTTTGGTAATCTTTTGTTGTGTTTAAGGGTTTATCTATTTTGATATTTTTATCATATGAAGTATCTATTGTAATCTTTATACCTTTAAAAGAATATTCAAAAACATTTTTACTTGAAGTATCTAAGTTTGGTGCAAATTTTGATGGGCTGATATAATGAGCGCCAATGGTGAGAAAATGAGCATTGCTTTTGATGTTGGTATCATTTGATGTTTGCGATGAGGTGAGATTGTCAGTGTTGGGTATACTTATCTTGATAGCTTGATTATCTTCTTTTGGGGTAGTATCCGCATTGGTGCCAGAAGCTTTGGTAGGAGCAAGATCTTGGTTAGATATTTTTGAAGAAGGTATATTATTGGCATTTTCATTTTTAGATTCAGGTTTTTGGGCTCTTATGGAAAAAATAGGAATAGAGATATCGTCTTGCTCTAAAACTACGCTAAAAGAAAAAGAAGATATGTAAGGTGATATATCTTTGTTTGATAAAATGTATTTGTCTAGATTTGACAAGGTAGAGCCAAGAAAATCGTTATTAGTAGATACATGTTCTTCTTTTGTTGATATAGATAAAATAAAATATTGGTTTTTGTTTGGGTTTTGGATATATTTTATGATATCATCTATTGTACTTAGGGCAGGGTTATCTTTGGTGGTATCTTTAAGCAGGTTTTCAACATCTTTTAGTACATTTACAACTTGAGATTTGGCAGTGCTATCTATTTTTGATATATCTATTTTTATATTGTCTTTAGAAGATCCTTGGTGGGTGTTTGTTGCAGCGTTTGACATAAGAGAGCTTATATTTTGAAAAAGTGTTAGTATATCTTGAAAAAGTTTGTTTATGTCTTTTGGTATATTTGAATCGTTTTTTGGCTTTTGGGAAAAACTATCAAGTAAGTTTGAAAAATCATCATAAGCGGAGTTTGTAGAATCCACCGGCGTTGGAGGTGGTAAAGGTATAGAGTTTGACATTATTAAGCTATTCAAAGCCCCTAAAACATTTAGCATATCATAAATATAATAATTCAAAAACAATAGCTTATGATATATAATCATATGATGAAGATAGCCCATGTGATAAATACACTTGCTGGTGCTGGAGCTGAAAGGGTCGCTTTAGATGTTTTTGATTGTTTAAAAGGATATGATCAAGAGTTTATAGTGGCTAAAAACATCATAGATTATGAAATAGATTTTAGACCTAAGATATTGTTTAATATTAAAAAGAAGCCCTTTTATATACCAGCTTTTATATATGAGAAAATCCTTCTTAACAAGCTATCCAAGGCTTTAAAAGATTTTGATGTGATAATATCCCATCTAAGGGATATGAATACAAGGCTTTGCCTTCTTAAGAGTAAAAATCTTATAAAAGCAAAGCTTATAATAGTAGAGCATGTACCAAAAGAGCTTTACTCTAAAAAAGAGATAAAATATATAAAAAGTCTTTATAAATATGCAGATATAGGAGTGGGTGTATCAGAAAAGGTTGTTAAGGATTTGGAAGAATACGAAGTTAAAAAGACAGTTCTTATAGAAAACGCGATAGATCACGATAAGATAAAAGCGTTATCTTTAGAAGAAGATATAACCTTTGATAAATTTAGTTTTTTAAGCGTTGGTAGGCTAAGCGATGATAAAGATTATCCCACACTTTTAAAGGCTTTTAAAATAGCAAATGTGGATGCACATCTTTTTATAATAGGAGAAGGCTCCAAGAAAGAAGAACTTTTAAATCTTTCTAAAAGCCTAAAAATAGAAGATAAGGTTAAGTTTTTAGGTTTTAAGAAAAACCCATTTCCATATGTAAGAGCTTGTGATGTGTTTGTTAGTTCTTCAAAAAGAGAGTCTTTTTCCATGGTGGTGTTAGAAGCGATGGGCCTTGGTAAAGCAGTTGTATGTACAGATGTGGTGCCCTTTGCCAAAGATGGTTTTAACGCTTTGGTGGTGCAAAAAGAAAATCCCGAGGACCTATCAAAAGCTCTTATAAAAATTTACCAAAATAAGAATTTAAGAGATAGCTTATCTCAAAATGCATTTTTGTTTTCACAATCTTATTCCAAATCTTATTTTTGCGAAAAATATAAAAATATCATTACTATGCTATAATACTCTAAGATGGAATGCCCAGATACAAAACTTGGGAAATATGTGATAAGACCTCTTTGGTTTGGTATAAGAGGTATTTTTAGAAATTTATTCAATATTAGGGCTTTTAATATAGAAAATATAGAAGGGCTTGAAGGGGTTATTTTTGCATCAAATCACAGATCTCATCTAGACCCACCGGTATTAAACGCTTTGGTAAAAGAACCACTTTATTTTATCGCCAAAAAGGAGCTTTTTGAAGCACCTGTCATAGGTTTTTTATACAAACATATGAGGGCTATACCAGTCCAGAGAGGTTCTGGAGATTTTGGAGCTATTGAAAAAGCTATAGAGCTTTTAAATATCGGTTGTAATGTTTGCATATTCCCAGAGGGAAGAAGAGCGCCGGCCGGGGAGTTTTTAAAACCAAAAACTGGTGTTGGTATAATGGTTGTAAAAACCAAAAAACCAGTGATACCAATATACATTGAAAATACTGATGTAAATTTTCCTATAGGAGCAAAGTATCCAGTGCCAAAAGTGCCTATAAACGTATATTTTGGAAAGCCTATTCATTTTGGAGATTTAGAAGATAACATCCAAAGCTACAAACTTGTGGCAAACACCACAATGGAGCACATCAAAGAACTTGCCTACAATAAACGTTAGTTAGCCTCTTTTAGAACCTTCTCTATTGATAGTGCTTAGTCCTTATCTTAGCTAAGTTTACAAAGCCGTCTTTGCCTTCTATGGTGGAACCGACAAACAAATTTTGAAGCGTTTCTTTAAACAATTGTTCTTTCATTTTCGCATCTTCCTTCAAACATCAATTATACCATAGGTTTTGGCGAGATTGCATTGTTCAATAAGTATTACTGGTAATACAGGTAATACCGGTAATCAAATAAGCAGAACTTTCTTATTTGCAATGATGCTAATTATATACTTTTTCAGTTTATTAATGATTTTTATCAGTATAGTGGTGGATTTTATAAAATTTTTGCTTTTGTGAAAACTGTTAGTTTGTCATCAAAATCTTAAAAAATTAAGTGTTATCAATGACTTATATAATACAGCATTGTTGGAATTTATAAGTGTTTTTTAATTGATAAAATGATTAAATGTAATACTTTTAATACAAGTCATACTAGTCATATACAAGTAGCGTTTTGATTTATATAACGAACGCTTGCTTGTAAAACCATTGATAGGGTTGCATTTGACACGTTCATTCACCAGAGAATGCTCCAGAACCGTGGCATACTTGTCAAGGTTAGCGTTGGGTTGTAAATCTTCTAACAAGCCTTGTGGCTAATGGATATTCTGAGAGCAAGATAGAGTCTACCTTGAATAATTTGGGTCTTTATTTCAAAACCAGAGAATTATAAGACATATCTCTCCTCTCGCATGTATAGCATTTCTTACATTGTATATGCCTGATTTTTAATCAACCCACGAAGTAAAATGGAGTCCGACCGCTCTGATGCGATTCTTTAAATAAATATCCTTAGCTAGAGATGTTTTCAATAAGTGGAGCTCTGCAAATATTCAACATGAGATTTTGTTATGAGATACAAAATTATTGACAAGTCTCTTGACCTACAAGCCCAGCGTCACCTGTAAAGACTATTTTGTTATACTTTTCCATATGAAAATTATATCAACTTTCGTTTTTTATCATTACATTTATCGTCTGATATGGTATTTCTATGTTTTCTTCCTCAAATCGCTTTTTTATGGCTTTTATAAGCTCGTGGACTATAAAATATTGCTTTTGAAATTCTTTTACTACTCTTACTACAAGAATTAATTCTATACCAGAACTACCAAAAGATCTATATCTTACGACTGGCTCATAGCTTTTGTCTGCACTTTCTACTTTGTTTACAACCTCTTTTGCTATTTCTATAAGAAGTTTTTCTACTCTTTCAAGATTTTCTTTATAACCCACAGAAAAAGAAAACACCACTGACATATGTTCGTAGGTGAGGTTATAGTTTGTAATGACAGAAGATGTGAGTTTTGAGTTTGGCACCGCTATAATGTTTTTAGAAAGAGTTCTTATATGAGTAGTATGCCAATGTATATCTTCTACATAACCCTCGTATTCATCAAACTTTATATAATCCCCTACTCTTATATTTTTACTAACCAGTATATAAAACCCAGATAAGAAGTTTGATAGGGTATCCCGAACAACAAAACCTATTACTGCTGTACCAACTCCTAAGGTTGCAATAAGAGTAGTTATAGGGATTCCTATAATTTGAAAAGCTATAAAAAGCCCGATAATGGAAACAAATAACACTATCAAATCTTTTAATATGGGATAATTTAATTCATCAGTTTGATAATTTAATTCATCGGTTTTAGGCTTTATAAATAAATCTATTAAATCTATTATCTTGATAATTTTTAAAAGTATCAATCCTATAATTTTTGAAAGTATCAAAAAATTGATAATAACGAAGAAAAATATTATAGTCTTGTCTATTATTAAATGATATTTTATTACAACATGATCTTTTTTTGTGATGTAAAGATAATCAGAAAGTATATAAGCTACTAAGAAAGCTAACCAAATTCCTATAAGAAACGGGCTTATGCTTATTTCGTTGGTAGTTTTAAATCTTTTGAAAACTGCATTATTTAGAAATATTCCTATTAAAAACCCTATACAAAAGAATAAAATACTCCAGAAACTAAAACAAAACACCAATAAACCGTATTCTTCTATAATTTTAAAAACGTGACCCAGGAGCTCTAATAACATTAGATGTTTGGTGATTGTTATTTTTCCATACTAACAATACTACAAGTTCGCTACACCGTGAACACATACCCACAAAAAAATTATAACACATTACCATAGGACCACCTCAGAATTTTTTATACCATTACCATAAACTACTTCAGCAGGCGTTCTATAACCTAACGAACAATGAAACCGTGGTAGACTTGTAGGCCTTACAAAGTCGTATTTTTCTATGTGCTTCTCCAAGAAGCTAGTGTGCCAAAGGCATTTCTTGCTATTCGTGACATACTTGTCGTGTGATAAAAGTGTATTCTAACAACACGCTTATCTTAAAAATGCTAAAACACTCTCGACATATTGAAGCTTTTCTATTGAATTTCCTGAATATAGGGTGAATAATGTGGTTTGACAAGTATGCCACGGTTTGGTACCTATCCTTCCCTTCATAGTACCCACCACAACTTACCTCCTCTTAAAATTTTAAGGAATATTTTAACAAGGCATGTGTTCACAATCTATCTGAACTTATACACCTCAATATTGATAAATACCCAATATCTTATTTTGAGGGGGTGAGTAATAAACTTTTGTGGTAAGTTTTTGTGTTATACCGCCCATTTTGGTTTTTGAAATTATCTTTATAACTTCTAAACTTGATTTTGTAGATACGATGCTTTGAATTTTATAAATATCGTCTAAAGATAAGCCTCTTATATTTACCAAATCTTCAATATTTTTGATAGGGTGTAAATTTATATAATCTATAATTTCTTTTGCTGTAGAGTCTGTAATATCTTTGTTTAAGGCTTTTAATATAGGTATTGGTATTGTATTTATATTTAAACTTTGGTTTTTTGTATCTAAAAAATACCATATGCCTTTTGCTTGTTTTTTGCCATGGCAGTTGTTTTTGTATAAAAGGTTGCTATAAGGTGTAGCGTATATAATTTCTTCTTTTGACTGCATGTCTTTAAATGGAGCTGTATATGAAAGCGCATCTAGATCTATGTTATCTTTGTTTTTACCAGTTATCCAGTAATAAACGTAGTAGGGAAAATCTTTTGGCATGCAGAACTCTTCCGATAAACTTTTAAAAACGTTAAAATAAATAGGGTTTTTTATGGAATTTATGTTGAACTTGTTGTCATCTTTTATTAAAAGCTTAATACTTATATCTTCTACTTTCATACTTTCTTTGTAGTATGGATTGTATGGGTTTTCTTGATAGATTTCTTGAGCTTTTTTCAATACAATAGGTATCAAAGAATCGTTGGTAACGCTCAAGCTTTGCTTTAGGTATAACTTTAGCGTATAGTTGTAATAATTTTTTGCTTCTTTAAAAGCCTCTAAACTGTAAAATATAGCTCCTAAAGAAAAAAACAAAGCTAATAGTACTATCATTCTATATTTATAGTAGGGTTTACAACGGTACCTCCAAAAACAATGCGCATCCTTTTAAAAGGAAGGTTTATAAGTCCCACACCAGATATTTTTGAATTTGTAAGGGTATTTTGATCTATACTAACAATTCCGTCTCCTTTGACATCAACGGGTGTGTTTAAAATATCTGCCTCGCCTTTAAATGTGAAACGGGTTTTTTTGAAGTTTAGTTTTAGGCTTTTAATATAATAACCTTTTATGTTTAACATTTTAAAATCCATAAAACCATCCACATAGTTTGGTGTAAGAAGCATTTTAGAGTTCATTTGACCTTGAGATTTTGAAGCTTTAATACAAGAAAGTGGAAACCTTTTAGAGTTTATGTTTATATGCTTTAAAAGCATATTTTCTTTTAAATCAACGTATCCATTTTGACAAGTAAAAGAAGCGCTTAGTATAAAAGGTGGATAAAATCCAATACCTACATAGGAAAGATGAGCTAAGTATTGAAAGTTCGTTGATGGGTTCTTGGGATTTTTATAAAAGATTTTTACATTGTTTAAATCTATGCTTGTTATATATTCTTTTGCTTTTTTATAGTAGAAGTAGTACCCGTTTTTTGCCATTATATATCTTGCTATTAAAAGCTTTTCACCAAATAGTATAATTCCCAAAAATACTGTAGTTATGGAAGCTACCAGATAAAGTAGATATAATGGTTTAAAAACGTTTTTTAAACTAAAAGAGCTTGAGCTCATATGATATCTAGGATAAAATCTTGAATAGAATACCACTCCTCCTCTGTTAACTGGACGTATACTCTATCGTTGTCTTCGTAAATCTCAGGGGTTAGCTCAGAGATGTAATCTATAAAGTTTTTAGCTTTTTGTTTGCCTACACTTATGGTGTATATTTTGTTATCCCATTCACCGTTCTCATTTTTTTCTAAAGATATATCAATCCATATGTCGTTAAAATCGTAAGATAGCATAAACCCAGATGGTTCGGAAAGCTCAAGTTCTTTTGTTATCTCTTTTATAGCTTTTGCTATAATATCTTTATTCATGCTTTTACCCTTTTCCTTTCTATATACATGAGTATTAAAGTAAAAATCATAGCTATAACAAGTGTAAAAGAGCCAAACCTCAAAACAGATTGCACGGCGTAAGCTTGGGATATAAGAGTTTGAAGCCCTATTACAAGAGCTTTAGCTTTTAGAAGGCTTGTGTTTAAAATCCATTTCAACGCTTCTAATCTATAGTATATATAATGTACATGGGTATAGTTCATATTGTTTATATTATCATATACATAAGCGGTGTTTTTGGTGAATGTGTTGGTAGCTATAGAGGTTCCAGCGGCAGCCCCTATAAGTCTGGCATAATTGTATAAAGCAGAACCAAGCGGGACTAAATCTTGTCTTAAATGCCTAAGAGCCAAAGCTGTAAGAGGTGCGAAGAAAAGCCCCATACCAACACCCACAAAAAACATATAAAAAGATATGTTTAGCTTAGGTGTGAAAAAATCTACATGAGAAAGGAAAAAGTGTATATCTATAAAAATAATGCTTTGACAAGCAAGAAGAAGTATCTTTGGATCTAGCCTATCACTTAGCTTTCCACCTATAGGAGAAAAAAGCACTATGCCTATTGCAAAAGGAAATATGTGTAAACCTGTATCAAAGCTTCCAAGTCCTCTTATCCTCTCAAAGTAAATTGGCATTATGTATAGTATTTGGAAAAAAGCAAGTCCATACACCAAAACAAACGTTATTACAGCATAATCGAATTCCTTGTATTTGAATATGTCAAAACCTATGAGAGGATGTTTTGAGATTAAGTCTGATATTAAAAAGGCTAAAAAACAAAGTATAGTAATACTCAAAAAGACGATAGTTTTTATAGAATAAAACCACTCCCATTTCTCTCCTCTTGATAATAAGACTATAAGGCTTGTGGATGCTGTGGCTAAAAGCCCAAAACTTATGTAGTTAAAGGGTTTTTCATGCTTTTGCTGGTTGTGAAAATCCGGTAGTAATATCAAAGATGCAAAGAATATTGGTATAATAAAAGGTAAATTCATATAAAAGACCCATCGCCAAGACAAGTATTCTACCAAATAACCACCTATTGTAGGACCAAGGCCTGGTGCAAAAGCAACTCCCATGGCATACATTCCCATAGCTAACCCGCGCTGTTCTGGTGGAAATATCCTGAATATGATAGCCTGAGCGGCAGGTATCAAAAATCCTTCCCCTATACCTTGTATAGATCTTGCTATTATCATTGCGCCTAGGTTATCTACTGTACCAGATAGCGCGCTTCCAATTGCAAAAAATACAATACCAGCAAGATAAACTCTTTTAAGGCCGTAAAGGTTTGTAAAATGATTAAAAACTAATATCGTGATAGCTGTAGCCACAAGATAGCTTATAGAAACCCACTGTATACCGTAAATATCTGTAGAAAGAGGGGCTATCATCTTTGGCATAGCCACGTTTACGCTTGTAATACCAAGCACAGCTACAAACGTACCGCTTAAAACAATAAACGTATATAACCATTTCATATAGTTTCCTCTAAATGCTTCCTTAATTTTTCTAGAGCTTGAGATTTTATCTGAGATACCCTTGATAAAGATACATTTAAAATCTCTGCTACTTCCTTTATACCAAGCTCTTCATAAAATAAAAGCTGCAAAACCAACTTTTCTCTCTCATCAAGCTTATCAATAGCCTCTTTTAACTTCTCTGCTAAATCTGATTTTACCGCATATTCTTCTGGGGTTTCAATGCTTGATGTTACAAAGTTGTCGTATGAACTTTCATTTTCTTCTGTTATTTTATAAATCATGTCTTCTAAACTTTGTAGATAGGAAAAAGATATCTTATAAAGGCTATTCTGATACTCTTCTAAGCTCTCACCTAAAATGCTACTTATCTCCTCGTCAGTAGGATCTCGTTGATGCTCGTTTTGAAAGGTTCTTATAATTTCTTTTATTTCATGCTCTTTATCTCTTATGCTTCTGCTACCAAAATCAAGACTTCTAAGATAGTCATAGATAGCCCCTTTTACTCTAATTTTTATATAAGACTCTGGATTTTTTGACTCATCTAAATGGTCTATAGCGTTTATAAGTCCTATTATGCCGTTACTAAATAAATCGTTGTAATCTACGCTTGGTGGTAAATTTCTTGACATTTTGCTGCATATCTTTTTTACAAGCGGTATGTATTCTAAAATTTTCTTTTCTCGTTGTTCTTTTTTTTCTATATCGAAATCTTTGTTTATATTTGTGGTCATTTTATGTCCTCGTGCTTAATGTACAACATACATCTATTATATTTGTTGAAATCCTTTTTTTCAAGGATTTTAAAGAAATATCAAGAATATATATCTTGAAAGAAGTTTGGATAAGATATGCTTACACATTCTGGATAATCTAATTCTGGCTCTGTTCCAAGCACCATGCCAAGTATGCTCATGCTCATGGCAATCCTATGGTCTTTAAAAGATTTTATCTCTTTTAGCTTTAGCTTGCAAGGACCTTTTATGCTAAATCCATCTTCAAACTCTTCTATGATAGCACCAGCATTTTTGAGATTTACATAGATGGCTCTTATACGGTCGCTTTCTTTCTTTCTTAGTTCTTTTGCTCCTTTTACTAAACTAATACCTTCTGCAAAACACATCAACACAGATAAAATTGGTATTTCATCTATCAAAGAAGGTACATCTTTTTCTTCTATGGTTATTGCCTTTAGATTTGGTGAATATCTAACCTCTATATCTGCTATATCCTCACCGTTCTGATGTCTTAGGTTTGTGTAATTTATATTTGCCCCCATGTCTTTTACTTTTCTGAAAAAACCGTCCCTAGTTGGATTTATAAGAACATCCTTTAATAAGACGTAGCTATCTTTGGTAAGTATCGCAAGGGCTGCTATAAAAGCTGCTGAAGAAGGATCGGCTGGTACGTCTATATTTATCGGATTTAAAACTCCACCTGATTTTATCTTTACTATATGTTTACCGTTAGAAATGATGTTTATATCTGCTCCCATACTAGAAAGCATCCTTTCGGTATGATCCCTTGAGATGTAAGGTTCTATTACCTCTGTAATAGTGTTTTCTTTTGCCAAAAATCCAGCCAAAAGAATACAAGATTTTACTTGAGCAGAAGCTTCTTTGTTTTCAAAGCTACCACCTATTAAATTCCCTCCTTTTATAGCTATGGGAAGCAAAGAGGCATCTTCTCTTCCTATTATTGTAGCTCCCATCAAAGAAAGGGGTTTTGTAATCCTTTTCATAGGTCTTTTTTTGAGGCTTTCATCCCCTGTTAAAACACTAAAAAAATTAAAACCTGCCAATATACCAGAAGTTATTCTAGCGGTGGTGCCGGAGTTTTTTGCATCTAGTATATCTTCTGGTTCTTTAAAGTATTCTTTACCACCTTTTATCTCTAAGGTGTTGTTTTCTCTTCTTATATCTATGCCAAGCTTCCTAAATATATCTAGTGTAGCCAAGGTATCTTCTGCCACTAGCCAATTTTTTACATAGGATGTACCGCTTGCTAAAGCTCCAAACATTACGCTTCTATGAGATATAGATTTGTCTGATGGTACTCTTAGTTCTTTTTCTATTTTCTCTACTTTCTTTATTATCATAAATTAACTCCTATAAGCATAGATGCCAATATTATCATACATACAAATATTATAAGTCCGTAAGCGATATAAAGAGCTTTACGTGTTTTGTAAGCGCCTTTGTTTATATCGTCTATAGTTTTTATAAAATTTAATTCTCCTATTACAAGCGTTGATATACCAAAAAATATAAATATAAAACCCATACCCTCAAAATGACCATTGACATTTATCTTTGTATGAAGCATTATGGGTAATTGCTTTAGGAAAAAATCAAACTTTTCTACTACAAAACCAAAGACTATAAGACCTACAGCGGTTCTTATCCAAGCTAAAAATGTTCTTTCGGCAGCTATGTATATACGAGGTTCTATTACTTCCTTTTGGCTCACCTTTTCGCCTGGTCAACCAAACTGTACAAAACTGTATTGCTCTGCACAGCTTGGGTTGGGGTATTTGTATTCCGCCATTTCAGACACTTCCAACCCCAACAGGCGGTATTTTGGAAGTGTCATAGTCCCTATACCAAGCATAGGAACTAACCTATTAGCCACTACTATCCGATCCCTTTGAAATTATAACACGTTTTAAAGGAGAAAAATCTCTGTATGATTTTTCAAGACAGTAGAAAGCAAGGACTGTGAAAAGAACTTGCCAGTTTTTGTATCTACCTACACGTAGACCTCTCACCTGTTCCTTCCGTTGGTTGATAGGTTGTTGGGTAGCTGTCTTACTCTTTCCACATTTTAATCTTGTGTTTATGTTAAATAGTTTTGATAAATGTTTTTTAAATCTTTTCTTTTTTACCTTCCAATAATCTTTTGTATGCATATCTCATTGCTGATGAAAATCTACGCATCAAATCTAATACAATCTCTTTGTCTTTTTCATTTTTAAATTCAAGTATACATTGAAGTGTTAACATTTCCTACCCATTTATTATTTTACACTTTTTTACAGAAAACAGTGTATAAGTTGAGTGAGCACGTTTTATATGCCTGTCTTTTTAACAGAGACATGTTATAAGACAAGTTCACACATTACAAGCATATAACAATTTATATGTTTAAGATATAGCAAACTTGCACACTTGATTTAAGTAGGTGGGTTTTTAGCTTACAAAATCTCTTCAATCTTACTAGCCAGTATAACCTTTTTAAACATATCATCTAAAATCTGTATATCATTTGTGTTTTCTATCTTCTCTTCAAGTTCTTTTGGTAGTAATCCGAACTTGATAAGGACAGCACTCTTGATGTCATCTTTTTTAGCCTTAATTAATCCTT